>Ga0209713_10003331_pt1 | contig 10195 bp, 5 predicted proteins | sample ArcOceMetagenome_3_FD_187444 | JGI IMG/M metagenome (GOLD analysis project Ga0209713, IMG submission 187444) | Marine eukaryotic phytoplankton communities from Arctic Ocean - Arctic Ocean- Svalbard ARC20M Metagenome (SPAdes) (version 2) | ecosystem: Environmental > Aquatic > Marine > Oceanic...
TTACTTATATTATACATCAGCCAAGTCAGTAAATCAGATTGCAAAGTTTCCAGTAAAAGGTTTCGGTATGGACGTTGCATGAGGGCGCTGAATCAGCTTTTGACAAGAATGGCGGTAATTCGCACACAGCACGTGAAACACGGTGTCCACATCTCGAGTATTCTTACACCGGTATACAGTAAAGCCTGTAGAGGTCATTGGAGGTGGTGGATGTCTGGCACGTGGCAGCATCTATGCAAAGCTCACGACGAGCGGCGGGTCTCTGCCCGAGAGAGGGCATCAAAGACGGACTGGACCGCCTCGTCACTCGCACTCGCAGAATCAATTCCCAGTGGGGCCACGTCCCACAGGGAATTTTCCATTGGGAACATAACCTCGGGCTCGAATCGACCGTGCATGCGACCGAGCTCTGGCATCCTGCCTCCGTCGATGGCCGAGACGAGCGTGGCGCAGCCCGCGTCAGTGATGTTGTTGTTGTTGTTGAGATAGAACTGCTCGAGCGCCTTGAAGTCATCCTTGCCGAGGCCAACTACCAACGTGGTGACGCCCTCGTCGCCGACGCCGCAGCCGCCGATGTGCAGCAGCCTGAGCGTAGTATGCTTGCGCAGCGGTGTCGCCAGCGCGGCCACGCCCTGGTCGCCGATGGGGTTCTCATCAAGAACCAACACGTTGAGCTCGGGCATCGCGCCCCTGCGGAGGGCAGCGGCGAGGGCCTCGGCGCCTGCCGGCCCGAACCTATTGCTGCCGAGGTTGAGGTAGTAGAGCGAGGGCGCAGCGCCGCGGCCCAGGCCCTCGAAGAGCGCCTGCACGGTCTCGGTGCCGATGGCGGCTGGGCCTGGGCCGCGGCGGCCGAGTGACGCCTGGAAGTGGCCGATTGGCGCCTGATAGTGGCCGTGAATAGTGAGGCGGCTCAAGGTCTTCAAGCCATTCGTCCGCAGGATCATACTTAGTGTCGCCATGTTGTCAGTCGTGAGGCCGTCTCCAAACAGCGTATGCGCTGCACTGAGCTCTTTGCAACTCCGCACTTGGACTGTATCATCACCAGGATAAGCTGCTTCGCCTCCTGGCACAACGCCAAGCTTGTGGCACAACGCCTTCGCCTTCTCGTGCCGCTGCTGCAGCACCTCCAGCGCCGCCCGCAGCGGCGTCCGCAACCCAAGGCACGTGCTGCTGAGCGCGACGGCGACGATGGGCTGGAGCGGATCGGCGAGGCCGTCGACGATCACGCCCAGCTCGTCGTGGCTCAGCGCGCCGAGCGGGCCCGTCGCCACCGCCTCGGCAACGCGGGCAGCGCGGCCGGCCGAGCGCGTCGCGTGTGCCGCCATGGCGTGTACTTGAAGTCCACAAAAAAATCAGCGTGCGACAACTTTGATTGCTCGTCGTCGACGCTGGAGCTGACCATGGACGCCATCGAAGCCGAGCGAGCGCCCTCGTTCAGTGAGCTTCCGGACGAGCTGCTGGTGCGCATGGCGCGCATGCTGCTCCGCGAGGACCCGTTCGACGTGGGCCGCTTCGGGTGCTCGTCACGAGCGCTGGGGGCAGCTGACGCACGGACACGCGGAGCTGCGAGCGGCGCGCGCGCTGGTCACGCAGCAGCGGATGAACGAGCTCCGCGAGGTCGGGCTCGGGCCATTCCTCACCGCGGTGCCGGGCCATCCCTCACTGCGGCGCCTCCTCCCCGACGTCGATGCGACGGCCGAGGCGACGTGGGCGCCGCCCGAGCCGGTGACCAGGCTGTACCTCATGCACCCAAGCGATGGGTCTCCCGAACACGCCAAATGGCACGTGGTTGACCCCAAGGCGCGAGGCGGCCAGGCCTTGGCTCGCTTTCTGCGCGTCAGTGGCTCCGTGGAGACTCTTTACGTCGGCCGGCACGCCATCGGCAACTTCGGGTTCGGAACACAAAGGGGTTTCAAGGCACTGGCTGATGGCGTGGCTGCTAGCACCTCCTTGATAAGACTCGACCTTGGGCAGATGGATCCGCTCCCCATTGGGAACTCTGAGATAGAGGCGGCCACTGAACAGCTTATGACTCCTATCAACCACCCGGAGCTCGTCGCCGCATGCAAATCGAACCGGATTCGCCTGACCACGCGTGCGAATCCAAGGGGGCTCACCTGTAGGGCCCCTAGGATCACCTGAATGAGTTTGAAAAGTAAGACCTCCTTGGGTGACATTTTGAATCTTAAAGACGCACACGGATACACATGACGAGACGTTTCACGTCCTCTCAGCCCTGGAAGGTGTCGATGAGGCCGCGGTTGAAGGCGATCGCAACGGGCAGCGCGCGCAGCCACGCGAGGTCGTCGTGCGGCAGCGCGCGCGAGCGCAGCGCGTGCTCGAGGTCGAGGCGCGGCGTGAGCTCGTTGCCAAAGGCGGCGAGGAAGGCGGCCGAGAGCGTCGCGGCGTCGGCGTCGTCCCACCAGCCGACGTACTCGCGCACCAGCAGCGCCTCGAGCGCCTCGGTGAACGCGACGCCCTCCGCCGTCGGCTGGCCGACGGTCTCGATGGCCGCGAGCGTGCGCGCCACGTCCGCAACCGGCGTGCGCGCCCCGGCCGGCACGAGCTGCGGGCGGCCGCCTCCACCGCCGCCGCCGAAGCCGAAGGTGCTGCCGCCGCCGCCGCTCGAGTCGAAGACCCAGCGCAGCGGCGGCGTGGCGGCGCGCGGAGGGGCGGCACGATCGGCGGCCCCGAAGCCAAAGCCACCGCTGGCGGGCGCCGTTGGCGGCGGCGGCGCGCGCAGCGGACCGCGCGGCGCGGCGCAGAGGATGCGGTAGACGTCGCGACGGCAGGCGGCGGTGAAGAGGCAGGCCTGCTCGCGCCGCTGATCAAGGCTGAACGACACAGCCGGCGCGGGCGCGGCGGCGTGCGGGAACAGCGCGGTCGCGGGCGCGGGCGGGAAGGCCGACGCGGGCGCTGGTGCGAATGGGTTTGCGGGCGCTGGCGGTCCGAATGGGCTTGGCTGCCCAAACGGCACCGCACCACCGGGCGACATCGCGCCGGGCGGCGGCGCGTCGCCGACGCATCCCGGGCTCTCGACGCTGCCGGCGAAGAGGACGAGGCCCGAGGGCACGTGCGCGACTGCAAAGGCAAACGGCCGGTCGCAACGCATCTGGAAGGGCGGCGGGCCGCTCGACATCCCGCCGCCAAAGGCCATGCAGACGGCGGTGGCGGCGGCGGCGACGGTGCCCTCCTCGTCGACCTCCACCTTGACCTTGTGCAGCACCTTGCTGATCTTGAGCGGCACGCCGCCCGCCGCGACGCCGCCAAACTCGGCGGCGTCGGAAAAGGCGCGCGGTGCGCCGAGGGCCGTGAGCTCCGACGACAGCTCGACCTCGCTCTCCACCGCGAAGCGCGGCATCCACACCGCGCCCTTGCGCTTCGGTGCCGCGCGCAGCGCCGCCAGCGCCGCCCCGAAGTCGGCCAGCTGCAGCGGGTCGGACGCGACGTCCTTTGGCAGCGCCACGACCGCCGCGATCGCGCCACCGGCGCCCTGGTACGGCATCAGCACGTACTGCGCGTTCGCGTCCTCGAAGTAGCGCCACTCCTTGCCCGGCGGCGTGCGCATCAGGTGGCAGCTCTCGACGCGGCTGGCCGTCCCCGGCATGTCGCGCGTCCTGAACGGCGCCAGGGCCGTGTCGGCCTTGCTCAGCTGCACCTCCCACTTGCCCTTGAAGTAGAGCGCGTTGACGGCGATCAGCGGCGACTGCGCGACCATAGCGTCGTTGACGATCTCCGTGATCATCCGCTGCGTCGCCGCGCTCACGAACGCGTTGACCTGCGCGGCCGACTGCAGCGGCTCGATGGACGCCCCAAAGGTGCTCTGCACCGCCGCCGCGTACTGGGCTTGGATGGGGATCTTGGTGAAGACACGGTTGGCGACGGCGACGGTTGGCTCACCCGCGCCGGTCGCGGTCGACAGCGACGAGAGCAGCTGCGCCAGCTGCTGCTGCCAGCCCGGGCCCGTCGGCCAGTCGAGCACCGCCGCCAGCTCGGCCAGCGTCTGACCCGTGGCGCCGGCCGCCACGAGCGCCATCGCCAGGTGGATGGAGCAGGGCGAGACGAACTTCTGGCCCGGCTTGAGGACCGACGCGAGCTTCGAGGTGAGCAAGGAGAGCTGCTGGGCGTTGGCGGCCATCTGGGTTGCGAGCTTGGACTATCTGTGTCCTCGCGCTCGGAAGTGGTCGGGCCTCGGCGCCGCCGACCACGTGATTCAACCCCTCCCGAGTCAGCGGGGCCCCTTGGGTGCGTGCTTGCTTGCTTTACCACTCCTACCATGGAGCACGTGGCCCGCACAGACACACTCGATCTTACTTGAGTGCCGGCAGGGTTCTCTGGACCAGATGTGTGTGTGAGAGAGGGAGAGAGGGGAGGGGTGGCTGTTGAGTCAAAGCAGTGCAACTGGCTACTTGCAAGCGAAGGTGCCCAAATATTTTTTCGTTACAGTAGTCACCTTTAGATTACTTTAGTTTACTTTAGATCTTAGCTTTGCCTAAGCCGCCGGTCAGGAGGGCCCACGCGGGGATGCACTGATCCCGAGCCAGCCGGACTCGCGGGTTACCCCGCGCCGGCAGGTCGGAGATCAGCTTGAGAGCTTGAGATTCCCAGCGTAGGGGCACGTGGTTCACCTCCTCTCGAGAGCTGCGCGAAATTTGGGATTGCGCAAGTGGCTACCGCCCCATCACGGTGGAACCGTGGCTTGACCACGCTCCCATGTCGATCATAAACACGCGCGCGCTGGCGGAGCTCGAGCAGGCGCTGCTCGACGCGCACACGAAGGCGCCTGGCGACCCGCCCGTGCAGGACTGGCCGAGCAGCGTCGCCGTGCGCCAGATCAAGCAGCAGGCGCGGCGCGACCAGCCCTCGGAGCTGCTGGAGTTCTCCATCTCGGCGACCGACCTGAGATCGTCGGGCGTGTGCCACCCGGTCGCCGTGCTGCTCAGCAGCGAGGAGCCGTGGAAGCTGCTGGGCATCACCGAGTGGCTGCAGGACACGGAGCGGCCGATCTTCGCGACGGTGGTCTCGTTCGACGTGGCCGTGCTGGCCGGCGGCGCGGCCTCCTCGCTGGTGCTGCAGATTCGCCACGTCAGCGACCCGTTCTGGGACGCCGAGGCCGCCGACGCGGCCGAGGTGCTGCAGCGCATGCCGATGCTCGGCCGCGCCAGCTTCAAGCTGCGCGAGGCGCTGCGGGCGCCGGGTGCCGGCGCGGGCTCGTCGGGCAAGCTGGCGCTGACGCTGCGCCGCGCCGCGGACGGGACGGGCGACAGCGACGCGCTCGCCGGCTGCGCGACGCTCGAGGTGCGCGCCGGCGGCGGCTACCCGCCCAACCGGCTGATGGAGCCGCACGCGACGTGCAACTTTGCCTTTGGGCTGAGCGCGCCCGAGCCGCGCGAGCTGCGCGTGTGCGAGCACATCCTGCCGTGCGCGTACGGCCGGAGCATCCCGTGCGCCGTGCTCGCGATGCTCTGCGCCGACGCCGAGGAGCACGCCGCCGCCGCCACGCGCACGGGCGCGAGCGTCGGCGCCGGCGCCGGCGTGGCGGCGGCGGACGCCGGGCTGGCGGCGCTGTGGGGGCTGCAGGACGCGGCGGGGTGGGCGCGGCTGGCCAAGTGGCTGCACGAGCTGCTGCGCGGCGTGCGCGAGGGCGCGCGGCCGTCGGGCTTCAAGCCGTCCGCGCGCAAGAAGGAGAAGCTGCTCGCGCCGGTGCCGGCCAACCTGCAGCTCTCTCTGCTCGAGGTGCAGGCGGCCGGCGACCGACACGCCGTCTACCCGACCGTCTCCGTCGGCGCGCCGGCGGCGCACTGCCTCGGCTTCGCCGACGGCGGCGCGGCCGGGCTCGCCGAGCGGCTCGCGCAGTGCGCGCGCGACGACGGCCGCCGGGCGCCCTCGAGCGCGACGCGCGAGCTGTCGACGGCGTACGCGGCGCGCTGCGCCGTGCTGATGGCGCAGGCGTTCGCGACGCTGGGCGCCGCCTTCGCGCTGGCGTGCCAGGCGCACGCGGCGCGGCGCCACAGGGGCTTCTTCGCGCAGCTGCGGGCCGCCGGCTTCCTGCTGCAGACCGAAAGCCTGCTCTCGACGCGCGGCGACGACTGGGGCATGCTGCAGGACCTCGACGAGGCGTGGCGGTACCTCGGCACCGTCCAGCTCGTCATGCTGCCTCCAGACGGCGTGGCCGCGGCGGCACCGGCGGCACCGGCGGCGGCACCGGCGGCAGCGCGGGCGGCGGCGCCTGCGGCGGCGGCGGCGGCGGCGGCGGGCGGCGACGGCGTCTGGCTGCGTGGCGGCCGCCTCGCGCCGACGCTCTGCTTCACTCCCGCCGAGCTGGGCTTTGCGGACGTCACGGCGGCGCGGTCCCTCGGCCTCGAGCCCGGCGTGCCGATAGGCGTCGTGCCGTGCCTCGCGACGCAGGGGATCAACGAGGAGCAGACGATCGCCAACTTCCTGCGCACGCACACGCACGAGCAGACCCAGCTCAACCTGCGCGCCCTCGCGACGCTCGCCGAGTACCAGCACCGCTGCGCGAGCCTCGAGAAGGCCGACGCGGCCGGCAAGGCCGCCGCACCCGCCGCCGCACCCGCCGCCGCCGCCACCTTCGCCAAACGGCCAAACGGCGCGAAGGCGGCGGGCGACAAGGCGGACAAGGCGGGCGCGCGGCGCGCCGAGGCGTCGAGCGCGACGGCTGCAGCGGCGACGCGGCGACTGCAGCGGCAACGCGAGCTGCTCGCGGAGGCGCGGCGGCTGCTCGAGACGCCGCCCGAGTCGAAGAACGTCGGCTTCCTGCATACGGTCGCGCTGCTGACGCGGCTGATGTCGGGCGCGCGCGTGACGATGTGCAAGAGCGGCAAGGACCGCACGGCGATGGCGGTGACGCTCGAGCACGGGCTGCTGCTGCAGGAGCACGGCATGGTGCCCGAGCTCGCGACGCACGCCGTCGGCATCATGCGCCGCCGCGGCGTGCGGCGGCACAACGTGCTGCTCAACACGAAGCGGCGGACGTACGCGTTCAACTGGATGCAGCAGCAGGCGCTGCCTGAGGGCTACTGTCCGCCCGAGGGCAGTGCGACCGGTGGGAAGGCCTAAAAAAGCATCCATGGTGTTGTATTTACATGTGACCAGTATGTGCAGCTACGACACTCCCCACCCTCTCCTCGCGCAACCTGCAAGCCCCAATTTCTCACGCCCAGGCCAGCCGCGAGCGGCATCGCCCCGGCTCATCGATCGCTGCCTGATCGGCGCGTGTCGATCGCACGCTGTGCGTGCTGTACGTACGTGTTTCCATGCGAACGGGCTCGGCCCTCACGGGCTGCCTCGCTGGGTTTCGGGCCACATCAGCGGCAATCCATCATGGAGCTCGACGCGAAGCGGCTCGCCTCGAGGTCGGGCGAGCCGGGCGAGCTGGGCACGTCGTGCGAGTCGGTCGTCGACGAGGGGGTCCCCGCCGCGCGGTCCCTGCCGCCGCCGCCGTCGTCGGACGGCAGGTCCATCAGGTCGAGCTCCTCCTCGTCGGCCTTGAGCGCGCCGACCTGCTTGAGGAGCAGCTGCAGGTTGACCTCGAGCTCGGGGTCCCACGCGTACAGCATCGCGTCGTGCGCCATACGCGCGAAGCCGACCTTGCGCGCGTGCAGCTCGGCCTTGATCCGGTTGAGCTCGGGCGCCTGCGACGCGTGCTCGACGATCTTGCTCGGCGAGCGCGAGCCGGAGCCAAACGTGGAGGCCGAGCCGGAGGCGGAGCTGGAGGCGGAGCTCGAGGCCGGCGGCTCGGAGCGCGAGGACAGCTGCAGCCCGCCGGCGGCGTTGGAGAGGCGGCGTGGCGCGGGTGCCGCTGCGCCGGCAGAGAGCGAAGAGCCCAGCGAGGTGCGGAGCTCACGTGACGGCACGTATGGCGCTGGGCGGGGCTGAGCGCTGTGGTGACGCGTCGGTCCGACCTCGCCGCTGCCACCGCCTCCCAGGCCACCGCCGAGGCCGCCGCCGAGGCCGCCGCCGAGGCCGCCGCCGAGGCCGCCGCCGAGGCCGCCGCCGCCACTGCTGCTGCCGAGACCGCCGGAGCCCAGCCTGGGGGCACCCAGCTGCGCCCGCGACGGCACGCCGGAGAGGCTGCGCGGGGCGGCGGCCGCGGGCGCAGCGGTCGCGGCGGGACGGCTCGCGAGGCGGGCCGGAGCGCTGCTGCCGAGGCCGCCGAGGCTGCGCAGGCCCGAAGCGGGCTGGCTCGTCTGGGCGCGCAGGCACGACGTCTGCGGAGTCTTGGCAAGTCCGGGCGCCGAGGGCGTGCGCAGCGTGAGGCGCGTCGACTGCGTGGAGCTGAGGAGGCGGTTCTGCCCGCCGCCGCTGCCGCCGGCGCCTCCGCTGCCCGAGACTGCGCGGAGCTTGGATGCGGCGAGGCAGGGCTGCGCCGACGGAGTCGCCGAGTTGGGCGTCCGGCTGCCGAGGAGCCCCGTGCCGAGACGCGCTGGCGTGCCGCTGGCCGCCGCCCGTGGCGCAGGGAGCGAGAGCCTGATCGGTGTGGCCGACTCGGCTGCGACGGCCGGGGTCTCGATCTCCTCGATGGGCGAGGCCGGGCGCGCCGGTGGCTGAGTCGCTGGCAGCAGCTGCAGCTGCTGCTGCTGCTCGGGCTGATCGGGCTGATCGGGCTGATCGGGCTGATCGGGCTGCTCGGCCTCGGCAGCCTCGATGGGCAGCTCCAGCTCAGCCTGTGCAGGCGGTTCCGCGTCGGCTTCGGTCATCTCGGGGCTGCCACGGCCGGAGGACTTCTCGGCGGCCACGGGCGTCGACGGCAGGCGCGACTCGAGATCGGGTGCGGGCTCTTGGGCCGCCTCAGCCAACGGAGTCGCGCCGTCGTGCTCGAGCGCGGCCAGATCGGAGGCTGTGTCCGCGGCCTCCTCGGCTGGTGGCTCCTCCAGCAGTCGCGAGGCCCGAGGGGTGGGTGGAGGCAGCATCTGCTGCGCCTTGGACGTCAGCGTCGGGGCGGCGAGTGGGCGCGCCGTGAGGGCAGCTGCCGACGACGGGGGGGCGACGGTACCCGGGCCCAGGCCGCCGCTCTTGATCGCGAGTCTGGAGCCGGCGGGAGCGGTCTGCTGCGCCTGGCGGGCGGACGCTCCGGTGAGGAAGGGCCGGGCGGTGGGGAGCGCGGTCGGCCGCTTGATCGAGCTCGGGGTGGCGGTCGAGCTGGTCGGCTCCCGTACCGCAAAGATGGGGCCAGGGCTCTTGGGCCGTCCAAAGTTGAAGCTGAGGCCGCCGCCGCCACCGCCACCCGAAGAGGCGGGGCTCGGCGACCGGCGCGAGGGGGAGCCCTCGCCCTCGCTGCTGCCGTCGTCGCCGCCGAGGCCGAGTCCGCCACCAAGCATGAGGCCGGGCGAGTCGGAGAGGGAGAAGCTCATCGCGCGTGCGTCTCAGCGTTCTCGAGAGCGGGAGTGCTTGGCTCGCGACACGGCAGGCGGCTGGATGTTCCGCATGCCTGCATGCGCGCGTGTTTTACCTCTCTCTCAATTGAGCCGCAAAGCTAGCGGCTCCCAGCGAGCGGTCAACAAAACCAATCGCCTTCTAGTTGGTGCTAGATAACTACTGGAGCTCCTGAGCCTTCCGGCTCGCGTATGCCGGGTGATGGCAGCGTGTGTGCGCAGCACGATGGCCGCCAATGTGCCGAAGCCGAGCACACAGAGGGCTGAGCTCTGCTTTGGCATCAAACGCGTCGCAGTTCTCGGTAGAATGACCGTAAATGGTGCCGGAAGGGGCGTGTGAACCCCTCCCCCCTCCCGCCCTCCCTAATGGACCTGACTTGACACCGCGAAGAAGACAGAATACAGTTGTACTGTACTAGGATTCCTATAGTGTCCTCAGTAGTCGAGTCCATGTTTGCGGTTTTCATCATCGGTAATGTGTCGTCACGAAGGGCTTGGATCTTCTTTTTTTCCTTCTCCTCGGCCTTCATCTTTTGGGATCAACCACCGCACCTTATCCAACGAAGATAAACGAAGGCTTCGCCCTGAACAACGATTTTCAAAGATTCCTGGTTTGGTTCCCGCCCAGCCAGCAACCAAGTCAATGGCCGCGTCCCTCTGGACGAACGACGACATGCTCGACGGCACGGTCCACTTCGACCGACGCGCGCCGCCGCGCAGCGCCAAGCCCGCCTCTCCTGCCGAGCTCTCCGCCAGCGCCATCGAGTGCCAGCCGTGCTCCTGCTCCACCTCCCTCGATG
>Ga0209713_10003332_pt1 | contig 10195 bp, 6 predicted proteins | sample ArcOceMetagenome_3_FD_187444 | JGI IMG/M metagenome (GOLD analysis project Ga0209713, IMG submission 187444) | Marine eukaryotic phytoplankton communities from Arctic Ocean - Arctic Ocean- Svalbard ARC20M Metagenome (SPAdes) (version 2) | ecosystem: Environmental > Aquatic > Marine > Oceanic...
TGCCGGTCAACACGGCGGCCGCGTCCACAGCGACGACAAGCGTCGGCGCTGTCCGAACCCCAAGAAGGCGGGTCGGGCGCGGTACACACATCACCGCACGCGCAACAACGTTACCCCGACTAAGCTAGTAGCTACCGACTCTAGCATACTGTAGTGTGCCAATCCTAAGACCCACGACCGAGGAATAGGAACGGGGGGGTGACCTTGAGATTGGCACCGGTGGGTCCACGAATAGGGGGTGGGTCTACGAACTGGCGCGCCGCCAGTGGGGGGGTAACACTACATGAGTCGACGTTTCACCGGGGCGCTCCCTACGTACGACCAGGCAGGGGCCCTGCCTGCCTGCGACGAAGATACGCGCATCTCGCAGCGATGATGCTCACGCTCCAGTTGCCCACATGGCGCGAAGACCAAGAGGCTGCCAAGAGCAAGAAGTCGTTCACGCAGGCGACGCTTGTCTTCGGCAGCTTGCAGCTGGCCAGGCGTGACGATTTTTGTATGCAGTTGCTTGTGTTTTTGGGCTTTGGTAGGCCAGGGTATTGGGCTTTTAATAGGAAAGACTGGGTCTTGAGATTGGTTGAGCGAAAAAGCGGTGCCTATTCTTAGGTCCTGCGTCTTACAATTGGCACACTACGGTATTTGCATGGCGAGAGGGCGCACCGCGCCACAGCAAACTTGCGTTTGAGCATTACGAGCGAGAACAGCGAGATCCGTGGCATAATCTTAGTCAATGACAGTAGTCTCGTAACGCGGCTTCAACGAGGAGAAGCTCGAGAGCGCCACAGCTGCCGGCGTGAGAGTCAAAAACCTGGTTCCTGAAGTTCGGAGCTTGAAGTTGCATACGGCGGTGGTACCAGCTGGTAGTACTACAGTTAGTATCGGGCATTAAGAAGGCGGCGATCAGGCGGCCGTAGCTCATTTCTTAGGGTTTCGTACCAACGGGCGCTGGCGCTGTCGTAGCTCATTTCTTAATCCGTGGTCGGCCCCAAACTGAGGGGGTCAAATCAGGCGCGAGGGTGGATTTGCGTAAACCACGAGACATAAGGGTCCCGATCTCGGCCGGTCCAACGTCTGACACGTCGATTTCCCCTTGGAAATAGCATCCGAGAGCGTCCAGTGCGCCAATTTCTTCGCTGCGCGGCCGAGGGTGAAGCTCGTTTCTTATCTGAAATCGGCAAAATTCGGTAGCTGATTTTTCTTAATGTCAGGGTTTCTTAATGCCCGATACTAACTGTAGGGTAGTAAGGTCTTATTCTGGGGTCGACACGACCCAAACTCGCTTTGGGTTGCGGACCCAAGCTCTACGGAAGAATAAAGCGTCTCACGAATAAAGCGTACACTTTACCCACGCGGAAAAGCGTACCCATGGTCTCTCGGGGCACCGCGAACGCGGACCGCAGGCGTGGCCCTGAAGAGAAGAGAAAGGACGCTGCCGCCGCGGTGGTAGCGAGGCCTGAGCGCGAGGGCGCGCCGGGCGCAGCGTGGCGAGGCGGCTGAGGACGGTTGCGATGACAGTGGAGGTGCGGGTAGCCCCTGAGGCGCGGCCGACGCGACGCGAGCGCTCGTCAGATACAACATGGGTTTTCTGGCCGTTAGACACGTCCCACGGTCCCAGCCACGCTGCAGACATCCTTGTCCGCACAAACGACATCCATGTCTCCTTGAAGTCTTGACATGCAGACATGCCAGAGACATGCATGCCTCTTGTAGTCGAACATACGTGTCTCACGCTAGGCCAAGCTCCGGTGCACTGGGGGCTATTGAGGCATCAACCAACGGCGGTCCGCGGAAAAGCTGGTGATAACAATCAGGGATCGTAGTTTGTACCTGCCCTTAAAGTCCGGAACGACACGGCAACACGTGAAAACTCAACCGAACAATCAGAAGCTCTCGCCGACGGGTCCGAAGAGCATGTCGCGGACCGACATCTGCGACCGCATCGGCGCAGCCGCGTCCTCGCCGACGGAGCTGAGTCGCTCACGCGCCTCGACCGCCTGCAGGTCCTCGGAGAAGAGCTCCTTGAGAACGTCATGGATCTTCGGCCGCGGCCGCCGGCTGCTCTGCGCCGCTTTCTGGAACATCAGCGCCGTCTTCCGCCGCTGCGACATCGCCGCCGCCGCCGCCACTCCTGCGCCGCTGGCGCCGGCAGCAGGGGGCGCGTCCGGTGCGGCGGGGGCGTCGCCAGTGGATGCGCCTCCCGCAGCGGCCGCGTCGGTGGCGGGGGCGCCGGCCGCGTCAGTGGCGGGGGCACCCGCAGCGGCGGCGGAAGGCGCCGGGGCGCCGGCGCCCGGCGGCCGCTTGAGGCTGATGCCGGCGTTGCGCAGGTGCGAGGCCATGCCCACAAGGTCGAGCATGTCGGTGCCGGGCATCAGCGCCGAGCGGTACAGCCGCAGCACCTCGCGCTCGGCGAGCTCGGGCGCCGCGTGCTCCAGCATCCGAGCAAAGCCTGCGTACGACTGCCCCCCACCCCCACCGCCGCCGCCGCCGCCGCCGCCGCCTCCACTGCCGTCGCCGCCGTCCTCGCGAGACACCTCGAGGTCCCAGCTCGTCCAGACGTCGAGCAGCTCGTTGAGCTCGTGTTGCCGCTGCTGCGCCCAGCCGTCGAGGCACGCGCGCAGGAAGACGTCGACGGAGCAATGGCCGCCCGCGTCGTTCTCGAGCACCACCTTCCGGTGGTACCCCGGCGCCACCGCGTCGTCGTCGCCGCCGCCGCCGCACCCGCCGGCGAGGCCGCCGCCCGGACGGGCGCCGCTCCTGCGGCGGTCGGCGCCACCAGCGCCACCAGTGGCGCCGCCACCGCCAGCAGCGCCGCCCCCGGCGGCAGCGCCGCCGCGCCGCCGTCCGCCGGCGGAGGTCGCCGGCTCCTCCTCCTCCACGGCCGCGAGCGCGGCGCCTCGCCTCTCCCTGTTGCCCCTGACCGCGGCGTTGAAGGCATCGGTGGCGCGGCGCAGCAGCAGCTTCGCCTTGGCGTCGGGCAGCGCGTGGTTGAGCGCCCTCTGCAGAAACGGCACCGGCATCACCAGCTCCTCGAGCGAGCCGATGTGGTTCCAGAAGCGCGCGTTCGTCAGGATGCCGGCGCGGTGGTCCTTGGCGACCACCGCCTCGAGCGCGCGCAGCACCGACAGGTAGAAGTTGAGCTCGTCCATCGAGGCGCGCTCGGGTTCGGGCACGCCGAGCGCGGCGGCGCGCCAGAAGAAGTGGAGCAGCGGCTCGGGCTCGCGGTGCTGCTGGTGGTGGGCGGCGCCCCCCCTGCGCGTGCGGTGCGCGCGCAGCCCGTACGCGAAGCTCTTGAGGTGCGCGATGGCCATCGAGGCGATCCCGTACAGCACGAGCATCTGGTCGGCCACAAAGTCGGCGAGGGGCTGGTGCGGCAGCCCCTCCTCGTCGTCCATCGCGTCGTGCGCGATCTTCGCCGCGAGCAGCGTCGCCGCGAGGCGGCGGCAGCCGACGAGCGGCATCGGCCTGATCGACTTCTTGCCAAACTCGATCGGGCCGAGCGACGTGGCGATCTTCCTCGGTAGCTTTGCCCGCTCGGCCGCCGCCGCCGCCTCGTCCTCCTGCGCCGCGACCGCCGCTGCCGCCTCCTCCGCGAGCGCCCGGTGGCTCTCCGCGGAGTGCAGAGGGGGCGGCGCCGCCCCGCCGGCGATCGACGCGCGCCGCGGCGCGTTGCCGCCGCCGCCGCCGCCGCCTTCGGAGGGCGACCCCGGTCGCGACGACGGCCGCGAGGGCGGCGCCGACGGCGCCGAGAAGGAGGTCTGGCACGCCTTGTGCTCGGCCGCGCCCGCCTCGGCCGCCGCCGCCGTCTGCACCTCCACCTCGGCCGTCGCGGGGCGTGCGCCGCGCCGCGCCGCCACCTGCGCCGCCATCTCCGCCTCCTGCCGCTTGGCGGCGGCGTCGATCTCGCCGGCCCTGTCCGCCTCGACCGACGCCGCGAGCCGCGCCGCCTCCGCCACGTGTCTTGCCGCCTCGGCGTCGAGCATCGCCTGCACGCACGGGGAGGGTGGAGGGGGGAGGGGCACACCACCGCACGTGACCCGGGCGGCGGGGGAGGGGCATGACCACCTACAGGAGGCGCGGGTGTCTAGCGTCGCCACCTGCATGCGCGCGCGCTCCGCCGCCACCGCCGCCTCGAGCGCCGTCTCGGCGTCGGCGCGGCTCTTGGCGAGCGCCGCCTCCCCGTCGGCGTTGGCCTGCTGCAGCCGCCTCCGCTCGGCCCCGAGCTGCTGCTGGAGCTGCTCCGCCGCCTCCTTGAGCAGCGACGCCTCGTGCTCCGCCTTCTTCGCCGCCGCCGCCGCCTCCTCGGCGTGCTGGGACGCGCGCTCCACCACCTCCCGGTCGGCGGCTGACGTGTCCGCCTTCTTCTCCTTCTCCCTTGGCGGCGGCGGCGGCTCCGCCACCTTTTTCACCGACGGTGCCTTGGCCGCCCGCGCCGCCGCGTCCGCATCCGCCTGCGCGCGCCCCGCCGCCTGACCCTCGGCACGCGCCGCGTTCGCCGCCGTCGCTACGTCCGCCGCGCGCTGCCGCTCAGCCTCCTCCATCTCGAGCAACCTCCGCCGCCGCTCGAGCGCCAGCTGCTTCTCCACCTCCGCCAGCCTCTCGCGCAGCTGCGCCAGCTCCGCCGCGGCCGCCGCCGCCTTGTCCTCGGCGCTGTGCAGGCTCTGCCGCATCAGCGCCGCGCGCGCCTCCTCGTCGGCCTTGGCCGCGGCGGCCGCCTGCGTCTTGAACGCCTCCTCGGCAAACTTGCCCTGGAACTCGGCGCGGAGCGACTTCATCCAGAGGTCGCGGAAGTTCTCAAACTCGCGCAGCTATCGTTGGCGCGCCGCAGCAAACACGTCGTGGCCACGCGATGCAAACGCAGCGAGCGTCAGCCTCATCAGCTCGCGGCGCGGGCAACGCAAAGCAGCGACGGCGGGCGTGCGTGCGTGCGTCGGGCAAGATGCAAGCAAGCAGGGCCGTTGGCCGTTGGTCGTTGGGCGCGGCAGCTCTCGCCTGCGCCTTGAGTGCGTCGACCTGGTCGTGGAGCGCCTCCTCGCGCGCCACCGCGTCGCGCTCCCTCTGCGCCGCACTCTGCTCGCGCCGCCGCAGCGTCTGCAGCTCCTCCTCCGCCGCCTGCTGCCGCGACGACATCTGCCGCTGGAGGCGCGAGACGAGCGCGAGGTCCTCGGGCCGCGCCACGTCGCGCGCGCCTGTCACGCAGCCGCGAGAGCGAGCGAGAGGGAGGTCCTCAGAGAGAGAGAGACAGAGAGCACACGTCTCGACAGGGGGAGTCGAGAGATGGCCACCGGGGCGGGCCTGGCCACCGGGGCCGCGCTTCGTACGTGCACGTGCGTGGGCGGAGAGGAGGGGCATGCGGGGCGTGCGACGTGCAGCGATGCATGCGCAGAGGCCGCGTGCCGCCGCGCCTAAGGGCATGTAGAAAGGAGCCGCGCCTGCATCGAGCAGCGCCCGCAGCAGCTGCGCCTGCGCCTCGAGATGCAGGCCGCGCGCCATGTGACGCGCTGCGTGCTCAAACGCCGCCTCCATCTCGCCGCCGCCACGGTCGCGATCCTGCGACGTCGGGTCGGGAGCGTGGACGGCAGATTATGGGCGCGTCGAGAGTGGAGGGCCTCGTGGCTCGTGCGGCTACGCGCGGGCAGAGCAGGATGCGTGGGCGCGTGGGCGAAGAGAGCCGGCTCGGGTGTCGCGCGGGGCGAGTGGCGCGAGTGGGCCTCACCGACGCCTCGTGCAGTCGCATCAGGATGGCGGCGAGCGCCGCGCCGACCTGCGCGGGTGACGAGTGGCCGAGGAGCCCTAGCTCCACGCCCTTGGCGCGCACCTCGGCAGAGACGCAGCCGAGGGCAGCGCCGGTCGCCTCGGCCGCCTCGTCGGGCGGCAGGTGGACCGAGCCGAGCATCCGGCCGAGCATTGCGCCGCCGTCGGCCGGCGCCATCTCGGAAAGGACGAGCAGCGCCGTTTGCGTCGCCTCCGCGCTGTCCTCCTCGAGCAGCCGGCGGAGGCACTCGGGCTGCTGCGCCAGCGGCAGCGCCCTAAAGTCGCGCACGACCTTGAGGAGCGGCTCCGAGTACGAGGAGTCGGTGAGGTCTGCGATCGTCGAGTTGGCCTCCTCGAGCTGATCGGCCAGCGAGCGCATCTGCGCCGCGACAAAACATGAGTGGGGTGGGGGTGTAGGGGGAGGGGGTGGAGAGGGGGTGGGAGGGGGGGGGGCGATCCACGAGAGGGGCGTCGAGGCGGCGGCAGGAGGGCGGCGGAACGGGCGGCGGGCGGCGTCGAAAGCACACCTGCCCCTCGAGAGCCTCCGCCTTGACAACGGAGCCGGCGCCGGCGCTCGCCAGCGCGCGGTTCCAGACGGAGAGCGTGTGCGAGATCGTCTTCGAGCGCTCGCCCAGCGCGTCCATCGCCTCCTCGCGCTGCACGCCCCACGCGTCGATCGTCGCCGCCTGCTCGGCGGCCGCCTTGTGCAGCCTCTGCACCTCGACGAAAAACGGCCGCCGCTTGGCGTAGCCGCGCGCGTCGGAGCCGGGGAGGCCCTCGTCGTAGTCGGCGAACATGCAGCGCAGAAGCTCGCGCCACACGAGCGAGAGCAGCGACTCGTAGCGCCCGAGCATCGGAGCGACGCGCTCCCATGCGTCGCACACGACCGCACACCGGAAGAGATTGGGCGCGCCGAGCGCCTCGGACGCGGCGAGCGCCTGCCGCAGCCGCAGCTCGACGTACACGGCGGTCGAGGCGAACCGGTCGCTCTCGCCCGCGTGCGCCGCCGTCCAGTGCGACAGGATCGAGACGCGCGCGCCCTCGAGCTCCGTGCGCGCCTCGACCGCCTCGTCCGAGCTGGAGTTCGCGGGCATCCTGACGCCACGGAAGCCAAAGGACGCACCCGGCTCCTCGGGCCCAGCCGGGGCCGACGAGAGCGGACGACGCGCGACGCGTGCACTCCGTGGCGTCAGCTCCGCCGGAATTCGAGTCACCGCCGGCCGAGCGGAGAGCGGCGGCCGAGGCTGCGGCTTGTTGGCAGCCTTCCAGAGGGCCAGCTCGGCGCTGCCCGGTGGATGGACGTCGTCCAGCAGGCTCTTGGTCTTGTTGGCTGCGTCGATAGCCTGCAAGAAGTTCAGTGGCATTATTTTCGTGTTCAAGAAATTGTTTAAGAACGTTTCACGTTTCATGCAATAACATCCTTTGACTCGGTGGCTACTCTACCTAGCGAGGCTTGCTGAGCAAGCAGGCCCCATACCCCCGCACGGGCGTATTTAGCGCCATACCCTGTACCTCGGCGGCCTGGGCCATGGATCTTGGTTTTTTAAACTCTCGCCAACGCCTGGGCCAAACTTTAAATTTATTGCGGTTTCGAGTTCGTCTCAGCGAGTACTACAACTTTGGTCGAATCGAACCTGGTCGACATGACTGCTTTTTTGGTCTAGAAAATGGCCTTCTGAGGCCTCCAATCATCATTTTTCCCGCTGCGCGGCCTTGGTGAAGGCTGCGCCCTATGGGGCGCGAGGAAATCTTCATTGACCTGGGGGGCGGCGCGCCAAAAATGCCGACTTTTCACCCAAAAAATGACTTAAATTCGGATTTCCACTGTCTTCGCCCCTTGCGACGGCCATGATGGATGGCTTGCGGACCCTCGACCCTTAGCGAGGAACAGGGTGTAGTCTGGACCCCCTCGTGCGGGGGTATGGAGCAGGCCCAGCCGAACCGTGCCGAAAAGCCCAGAGGGGGAGTGTATAGCGCTGTATAGTGTATAGGCTGCATCGCTGTATACTGTATCGGCTGTATAGGCGCTGTGTCGGCTGTATATCCTCAGAGGCGCTGAAACAATGCTCGTTAGCTGTATAGCTGTATAATACAGCAAAAATGGTCGAAAATGGTGGCAACCAACTAGTGCGCACTAGTTGGTTGCACCATTTTTGCTGTATTATACAGCTATACAGCTAACGAGCATTGTTTCAGCGCCTCTGAGCATATACAGCCGATACAGCGCCTATACAGTATACAGCGATGCAGCCTATACACTATACAGCGCTATACACTCCCCCTCTGGAAAAGCCCTTGAAAGCGATCGCGCTGGTGACGGTGGCTGGCACCCAGAACAGGAGCTCTGGCCCATCCGACCGGCCCCGCGGCCCAGACTGCTCACATCCCGCTGACCTTGGTGATCAGCCTCGCCCAGGAGTGCGCGGCGCGACCGGCGCCATCATGGTCGGCACGAGCGACCAAACCGCCGCCGAAGAGCCGAACGACCTCGTTGTCACTGAAGATGTACCAGTTGAGACTTGTAGGCCATGCTGAGATCAGTACAGAACAGTATCAGCTGGTGTGTCACCTTGTGCGGCCGGCACGGTGTGGCTACATCGGCTCACACCGTTGGACGCGGCATAGCCGCCACGTGCGCGCAAGTGACTGGATCATCGCAGCTGATCTTGTTTTGAGTTGTTCTCATCGTTTGATGTCGGTGCTAGACATGGTGCTAGAGTGAACATTTTGTCAGAATCTCGATTCCTGCGTCGTGACGACGGTGAACCGTATGCATCGTCTGATGATCGCAGTCGAATTGGTGTCGACAAAGGAAATGATCGCCGACGTGTTTACGAAGGCGGTCGACAAGGAGACCTTCGCTCTCATGCGAAAGCACCTCCTCAACCAGGTCGAGGACAAGGCGTACAAGGCGACGCATACGCGCGCTTCGAGGCTTGCGGGTAAGCTGGCCGAAATGATTGGGAACCTATGAAAGAAACACATGACACGAGAAACCTGACGAGTGGTCAGACGCTCGGGCGTCGATGATGACGGGAGCCGCGCGGGCCACGACAGGTCCTCGTACAGACAGAGAGAATATTGATCGGCTGGTCATGCCTGGAGGGAGCGTTCAGCTGGGTTATGCACTGCTGCATACAGGAGCCACCTGATGGCGTATGGGAGGCAAAGCACCAGCCGATAAGGTACATGTTGTTTCATGGGTAAATGTGGTAATTGGTAGGGATAAGGTAGGGAATGTGTTGGAAGGTATTACCTAACTTGGAAGCTTGGTGAGAGACCTGTCCTTGTTGTGCCGCCGTGTCTCCGGCTGGCAGCGCATACAGTGTAAGCGCAGCATTTAGGAAACAGAAAAAAAGTCTCTTCTTGTTTCCTTAGCCCCGCGACGGGCAAGAGGGTGTTTCCTTAACACCCACGATCTCCTGACGACCTCAACACCAACATCATACTCAGAGAGGACCGAGGCGGGGGCGTCAGCATAAGCACCATAAGCGCTTATGTGCATAAGCGCTCGTATCAGGTGGCCCAGAGACGATCCTCCTCGGCGCGAAAAGCTGTGCGCAGCTGCTGGACGCGCTCGGCGTCCACGTGCTCAGACGCCTGGAGTTGCTCCGGGTCAAGCCAAAAGTGCGCCCACGCGCCCATCTTGTCGGTCTCATCGCGCTGGAAGAGGCCGTACACGAGGAACTGCAGCACGCGCTCCTCCTCCGGAACCTCGTTGCTCGCTGCCACCTCGCCGTCGAGCGCGCCAGCGGCGAAGACGCGCGTCGACGCGATGTACTGCGCCTCCATCAGCACCATCTGCTCCGAGTCGAAGACGCGCGCGTCGACGCCCGCCAGCCTCTGCTTCTTGGCGGCGCGCTCGGCGATGTGGCCCGCCGCCTTGCCCGCTCTGATGCACTCCCGCCGGTGGCAGTACCTGGCGTCGGTGATGCCCGACCAGCTGGTGGCCCTGGTGAAGCCCGCCTGGCAGTGCTGGCATGGCCCACTCTCAACGAAGACCGGCATCAGCGCCTGCGCGCACAGAGAGGGAACGCGCGGTGGTGAGAGGCTAATCCAGGGCAAGCGCAGCGTGGCCAGCCGCAGGGCTGCGGGGAGGGGGGGTGGTAGAGCCCGTGCCAGCCGGCCACTACTCGACCCAGGTCGCGCGCAGCCACGAGGCGAAGACGAAGGGCCGAAGCCGGTGAGGCGGGGCGCACCTGGCGAGAGCTCCCTCACTTGTGCGGCAGTCCCCCACAAACAAGGATTTTAGGCCAAGCTCAGCACTCATGCTCCCAATAGATGTAACAGCAGGGGCTAAACAGAGCCTAAAGCCACGGTTGTACCGACATTTTCTAAACGTCATGTTACCTCGGCGAAAATAGGGGCAAAATGACGGGGCACAGTGCCCCATGTCAGCGCCCAATTCTCCCCCGAGGTAACATCTAGTCTTGATACAGGAGCG
>Ga0209713_10003333_pt1 | contig 10195 bp, 8 predicted proteins | sample ArcOceMetagenome_3_FD_187444 | JGI IMG/M metagenome (GOLD analysis project Ga0209713, IMG submission 187444) | Marine eukaryotic phytoplankton communities from Arctic Ocean - Arctic Ocean- Svalbard ARC20M Metagenome (SPAdes) (version 2) | ecosystem: Environmental > Aquatic > Marine > Oceanic...
GCAGCAGTCGAGGAACAAGTAGCTTTAGCTATTAGTACCCTTGCTAAACAACTCTCTACAGGTGGCGATGAAGCCATCATGAGTGCCGCTAAGAATATCACATCTAGTCGTGCTGCTGTGGGTGTCATCTCTGCTATTAGCGAGAGCCTTAGACACTCAGGCGTCAAAGGAGAGAAGGTTACTGCTGAGAGCCTCACTGCTGAGACCAGAGAAATGGTAGACCTGCTTGGAGGTAACGAAAATACTTGGTTAGGAGCGGTTGAGAAACTTAAAGCTGCTGGCGGTAAGGATGGTTTACCCACTCTTTCCGAATTCAGAACTCAACAACGAGCTGCTAAGACACTCATTGACCTTATGAGCCGTGACCTTGTGGACAAAGCAACGGAAGCACACGCAGCTCGTAAAGACTCCTCAAAGAACCTAGTCAAACTTGAAGCAGAGGTTCTATCCGCTGTTGACCAGCTAACTGAAGTACAGCGTATTTGGTCTTTGATGGGTAAGGAAGCAGGTCTGACACTGGTTCAACGTAAGTTCCTTGACGGTTCCAAAGGTGGATACCGTTTAAACAAGGATGTTGGCTTTGACTTCATTGCTCGTGACCCAGCGGACTACGCTAAGTATACCACTGAAACAGCGGGAACAATGGATGTTCAAGATGTAATTAACAAGTTGCTCATGGCTGGTAGTCAAGACGACGTAGCCAAAGCTATCGGAGGTCAAGCAGCCAAAGACGCCCGAATGAAAGCTGTTAATAACCTTACGAAAGAAATGCAGGGCAGTAAGTCAATGAATATGGTCACTGAGTATTGGATGAACTCCCTGCTCTCTGGTCCTGCTACTCAGGTGGTTAACACCCTTGGTAGTTCCTTGACCTCAGCACTGCGTATAGGTGAGCTAGCCTTTGGTGGACTCCTTCGTGGTGACCCAGAGGTTGCTAGAGCTGTACTCGGTTACGCCTTCAAGATGGAAAACCTCCGAGAGGCTCTTACGTTCGCTGGCAAGGCTTGGGATATTGGCGACTCAGTTCTGACTAAGGGCTCCGTTGCTTTCAATGACTCAGCGAAAAGAACCGAAGCAATCACAGGGCGCAATGCTACAACCATGTTAGGAGAGCAAGGTAAGAAACTAAGTTCTAAAAACCACGATGCCATTGAGAACGCTGTAGACTTTATTGGTCAGGGAGTACGCCTACCTAGTCGTGGTCTAATGACGGTGGATGAGTTCTTCAAACAGCTTAATTATCGTGCCTATGTTCGCACCAATCTAGCCTATGAAGGTATTCAAGCAGGACAGAAGAACGGTAAAGAACTAGCCAAATACGTTGAAGACCGCTTTCAAAATTATGTTACAAAAGGTGGGCGAGCTTATAATGAATCTAACGTATATTTGGATGCTGTTGAAAAATCGAAGACTATTAACGGACTTGGATATGGTGGCGAACAAGCAGCGGTTATTCACGCTGAGTTAGCTCAGAGTCCTTATGACCCTTCCAGAGGTGGCCTAGCAGACGCAGCGTTAGAGTATTCTAAGGTAAACACCTTTACGAATGACCTCGATTCTGACTCTGTTGTTGGTATCCTTGGTGACACATTAAGTAAGCTGAAGACAAAGATTCCGATGCTGAACTTTATTGTTCCCTTCATTAACACCCCAACAAACATCTTAAAGTTTGCTCTCGACCGTACACCTCTCGGTGTTGCTACTGACCTCTCGTTCCGACGTAAGAAGCTGTCCGAAGGTCTCTACAGTGAAGACCCTATGGTACGCGCACAGACTACAGGACGAATGGCAACAGCCGCCGCTGTTGTAGGTACTGCTGCTTGGTATGCAATGTCTAACAAGGAGTTTATCACAGGTGGTGGACCACGAAGCCAAGAAGAAAAGGATGCCCTCAAACTTACAGGGTGGCAGCCTTACTCATTCAAGGTTGGTGATAAATATCTGAGTTACCAACGCCTTGACCCAATGGCTACTGTTATCGGTCTCTTTGCAGACATCGTTGAGGCTGAAGAGTATTATGATTTAGATGATACACAGATGGGTAATATGTTCTCTGCTATAGCGTTGTCCTTTACGAATAACATTACCAACAAATCCTACGTTAAAGGTTTGGACTCGATGCTCAAGATGCTCCGTGACCCAGCTACTAACTCAAAGGCTTTAGCGGGTAACATCGCGGGCGGCTTTGTTCCGACACTGTTCTCTCAAGGACAGAACTATAGTGACGAGCGGGTGCTTCGTGAAACAAGAACCATCTTTGATTATATGACCAAGAAGTCTCCTATGTCTGGCTCTCTTCCTGCCAAACGTAACTTCCTCGGTGAAGCAGTTAAGTATGAGAATCTTCCGATGGGTGCTGGCATCCTTAACCCTATCTATTTCAGCACCGAGAGTGATGACATGGTTGACCAAGAGTTAGGAACCCTCGGTCATGGGTTCAACAAACAAAACAGTAAAATCGGTGGAGCTATCCAAACAAAGGATATCTACAATGAAGATGGACGCCAAGCGTATGATGTGTGGCTAGAGAAGACAGGTACAACCACGATACGTGGAAAGACCCTTCGTCAAACTCTAGGTAAGCTCATCAAGAGTAACGGCTACCAAAGACTCACTGCCCATAGCGATACTGATATTGGTGAGAAGTCACCTCGTATCCGTGAAGTTAATAACTGGTTGAGAGCCTTCCGAAGTAAAGCACGCAAAGAAATGCTTGGTGAATTTCCTGACCTACAGAACTCTTTAAACCAGCTCAATCAAGAAAAACAACAATTCCGTTTAATGCAGTAATACTTATAAATTTTAACCCTCTAAAAGAATTAAACCATGCTCCCAGAAAACCCCTACGTCACTCCGTTCATTGCCACCTCTGGCATCCTCGGAACCTTAACCCTTGACCATATTAACACCACAGTCGCTATCTTCGTAGGCGTACTAACAATGTGTTATCTCGGTATCAAAATATACAAAGAGATTTTTACTAAATGAGTGAAAAAACAGACAAGCTTTATACCCTTCAAGACCTATTAATTAGTGAGTTCATTCAGCGTATCGAGGGAGGCGAGGCATCGCCCTCTGACCTTAACGCTGCTCGACAGTTCCTAAAAGACAACGGCATCCACGCTCAGGCAACAACTGAGAACCCATTGGGTAACCTAGTGGACCTGCTTCCCTTCCGAGATTCATCCGAACACATAATGTTAGCTGCAAATGAGAAACTATAAAAAAGAATACGACAATTACCACGCCAAGCCTGCTCAAAAGAAACGCAGGGCTGGACGCAATAAAGCGCGGAACCTCGCCGTTAAGAAGCATGGTAAAGCAGCTCTTGCAGGTAAAGATGTAGACCACAGAGACCGTAACCCACTAAACAACTCACGTAGTAATCTGCGTATTCAAAGCAAAGCTAAGAATCGCGCACGAAATAAGTAATGGAAGAAATACGAGACTTTAGGAACTTTTTGTTCCTCATCTGGAAGCACCTAAACTTACCAGAACCAACACCCATTCAGTATGACATTGCTGACTATATGCAAAGCGATGAAAAGCGGCAAATTATAGAAGCTTTTCGTGGTGTTGGTAAGTCTTGGATTTGTTCCGCTTACGTGGTTCATCAGTTGCTCTTGAACCCTGCGTTAAACTTCTTGGTGGTCTCGGCGTCTAAAACGAGGTCTGATGACTTCAGCACGTTCACTCTGCGTCTTATTCACGAGGTTCCCTTTTTAAGTCACCTGAAGCCCACAGACAAGCAGCGGTTCTCTAAGATATCCTTTGACGTTGGTCCTGCTCCTGCGTCGCACGCCCCGTCTGTGAAGTCTCTGGGTGTTACCAGTCAGCTCACAGGTTCCCGTGCGGACATCATCATTGCCGACGATATCGAGGTGGCGAACAACTCTGCTACACAGGCTATGCGTGAGAAGCTCAGCGAACAAGTAAAAGAGTTCGATGCTATTCTGAAGCCAGAGGACTCCTCAAAGATTATATTCCTTGGAACACCTCAGACTGAAGACAGTATATACAACAAGCTACAAGAGCGGGGCTACAAGGCGTGCATCTGGCCTTCCAAGCATGTCACCCCTCAGACGAACGAAAAGGGCTACAACGGGTCAATCAGGGCAATCTGTGTGGACGCTGAGAAGGTTGGTAAGGCTACAGAGCCTACACGGTTTTCCGATATTGACCTGTTAGAACGAGAGATGTCCTATGGTCGCTCTGGGTTCGCCATGCAGTTCATGTTGGACACCCGCCTGAGTGACATCGACAGACACCCATTGAAACTTAATGAACTGATTGTAGCAGACATCGACAACGAGGTGGCTCCAGAGAGGCTCGTGTGGGCTCAAGCTCCAGACCTAGTGTGGGACGGGAGTGTACCTAATGTGGGCTTCAGTGGAGACAGATACCACCGACCCTTTAAGACTATAGGCGAACACATCCCATTCACAGGCTCTGTGTTAGCCATTGACCCCAGTGGTCGAGGCAGGGATGAAACAGGCTATGCGGTGGTCAAAATGCTCAACGGTATGTTGTTCGTGCCTGACGCTGGGGGTCTACAAGGGGGTTACTCTGAGGAGACCCTGAAGGCACTCGCAATGATTGCTAAGAACCATCAGGTCAACGCCATCATTGTTGAGTCCAACTTTGGTGACGGTATGTTCAACGAAATCTTTAAACCAGTGCTCAACAAGATACACCCCTGCACTATGGAGGAGGTCAGACACAACATCCAAAAGGAAAAGCGTATCATTGACACCCTAGAGCCCATAATGAACCAACATAGGCTCATTATTAGCCCTGATGTTATCCGAAAGGACTTTGAGACTGCCCAAGGGTATCCCCCAGAGCTACAGCTTCGTTACCAACTGATGTACCAGATGTCCCGTATAACCAAGGACAGGGGTGCTATTACCCATGATGACAGACTGGATGCCCTAAGTATCGGTATAGCCTACTGGGTCGAACAAATGAACCAAGATGCAGAGGACAAAATAGAAGATAGAAAGACAGAACTCCTAAACAAGGAACTCCAGTCGTTCTCTGATGCCTATTTCAAGCGTTCTAAGGGGTCAAATAGCGGTTCTAATTGGTTGTGAGAGTAAGTGTATACCTTTAGTGTCTCAGAGCCCTGTGTGGGCGAACATATAAGGGAAATAACAACCAGAATAATGGAAAGGGACTAATATGAGGGGATAAGGAGCCCCTTCTTAGTGTACTAAGAGTGAACAATGAAATTAGTGTTCTCTTATTGTACTAAGAGTATACCTTAGAGTTTTATCTCTTTATTTGTCTATTGTGATTACTCCCATAGTAGGGAATATCGGTGAACTAATAGTATACCCTTAGTGTCACTAAGAGTTCCAAGCTTAACAACAGATTAAAACCCGTCAAGCTTATTATTATAGTTTATATTTAAGGGTTTAGTTGTTGACCTGTGCAACCTAGCGCACAGTCTTGGAACTGTTGTAACTTTTTGTTACGTGTGTGTGAAGGTCACTCTCCTTATGTGTTTTGAGGGTGGCCTTCTTTCATGCCTACAGGTAAACAAGAGGTGGTACTTTTGGTGGAAAAATCTGTCACCCTATCGTTAAGTGAACGGCGAACAATTTCCCCCGTCGCCCCTTCGAAAGGACTTTTTGTCACCTATTTGTTCACTATCATTGTCGAAGCCCTATATTTACTGACATGGCAACGGATTTAGTATCCTTTGTAGACCAAAGGTTGCTCGATTGACACGCCTTCTCTTTGTTCGCGTGTCTTTTTGGTTGCATGCGTTTTTTTTCCGCAGCCGTTCACCAATGGTCAACACATACTATCATGTAGTAGCTAAAAAGGTGTTTCCAAAAAAATTTTTTTCTCCGCTCGTTCCTCGCTCTCTTATGCGTATTCCTCGTAGATATATACCGTCACCAAGCGTATTCTTTGTGGGTCGTAGTCTGTCTGGGTATCACTGGTTGGTACTACCGTACCATATGCCGACACCGTGTTTTTCAAGGCGTCGTTCCTAGCCTTTTATAAAAAAAACACGTCGTCTCCAATATGTGGCTTCGTTATCTTAATTCTTATCTCTTCATTCTTATCTCTATATTCTTCTATCTTATGTTAATCCTACAAATACTACTCGCAGCATGTTGCCTAGCTTCCGTAACACTCTGCCTCGTTCAACGTCTGCAATTCTCTGCAAGGCTCAACAAGACAGATGCGTTCATAGCGCAACTTAACGCTCAACAGGCTCAATTCGACGTTCTTCGTAACAGCAAATAACTCTTAATTCTTCTATCTTATGAAACACATATCCAACATCCTGGGACTTACATTCTACAGCAAGGGCGACTATGACTTTGAAGTCATCGGTAACGTCGTTGCTACTTACCTCGTAGTAGACGACAATGAACGCTTCCCTCACGCAATAATGACCCTAGAAGACGCTCGTTCCTTCTGGTTATCTCTGTAACTTTTCTCTCGTAATACTAATAACAACACACATACATATACATAAAAATGAAAAAGCTAAACACAACATCCGCACGTGTCATCTCCATCAACGGTAACAACGCTAACGAACCGACTGCATACGCTGTCGAAGCTGTTGCAATGATTGACGGTGACTTCTTCTCGATGCCTACTCTCTGGCATAACAGCAAGGCACTACCACGGTTCGACGTAGGTGACACTATCATCGTTGCTGACATCAAAGGTAAAGACGGCAAGACACGTCCAACTCTTATCGGTAAAGCATAAGCGTTACCACAACACACACACAACTAAATCCACAGTTTACGGAGCTGACCAAAACCGTCTTTTAACTATGAAAAAACTAGCAACTATCATCCTGAGCATCTTGACCGCTCTATCTGAAACCAACGAAGCAGCACAAGCTTCCTCTAACTGCCTTGCCACTTCTGGCATCGCAAACGACTAAAAACACATAACACACACATAATATGGACTACATAACACGCACTTATCTCGAAACACTTACTCCAGTTACAACGGAAAACCACACCCGCTACATCCATGACTCAGACTCAGCGTCGCAGTTCGTTGACGCTTATGGTAACTCCAATTCTAAAGTAAATTTGTATATGTTAAGAGGCTATCTCATCCCTAGAGACAAGCTTGATTTCACTCATACTGTTTCTATCTCTAATTCGCGTATGAAAGCTCTGCTCGAAATAGGTTTACTCCAGTTCATCAACCGTGACAGCACAGAATTCCCTTCGTTCTGTCATATCTCAGCGTTCACATTATGTGCAGCCAGTAACAAGTATTGGCCTACTACTCAATGTAATGAGCTAAACGAAGGCTTCTACGAGGCAGATGAAAACGGTCACCCTCAAATGGCTCACCGCGATGTCTGCTGCCAAGACATCGATGGTTACTACATCCTTAGTGCGGATTCTGTGTCAGTTCATGGTCAATACGATAACTGTCACAGAGACGCTGACGAAATCACCTACTCTGAACACTACGGAGAATATGTTCGAGACTGCGATGTATGTTACCCAGAAGATGACCCAGACAACGCATACCATACCGATGACGTCCATTGGCTTGATGGCACTGCCTATGCTGACAAAGAAGCAGCCTTTGAAAATAAAATTCGGGACTATCATTCCACACCTGACCCAGACTACTACCTAAAAGATGACGAAACCAACATCCTATCAAAGTTTACCATCGGCTTTGAAGTAGAAAAATCCTGTATAGATGGCTGCTCCGAAATGGGGAATGAACACGAAGAGCAACCACTGTTCAAAGGATGGGAAACCGACAGCTCCTGTGGTGTTGAAGGCATCACCAATGTCTACTCAATGAATAACTACGAGCTGTTCAAACAACACGCCAAACTTAGTTACTACCTAGAAGAAGAAACCTCCTCAAGATGTGGGGGTCACATCAACATCTGCGACACCACCAATACCATCAAATACTGGCACATCAAAAGCTGGTGTGGACTATGGTGGGCAATGTATCGCAAACGTCTTCGTAACGACTACTCAGGCAACAACAAAAAGGCTTGTCCATACGCTGCCAAAAGTGGTGCTCGTTACTCAGCTATCCGCGAAAAGCAGCTCACTGGTAGCAAGACGCTCTATGAGTTGCGCCTACCCAGCCGTGTCAAAAACACTGAGCAAATCATTCGTCGCTTTGAACTATCACAAGCGTGGGTTAAATGTCTCTACGCCTACGCTACAGAAGATTGGAGCTACACACAGGCTGCTTATGACGACAAATCATACGGTATCCCAAACTGGGCAGTAAACGATGCAACCAACGGACACTACTATGCTGACGAATGCGCTCAAGTCGTTGCTCAAATACCAAAGCAAATCGTCAATCGTATTCGCTTCCTAGTTGAAGAGTCAAAAGACCAGCTCCTCGAAAGTTATCCCGTTCACAGTGACCTATGTAAAGTCATCCGACTAGCATACGTCTTCCAATACTACTGCGAGCTTCCTGATTACACTATGCCTGAATTCGTCAGACAAGAAATCAGCCACTTCGTATAAATCTCACTATCATACACACACAATACAACTAACAAATACTAAAACACTATGTGCTTAATAATCCACAAACCTACCGCTGACTCAATCATTCCTGAGTTCATCCTCGATAACGCTGAACGTATCAATCCAGATGGCTTTGGTATCGTATACACCGACAATAACGAATGCGTCCGCACAATGGACTATGAAACCGCACGTGAGCTTATCTCAGTTGCACGTCCTTTTGTAGCTCACTACCGATATGCTACACGTGGGACTATTAACAAATCCAACTGTCACCCTTATGTGGTAAATGCATCAGAAGACATGCGAAATGTTGACGGTATTGTTCGCCTCTTCAGTAACGGAACAGTTGCTGACCTTGGTGATGACGAGCTATGTGACACCAAAGTTGTCGCCAAGATGCTTAAACGCATACCAGAAGAATATTGGGATGATGTCCTATCAATGACTGACACACGCTTTGCTCTCACCTCCTTATATGGAGTGGAGCGTCACGGCGAATGGCACGAACGCGATGGCATCTACTTCAGCAAGGCTAACTGCTTCCACAAGTCTTACAAAAAGACTATCGGATACACCTACCCATCCAACTATCATACAAACACCAGCTATGAAAAATACTGGGATGCCGAATGGTATGACGATGACATCATTGGTGACGAAGAAGAAGAAACAGAAGTCAAAATCTGCTCTCCTCTATCAAAAGACGACTGGGAAAACGTAGACCTAGTTGCTGTATACGGCACACTTAAAGCTGGACATAATAACCACCACACGCTCGGCTCCTCCCACTTTGTAGGCTCAGGTAAAACTGTCTGCAAATACGTAATGCAAGCCACAACAATCCCTTTCGTTTATGAAAAAGAAGGACACGGCGACCATATCACCGTAGAAGTCTATAACGTTACCAGCAATGCTATCAAAGACGACTGCGATTGGCTCGAAGGCCACCCAACCAACTACGAACGTAAACTAACATATATTCAACTGGCAGATGGTTCTGTCAAAAAATGCTGGTTATACTTCGCTAACGAAAACTACTACGACAGCACTATGGAAAACATACACACATACTAAAATAGACTTACTACTCGGGTTTATAACAGCAGCTTCAATCCTTCTGTTTCTACTTGCAGCAATAAGTCAATAACACATACAGCCTCTAGCCTAACAGCTAGGGGCTTTTTTATACTACACCGCTACAGCAGACAGCTATAACCAACGAATAGGTGGCGGCAAAATACCTACCCCTTGCCCACCAAACCCAACAACTATCATCAGCTTCGCTACCCACCCTTTGCCCACCAAAAAAAAAGATACACAATAGTTCTTTTTTACTTGCACACCCCTAAATCGTCTGACTCAATGGTTGAATATGACACCACTACACGCACGACCTAAAGCATACCGCAATCTCTACAACGCCACTCGCGTATCAAACCGTGGGGGCAAGAGTGAAGACACACTCAGCAGAGCCTTTGACCAAGAAACCCGTAATTTAATAGATGCGGGTTGGAAACTCTTTTGGAAAAAACGGGGGAGAAAGAAACCTCCATATGTTTCAAACCGCCACATAGGGGTATTCTCTGACTTATAGTTTGTAACGGTACGTTACATTGCACTTAAAGTAGTTGCATATCTGAAATAATAATAGTTTCATATATGCAACTTATTAGGTGAGG
>Ga0209713_10003334_pt1 | contig 10192 bp, 8 predicted proteins | sample ArcOceMetagenome_3_FD_187444 | JGI IMG/M metagenome (GOLD analysis project Ga0209713, IMG submission 187444) | Marine eukaryotic phytoplankton communities from Arctic Ocean - Arctic Ocean- Svalbard ARC20M Metagenome (SPAdes) (version 2) | ecosystem: Environmental > Aquatic > Marine > Oceanic...
CTGGTTCCTCATTAGTCGGGGGCAGATCTCCAGGAGGTCCAGGAGCGCGTCCTGTCCCTCGCACTGCAGAAACCGAGCCTCGCACCTCCTGTTTCCTATGACCGCGTTCCAGAGGGTGTCGACGACGGCTACGATAAGGGGGCTTATCTTCTCTTTTGCGCTACCTCCCATTAAACTACCGCCGCCCTCCTCCTCCTCCTCGACTTTCTCCTCCTTGTGCGCCCCCGTCGCTGTCACCTTGGGCTTACCGCATATGATCCTCCTGTGTTTGTTGTACTCCTCAATCTCCTTAACGAGGGGCATGATACCAGTGTTCCTCCTGAGGATATCCTGGTTCCCTGGGTGTCCCGCGCAGAGACGCGAGATTATCCTCACCGCGTCGGCCCTGAGTGCCTCCGGTACGGACTTTTCGTTGAACCTCCCAAGCATGATCCTGATTGCGTCCATCTGCGCCAGCTCGTCCTGGAGTCCAGGGAGCTTCACCACACTTATAAGGAGCATGAGGGCACCCTGGACGAGCTCGCGGTTCATCGGACTCTCTCCGCACCAGTCGAGGAAACGGAGCACGATTATTGGACCTCCTAGCATCTTGAATTTTTCTGGCGCCCTTGGTGCGAGGTTGAGTAGTACCATGAGAGCCTGCTGCTGTAACACTCTCAGCTGAGTTCTCGGGATCCTCGCGATTATGCTGCTCGCCCCCGATCCCCCAATCGTCGCTGGTTGCTGGATGTCGTTGGCAACGCCGTCTCCGTCCTCATCAACCACGTCCTCTGGTGCGACCTCCTCGTCCACGTACTCTGGGTTGTCTGCTACTCCGTCACCGTCGAGGTCCGTGTCGAGGTACATGAGGAGGGCCTCAATGAGAGGGCTCTCGACGACCTCGGCAAGAATGTCCGCTTTCGCGCCCGAGAGCTCCGAAAGGAGCCCCCAGAGGATGCGCTTCATGTCGATATCCACCGGGGAGACAGTGGCAAAGTGGTGAGGGTCCACGTGACCCATCTCATCACCGTCACCGTCGGGGTCAGTTCCGACCTCCGCAACCGTCGCGTAAATGCACATGCACCTCACGAACCTGCTGTTGAGAAAGTATTCGTGGCTCCTTGGATTCCTTGCGATGAGGGACGAAAGGATAAGGATCTCATTCCTCGTCTCCTTGTCCTTATTCCTGAATCCCCTGTGAAGCAGGTCCTTGAAAACCCCACAAAGGACCCCGACGCCGTCGGAGAGCGTGTACATGGAGTTCCCCTGCCTCCTCTTCTTGATGAGTTCCGATCTGCTTATGGAGGGAGAGGAGTTCTCGAGCTCGTGGGCGGAGTGCTCGAGGCAGTTCCAAAGGATCTCAACGCAAAGGTTAAGGACCTCGTCGCGGTTGTCGTTCAGCCTGTCAACGATTGACATGACGGTGACGTCCCCCCCCTCCTGAGTCAGGGTCTTGCTGTTGTAGGCGGACTCGGAAAGCTCCGAGAGGAGCTTCAGGAGCGCCATTAGGAAAATGCGGGGGGACGGAGCGGCGGGATCAGCAAGAGACGCGGTGGCCCCTGGAACCGTCGAGGCTGTGGCCTCAGTCGCAACAGAGGGTACGGACTGCTGCTCAAGGGTGACCGTGGGAGGGGAAGGAGGGACGGTTCCCTCCATAGGAGAGTCCTCGTCCTCCTCGTCGCTGGTGTCGCTTACGTAACCCAAGCTGCCGCCCTCGATCATGGCGTCGATTTTCTCAATCATTATGCTCGACACGGTCCTGATCATGCTGCAAGTTCCAGCAACCACGCCGCTCTTGCTTAGCAGACTCTGGTTGAGGTCCCTCGGCTTCGGGCGCTGGTCGTTCTTTACCACCCCCCCGCTAACTCCGAGAACCTTCATCTCGGCCTGCGCCTTGGTGGTACCGGGGGGCGTCTTCCCCTTTGCAATTTCTGTGAGAGCTGTCGCTGCAGCAGCTTGTAGGTTGATGTCCTCTGCCGAAAGGAGGATTGTGTTTAGGCAGCTGTACATGGACTCGATCGAAACGAGACCGTTGGGGGTGAGCTCCTCATTGCTGCAGTCGCGGTGAAAGGGGAGACCGGCCAGGTAGACAAGGGACATGAGGGGCTTGGCAAAGTCACTATGGGAAGGAAGGGGGGCGTGAAGAAGGGGAGAAAGGAAGAGGGATTGGTAAGTAATCAGACAATCAGACAGAAGGATAGACCAGACAGATAGATCCAGCGTTAACTCCAGCGCCACCATCACCATCGCTCACCTAGCACCATCATTAAGCATTGCGAGAGCAAGAAGCATAATCCTTTGAAGGTCTGGTAACTTCTTAAGCTGAAAACCCGTAGGTGAATGCCTACCAATTCTCCGTAATTGTGCGATCTGTCTATCACGATGACCTACAGTATCAGGATGACTAAAGAGTTTAATGATTTTTGACAAGTTTATCTGTTGTTCGGTTAGGTTGGGGTTAAAGCGAATCGTGATGAGGGAAGCAAATCGTGATGAGGGGAGCACATTGCGTTAGTGCGAGGTGATATTAGGGCAATGGTGCGATGCGATACAATGATGGTAGCGTATAAAGGCCGTTATACTCACCTCTTTAGAGAGATCGGTGCTTTTCTTGGGAGCATCAGCTTCCTGTTGAATATCCATATTTTGTCTAACGTAGGTCTATGGGACGGTTATAATGTATATAGAAGAGAATAGAATGTTTTAATTATCGTTAAATATTACTATTTGGGTAGAAATAGGGATGGCCAAAATAAAAATGGCCAAGCCGGTGTGAAAGAGACAGGTTCAGAAGCAGGTAAAAGGACTAAACTTTTGAGCCTAATCCGTCAATTTCACATGAAGGTTCAACCTCCACCCGAAGAGGAGATAGATGCCCGTTACCGCGCCAACACGATGGGTTCCGACGTTTCAGATGAATTGCAGAATACAACAGGCCCATCTCCAGTTTCACAGCAAGTTAGTGAGGTTGTTGGTGAGGGCGTGGACTGGGAGATGATTAACATAGGACAGGAGGACATGAAGTTATTCGAGAGGATGATGGAGGAGAAGATCGAGGGCCTGAGGTCTGAGATTTACAGCGAGGTGAGGGGGGATGGTGCTTGAGCGACAGCAACAGCAGCACATCGCCAGCCACTGTAACTACCAACCCTTCCCGCCTTCGCTTCACTCGCGCCCCTCATACCCGCCTTATTACCGCCTTCCACCAGTTGGAGGCTGCAATCCGAGAACTGAGTGAGAGCTTCTACACTGCATTGCAGCAGACGGCTTCTTCCGAGACAGTAAGCGCAACAGGCACGGTCCGCCAGAACAAAAAGGTCGTTCACGCTTTGAATCGTCTCTCTGAGAGCATGATCGTCGTGCAGGACGAGCTGAACCTGCAGAAGAACCTGGCCAAACTCGCAGAGATGAAGGCAAAGGAGGGGAAGAAGAGAAGGAGCAAGCTGTACTACGGGAACAAGGACGGGGGGGAGATGGACCACGTGACTCAGAGGTTCTTCGCGCTTCGTTCCATCCTGACTTTCATATCGTGCATACCCCCCGCAGCGCTAGTTTTCGGTGGGGCCATTTTGATAGAGGACAAGAGGTACTATAGGCTCGCGGTGGCCTTTTGGCCCATCGAGGCGCTGTTTGTGCTGCTGCACTTTATCATTACTATCGAGAGGTCCACGAGAGAACCTAATCCAGAGGAGAAGGTGAGATTGGACGAGGAGCGAAGTGACGACTGTGTACTACATAGCGCTATAACTAACCACCCTTCCCGCGCTGCTCGCTTCGATCATGCCCTTCCACTCGTCGCTTCGCTCCTCACCCCGCTCTTTGCTTCGCTCATTGCAGATCCACTTTGTGGCCCACTTTGTCTGCCACTGGGTTGCTATAATTTCCTACCTTGTCCTCAACCCTGGAACGACGGCACTTTGGCCAGTGATACTCCTCGCCTTCCTGACGTCAACACCCATGTACTATCTCCTCAAGCAAGTTCGTGCAGCCGTGCAGCAGTATCACGTGCTCAAGGGGAACAGCGGGGAATACGTAGACGAAGTCTTCATCCTTTTGTTGGGCGTCTTGGTGCCGCAGTTGTACCTGTGGTTTGAAACCTGGAGCAGTTACTCTGGGGAGGACGAGGGAACTAGGTGAGGCCAAGCGAGGGGCGAAGCGACGAGATAGCAACGCCATCTCTAGTCAAGAAATTCGCACGAGATGGTACTTCCGTGCAAGACATGACTTCTCCATAACTAACGCAATCATCCTCACCCATCGCCCAATTACTTCTCACGATTCGCTTCGCTCCGCTCATCACAGCTCCCATAACGGTGTCGGGCTCAATGCCAATCTTTGCATCTCTATATTACTCCTCATCCTCGCGCTTTTCGACATTGCGGTACTAGGGACCGGGGTTAGTTGCGTGCGCGACCTCATGTGCTTTGCTATTCCACCGTTCCTCCAAGCCAGCCAGCTCCTCATCGGAATAGGTGAGATCGGACAAGGAGTGAAGGACGTGAGGAGCAAAGCGACGATCGGATATTACATAACTCCAAACTAACAACCCTTCCTGCGCTCACTTCGCTCTCTTCCCTAATCATAACCCTATTCTCTATTCGCTTCGCTCATCGCAGGCGCTCTCGTCGCCCTCTACTTTCAAGGGTCAAAAGAGTCAGAGGACGACATGTCGGCCACGAAACGTCAGGCGCTATGGTATGTCTTTGCAACGTCGTCAATGCTAGCTTGTATCATTCTGGCCATCAAACTCCCCCTCAAAGACATTGTGGCGAAACGAAGGAGGAAGTTATCGGTGACAGGCAGGACTGCAAGGGAGAAAGCTTTCGATATAGGGCCGGAGAAAAATGCCGGAAACAGCTCGTTGCCCAAGGTGCTAGGCGTGGAAGTCACGCCGTACGAGAGAGAGTTGAGTTTCCAGAGGAAGGAACACAACAAGAGAATACAAAAAGAGGCGGAGAGCAGAGCGGCAAGGCACGCGCAGAATGGAAGCACGAGGGAAACATCAATAAGGAGCGCGAATCTGCATAATTAAACTTAAATGAACTTAAAGCAAATCCCACGCATTGCTTTTATAACCTAAACATGATGGTGTCAGGCCCGTTGTTCTGGACAAACACATCATTGACAACCAGGATGGTTTTTCTGAACACATTACGTCTATATATCCTATTTATAATTATCGTACACACTCTCGCATCATTCCGTCCGTACGCAAACTTCCGACAGTCTCCAACGATCAAGGAGCCCAAGACAAAGTACAAGGTTTCTCCGACCTTGAAATATCACTACAATTTTGGCAAAACAATAAACCTCAACCCTTTGAAAAAGCTCCGTAGACGACGGGAAGACGATGATAGTCCGATAGAAGGTATTGCCGAGGACGACCATTCATCATTAGCCATCCCACACGACCCCTCCCCCCCCCCTCTGGCATCCCTTCACCCCCTTGTTGATTCCGTGGCCCTGCGATTAACGAGATTGCTCACGGGGGGAACAAGTAGATTCGTTGACACTGAGTTCGATGTTGGTGAGGAAGCCAAGTCGGAAAGGGTGAAAGCGCCGGTGCATATTATCGACATCAAGGGCCAGGGGAAGCTCCCTCCAATCGTTCTTCTGCACGGGATCACGTCGTGCTCGGCCGACTTCGCCCCCCTCGCCCTCGAGTTGCGCTCAAAATTTTCGAGGATCATTGCGATAGACCTTTTGGGCCACGGCCTAACCCCCCTGCCCAACACGTTGGAAAAGCCCCACTTCTCCTGGATGACTAAGGTTGTCAGCCAGGTGTTAGACAAATGCTTGCCGGACCAGAAGGCTATCATTCTAGGAAATAGCATGGGCGGTCTAGTTGCGATGAGGACAGCTTTAGAGCGTCCTGATATAGGTGCGGGGGAGGGGAGGGGGGAGCGATGTGACAGCTGCACACCGCAGAGCGTAGCATCTAACCACGCCCCCCCCCCCTTTCCCCCCGCAGTGGATGGACTATTTCTCATCTCGCCTGCTGGAGGACCCCTGAACGAGAAACAGATTGACTCACTCACATCAATTTTCCATATTAGCTCCCATGAAGAGGGCAAAGAGTTCATCGATCGTATGCACGGGCAGAAGCCATTCACACCCCTTCTACATTTGATGGCTTGGGTCGCAAGGGGAAGAGTGAATAAAGATTCAGGTGGGTGAGGCGGAATGAGGAGCAAATCGAACTGCGAAACGAACTGTGCATCATGCTGCTCTAAATGATAAGCTGACACCAATTCTTGTCGTTTCGCTCCTCGCCCCCTATTTGTTCGTCGCCTCCATCTTGCAGTAAAACAAATCTTCGACTCGACAAATCCTAAGTCGTTCATGACGGAGAAGGACTGCCAGCAAATTTCAGTCCCCACGGCCTTATTCTGGGGCGAAGACGAGCGCGTCTTACCCAAGGATCACTTGCATTTCTTCCGGAGTAACATTCCATCAATTTCCGTGTGCAACCCCCCCTTCTTCGGGCATGTTCCTCAGAACGACGACTGGAAGTTTGTGGCTGGGAGGTGCGCAGAATTCACCAAGGCTCTCCATAACGAAGGCGAGTCGAACGAAACTGTGGAGAGTTGGGTCAAGCCCCCCAGTACGACGACGACATCGGGCACGACAACAAAGATGTCACGAGCAGCTGAAGGTTCATCATCACATCACAATAAATAATAGCCATCATTTTTGACGATTAAAGATTGAACATTTTTACTCCTTTCCTGCTGCCTCCGCCTTCTGCTTTCTGTGTTGCGACCCTTGCTTCGGCTTCTGCGAGTTTGCTTTTCATCTCTGCTTGGGTCATGCTTGGGCCCTTTTCCATCCGTGGTTTTGGCACGGGCTTTATTTCTGTCTTTCGATGATCAAACGCACCGAACATTTTCACTCCTTTTTTCCTATCGTACCCCATCCCCCCCTCTTTATGTTTTGCGACCCTCGCTTCGGCTTCTGCGAGTTTGTTTTTCATCTCCTCTTGGGACATGATTCCCTTCGGCCTTTGCTTAACCTGCGATGAGCGAAGATAAGGGGATGAGTCGCATTGCGGTGCTTACGGAGAATGCGCGACTAGTGCCGTCACTAGAGATAGCGTTGCGAGCCTTCGCTTTTCCGCCTCACCTGTTCCTTCTCATCCCCACCAGGTTTTCCATCTTCATTGTCACGATCGAACATTTCGAACATCTTCACACCCATTTTGTGGTCATATGGCATTCCCTCCTTTTTTCTCTCTTCAAGCCTTTTCTTGGCCTCATTTGTCATTTGTTTCATTATCGTGGGCCTCATCGGCTTTTGCTCTGGGCTACTGCTCGATTCCCTCTTTTCCTTCCTTTCCACCATTAAGCTCTTGCACCGGTTGACTTCCTTGAGACAGTGATGGGCAGCCTCTTCATCCTCCTCCTCGTGGTACATTTTGCTCGCCTGGAAGAAGAGCACTCCTGCCTTGGTGAAGAGCCTGAGCTTCATCAGACAAAGGGCCCTGGCGGAAACAAAAATAGGATCGTCGGGCACAAGCTCCATTCCAAGAGCATAATTCGCCGCGGCAGCTCGGAAGTTGCCCAAGTCCTCGAGAACATTTCCTCGTTTTCTCAAGGCTTCTTCAAGATGGAAAGCATCGTTGGCTTTTGCACACTGCGATATCGCGAGTTCGAGCTCCGACGAGGCCTCTCTAAGCCTGCCCAGGTCGTAGTGGATGATACCTCTATAGAGCATGGTGATGTGGTTGGCAGGATCAATCTTGATTGAGAGGTCGAGTACTTTGAAGCCATCATGGGCCTTTCCGAGGTCCGAAAGTGTCATCCCGATGCCACAGAGGATATTCGCATTCTCTTTGTACGCCAAAGCGCGAGCAATACTGAAGCACCGAAGCCCAAATGTATACAAGGTTTCAATATTGTGCTGCGAAGTAGCGATCGAAGAGAAGAGAAGGGAGCACGAGATACAATCGCAAGAGAGGTTGTTAGAACGGCACGCCATTAAATCAAAGTGGTTGGTTCATTTGTCTCTTCGTTCCAGCCCTCACCTTTGAGTAGTCTTCCCATTCCTCGTTGGTTTCATCCATGTCGACAATCATATCAGCGAACTGCACGAGGTCCCACCCAAGCCTGACCAAGTCGTGCACAAGATTCTCAGGTTCGCCGTCCCAGACTCCGTTCTTATCCAAGAGGATGTCACCAGGTTCGATGCCATGGAAAGAACAGAAAGAACAAATTTTGTCAACCTCATCGAGGAAGTCTTCCATGAGGTCCTCTTGCGTGTCATCATCGGCCTGGAGATAATTACTTCGTAGGTTAGCAGTTTGAAGGTAGTCCGCATTATCAAATGTGGCGTTTGTTTTTGATTTCAAGTGAGAAAGGTACTGCTCAGGATTGTCTGCTCCCTGTTCAGCTGAAATGGACATGCGGCGCTCTGCGCGGCTTTCTTGATGCACAGGTTCGGAGAGGGGTTCCTGGGACGGCGGTCTTTGGTATGCTTCCTGCTCCTTGTCTTCTGGATCAGAAGGAAAGAGCTCCTTTGATGCCACTGATGCTTTAACAGTCTTCGGTACGCCTTGCCCCCTAACTTCCAACTTTTCCCTCCTCTTTTCCGCCTTTTTCTCCTTTCTCTTTTTCTTCTTTATCGTCCGCGCCGGCACATCAACAGGAAAACCCTTAATGTTGATGGACATGTTTCTTGATTTTACCTTCGAAGGCTTACCCGCGGCACCATCGACATACACAGTGTGACCCGACTCGATCATATCCAAGGCAAGAGACACCTGCAGTTTGAAACGTGTTAGATCCAGCAAGAGGACATGCAACAAGCAGCAACTAACGTGATCTTTGTTGGATTGCTTGATCAAAGTTATACCTCTCATTCCATCGACCCAAAAACTCACTTTTCCTGTTTGAACGAGACTATTGAGCACCTTTGTCGCATGAGAAGCGAAAACCTTCAGTTCCACGGGGGGCTGGAGCTCTGCAAACTCAGTCTCGTAGGATGGCCAAAGAGGGCCCAACAGAGCTTGGGCCTCGTCAACCCCAATCAAACGCTCTCCGTTGGGGCCAGAGATCGAAGGCACGGAATTTCCCATTCGTCTTCTTTGGCGTAAGGAAGGCAGAGAGAGCAATGAGTGAAATGGACCCTCTCAGATGCTGTTGCGCTAGGGTGAGTGAAAGGAGAGAGGTTTTTTGGATAGAATGATCCGAAGACAAATAAGTACCAAAACACTGTTTGAAAAGGGCGCGCAACTTAAAATATGACAAAGTCACCCCCGCCCCCGCCGCCGAACTTTTTCCCGCCGTTCTGAAGTGGTGTGATCATGCCTCCTCTGGTAGCCTTTCCTTTTCCAATTAGTCCCCTCCTCTGAGCAACGAAGCCAGTGGTGCCTCGTTTCCCCGTGCCCTTCTTCCTTCCGCTAGTGTTCCTAACCACGCCGGGCGTGGGTGCGGTGGAGGCGAAGATTTTCTTCTGGATTGCAATCTTCTTGCCACGCGGCATTTTCCACAGTTCTTCCTTCTGCTTTCCCTTTCCATCCCTCTCGCCTTCACCGCCCTCGTTACTATTGTTGTTGTCGTCATCATCATCGTCGTCCCCGAAACCCAGGCCTCGAGCGATCATCTTGGCGACTTCTTCGTTGTCCTTGTTACCGCCTCGGTGCTTCTGCTCGCCGTGGCTACCGAATCTGGCGTGCGCGCTCGCCGGTCTGCTCCCACCCCTGGACTCATTACTTGTCACCTTTTCGTGGCTTGTTCTCTTGTTCGTAACGCTCGCAGATGCCGGACGCGAGGACTGAGATCGCTCCGATCCCGTTGACTGCCCACCTCCCTGGCGTGTGCGGGGTTGCCTCTTTTTGGCTCCGTTGTGAGTCAACACGAAGGGCTTGCTCATTGGACGTCCTGGTCCGTCGTCGTCATCGTCGTAATTTTCTCCTTCCAAGCCCTCAAGGCTCTCGGCAATTTCAAAGTCTTCCATGCCCTCCTCAATTTCTTCATTATTAGCAGAGGTTGGCCTTCCGCTGCTCGGCCTGCTGCTTCCGGGTCTACTGCCCGAAACGGAGCTCGTGATGGTGAGCATCTGAAGGTTGTCCGTGCTGTAGGTGGGCTGCGGGTAGGGTTGGGCTGCGGGTTGATTGGATGAGGAGTGGAGAGTGCGGAGGTAATGGTCGTTGACGATGCGACGGAAGTATGGGGCAGAAGGGTGATTCATGCTCCTTCTTCCGACGCTCTCTTCG
>Ga0209713_10003335_pt1 | contig 10191 bp, 7 predicted proteins | sample ArcOceMetagenome_3_FD_187444 | JGI IMG/M metagenome (GOLD analysis project Ga0209713, IMG submission 187444) | Marine eukaryotic phytoplankton communities from Arctic Ocean - Arctic Ocean- Svalbard ARC20M Metagenome (SPAdes) (version 2) | ecosystem: Environmental > Aquatic > Marine > Oceanic...
ATCGCTATCAAACTTGGCTTCTTGCGATGTTGATGTTTCTGAATTAGCATCAAAACTTCTAATTTGCTTAAACTTACGGCCACTATCTGTTGCTACTTCAAACCACTGACTAATACCACCAGCGCTATCACCTAATAATACCGAACTACTTCCTGATAGGAGAGCCATAGAAGTTAAATAGGTTGAATCATCATCAAAGGTAGGCGCTATTGTTGCTTTTAAATTAACGTCTTCGTCATCGCCTAAATCATACACATAAACATATGAGCCACTGCGAACGAATACCATACTCAGATCGGGTGCAACCTGAATGTCATCAATATTTTTAGCGGGTATCTCGATGCTCTGAAAAATAGTCTCAAATTCAACATCCTCTCCGTCAGTTGAACTTATAAAATCATCTTCGGCAAGGTAACTAGTTTTTATTAATCGTTGATCCCTAGTGAAACCAACAAATACTATTTTTTCATCTTCCATAGCAAAAGCTAAGTGACTTAAAGGTTGTTGTTGTTCATCAATAACTAATGAGCCTCGACCTAATGGAAAATCAACTTGTGGAATAATTTCTCTGATATCATCACTGTATTTAGCAAAAAAATTGGCTTGAATAAGTAATGTTTGTCCAGATTTGGTATGGAGGAGTTTATTAGTAGAAAAGGAATTAACAATTAGATTAATCTCTTTTTGAACGAATGACTCATCGGTTAATAAAGGCATGGACAATGCTTTATCACCAATCTTAAAAGGAGATTTAGTTTGGCTACCGCTGGCTTTTAAGTGATAAAAATCAATGTTACCCGTACTTGTAATTTGATAAGCTAACTCTTGCAACTCATCAACACCGCTACCTAAGATTTTTTCATCACCGGATAAATCTATAGAAAACTGCACATCTGATTTAATACTGGCTGATTCAAATATAGGTTTTACGACGTATAGTAAATACATAAAAATGAGTACCAGCGTAAATAACACACTAATACCACCTAGGGTAATTAACCATTTTGCTAACGAGTTTTTAACCCCTCGACTGCGGGTTGAACTAATAAGATTTGTCACTTAATTAACCTTATAATCGACAAAACAAAATAACTACTTTGCCGATATTGAAACTACGATATAATAATGTCGCAAAGTATAAGTCAGTTATGTGACAGTTTTATTACAAGCTTTAAATTAGACGGTACCAACCTTGTTTAATTATCCGTGATGTTTATTTTAGTATTAAAAAAACTTAAGAAGTAAATCAAAGAAAAGAAGTTTAGAAAATAGCTCAATATGAACTGATTTATAAAAAATACTCTTAATGAATTATTCTCAAGATATTTAACAGCCTAGCACTTAATCATTTAAAGTGTATATTTATGGCTTCTATGTTTACAGCTAGTACATCATTAATTTATAAACGTTTAAATTAATGTTTAGATCACAGTTTTAAGAACTAACGGCTTGAGTCTTCATTATTTTTTTTTAAAAACGCTACATACCAAGGCATTGCTTTATCAATTCCTTGTTGTATTTTAAATTCGGGTTGATAGCCAAGTAATGCCTTAGCTTTCGTTATGTCAGCTTGAGAATGACGAACATCACCAGTTCTAAAGTCACGCTTATTGACTGAATTACTATAAACAACACCATTATCGTGAAGCGCTGACTGTAAATTCGTAAATAAATTATTAAGCGTTGTTCTATCACCTAAAGCAACATTATACACCTGATTCATACCTTCATCAGAAGCAGTCGCCGCTAATATATTTGCCTGTACCGCGTTTTCAACAAAACAAAAATCCCGACTTGTTTCGCCATCACCATTTATAAAAACTGTCTGATTGGCAATCATAGCAGCTGTCCATTTAGGAATAACTGCCGCATAAGCGCCGTCTGGGTCTTGCCTCTTACCAAAAACGTTAAAGTAGCGAAGTCCTACACTGTTTAAACCGTAGGTTTTATGAAAAACATCAGCATAGAGTTCATTAACATATTTAGTCACTGCGTAAGGGGAAAGTGGCCTACCAATAGTTGCTTCAACTTTAGGTAAAGCCCGATGGTCACCATAAGTTGAGCTAGAAGCGGCATAAACAAAACTTACTACCTTTGCATCTTTAGCTGCAGTTAATAAAGTTAAAAAACCAGTAATATTTGCTGAGTTAGTTAATAAAGGATTAACAATAGAGCGTGGCACCGAGCCTAAAGCTGCTTGATGAAGTATATAGTCAATACCTTGTTTATGATAATTAAGTGCTGACTGACAATCTTCTAATTCCCTAATATCTCCCTTAATAAAGTAAAAATTTTGCCATTGTTGTTTTGATACTTCAGACATAACCTCGTCAAGGTTATGTTGATGACCGGTAGCAAAATTATCTAATCCTACTACCCGTTGATTTAATTTTAATAACGTTTCAAGTAAGTTTGACCCGATAAAGCCAGCGCAGCCAGTTATCAACCAAGTTTTTGGCGATATCAATAATTCATTTTTGATTTTTTCAAATGGCGTCACGGGCTTTCCTTGGACATTAGTTATTAGTTATTAGTTATCAAAGTCTACATATAAACAAGACAATTTCTAAAGTGCCCTGTAAGGCTAAAATATATAATTTAATAAATTTATATTGAGAACATTCTCATCAATTACTCCGAACTCGTTATTAAATATTATTACAAACGAATATCAGCTAAATTACTGTCTAACATATATTTTAAATCGTATATCACATGTTCTTTTTTCATTAACGCTTTTATATCAGAAGTGGACAATACTTTAAATTGTTCATGTGCAACAGCAAAAATGACCGCATGATAATGCTCTTTGAGTGGTTCGGTAATTAAATCCACGTCATATTCTTTTTTAGCGTCAGCAGCCTTAACCCAAGGGTCATAAACATCAACATTAATATCATACTCAGCTAACCCTGTTAGGATATCAACAACCTTGGTATTGCGGACATCAGGGCAATTTTCTTTAAACGTGAGCCCCATAACTAAAACATTGGCGCCATTGACGGGGAGTTTTCGTTTTAACATGGTTTTGACTAATTGTGAAACAACATACCCTCCCATCGCATCATTTATACGACGACCGGCAAGGATAACTTCAGGGTTGTAACCAATAGCTTGCGCTTTGTGCGTTAAATAATATGGATCAACACCAATACAATGACCACCAACCAGACCTGGTCTAAAAGGTAAGAAGTTCCATTTAGTTCCGGCCGCATTTAATACTTCTTCAGTATCAATATTTAATTTATTAAAAATAACAGCTAACTCATTAATCAAAGCAATATTTAAATCACGTTGGGTATTTTCAATCACTTTTGCCGCTTCAGCTACTTGAATACTCGAAGCTTTATAGGTACCAGCACTTATAATCGATTTATAAAGGTCATCGATAAAGTCTGCTGCTTCAGGTGTAGAGCCAGAAGTTACTTTTAAAATATTAGTTACTCGGTGCTCTTTATCACCTGGATTAATACGTTCAGGACTATAACCGGCATAAAAGTCTTTGTTAAATATTAAACCCGAGTGATACTCTATTTCAGGTAAACACACTTCTTCAGTAGCGCCAGGGTATACCGTTGATTCATATATAACAATGTCACCTTTATTGATAACCTTAGCAAGCATGGCGCTGGCTTTAACCAGTGGCGTTAAATCAGGTTGTTTATGTTTATCAATTGGTGTGGGCACTGTAACAATGTAAACGTTGCAATCACTAAGCTTACTAACGTCAGCTGAATATTGAATATGTGTTGCACTTGCTAATTCATCAGAAGAGACTTCTAAGGTAAAATCATGTCCTTGAATAAGCTCTTCGACACGACTCGTATTAATGTCAAATCCTACCGTTGGAAACTTTTTTCCAAATTCTACGGCTAAAGGTAAACCAACATACCCAAGGCCAATAACGCCAATATTCACATTATCTAATTGTACTAACATATATCATCCATTTGAGAATTAACTAATCCTAAAGCTCATAAATATTCAAAAAACCTTTAAAAGAATATTATAACAGCAGTATTTATAATAGTTATTATTTCTTCACACATAATTTAATTTACAGAGGATATTTTAGATCTGATAATAAATAAGGTTACTATTTGAATAGCTATTTTGAGCTAAAATAATAGATAAAAACAGATAAAAACAGATAAAAACAGATAAAAACAAAAGATTATGGTCTTAAAAAATAACCAATAACTTAATAGTACCAATTAAAGTAAACAATACGCTAACAAATACGAAATCTTCTTTTTACATTCTAAAAAGTATATAAATTTTATGGTATACCTAAGGAAACATTTCGCTACGACTACCAAAGCTAGGCTAGCATTGATTTATAACAAAACTTGCCTTTAAGCTTATAGACGGGTATAACAATTCCCTCTTTAATAATGCTTTTCGCGAATTATCATGTCACTCGATAACTTTTCGATTAACCATAGTTAATAAACCGATTAAACTAGATTAAAAAAATCACACGTACTTGATTAAAGAAATGACACGTACTTGTTTCACCTGAAGGAAATTTAATATGACAATACCAGCCGAAAAGAGTTTTTTTGGTCAACCTGAAGGCTTAAAAACCTTATTTTTTACTGAAATGTGGGAACGTATGAGTTACTACGGTATGCGTATGCTACTGGTATTGTTCATGACAGCAACCCTGCAAGAAGGAGGTTTAGAGTTAACAGTGGCTTCAGCCGCTGCAATCTATGGTTTATATACAGGTAGTGTTTATTTTATGGGCTTACCTGGGGGCTGGATTGCCGATAGATTGATTGGCGGTCAAAAAGCTGTTTGGTATGGTGGCTTGATCATCATGATTGGTCATATTATTTTAGCAATTCCTAGCGAACATACTTTTTTTATCGGTTTAGTCTTTGTTATTTTAGGAACTGGGCTGTTAAAACCAAACATAGGTGCCATGGTTGGTCAACTCTATACTGATGCTGACAAAAGACGTGACAGTGGATATGCTATCTATTATATGGGGATAAATATTGGCTCTGTTATTGGTTATGCTGTGTGTGGTTATTTAATGGAAGATCAAGAAAATTATGGCTGGCATTGGGCCTTTGGTGCAGCTGCCATCGGTATGGCACTTGGTCTAATTCAATACCGTTCAACACTTCATAAACTAAACTCTGCTGGCGCTCAACCAGCATCACCATTATCAGCAACAGGCCAAAAAATTAGCTGGTCAATTATTGTAAGTATATTAATAGTTATTGCTATATCGATGGTAATGATTATGTCGGGTAATCTCTCTGTTAACGCTGTATCAATTGCACAATCTGTTGCTATTATTTTCACCGTAACCTTCTTCCTCTATTACGGGGCTATTTATTTTGGTGGCAACTTAACCGCGAACGAGAAAAAACGTTTGTGGGCTTTGTTTCTAGTGTGTGTTGCTTCAGCCTGTTTTTGGTCTGGTTTTGAACAAGCTGGGTCATCATTAAATTTATTTACCCGCGATTATACCGATAGAATGGTGGGAGATTTTGAAATTCCTACTGGTTGGTTCCAATCCTTAAATGCTGGTTTTATTGTAGTACTTTCACCATTTTTCGCAGCGCTTTGGATTAATTTAGGCAAGCGTTTAGTAAGTCCTTCTTATGGCATTAAGTGTGCCGTAGGACTTATTATTATGGCCAGTGGTTTTATTATAATGTTTTTTGCAGCCCAATATGCAGCGTCAGGTATGAAAGTAGCACCTTATTGGTTGGTGGCAACTTACTTTTTACACACGGTTGGCGAGTTATGTCTTAGCCCCGTTGCATTAAGTGCTGTTAGTAAATTATCACCTCGACGATTTGCAGGCCAAATGATGGGAGTTTTTGTACTAACCTACTCAATTGGTAACATAATAGCGGGCTTATTAGCTGGTAATTTTGACGCTGACAATCTAAATCAATTACCTAATTTATACATTCAAATAAGCTTGTTTAGTATTGGTATTGGTATTGTAATTTTACTCATCTCATTTAAAAGTCGCTTCTGGGAGAGTTTGCCTGATGAAAGTGACAACGACGTTAAAAACGTAGACAACACAAGTAGTGTTACCCTTTAACTGTGAGGCTGGTTGTAGCCCTGAATAAATCTATTCGTAGCTCAAGTTATACTGCTGTAATGAGTAAATAATTAAATATATAAAATAATGCGTGAAGTTAAGACATTGAAAGTTAGTACTTTACGCATTATTATATAAAAATTTTAACGTTAAGATAAACTAGGTCATGAGTGCTCGCTCACAATTACGAAAGCAACTAAAGACAAGACGCAATGCTCTATCAGCCTCTGAACAAGTGGTTGCATCGAGTAAAATAGCACAAAAATTGCGTGAACATAAAAAAATCCAGCAGGCTAACCATATTGCTGTGTATCTAACAAATGATGGCGAATTATCGACATCAAGTTTTATAAGTTGGTGTTGGCAGCAACAAAAAAAACTCTACCTACCTGTTGTACATCCTTTTAGTGAAGGAAACCTCCTCTTTTTAGAATATCTTCCGAACACTATTATGGTTAAAAATACCTTTGGTATTTTAGAACCAGTACTTGATGTCACTAAAGTATGCCCTATTGCAAAACTTGATATCATTTGTTCACCGTTAGTTGCCTTTGATGGCACAGGCGCAAGACTTGGCATGGGTGGCGGTTTTTATGATAGAACGCTTGCTCATTGGCAAAATACTACCACTTACCCTATTGGCCTTGCACACGACTGTCAAAAGGTAGATAAAGTTCCCGTTGAACATTGGGATATCCCTTTACCTGAAATTATTACGCCCCAAAATCATTATCAGTTTTTCTAGTCAATTAATCCTTAGCCGCTTGCCTAAGTTTAAATAGACCAAGCGAATTTAGTAAAAAGCTGTTGCCACTGCTCATCAAAGTTAACTGAAATTTTTAACCTTTCACCACTAATTGGATGATTAAATTCTAATGACTTAGCCATCAGCATTAATCGTTTAAAACCAAAATATTCATAAAAAAATGGATTTTGTTTGTTATCACCATAATTAATATCACCTATTATAGGGTGGCGAAGATGGGCAAGGTGACGACGAATTTGATGCCGTCTACCGGTAATTGGTTGCAATTTAATAAGAGAATATCGAATACTATCAAACTTTCCTAATGAAATAGCCAAGCTAGCTTGCTGTTTAACTTGGTATTTAGTCAATGCTGTTTGCGCAGGTTTATTAGCGTTAACATATTTATCGCCTAACTTATCTAACTTTTCTTTTAAAGCGTAATCAATAAACCCTGAGGGCTCAGCTAAATAACCCCGAGTTACGGCATAATAGGTTTTTAGCATTGCTGGAGTGTTCTCACTCCCATCACCAGTGCCTGATTTTTTTAACTGATGTCGCTTACCGAGTTTATTTTCAAACAACTCACTTAACAACCTAGCGACTGTTTTAGTTAATGCAAAAATAAGTACACCTGAAGTAGGTCTATCTAAACGATGAACAGGGTACACATATTGGCCAATTTGGTCTCGTAACAATTGCAGTGCAAAAAAGGGAGCATCTCTATCCATGTAACTACGATGTACAAACAAGCCTGCAGGTTTATCAATAGCAACAATATATTCATCTTGATATAGGATAGTCAAAATAGGCTTTGCTGATGTTGTAATTATTGCTTGTTCACTGTCTTTTTCAGTCATGCTTTTAATTTTGATCATTAACTTATTTTTTATCCATTAGGGTTTGTTGTTTAACTAACTTAATGATTAATTATTATTATTGTTCAATCACTTTAGTTATCTTACCTTATCTTATCTTATGTTGCCTTACCTTAATTATATCAATATCTTAACAATTTTAATGGCTACCTAATTTTAAACAAAAAGATTTCTTAAAGCGAGTATTTTAGGTAGTTAATTAGCTAACTATACGCTTTAGAATAAGCGGCTTTAAAAAAGTAAATACTTAAATTAGGCAAAAATAATTTATACTTGGTTTAAGTAATGGAAATTTAAATAAATTGAAGTTAATTTACCTATTATAAAAGTGTGGTTACGCATACTTTTACTATGTTAATACGGATAATATCCTTATAATAGGGCATAATAATTAGTGATAACACCTTAATTCTATGACCGACACAATTTCAACAAATAATATAGCAACGCTCTCTGAGCTATTAACGTTATCAGACTCGCAATACCGAATTTATGATATTGGTCGGCTGGTAACAAAATTGTCTAAAGAGCAGTTTGAGAAGGTAGAATTAAATCAACTTCCTTATCCTAGTCCTTCACAGGGTCATGCATTTATCGCTATTGCTTTTTGGCAAAAAAAAACATCGCAACCTTTTCTATGGTTATTGAAATTACCCCTTGATGAACGAGGTTTACTAAATCAAGGGGCTCGAAATCATTTTATCGCTATTATTGTTGAAGCATTGGGTACAAACTTAACCCAGACAACAAACAAAGAACAACAACAATTACTTAGCAGTAACCCTTATCTTTACACGCCACCACAATACAAATTAGCAAGTCTAAATAGCAAAATAAAAGTAGATTTGAAGCAAGCACCTAGTAAATATTTTAATGATTTTTTGAGTTATTTATCAAAAATAAAAAGTCAGAGCAATCAATGGCAGCATATAGGTGTGCAAGGTATTGCTGACTTTATTGCCCAGATTAATGAGAATAATCATAGCCAACTATTAGTTGATGCATTGCCTCTTCTGTCATCTGAAGTACTATCCCCTGTCTGTTCGGCGTTAGAAAATGAACAATATTCTGTTACGTTAATTGACGCTCTTATAGACTTAATGACAAACAATCTAAATGACGCTCAAGAAAACGAAGTAGATTTAGCGAGAAATTTGATGGTATTACGTGCTTTGGCTGCCAATAGTCAACACCCGCATGTTACAAAACTATTAACACAATTACTTGCTAAATCAAAAATCAACGAGCAGTTGTTAATCACCTTATCTGGTCGGTGTTGGCAAGGCTTAACTGATGAAAAACTGCTTATGACTTACCTTGAAGCATTATTAAAAAATAATAACTTGGCTTTATTTAGAAATATATTCGCCGATTTGGTCCGTATTCCTCTAATTCGACCTGTAGCATTAGCATGTATTCGCAGTGAACACCGTTCACCAGCTTTAGCTATGGCTGTTGGTCAGTTATTCAAAAATTAACAGGAGCAGTACTAATGGAAAATATTTACTACTTATTAGTCTTTTTTTTATTTTGCTGGTACTTTATTTATCTAAGACAAGTATCAGAAGCAGCCAAGCGTTTTGTCGTTAATCACTGTAAAGTTGAAAAGCTCCAGTTTATTGCTATTGCTCGACGTTCAAGCCGTTTAAAAGTATCGAAAAAATATGGCATTTGTCTCTATAGCACTTTTGATTTTGATTTTAGTGGTGACGGAGAATCAAATAACCAAGGCGCTTTAACCCTTTTCGGTTTAAAACTAGACAGCATTGATTTACCTGCATACCGTGTCAATTAATTTAGAATATAGCGAGTATTAATTTCATCGTCGATATGTTTATTATTTAACCTTTTACTATTACCTTGAAACAATAAGGTCATGAGTAAGTTCACTGAGTATAAGCTCAGTATTATTTATAGAGGTTTTTGTGCCATTTTTATTTGCTTTATTTTGTCTTAAAGGTTTTGATACTCGACAACGTTTTCTGTTTTGTACGTTGATCTCCCTAGTTGGTTATATCACTTTGTCGCTTATCTTCTCAGGTCACTTCCTTATTAACGTATTAATATTGTTGTTAATGGTAACGTTAGTAACTTTATCTTGCCGTCGCAGGCTTCGTGATGCCAATCATTTATCAGCGGTGCAAATTTTACCTGGTTTAATACTATTAGTTTTCGGCTTGTTAAATTTATCGATTAATCACGATTACATTGATTACTTATTTATTGTCCCATTGTTAACTATCGTTTATTTTTTACGTTACCCCGCTCACCCTAATAAGGATAAAATTCAGTATATTTTTGGTTATGCTGGCCCTGTTGACCTCAGTATTTACCAACAAGTAAGCAATACACGTGTGGGTTCAAATAGACGTATTGAGCCAAAGTTAGTGACATTTCACTCAGATCAAGATTTGTTAACTGATGAGTTACATAGTGAAGCGCTTGTTAATAAGGCCATAGCTGAAGGTAAAAGCCGTAATGATTACCCTCTTTGC
>Ga0209713_10003336_pt1 | contig 10189 bp, 6 predicted proteins | sample ArcOceMetagenome_3_FD_187444 | JGI IMG/M metagenome (GOLD analysis project Ga0209713, IMG submission 187444) | Marine eukaryotic phytoplankton communities from Arctic Ocean - Arctic Ocean- Svalbard ARC20M Metagenome (SPAdes) (version 2) | ecosystem: Environmental > Aquatic > Marine > Oceanic...
CGCCAGCACAGCCACCAGCGCAGCGGCGTCGTGGTGGTGCGGCAGCACGCTCGTCGGCAGCTGCGGGCTCGTCGGCTGATCACGCATTAGCCGCTGCACCCGCGCCTGCGCCCGCGCCCGCGCCCGCGCCCGCGCCCGCGCCCGCGCCCGCGCCTGCGCCTGCGCCTGCGCCTGCCCCCGCCCCCGCGCCTGTGCCCGCGCCCGCGCCCGCGCCCGTGCCCGCGCCCGCGCCCGCGCCCGCGCCCGCGCCTGCTCGTGCGCCCGTTGCACCCGCAGCAGCGCCGGTCGGAGCGGGAGCGATGGCGGCGGGCGGCGACGACGAGCCGATCACCAACTTTCTGGCGCGGCTCAACCTGCACAAGTACACGCAGAAAATGCATGACGAGGACATCGACATGGTTGGCACGCTGCGCATGCTGAACGAGGAGGACCTGAAGGAGCTCGGTGTGGGCCTCGGCGGACGTCGGATCATCGCTGCCGCGCTCAGCAGCTAGATAGATCCTGGATGTCGATCGATGGACATGACGACGATTGAAGATAGCTGATCATGGTTGAGCTCGAAGATTGTGTGGAAGGAGGGTTCTGTGATAGACTCGTCGCCACTGGTTTGTTTAGATGGTGTCACACAGCTTTCGTGCCTTTGGTATTTTCTGCCTTTTGGTGGCGCCGTCAGATTTCCTAGGCATTTTTGTGCGCACAAAATGCGAAAACCTCATGGACGATCAAAAGTTGGAATGGGAACGAGGACAACTGATTGTGGCAACGCGGTCGGTAGCGCCGCTGAGCCTCGGGCGGGCTTGATTTCCCTTGCCTGCCGTTATCGCGCGTTCCTCTGGTCGTCTTTGGTGCCTTTGGTGGCGATTTTTCCGGATCTTTAGGAATTCCCCATTGGGTGCCATGCCGAAGCAGAGGGCCGCGTCCGCATCGCATCATGTGCTGCAACCCCTCTCAGCCGACAACTTGGAAAGGGAGCGAGAATTGGAACGAGGACAATCAGATTGTTGTCGCGCGGCTCGACCATGCAAGCCGCCCAGCCGCTCAAGAAGAAAAAGAAGAAGGTCGTGCAGCACGGCCACCTTCAGTTCCGCATGCCCACCGCCGCCCCGCCGCCAGCCGATGTCCCAAAGGCTGCACCACCGTCTCCGAAGGCTCCGAAGGCTCTAACAAACGGCGGCGAGTCGCGGAAGCGGCTCTCCGAGGCCGAGCCACCGCCGCAGAAGATGCAGGATGAGCAGCCGCACATTCGCAAGAAGATCAAGCTCAAGAAGGCCAACGGCACGCCCACTGCCTCGCCCGTCGCCAGCGCTCCTCCAAAGCCAGCGGCCATGGCGCCAGCGCATTTTTTGCCACTGGCAGCACCGTCGCGTTCGGACCCAGCACCGCTGCCATGCGCATCGTCGGTGCCATCGCGTCTGGTCGCCACACCCGTGACGACGGAATTTTCGCCGGTACCACCATCGCGTCCCGCCGCGAGCGCAGACGGCAAGCAGCGCAGCGACGTGCCTGGCCCCGAGCCAAACCTCCTGCTGCTGCTGCTCGACGTGCCCAACGGCGCGACGGTGGACGACCTGCACCGCCACTTCCGCGACTGCGCGCCTCTGCACGCGCAGCTACTCCCCGACTGGGCGACGGGGAGGCCGCTCGGCGCCGCGTGCCTCGCGCTCTGCTCGGCCGAGGCGGCGCGGCGCGCGACCTCGCCCGCGGCGCTCGCCTCCTTCCGGGGCGCGACGCTGCGCGTGTGCGGCGCCGCCGATGACAGTTCGCCGCCCATGTCGGTGGACATGCAGCGGCGGCTGCAGGCGCTCGAGCAGAAGCTGGCGAGCGCGATGGACAAGCCCGCTCTGCCGACGCACGTGCGGCACGTGCTGCGCTGCTGCCGCGAGGGCGCCGCGACCGACGGCACCGAGGAGGCGTGCCGCACGCTGCGCTCGGGCAAGGTGAAGCAGCCCGGCTCGCTCGTGTGCACGACGCTGCTGCGCGCACGGCGCGTCGACGCGGGCTCGTGCTGGCTGGGCATCCGCCACGGGCTGCCGCTGCCCGAGGGGCCGCGCGAGCGGCTGCGCAAGATCCTCGACGAGCTCGACTGGTCGGCGATGCCCGCCGAGGGGAAGCTGCGCGGAAAGATGGCGGACAACTCGTTCAAGCTCGGCCTCTCGACCAAGGCGTGGGGCAAGAACAACGGGCCGTACGAGCTCTCGGCGTTTGCCGACGGGATGGGCGTGTGGGACGGCGCCTCGGTGACGCGGCGCCACGCCGAGCTCTGGAAGGCGGCGTGCGAGCTGATCAGGAGCGTCTGCCCCGACTACCACTGGACGTCGGTGCAGTTCAACCGCAACTTCCGCGGCTCGCCGCACCGCGACGACAAGGACGCGTCGTACCAGGTGGCGATGGCGTTTGGCGAGTACGAGGGCGGCGAGCTGCGCGTGCGCGGCAAGCGCGGCACGACCGACGTCGACACGCGCAACCGGTGGGTGCGCTTCGACGGCCGTTACGAGCACGAGGTGCTGCCGTACGAGGGGACGCGCTACTCGGTCGTCTACTTCCAGCTCGAGCCGCCGTGGGACGTCGACCCGACCAGCACCGTCGAGGGGTAGGCCTTGGAGTGCGAGGTGAAAAAACGTACGGTAGCCAAGCACGGGTAAGTGGCGTCGCGGATGCAGCAGTAAAGTACGCTTTAGGCGCTGTCAGTCGTTAGTCAGGTCGTTATTCAGCTTTTGAGCCCGCGCACAGCCCGTGCGCCGTGCACTACTTTAGCGGCACCTCGCCCTTGCACGTGGGGCACGCCGCGCTGCGTGCGAGCCACTTGTCGATGCACCCCTTGTGGTATGCGTGGAGACAAGGCAGCACGCGCACCTCCTCGGCCGGCTCGAAGACCCCGAGGCACACGGCGCACTCGTGCTTCGGTTTGCCGCCGTCGCCGTCGTCGTCGCCGGGCGAGAGGAGGAAGCCCTTTGCGTCGGCAAAGGCCATCGCCGGCAGCGCCTTGTCGAGCTGCGACAGGTCGTTGCGCGGCGGGAGCCGCTCGGGCACGTGCGCGCTCTGCGGCTCAAGCGAGCGCGCGAGGGCGAGGGCGAGCTGCTCCTCCTCGGCCTGCTGCGCGCGCATCACCGCCATCTCCTGCATGCGCGCAATCTCGAGCAGGTCGAGCATGAACTCGTGCCGCCGCATCGCCATCACCAGCCGCAGCCGCTCGTTCTGCACCGTGCGTGCTGCCGCATCGTCCTCGTCGTCCTCGTCGTCCTCCTCCTCGTCACCCTCGCCGTCGGAGTCGGAAGCGGGTGAGACGCGCTGCGACGGCCGAGGCCGCGAGCGCTGCGGCGCCGGCGCTGGTGCCGAGGCTGTCGCTGGCGCTGGCGCGCGTGCGGGCACCGGCACCGGCGCTGGCGCCGTCACTGGCGCGCGTGCGGGCACGGGCGCGGGCGCGGGCGCGGGCGCGGGCGCCGGTGCCGGTGCCAGCGCCGGTGCTGGTGCCGGCGGCGTCTGCCTGCTCCGCGCCTGCGAGGTGGAGGCGGTGGCGGCGGTGGCGGCGGTGGCGGCCGCAGGCGCTGCGGCCGGCGCCGCGGCCGGCGTGGCAGCTTTCCCTCGAGCCCGAGCGGAGGGCGGTCGTGGTCGGGACGATGACGAGCCGTTGTCGCTGCTGCTTGCGCTGCCGCGTCCGCTCGCGCCCGCGCTGGTGCTGGTGCTGGTGCCAGCCTCGCCAGCGGGTGGCGCTGAGGCGCCATCATCTCCATTTGCGCTCGTGTCGCCCGAGATGGTGGATTTTCCCGAGGCGCGCTGCTGTCGGAGTGCTCGACTCGGGCTGCCCACTAATGTCGACGATGAAGAGGCGGCCGGGGTGCCGTCCTTGCTCTCAGAATGTGACGTGGATGCATCGGCGCCACGCTCTAGACAGCGGCTGCTCTCACCGCCATTAGTGGCAGCGGCAGGTCGCGTGGAGTAGGCAGCGGTAGCGGCCGGGCTGCCACGCCGCCGCGCACTCGTCGGTGCCGGCGGAGCCATGCGCAGCGACGCGATCGCCCAGGCAGCTGTTGTCTGCAGGAATTGTTTCGTTTTGGTGACCTGGCGGCAGGTCTACCTGCAGCTGCCCCCGCCAGTCGTGGAGCGGAGCACCAGGCTCTCTGAGGGACAGCGCCAGGCACGTAGGCCTGCCGCCAGAGGGTCAAGTTGTTTCGTTGACGCGCTGGCGGCAGGCCTACGTGCCGCGCTCTCCCACCCCAGCCAGTCCGTGGAGTCGTGGAGTAGAAGAAAGAAAGAACACGGGCGGGCGCACGTGTTCCGAGCCACCGGTAAGGGTGGACCACCCTGGCGCTAAGGCGTCGGTCAGGTGTGGAGTTTGGTAGGGTAAGCGTGCGTACTCAGCCGTAACCGAGCCGCTCGTACGAGGCGATGAGGCCCGAGGTGGCCGGGCCGAGGGCCGCGGCACGGTGGACAGCGGTGCGGCGCCGCGGTGAATCTCGGTGATAGCGAGGCCTGAGCGCGAGTGTGCGCCGGGCGCAGCGTGGCGAGGCGGCTGAGGACAGTAGCGATGACGGTGGAGGTGCGGGTGGCCCCTGAGGCGCGGCCGAAACGGCGCGCGCGCTCGTCGTGCGCGTCACGGATGAGGCTGCGGACGCCGGACAGTGCAGCACCCAGCCTGCGACGGGCCCGCACCGATGCGAGGTGGCGCTTCAGGCCCCTCTTCAGGGCGCGAAAGGGCGGGGCGCAACCCCGCCCTCACCCAACAATCCCCCCCCAGCACACACACACCCACCCGCTACCCACCCGCCCCCCCACCCCCCCACAACGTTGGGTGGTTCGTCTTGACTCGTACCCAAGGGGTCATAACAACTACGGCCTACGATTACGCAGAGTGTGAAAACCACCGCACTTAATCTCAGAAGTCCTGAAAAAGGCAACAAAGGCAGCAACGATGGCTGCGCAGCTCCTGTCAGCGTCACTCGCTCCTTCGTACGCCCCGTCTCGCGGCGTCGACTGCACTGGGCGCCTGCCCGTCGCGTCGTGCTCCCTGGCGGACGCGTCGTCGTGCGCGGACCACGTGCGCGGCGGGCTCGCGTGCCACCTGGTCCCCTCGGGCAGCTGCAGGGCCGGTTTGGCCTGTGCTCCAGGCACCCTCTTCGACGCCTCCGCCCTCCCGCCGCACGAGCAGCCCGACGACCCCTCCCTGCCGACGCGGTGGGTCGAGGAGGCCAACGCGGACGACAAGGGCGCGGAGGAGGGGGAGCTTCTGCAGCAAGGGAAGGAGAAGGAGCCGCCCCAGCAGCAGCAGAAGCAGCAGCAGCAGTCGCACGGGGAGAGTGACTCGCCTGCGCGGCACGGCGTTGCTACGCCGAGTGGCATGCTGGGGGCGTCGGTCACTCGACACGACGCCGCGCCCACCCGAAAGTCGAGGGCCGGCGTCCAGCAGCAGCAGCAGCAGCAGCAGCAGCAGCAGCAGCAGCAGCAGCAGCAGCAGCAGCAGCAGCAGGGTGTGGACGACGAACCCACGATCCGCAGCGATGTGCCACTCGCCCCAGAGCCAGCGGCGCGGTGGAAGAGGTACCGGCCGACGTCTGCGGTGCTGGTGGCGCCTCGGCCTACGCCGACCCCGACACGCGCCGAGAAGCTTGCCGAGCCGCTCCCCACACACACCCCATCCCCCACCCCATCCCCCACCCACGCACCGCAAGCCACCGTGAGTCCGTGCCCCGTCGACTCGCCTCCGCCACCGCCCCTGCCGTCGCCCCCGCCATCGCCCCCGTCGCCCCCACCATCGCCCCCAGCACCGCCGCTTCCCCCCGCGCCGCCCGGCGGCTACTCGCCGCCGCCGCCGCCCTCGTCTCCCCCGTCGCCACCGTCGCCACCACCGCCAACGCCACCGCCAACACCGCCGCCGTCGCCGCCGCCGCCAGCGCCACCAGGGCCGTCGCCGCCGCCGGCGTCACCACCACCCCCGTCGCCGCCTCCGCCCAGGTCGCCGTCGCCGCTGCCGCCGGCGCCGCCAAGTGGATACTCACCGTCGTCGCCTGATCCGCCTCCCTCGCCACCCGCTCCGCCCTCGCCGCCGCCGCCACCGCCGCCGCCACGGCCACCGCCATCACCATGCCCGCCGCCGCCGCCGCCACCGCCGCCGCCGCCGTCGCCGCCACCGTCGCCACCCAGCCCGCCTCCGTCTCCACCGCCACCACCACCACCCTCGCCGTCGCCGCTCCCACCGCCGCCCAACGCGCCGCCGCCGCCACCGCCGCCGCCGCCGCCGCCGCCGCCAAGTCCCCCCCCGCACCCGCCGCCGCCTCCGGAGCCTCCGCCACTTGCACCGGCGCCGCCCAGCCCGCTGCCGCCGCCCCCGTCGCCGCCGCCGTCCCCCTCGCCGCCGCCCACACCGCCGTCGCCTCCGCCGCCGCCGCCCGCGCCGCCCTCGCCGCCGCCGTGGCACGCAGTCGACCCTGGCTGCATGCCGCAGGGCTGCACGGGCGAGGCCGAGTGCGCGGAGCACGCGTGCGGCGCCGTGTACCGCGAGGTGCGTGAGGAGTGCGCGGGTCCGTCGTGCGCGCTGTGCGTCGCCGCGCTCGCGTCGCTGCAGCGCCGCCACGGTGAGTGCTTCCCAGTCACGATCGTCGCAACGCAGCATGGCACCGCCACGACCGCCAACCGCCACCGCATGAAAGTAAGGCCGATGTTTGCGGCGCTCATGTCCGACGCGACGCGCGCACTGCGTGCGCGTGTGGGCGCGCGGTGCCCCTCGCTCCGCCGCACCGACGAGGCGACTCTGCTGCTGGCGTCCGAAGAAGCTGGCGCGTCGCCCGTGGAGTTCCTCCCCTACGCGGACACGCAGTGCGGCCCAAGGGCAGCGATCAAGGCCGCCGGTGGGCGGCGTGCCGTGCGCGCGGCCTCGCCGGCAGAGTGCATCGCGCACTGCTCCCTCCTCCAGGCCGAGTGCGCCGGCTTCATGTGGGCACCCGACGAGCAGACGAGCGAGGGAGGGGGAGGAGGCGCGCGTGGCCGTGGCCGTGGCCGTGGCCGCACCGTGCATCGGCGATTCGCGCGCATGATGGTGGAGCATTCCGAGCAGGAGGGGGAGGCGGCCGCAGCGGCGGGCAACAGCAGCGGCGCTTGCTTCTTTCGGTCGTCGGTCTACCCGCGCACCGCCTGGCCGGGGCGGGCCTGCTACGTCAAGCGCAACAACACGGCAGCCGCCACGGCCCTCGGCGGAGGCGGAGGCGGCGGTGGCATCGCCCTGCTGGCGGCGCAAACGACGACGCCGACGCCGGTGTCGGCGCCAGCGACGGGGCCGCATCTGGTCGCGCCGCACGTGGAGGTGCTCAGGGAGGGCAAGCCCCTCGTCGCGACGTCGCACGGCGATGCGGAGGTGCTCGGCTGCCAATCGTACTCGAACAGCATGCTCGTCCGGCTCAGCGAGCCGCTCCCCTTTGCCACCACCGTCACCGTGCGCCTCGATCTGCCGACGCCGACGCCAACACCGACGCCATCGCCGACGCCGGCGCCGATCCGGGCCGAGCGGCGCGACGCCGGCCGCGCCACCCGTGCATCGTACGTGGCGGTGCCCGCAGCCGACGACTTCTTCCAGACAATGGGTGGCTTCCTCGAGCTCGGGATGTCGGCGGAAGAAGTGGCGGCCGCCGCTGGCTGGGGCCTCGAGGAGCGCCGGCTCCTCAAGAGCGTCGAGACTGCGGCGACGGAGGCTGCGGAGGGCCTCGGCCAGCCTGGCCCGCCCGTTGATCAGCTGACGGTGACCGCCACCGCCGTCGACCCTATACCCCCACCCACTCCCGAGTCGCGAGCGCCGCTTGCAACGTCGACGCCGCCACCGACGTCGACGCCGGCCGGTCTTCTTGGCAGCTGCGTGCTCGAGACGGTGGGCGATGTGCTAGGCGGTGGCCTCGGGGCGCGCAGCGGCGAGGTGTCCGAGGGCGGGCTGCTCCTCACCGCGCCGCTGATGGCGTTCGAGCAGCAGAAGGCCTTCCGGCTCAAGTGCGCCGAGCCGCAGCTGGCGGCGTTCGTGATGACCGTCGAGACGGCCTGCAACCTCGACGTGTGGCGCAGCCCGCCCGTGACGGTGACGCCGTGCACGGCGGGCGCCATCACCTTCGAGCGCAGCTCGGGCCTCTCTCCGCTCTGCCACGGCGGCGGCGCGTGGGCGAGCGCCAGCGAGGTGGCCGTCGATGCCGGCGAAACGTACGAGCTGACGGTCGGCCTGTCGTCTGGCGCGATGGGTGATGCGACTGTCCTGAGCTTTACTTGTGCGGGCACCGGCTGCAAGTTCAGCGAGGACGGCGCCGATCCCTCGGTGGCGTGCCGTCGCGGGCCTCTACCCACGCCCTCAGTGCTCATGTGGAGCGACAGCCTGCGCGTCGCGGTGGAGGATCGCACCCCGCAAGCGACGGTCCTCTTCCGCTGCGCCGCCGAGGGCTTGACGCTACTGGTAGTGCATGCGTCGGGCAACCGTGGCGGCAACCCGACGCCTCTGCAGCACATCTTCAATTGCGTCGCGCCGCCGCCGCCGCCGCCGCCGCCGCCGCCGCCGCCTTCGCCGCCGTTGCCGCCGCTGCCGTCGCCGCCACCATCGCCCAGTCCGCTGTCGCCGCTGCCGCCGCCGCTGCCATGGGCCATCACGCACCCCACAAAGCCAGCTGCCAACTTTGGCGGCATCTACCTTCGCGTCACGTTTGCGTACGAGCGTGCGACGTCCGCGGCGTCGCCCGACGCGGTTGCGAGTGCGGCGGCCCACCTCGTCGATGGCTTCGTGTCTCGGCTCGTGCCTGGCCTGGTCGCCGCTCTTCAGATGCGCATCGCCGACACCGCCCCCAACATGCTCGACGTCAGCCCGGTCTCTCTCATCGAGACGCCATGTCGCTCGCTCGACAGCCGCGATGGATGTGCGAATTCCACACACGACGGGGATGTGCAGCTGTGGCCGTCTGCGACGGTCGAGACGGCTCTCTCAACTTCCACCAAGTTGCAGACGACCGCCACGTCAAGGCGAACGCCGACGCCGACGCCGACGCCCCCCAACGCGCTGCTACCTGCCGCGGCGCTGCCGGAGGAGGGCACACTGCAACTCACGCTGGCCGCCGTGCTGCATCACACACCAGCTGCGCGCGTGCCACATCGGTTGGCAATGGTGGCGGCGGCAGCGGCTTGCCTGCTGCGCGACGCGCCTCATGCGTTCGATAGCGACGAGCCCGAGCTTGCAGCGGCTCTCTGGACCGACCTTGGCGTGCGGTGGGTGCTCGCAGATGGCCAGGAGGTGGCGGTGCCGTGCGATCAACAACAGCCGACCCCGTCGGCCACGCCCACGCCCACGCCCACGCCGGACAATAGCGTGCAGGGCGCGTTGCAGGGCGCGGCGACCGACTCGATGTGCGTGCTGCTCTGTGCCGCGCCGCGTCAGGCGCGCGAGATTTACTGTAGCGACGCCGCGATCGCTGCGGGCGCTCTCGTGGCGCTCGACCCGCGTGGAAAGGACGAGGAGGTCGCTCGTGTCGAGCGCGCGGTGCGTCAGGTGGCGGCGAGCGACGACGTGAGTCGGCTGACCTTGGTGTCTCCGCTGCGCCGTCGCCGCGCGAGCCGCACCCTCGAGTGCGTGCGCGCGGCACCGCTGCGGCTGCGCCTCGCGGCACCGCTGCAGCAGCCGCATGGCCGGGGCGAGCTGGTGCGGGCGCTGCCGAAGGAGCAGCCGCGCGGCCTCGGCTGCGCGCCGACGCCAACCGCGACGCCGACGCCAACACCGACGTCGACGCTACTGCCGACGCGGACACCGACACCCACGCCACTGGAGCCGTGGCATCTGCCGGAGCTCCCGCATCCCTGTGACAACGCTGACCATTGGGCCCCGCCATCTCCCCCGTCGCCCCCGCCAGGGGGCGCGCCGCAAGCGACGATGGCGATGTTCCCTGCGCCCGATGCGATTGGAAGCTTTCTTCCAGGGCGGATGCGACAACCCGCGATGAAGACGCGCAATTCGGATAAGGTCCTCGATGGGGCTCGCCAGTTGATGCCGCCATCACTCTCGCAAGAGGGGGAGCAAGAGGGGGAGCAAGAGGGGGAGCAAGAGGGGGAGCAAGAGGGGGAGCAAGAGCCCGCAGAGCACCTGAGCAGAAGGATGCCTTTGGTTTCGGTGACTCCAACGCCGATGCCCTTGCTGAAGGCGCCCCCGCCGATGGTTTCGGTGAGTGGGCGGCGACGCAGGATA
>Ga0209713_10003337_pt1 | contig 10188 bp, 15 predicted proteins | sample ArcOceMetagenome_3_FD_187444 | JGI IMG/M metagenome (GOLD analysis project Ga0209713, IMG submission 187444) | Marine eukaryotic phytoplankton communities from Arctic Ocean - Arctic Ocean- Svalbard ARC20M Metagenome (SPAdes) (version 2) | ecosystem: Environmental > Aquatic > Marine > Oceanic...
GGAGCGTCCATGACCTCCGAATCAACGCCGAACAGGGTGAGGCGCTCGCCCATCTTAATATTCTCCTCCTTGGTCTTGCCGAGCATCCAGAGGGCGCCGGTGTGGGTGAAGGAAGCCTGGGGGTCCTTGAGCTGGGTGTACTCAGCCCAGTTCTTGTATGCATTAATTCCGTCGAGAGCGAGCTCCATAGTCTCGTCGAAAGAATAGAGGGCGCGAAGGAAGCCGGTGGAGTAGCCCGAGGAACCGTACCCGAGGGAAGGAGCTTGCTCATGGAGAGAAATGGTGAGGGAAGGATCACGGCGAATCAGCTGGTAAGCAATGTTCATTCCGTTAATTCCAGCCTGAGTTTGAGATTTAAGATGAAATAGAGACAGGAGGAGGAGGGGGGAGTGTGAGACCAAAATGCCGGATTTTTGATGATTTTCACATAACCCGACTCACGCCTACGATGCAAACGTCAACAGATTTCTTCATTGATGTACTAATTGAGCGTCTGGCAATTTTTGATGATACATTAGATAACATCTGAGGGGTAAGATAACGCAATTATGGGAAATAGACTAAGTTAGAGTTAGTTTAAGAGAATAAACATATTAGGTCGTCGAGCCGGCTGATGATTGTGGGGTATTTGGCATATGTCAGGTGGCCTCGCTGCATTCAAATTACTATACATTCAAAACCAAAGATTATACGAGGACCCATAGACAGGCACAGATGGTGCACTAACATTTCCAAAATTCACAATATTTGTGTGGAAGGCTATTTCTCCGGAACATGATAGAAGGCGTAAAGGGGTTCTAATAAAAATTTCGCCGGTTATATTAGCCAAGTAGACAGACTCCTCGCCTTGAGCTTTCCCTCGACATCCTTCCCTACCTCCGTCTTCAGCGTCAAGTGGATATCATCACTGAACTTGTTCATCACGATGAGTACAACGGTCCCATCATTGTTGACGAAACCCGCGCTCTCAATTCCCGTCCCGTCATCCCACACGTAGTCACCCTCTACGTTCAGGTACTTTGCGCCTTGCTTTACGAACTTGGAGAACTGCCCTAGATTGTAGAAGTCCTTTGTTAGCTTGTAGCTGCCGTCCTTCTGGTCGACCTGAACCAACCCTGTACACCGCGTGCAGCCCCCAGGGTATGACACGTCCAAGTCCACGCTCCCCGCCAAAGTCCACGTCAGGCTCCCGCTGGCACCGTTCTGTACAGGCCTCATGAGGAACTGCGGAAGGTCGAAAAAACCCTCCCCGGTGGTCTCGTGGAGCCAACATTCCGTCATGAACTGCGTTAAGAGGGGCAAAGAGCGAAGTAAGGAGTGGAAGGTTGTTAGTTATTGCGCTATGCTGTATAAGGGAGGAGCGTTTAGTTGCGCAAGCAGCAGATCTGCCTCACCTGCTTTACCCCGGGGTTGGCTTCTGCAAAGGAGGCAAGAGGTTCGAAGCCCCCGCCGTAGCAGTGCCAAGCAACAGATTTTACGGACGGGGAGTTATCAAGGACGTACTGAGGGTACTCCGGCTTGTCCGTGTTATGATCGTAAGCCCAGATCTCCGTCTTGAGCCCCGCTTCCTCAACGGCCGCGCTGGTCATGCTGCTCAGGATTGCAGCGTATGAAGCGTCCATGTACATCGTCCAGGCCTCCCCAGAAACGGGGGCACTGTGGAGGGGCTCGTTCTGCAATGTGATGGCGTCGACCTTGATGCTGTTGTCTCGGTACTTCTGAAGGAATTTCACCCAATAGTTGACATAACTGTCCATGTACTCCCATCTCAAGTTGTTGTTTTGCTTCATCCAGCCAGGAGGGGACCAAGCGCTCCCCAACAGCAGCATATTCTCCGTGTAATCCATCATCCTCTTGACCCACTTCAGCATTCTCTCCCCTGGTTCCGTAAGATCAAAATTGGTAAGGTCAGGGTCAGGCTGGTTGCCGTTCTCATCGAAGGACCAACGACCGTCAGGCGTCAGATCTGATTGTCCGACTGTGTGGAGAAGATGTGATGTTGGTTGCTGCTCTAGCTGTCCTTCGCTGCTCTAGCTGTCCTTCGCTCCTCCCGCCATATCGATCCGTCTTACCTGTCATTCTCATAAACTCCATACCGATCCCGCCACCAATCCCGTCAGTTCCATCATTGCGAGTGAAAAGTTCCTTCATCAACCCTTCTTGGTCTTCAGCAGAGAGCTTGTCGAAGAGATACGTCGTTGCGTCAGTCCAAGCTGCACCAAAACCGACCATCTCCTGCCTCGCGGCTAGTATTGGATCGATAGTAAGAGTCCAGGTCGAATTTGATCCAGCACTGGAGATCGCACGGCAGGGGTAGGGGGCCAGGAGATAGGCTGAATTCTCACTTGTAGTCCAACAAGAGGAGGGAGAGTCAGACATGTACGCCACCGATAGAGGGGTAGAGAGGAGGAGGGCGGAGAGACATTTCTTAACCATGGCACCTTCTGATGACTTTTAATGAAGAAGGGGGAGAAATTGGGCTGTTTCGCTCGAGGCGGAAGTTCAATTGCGTTGTTTTTCAACTGTAGTGTTTCTCTGATTGAGGAAGTGAAGACTTGGGCCCAGGTTTGGACTTCAAGGTGGACGTTGGCAATGGCTTGGCAGAGTGGTGAAATGGGATTAATGAAAGGGTTAAGTAAGCGTCTTCGTTCGTTCAATAACATGCTGCAAGATTAATTAAAGCCTGATCCCGGCATCGTACCAGCTCAACGCCACCGTCCTACTGTACCACTGGTTTTGCACTCCCTCAGCGTCCCCTGCGTCACCGCCTTCCAACTCGACAATAAGAGCAACTTCATTGCGCCTCCTCCAAGGCAAGGTGATGGGGGAATTGTATTGTAGCACTGTGAGCTTCTCCTCGTTAAAGATTTTAACGCCCGGTGCTTCGTTCAAAATCTTTATCAAAGCAGCCTTCTGACGTTCGACCTCGGCCATAGTCACGAGTCCAGGGAAGGCTTTAATGGCAACGACTTGTGCCTCCCTCTTCTCTAACTTGATGTTTTCCATGTCTTCTGGATTTGGCGGCCCGACTTCGTTCTCCTTCGGAAGCACAAACGACATGCTCCCATTAGGCGTCGTCAGGACAGGCGTTGTCATTTCCATCTTTGTGATGAGTGAAGTGATGGGGTGAGAATCATAATTTAGTCGATGTGGTCGCGCTCCTCGCTCCGCCTCACCTTTTCGTTATTTTCGTTGCGCCCAAACAAGTAAGACGCGAGGGTGTTGAAGCCCGCCCCCCCCATGGACTGTGTGGTAGCGATAGTGAAGGGCCCATAGGACCGGATCTCCACCTTTTCTGGGACGCCTAGGCTAATCTCCCCCTCGAGCGTCTTGAGTATATCGTACTTGGGAGTTTTGAGGCCCTTGGGAGTGGAGCGAAAAATGTTCTTGAATTCATCCTCGATTTCGTCACGTTTTGGGAGGGACAGGTTCGGAGCTGAGAGGTTGGAGAGATCAGGTCTTGAAGGAGGAGAAGGAGGGGATTCGCGGAGCTCGCGATTCAGCTCCGGGAGCTGCCTCCTTACTGCGGTTAGACCCTCCAAGTCACCTCTTGTCACAGTTCCCTCTGGCCACAGTAGATTGATCACATCCGGATGACCCTTCCCAACCCCCTTCTCTCGTAGAATATCCAGAGCCTCCTTAAGGTCTGTTCGGAGAGCAGGATCCTTCACAACCTTCTGCAGGTTCCTTATCCTCCCCTCTACAGTAGCATCAACAGAGAGAATGGCCTTATCAAGTCTGCGATGGCAAAAACAGTTGGTTAGAATTATTAGAACACGTTTGACGTTTCCATTCTTGTCCATTCTTACTGGCCCTGCCAGCTCGATGAAACTAGAGCATCCCCCAAACGAGATATTCCTATGAGGAGGCAAATTATGAGACTCATACAAAGCATTTTGAAGATCGAAGAGTACACAAAAACAAAGTGCAGGCTTTTTTCCCCCAAAACTTGTCCTTTTGCTTCTGCCAGGATAAGTGAAGTCACCAAGTCAGCGTTTCGTTCAAAGGGTACGAAGAAAAAATAGTACAGCGTAAACCTCAGCGTTTTGCATAGGAACTTATTATAAGATTACGACGCCGCTTCCCCCGTCGCTGCCTCTGCCTCTGCCACCACCTCCGCCGCTGCCTCCTTACCACTCTTGACCCTGGCGACCTTGACTTCAACTATCAAATCGGCTTTACCCTTGAAAACCCTGTCCACGATCCTCTTCTCCCTGTCCCCCTTCGGCAAAGGTAAACTCCCAGAGTTTTTCCACTCGTAAGCCCTCTCTGAGCTCAAGTATATCCTCTTAATCCCCCCCTTGCTCATACCCTTGATGGACCTCTCGAGGCTTTCAGGAAGCGAACCGCTTCCAATATTAACAATGAGCTCCCCAAGGTCGTCGTCCCTTGACGTGGAGTATATCATGGCACCGTTGGGTTCGTTCGCAGAGGTCACTGAGATAAGCGAGGAGCGAAGCGACGAGTGAGGGTGATTAGCTTGCTTATCATATAGAGCACATTAGGCAGCACGCTACGCTCGCTGCCTTCGCTTCACTCCTTGCCCATTCTCACCAGTGGAACACCTAACAGTCATCTCGACACCAACTCTGCAACCGTCCGAAGCCTGCTGACCGTTACCAACTTTATACTCCCTGGTCTGAACACCATCCACGACATCGATAAGCTCAGGATCCGTGTTGATCTGGCTCTGCTGAATCGCAGCAAGGTTGGCAAGACGGCTAGAGCCACCTGTTGTGTCACCCTCAACGGGAAGCGTCTTCAAAAGAGTGGGATCGATAGCATTAGCGAGACCAGGGGCGAGGAATATCGGTGCGGTGACTGTCATCATCTTTCTGAACGCAAGTCGGCGACTCGGGTGTCGAGTTGGCGTGCCTGGTGTGTTGTAAGATGAGATTCGGGAGATTTGAAGTGCGAAAACAAGAACAACAAGAATTTTTTCGATTGATGTGGATATGTTGGTCGTCATAAGAGGCGCAGGTGTGGAATAAATAATGTGCCAAAATCCAGGCATCCCAATCCCATCTCAATTTACATGAAAACAACAACTGCGATCGTATTGTTTATGCTTGTACGATCGGCTCGTTCATTTTCGACACTAAAGCCTGCTTTTCGTTCTCTATCAACATCAACAACAAATATGGCCCATGCTCCAGGCAGCATCGTCGCCTTTGACATGGTTCCCACCTCTGAACTCACCTCTGAATTGCCTTTCAACACTGGAAGGGGGCTTTCTGCGGTCATACCACCGGAAGATGGTGCAGGCGGTTTCTTTCCCTCTCTGTGGCCTTTGGTACCGGAAGAGGCAGGGAAGTCCATCACAACGAAGGTCAAGCTGGCGGAGGTAAGGTGGAGCGAGGAGCGAAGGACGGGAGGAGCGGCTGAAGCGAAGCGATAGTAGTGTACCGCCTTTCTCCATTGAAGAAAAAAAACCTTTAGCTCGTCGCTTCGCTCCTCGCTATCTCTACGCTCCTCCCGTATACTGCATGGCTCTAAAACTAACAGCCTTCTGCTCGTCGCTTCGCTCCTCGCCACCCATCATCCTAACCCTTTTGCGATTCGCTTCGCTCATCGTAGTCCAACCCAGACATGCGAGCAACTATTGAATTCACGCAGCTTGGAGCCGCAGGTATTACCAAGGACAACGTCGAGGTCGGTCAGCAGCTCTTCCTTCAGAACGGCGCAAAGGCCGAGATCATCGAGGTCACTGAAAGCGGAATCACTATCGATGCCAACCCCCCGCTCTCAAGGATCGATGTCGAGGTTACGGTCAAGCTCAATTCTGTCGTTGCTCCCAGTCTTTCTAACGACTCTACCCACAGTACGTGGGGGAAAAAGTGGTCCGATCCAAAGTACGAGGTTGCTACCGTCGCTGGGGGTTGCTTCTGGGGTTTGGAGCTAGCGTACCAGAGGATGAATGGCGTCGTTGGTACTAAGGTCGGTTACACAAAGGGAAACGTGGACAACCCGTCCTATCAGGACGTCTGCTCTGGTTCCACTGGGCACACCGAGGCTGTTCAGATAGCCTACGACTCTACCGTCTGTGACTTCAGCGATATCTGCGACCTCCTCCTCGAGCGCCTCGGTCCCAGCGTCAAGCTCCTGAATCAAGTTGGGAATGATAGGGGGACGCAGTACAGGCATGGAATCTACCCGCACGACCCGGACCAGCTTGCTGTGGCGTTGACCAAGGTTGCGGAGATCCCCGACTGTGTGACGGAGGTTGTGGACGCTGGTGTTTTCTGGGACGGTGAGGAGTACCATCAGCAGTACCTTATGAAGGGAGGACAGGATGGCAAGAAGGAGGCAAAGGAAACGATTCGCTGCTACGGGTAGAATTACAATTCAATCCAGTCCAATAACAAGAAAGCCGCGATGTGATTATCAACAACACACAATCCATTTTACAAGTCCTTGGCAGAAAACGTAGGAGCGCTTCCCTCTCCGAACAGCGCCTCATATGCCAGCCTTTTCCTTCCTTCCTTCCCCGCCTTGTTATATTTGTCTCCCTTTCGAGCCCGAAGAACCCTATCCAAATTGACCTCCAAGTCAGACTTCACAATCTGATAAATTTTTTCGCAACCCAACTTGTCTTTGTGGTCCAAACCAGAAAGATCCACAGGCTTGCCGAACAAGAAGTAATGCCGAGCTACGATAAGCGAAGCGAATCGCGAAAAGGGTTAGGCGAGGAGCGAAGCGACGAGTAACGGGCTTTCTTATCGTATAGGGCAACATTAGGCAGCTCGCTTGGCCTCACCTGGGGGAAACTTGGGGATGCTAATGGGAGGCACAAAAACCTCCTCTTCCCCGTCCTTGCCCCTAGCGTTAGGAACCTTAAAAGAGTTCTCCCTCAGCCTCCCCCCGAGGGGCGAGTCGAGGAGCTGCTTCTGGTCCGCGACGATTGTGGAAGAATCGTAAGCACCGACGCCAGCGAGAGTTACGACTGTGGCATTGAACTTCGCCGCAGTCCTCACAAAGTCCGAGACCGAGGGCCAGAATAACTTATACTGCTCACCCCGACCATGGAACACTTCCCTAACGCCACCCGGGAAGAGGAGCGTTGGCTGTCCGGCCTCCATGAGTCGGTAAAAACTGCGCGGTCCAACCTCCACAGCCCCGAAGGTCTTGAAATAGGACATCTGTCCTCCCATACCTCCACCACCTGGATCACCACGAATTGTATTTGAATTCGAACCGAAACCGCCTCCTTGGAATATCACGGGGTGGGCTAGACCCCTTGGGACCCTACCCTTTACCTCTAGAAGCTCAGCCATGACGAGGCCAAGGTCCAGACCCCCGAATTGGTGGTTTCCAACAATGAGAAGCGGCTTTCCTTCGGAGTACAGTTCGTTGATCGGCACATGGTTCAGGTTGGCCGTGACATCATTAAGCGGAGAGGTGGAGAAGAACTTAGGAGAAGCTAAGCGCCGGAAGGGTTTTACCTGCTCGTCAATAATTCTCTCAACCGTTGCGGGGGGGGGGAGCTTGAAGTCCTTGATGGGGTCGGGGTCGGTGGTTCTAAACAAAGGGGACGTAAGGATGGTGTCGGTGAGATTTACCTGGTCGTCAAGTATGAAGTGGGATCCCTTAGGATAGTTGACGAGCGTGCAGTTGGGACCGACGAGATCCTTCAGCCTTCGGCCCTCGTCCTTGGAGGGCAGGAGTTTGTCGTCGTCTCCCACAATCACGAGAGTTGGGATGGAGGAAAGCGAACGGGCAATTTTTCCAGCCGTGATCTGCTTGGATCCTACGTCGCACCACTCCTTGACCCTGAACTCGACAACTTTGGGCGGAAGGCGTTCAATTATCGACGCTGTAAAATCTTCCAGCAGCGACGTCGACTTGGAGGGGAGGGAGAGGGGGTCTGAGGCGAGGTCCATAAGAATGTCTGTCGTAAGCTTCTTGGACTGGTACAGTGACGGGACGGTTACAGCGAGCACCCCACCACAGATGTAAGGATATAAGGGAGTTTTACCGGCAGTATTGGTCAACGCCGGCGCAAGGGTCTTCCAGGAGGTGCTCTGGAACGATGTTGCAGGATTTACGAGGACAAGGTTGACGTTCTTCGGGAAATTATCTTCACAGCACACTGCAGTAGCCAGGAGACCACCGAACGACTCTCCAACGATCGTCAAATGCCCACCGTCTGACGTGAGATCCTTCACATACTCAAGAACTGCGATGAGAGGAGCGAAGAGACGATTCGTAGGTTGTTAGACAATATGCTGTCGCATCAACCCACCCGTAGCGTTGCTTCAGTCCTCGCTTCATTCCACCCGTCTCTTCACTTCTCATCCAATCTCACCTTGCTCGACAAGGTCCTCAAAGGACACCCTGCTTACAGGTGCAATACACAAACGGTGGAACTCAAATTGTGACTCAAGGTCCTCATATTGTGCGACAGCCGATAATCCTGTACCATCGAGGCCAGGAAGATAGAGGAGCTTAGGGAATTGGTCCTTCGCAAATGACTCATCCCGCGAGGGTGGAAGGAATACAGGAGTTGGACTGTCAATTGATAGCTTTCCCATAAATGCCCTTGTCGTAGGATTTGTAATTAGACCACACGAGATGTTAATCGTCGCTAAAAGGATCAGAATTGTAAAGTGCATCCCAAAGTTTTACAGACGAGATCCAGTTCTTCGACAATTCTTTCAGTTCCCTGCTCGTCGTCATAATGAAGGTCCCATTATTTTTTTCCATTGCATTTTGCATGCTAGGGATGTCTTTCGGAGCTCGTCCATCTTTCGACGAAAAGAACGCAAGTGAGTAAAAAGTTCAAGGGGGTTAACAGACGGTGTCAAACGATTGAAGGTTGGCTGGAAAACTCAATAGAGGAACGATTAGAAGTAGAAAATACCCACATTGCGACTTTCTTACACTATAACCCCACCCTGCCTAAACCCAAATGCGCCCACTTTACACTCACCCTCTTTCCACAGCATCTTGGCGATTGCCTGGGGCTTGTGAGGAAAAAGTTGACTGCCCGACGTACTTTGATTGTTACAGCGTCGAAACGGGGGTGTTGACCGAGGGTTCCCCAGGGGTTGGGCAGTGCAATTGCTATTGGGCTTTGGGAAAGGACGGGGACGAGTGCATGGATAGGGGAGGTAGTGCTTGGATCGTTTTTTGCCTCTTCCTGCTAGACATATTGGGCTCAGGTTTCGTCTTTTCGAAAGGTGAGATTAGACAAGGGCCGGGGACTGGAACTAAGCGACAGCAAGAGCTGTAAAACTCCTACCAACATAACTACCTTTCGCTCGTCGCTTCGCTCCTCCCGTCCTTCGCTCCCACAGCACTAATTATCCTCATACGCCTCTATACCTGCAAAGCTCTGGACCCCAAGAAGCCTGGTAACCAGACGCTGTTGTTCATCCTCCCCACGACATTTTTCCTCTGCCTTTACCAGTTTGGCCTGCTCATGGCCAACATCAACGCAGACGGAAGCGCTTTTTTCATAGACACTATCAGACGCATAGCGACAGCAATGCTCATCCTCTTCCTACAGCTTGCGAGCCTTCAGATTGCGATCACGTGGATCACCATCGGAGGAACAGCAGGAAAGAAGGGCGTACAGTACAAGAACTACCCTCCCAAGATCAAGACTGCCCTCAACGTTTGCAAGGGTTTCAAGGTTTTGACGGTTGTAGTTATTTTCGTCTTTGGTGGCCTCAACCTCACCCAGTTTCTCCGTCTCTACACCTTCATGCAGTTCTTGGCGATTTCGGTCTTCTACTGGTTCGGTTCCAACGCCCTTGCCAAGATGTTGACTCCAACCAAGGGCGACATGAGCGACGAGAAGTACGAACAGATGTGCGCACCGGCCAATGCCATCAAGAAGTGCGGACACAAGTCCTGCTTTCTCTCAATCGCCTACCTTCTTCTCCAGGGCGTAGCTTCTGTCTTCATCCAGTCTGCCGACGAAGGCAAGGGAGTGTTGGGCATCTGTGTCTTCGAGATTTCCTTATTTGTCGCCATTATACTCTTTGACGGAATCGTAGAGTACTGCAGGTAAGGGGGGGCGAGGAGCGGCTGGAGCGAAGCGACAGCAAGAGCATTTATGCCGCCTTCTTACATAACGAACAACCTTCCACTCGTCGCTTCACTCCTCGTCGCTTCACTCATCGCAGGTTCGGGGTTAGGAAGACGCTCGCGAAGGGGAAGGACGCGGGATGGGGAGCGAACACA
>Ga0209713_10003338_pt1 | contig 10186 bp, 3 predicted proteins | sample ArcOceMetagenome_3_FD_187444 | JGI IMG/M metagenome (GOLD analysis project Ga0209713, IMG submission 187444) | Marine eukaryotic phytoplankton communities from Arctic Ocean - Arctic Ocean- Svalbard ARC20M Metagenome (SPAdes) (version 2) | ecosystem: Environmental > Aquatic > Marine > Oceanic...
CCTTAGACTAGCTTGATACGCAAGTACTCCTAAGCAAGCGAGCAGCGACGCTGAAGCAGCTGCGTCGGCGCTCGCTCGGTTGCGATCTTTAATCCCGAGGTGTGTGTCCCAGATGTGTTCACTCTTACACGCGCAAGAAGGAAGGCCTGGCATATTCATAGGATATCTTACGATTTCCTTGCCAGCTGCCCAGCTCAGCCCACCTTGAGCGGACGCGTCCGGCCGCAGTTCAAAAGCCACTCGTGTCGCACTTAGCGTGAGCAGCCCCGACGCCATGTCCGAACCTCCGAAGTCGCCGTTCAAGCACGACACGCGTCCAAAGCTCGCCCTCCCGCCGGACGCGCCTCGCGTCGCGTGGGGCGATTCTCTGACCTCTGCGTCGCCGGCGGCGCCGCCGGCTCTCCCCGACGCTGGCCTCTCCGGCTCGTCGTCCTCGCTGGCGCTGCCCGACGGTTCGGTCTGCATGCTGGAGAAGCGGCCGATGAATATGGGCGCGACGTGGACGCGTATCCAGTGAGCTGCGCTCCGCCCCCACCAGCTCCTCCCGCACCCGCCGCCCGTGCCGGCGAGGAGCACCCAGCCTACTGCGTGCCGGCTTGGGGGAAGCGAACTCACGCCCCGCGCGCCTCCGCCACCCATCGCAGGGAGCAACGTAAGATGATGGACGAGAAGGACACGGCCATCCAGAACTTGAAGATCGAGGTGCAGGCCAAGACCGACGAGAACGCCCTCGCCGCGCAGCAGCTGTGGGACGAGCAGCAGGCCAACGCCGCCACCAAGGCGAGGCTCGCGCAGTCGGAGGCGGCGCACCAGCAAACCAAGAAGCGGGTGGCCGAGCTCGAGGCGCAGGTGCAGGCGGCCGCCGACGAGAAGGCCGCCGCCGAGGCCGCTGCCGCGCAGCGGGCGCTCGAGCCGGTGCCGCCGCCCGCGTCCGAGGTGCGCGCGGAGCTGCTGGCGGCGTTCGACGCGCAGATGGCGGCTCTGCAGAGCGAGCTGGCGCAGAGCGCAGGGCTCTCCGATGAGGACGTGCAGATGGCCGACGGCGACGACACGTTCTGCGTCGGGCAGGACGGGTTCGACTCGGCGGCGATGCTCAAGGCCGGCGTGCCAGTCGAGGAGATGGCCAAGGAGTACCTGCAGCGCGCGATGCAGCGCGCGGCGGCGTCGGTCGAGCCGGCGCGGCTCCAGGCGGTGGCGGGGTGGCAGGCCGAGCTGCGCAAGCGCCGCCAGCTGCAGGACCAGCTGCAGGAGCTCAAGGGGTCGATCCGCGTCATGTGCCGCGTGCGGCCGCTCGCGCCGAGCGAGGGTCCCGCGCCGGTGGTCAACGTGACGGCCGACGGCGGCGAGGTGATGCTTGCCGGCAAGGACGGGTCGAAGCGCTTCGCCTTCGACTTTTGCTTCGGCCCGTCGTCCGACCAGGCCGCCGTCTTCGAGGAGGTCGAGCCCGTCGTCGAGCAGGTGCTCGCCGGCTTCAACGTGTGCATCTTCGCCTACGGCCAGACGGGCTCGGGCAAGACGCACACGATGCAGGGCGCCAACGCGGAGGCGGCGGCGGGCATCAACCCGCGCGCGCTGCGGCGGCTCTTCGAGGCGGTGCGCGAGCGCAAGCAGATGGCGAAGCTCGGCAGCAACGGCACGGCCACCAAGGAGAGCGGCGACGACGGGTGGGAGTACGAGGTCAGCGTCTCGTACCTCGAGATCTACAACGAGACGCTCGTCGACCTCCTCGTCGAGAGGCCCAAGGGCATCGACAAGAAGCCGGAGAAGCTCGACATCAAGGGGACGGGCCAGACCGTCTGCGTGTCGGGCCTCTCGTCGATGGCCGTCGCGACGGCCGCCGAGGTCGAGGAGGCGATGGCGCTCGGCGCGTCGCGCCGCTCCGTGACGGCGACCAAGATGAACAGCGCGTCGTCGCGCTCGCACTCGATCGTCGTCGTGACGGTGACGGGGCGCAACCGCGCCACGGGGCGCGAGTCGCACGGCAAGCTCAACCTGGTCGACCTGGCGGGCAGCGAGCGGCCCAAGAAGTCGGGCGTCGAGGGGCAGGCGCTGACGGAGGCGCAGAACATCAACAAGAGCCTCTCGGCGCTGGGCGACGTGATGGCGGCGCTGCAGAAGAAGGAGGCGCACGTGCCCTTCCGCAACTCGAAGCTGACGCACCTGCTCTCCGACTCGCTCGGCGGCGACTCGAAGACCTTCATGTTTGTCAACATCAACCCGGCGGCCGACTCGGCGCCCGAGTCGCTCTCGTCGCTCACGTTTGCGGAGAAGGTGCGCAAGGTCGAGCTGGGCAAGGCGTCGAAGAAGGTCGTCGAGGGCGCCTCGCAGAGCGACCTGCGCGCGGCGCGCGAGGCGGAGCAGCGCGCGGCCGCCGAGGCGCGCGAGTGCAAGCAGCGCTGTGCCGAGCTCGAGCACGAGGCCGGCGTGCTGCGCGGCTCGCAGCAGCGCGTCGAGGCGGAGCTCGCGCAGCAGCGCAAGGCGGCCGCCGAGTACCGCGACACCGAGGACTTCCTCAAGCAGCAGGGCGAGGAGCGGCGCGGCACCGAGGCGTCGCAGGCCGCCAAGGAACGCACCCTGCGCCTCGCCGCCGAGAAGCAGCTCAAGGCCGTCGCCGAGCAGCTGCAGGCCTCGCAGAAGGCCCTCGCCACCGCCAACGCCGCCACCGCCGCCGCGCCGCCCGCCCCGCTGGCGCTCGGCGGCCCGTCGTTCTCGGTGCCGTGGGGCGAGGCGGCCGCGCAGCAGCAGCAGCAGCAGCAGCCGCCGCAGCCGCCCGAGGCGGCCGAGGCGCGCGCCGCGACGGCCGCGGCCGCACTCAAGCAGAGGGCGGCCGCCGCACTCGACGCGGGGGCCTCGCCGCGCAGCAGCGGCGCTGCGGCAGCGGCAGCGGCAGCGGCAGCGCAGAGCACCACGCCGGGGCCGCTCCTCTCCCTCGGCGCGGGAGGGCTGATGGATGCGCCGATCGCCTTCACCGCGGGCCTCTCGGGCGCGCCGACGCTCTGCCTGCAGCCGCCGATCGCGCCGCTGCCCATGATGGCGCAGCCGATGGCATTCACGCAGCCGCAGCCGATGGCACTGCAGCCGCCCTCGGGCGGCGGCCTCGCGCAGCAGATGCGCCGCTCGCCGCGCCTCGCCGAGGCGTCGCCGTTCGCCGACGGCGGCGGCACGCCCTCCTCCAAGCAGCCGCGCCTCGGCGGCGTCGACTCGGTGCGCTCCAACAAGAAGGTCACCTTCAGCTTCTCAAAGCCGATGAGCGGCGGTGGCGCCGCGGCGGCGGCGGCCGCCGAGGCCGACGAGGAGGCCGACGACGCCTTCCCATCGTTCGTCGGCTTCGGCGGCAGCGCCGAGCCGAGCGCCAAGGAGAACGACGAGGCGTCCAACCACGCGCCGGCGCCGCCGTCGATCAGGAAGGCGGCCAAGGCGTCGCCCCACGTGGCCACCAACGCCTTTGGCGCCGCGCCCGGCAACCACGTGCCGCCGCCGCCGTCGCTCCTCGGCCTCGGCGGCTCGCTCGGCGGCCCGCGGCGGGCAGTGGCGGGCGGCGGCGGCGCGAAGCGCGCGCCGTCGAAGCGCCTCTCCATTCAGGGCTCCCAGGGCGGCGCAATCGGCAAGAGCCGTGGTGCCAACCGGCGCATGTCGCTCATGGACAGGCAGGCAGGCGCCGCCGACGCCCTGCGCGAGAAGCGATCGCAGCAGGGCGCACCCGACCGTCGCATGACCTTCAGCGCTTTCGGCGGGCCCTGAGTCGTCACCGGGCCGAGAGGCGGACTGGCTGACGCCCATGCGGCGCGCTCCCCTGGGCTGCACCCAGGGATGCGCAGTTCCATGTCGTCCCGCACTGAATTGAACGCTCAGAGGGACGAGCGCACGTCTTGATTTCGAAGAGTTGGCGGTGTGCATGTGTGAATCGTGTTGTTGTGTCGCACGTCTATAAACGAAAGGCATTTCAGAAAGTTCATCTCAAATCAGTCTCAAATGTTTTTGCATGCGCGGCCTCACACCCTCCAGATGTGCATGTGGCCTCAGTATATATTTCAGGTGGACACTCGTTTCCGACAACGAGGGCGCTTCGCAAGCGACCGTCTGTACCGGAAGCCGTCATCGTATTTCGCTCCAGAGGGAACCTCGAGCAAAGGGGGCTTCACTTGTCGTCCTCAAAGTCGTCGTCGTCATCCTCGGACGGCTCGTCCTCGCTTGACTCGTCGGCCTTGCGCTTCTTGCCCTTGCCCTTCTTGCCGCCAGACGACGTGGCAGCCTTGGCGCCACGCCCACCGCCGCGACCACCGCGGCCGCCTCGGCTGCCACGGCCGCCTCCACTCGCAGGGCCACCACTCGAGGGGGTGCGCGCCTTCTTGCGTGCGCCGCCCGACGCGCCGCCGCCGCTGCTGCGCCTCTCGCCGGTAACGAGCATGTTGAAGTCAAACTCCGTCTCGTCCTCTGCGGCCAGCCGCTTGAACCACAGGTACTGCGCCACGCCGAGCCGCGCGCCCTGCTCGGATGCGGGCGCCGCGCCGGCGGCTCCGTCGGTGGCGGTGGTCGTCTTGGCCTTCTTGCCCTTGGGCTTGACCGCCGCCGGAGCGAGCTCGACTCCAGGTGGCAGGCTCGACAACGCGGCGCTGTTCATCGTCAGCCCTTCGGTGAGGCGCGACACGGGGCGACTCGTGGCCGTGTCGGACGGGTCGAAGCCCTGGCAGCGGATGTCGCTGAGCTGGTACAGCCCCTTGAGGTGGCGTTTGAGCAGCAGCACGAGGTTGAGCAGCGCCGCCGACTGGCAACGCGGCAGCAGCAGCTTGGAGTCCGACTCGAGCGCCTGGAGCATCTCGGGCGGCGGCCGAGGCGCGTCGTCGTCGGCGTCCTCGAAGTCACGCCGAAGCCCGTTGAGCAGCCCATCGACGTGCAGCGACAGCAGCCGGTTGACGTGGTGCACGAGCACGAGCGGCTCCTCTTCCTTCTCGTACGGCAGGTTCGCGAGCAGCTGCGCCGTCCACTCGGCGCGCGCCAGAGCCACCGAGGTGACCGGATCCCGACTCGATATCTCGAGTGCGTCGTCATCCGCCGTCGCCGGCTTGAGCTCCGCCAGCAGCGTCTTCAGGAACATGTTGCGCTCCTTCTTGCCGAGCAGGCTGTACACAAAGCTGGGCTGACGATCGGCGGTTGCGGCGGCCTGAGCCGAGGTGGCCGCCTGCGGCTGGCGAGCCGCAGCGGCGGCTGCGGTGGTCGCCAGAGCGCGCTGCAGCCTGAAACCGGCCTGCATGCCCTGGAGAAGCGTCCCGGGCGAGGCGAAGATGGAGGTGTGCCGCTCATATGCCTTGCGCAGCTCGCGCTTGGCGAGCTCCGCGCAGCCGCCTGGCCCTGCATCGAGCTCGAGCGCCATCACGTACGGGATGCACAGGAACGGAGCGGCGACGCCCTGCGTCATCATCGCGCTCACCACGCCGAGCCCCTCCCGCCGCACGGCCGGGTTGCGGCCGTCCAGCAGGCTGGCGAGCACGTTGACCTGATGCTGCTGAAGCACTGCGCTCAGCGCCGCGGTGGCGTTTGCCTCCGTCGCCACGTTTGCCTCGGCGGGACCCTTGCGCGCGGAGCCAGTCGCCTGCGCCGCCGCCTTGAGCGCCGCCTTCTGCTCGGCGAGCGCCTTGGAACGCTCCTGCTCCGAAATCAGCAGCACGTGGAGGTTGGCCAAGGCCTGCTGCTTGAGTAGCACCGGCGCCCCTTCCCTCAGCGCGCGCGTGAGCACATCCTTGCAACGCACCGCCAGGTCCGGCCGCTGGACGCAGACGTGACCGAGGCCCTTGAGGGCGTACTGGACAAAGCTGAGGTCGCCGCCCGCCTCGCTGCCGCTCTGCGTCGAAAAGGGCTGCAGAATGCCGAAGACGTCGCTGTTGACCGTGCCTCCCGTGAGCACGTGCTTGCCGTCGCAGGTGAGCGCCTTCATCTCGTTGCCGCTCGCGTCGTAGTCGAAGTGGCGGCAAAGCAGTCCCGCGCAGAGCATGGCACGCTTGAGCGCCTCGGCGGGTGCCACCGGCGCCTGGCTCTGCTGACGCTTCCTCAGGAAATGGCAGAAGCGCGCGAGCGTGTCGCCCAGCAGCTGCCGATTCTTCGAGACGGTACAGACGGAGCACAACGCGCGGATGACGCCTGGGATGGATTCCTCCTTGACGCGGAAGACGAGGGCAGCCAGGTACTTCTCCAGCTTCTCGAGGAGCGCCTTTGGCGGGTGGTCGAGCAGCGGCAGCAGACGCGGCAGCATGTCGCAGACGTACCGGATGGCAGGCGCGCTCTGCTCGTACTGCAGGTACGCCGGAAGCAGCTCGACGTGCGGAAGCAGCAGCACCGGCCGCGCCGCGCAAAAGACGGAGAGCGCGTAGAGCACGCCGCTCAGCTGCTGCGGATTGGTCTGGATGGCGTTGACCTCGTCGAGGCGGAGCAGCACCTCGATGAGCTGCGCGACGAGCTGAGTGCCCACGCGCATGATGGCCGTATGCTCCTTGGCCGTTCGCCCGTCCGACCGGTCGTCCGCCAACATCAGCTTCATCAGCTCACCCAGCCACTCTGCGCGTGCGCGCGGCGCCCCGTCCCGGCACGCCTCGGTCATCACGGCCACGAGCTGCTTGCAACGCTCGGCCTTTTCGTCGTTCGTCAGGTCGGCGCGCCCTTCGGCGGGCGGGGCGAACCACAGCTCCTGGAACGTCTTGATGATGAGCTTCTGCACCTCCTCCTCGTCACCCACGCGGCTGACGAGATGGCAAGTCGCCTCAATGGCGCGCGGGCTGCCCGGGCTCCGAAGGCAAAGGTCGCGCAGAATCTTGATGACACGCTTGCGCACCGAGACGCCCGTATCGGCAAGGCGGCGGGAGAGGACCTCGTAGTACCGCTCGACAAACTCGGGCCGCTGCGCGATGTACTGGCCCACCAGGTCAAGAGTGGCCTCGCGGACGGAGATGGATGGGTCGTTGAGCGCCCTGTGCACGCCCACGGTCACCGCGGCGAGCTGCAGGATGGCTGGATCTGCGCCCACCGGACCGCTCAACGCCTTGATCGCCTTGGCGCGCGCAGAGGCCTGCGGCTCTTCGAGCGCGCTGAGCACGTGCGACAGCATCGGCTCGAGTCGTCCGAAGATGCCGCTGCTGTCGAGCATTCGTCGCCCAGCCGAGAGGATGCCTACACGCGACAGCAGGGGGAGACGCCGTTCCTCATTCAGCCCGAGCGTCTGCTGCTTCCGCAGCGCTGCCTCGACCTGCCCGTACTGCTCGCGGTACAGCTTGCTCATTGGCCCGTGCTTCTTCTCCTCCGCCTCGGCATGCCACTCGCAGAGCATCATCCGCTGTGCCGTCGCAGCCGCTGGGTCGGCCGACGTCGCCTGCAGGTAGTTGAGCTGCAGCTGCTTGATCACCTCCGGCTCGGCGCATCCTAGTGCCAGCTCCTCGTCGTCTGCGTCGCCCGCTCCATCCTCGGGGAGCTCCAGCAGCCGCTTGACCCGCTGGCGCTGATCGCTCACAGCGTTTGAGAGCCTGCACGCGTCGCACAGCCACTCATCGGGCAACTCCTCCTCAGCCTCCGCCACGCCGACGCACGAACCGTGGAACCAGCAGTGGCACTGGTCGCAGTCGAGCATGAACTCGCCATTGTAGCCCACGCCGCACACGCAACGCGTCTCCTCGCCCGGATCGGTCGGCTGCGCCGACTCGTCGGCCTCGCGCGGCGGCGGGAAGACCAGCGGGGCCTCAATGTGCGAGCGCCGCTGCGTCGCCATGGCGGTCAGCACGCTGCCTGCCAGATCGAGGCTGAGGGCGCGCGCTGCCGTCTGCTCCTTGCCCTGCTCCTTGCGCCGCAGGACGTTGCACAGGAGCGCGCTCATGTACTTGACGCAGAGCGCGGCGGCGGGCCACTCGGGCCGACCAAACAGCAGCAGCGTGTCGCGCACAAACTCCTCGGCGAGCGCCTTGTGCTCGGCGTCCTGCTGCTTCTCGACGCACTGGCTGACGATCTTGGTGAGCACGCCGCGCATCGCGCTCGTCACGTGGGCGTGCCACGGGTGCGCGGCGCGAGCTGCCTCTGGCGTGGGAGCCTCGGAGTCGGGCGTCTGCTCGACGGCCGGTGGCGTCGTCGCCTTGCCCTTGCCGCGCGGTGCGGACTTCGGGGCGGGAGTGGCGGCGGGCGCTGACTCCGGCTCTGGAGCCGGAGGGAGCGCGGCGCCGCTCTGCACCAGCGAGAGCACGAGCGCGGTGAACATCTGCACGCGGCAGCCGTCGGGCAGGGCGTAGTTGCGCCGCGCCTCGCGCGACGCCTCGTCGGGCATCGAGAGGCGCTTGTCGATCAGCTCGCCCCAGATCGACTTGCGGTGCTGGTCGTACGCAGAGTAGATGGCGAGGACGGTTTCCATGCCGGCGATCCGCAGCGCCATCGGGCCGTCACCAAAGCACGCCGTGAGGCAGAGCGCCGAGAGCTGCATCAGCTGCGTGTCGCTGAGGCAGTGCGCGGCGACCATCGCTGGCATCCTCTCGAGCAGCTGGGCCAGCATGCCGAGCGTCGACTCGGCGGGTGCGGCCGCGTTGCGCTTCTTGGCGGAGCCTTTGCGGCCAGATGAATCAGCACCGCTCGCGCTGGCGCACATCGCCAGATGATGCTTGCACAGCTGCAGGACGCCCTCGACGCGTTCTTCCACGAAGAGCTCGCGCGGCACCTGCGGCGTGGTGAGCACGTTGAGGACGAGCAGTGCGCCCTCGAGAGCGCGGCCGCCGCTCTCCACATCGGCAGCCGAGGCGTCGCCGCCACCCTCATCGTTGACATCCTCCTCTCCGTCGTCGTCGGCGTCGTCGTCTTCGTCGTCGTCGTCATCGCCCTTGCTGCGCCGGCGTCTTTTGGCCGCGCTGCCGGCGCCCTTGCTCTTGGCGGGTGGCTTGGGCTTGGTGGTGGGCGGCGCAGCCGAGCGTGGCAGCTTGAGGAGCGGCTGCACCGCCTCCAGAAGCGACTGCAGGCGCTCGGCTGGCAGCCGCAGCCGCTGCTCGACGCTCAGCGCGCGGACCTCGATTGACATGGCATGCATCGCGCTACGCGACGGCGGTGCGGCGCCATCCACGTCGCCCATCAGCTCGAGCATGCGTCCCTCGCCGCGGCCGTCGGTGGCGTCGGGGGCCAGCTGCCGCTTGACAGGCTTTGCGCGTCGACGCGCCTCGAGGGGTGGTGCCGCACGCGGCGCGGATGCGGCCGACGCACCGTTGCGCGAGGCCTTGCTCGCGGACTCAGGCTTGCCGGAGGAGCTGGGCGCCGCGCCAGCGGGCTCGCCATCAGGCTTGGCAGGCTGCGCATCTGAGCCCTTCTCGGCGGAGCCAGGCTTCTTGGGGGCTGGCGTCGAGGCCTTGGTCGGACGGACGTGCTTGCACAGCACCCGCTCCTCCTCATCGCCGTCGGCATAGGCGATCGCCAGCGTGCCATCGTCGTTGACGCCCTTGACCGTGCCAGGGTACCAGCGCTGGCGACCCTCAAAGCGGGCGTCGACCTGCTGGCCGAGGTGGAACTTGGATGAGGAGCTCGGCGTGGCCACTGGGGCCCCCGCCGCGGCCGCCTCGCCCCCCGTCGGCGTCGGAGGCACGACCTCTTTGTTGCAGACGTCCTTGAAGCGGCTGCACACCGGTTTGGCACAGGGTGGTTGGGTGAGCGAATGCGTGCCGCGTGGGGGCGAGTGGCGTCGGCGCGTGTGCGCACATGTCTCGCAGGTCGGTCGAGTCGAGCATGCGCGACATGGTCTTGAACGTGGTCTGGTCAACACCATCGTCCATCGTGGCGTCCTCGTCGCCGCCGCGCAGCTTGGGCTGGGGGAGCGACTCGACCGAGTGGTCGGTGGCGCCAGGGAGGAGCACGCCGAGCGCGGCGGGCACGCCCGACGAACGACGGCTGCGCGCGGGCTCCATGGGGAGCTCCGCTTGTCGATGTCGGACGAGCTGTGGCAAGCTTCCCGCGGACAATCAAAGCACCGCAGCCCTGTTTTTCGAGCGGCACAGCGACGAAATTCCGGCGAAACCGCAGTGCACACCTTAGCCGCGCGGGGTACCCACGGACTCTACACACGCGGGTTGGCTGCCGTCGCGACGGCACGCGATAGATCTGGGAGTGCCTCGCGACGGCAGAGCCAATAAACGTGAATATCATTTCGTAACGAGATCTACACAGCCTCATCTCCGACCACCGC
>Ga0209713_10003340_pt1 | contig 10184 bp, 1 predicted proteins | sample ArcOceMetagenome_3_FD_187444 | JGI IMG/M metagenome (GOLD analysis project Ga0209713, IMG submission 187444) | Marine eukaryotic phytoplankton communities from Arctic Ocean - Arctic Ocean- Svalbard ARC20M Metagenome (SPAdes) (version 2) | ecosystem: Environmental > Aquatic > Marine > Oceanic...
AAGATGAGGCCTTCTCTCCACATGGAGCAGAATCTGAAAATTCCCCACTCCTCCCTATGCGCTTAAGCGGCCGAGTAGAACGCTGTGCGAACCCTGACACAGGCTCAGTACATGTGCACAGGTATGAGAACAGCATCCAAAGGACAGTCCGCCAGCCTCAACGACACCAGCAACAAACACCGCATGGATGGATATCTCCGAATATGAGACCGCCACTGGTAACAAGCCCCAGGCTGGCAATAGGCTACAGGAAGAGAGACACTAAGTCCGCAGTGGTGCATCTACAAAGAGACTGCCGCTACATCAAGAAAGAACAGGTGGTGGAAGTACGGCTGAAAGGCCAGAAAATATGCCTCGTGTGTTCTAAGGGTGTAGCTCACTCAGGGAAGAAGAACACACCAGCAGCGCGACACACAACATTTGGAAACAGATCGGCCACGAACACAACGCAATCAGTAGAAGACATTACCAGCCAACTGCAGGGTATGAACCTGAACCTGAATGGAGTAGTAACGCTGAATGCAAGTGTAACCACAACTAGCCCTGCCCAAACAGCAAACACTCTGCATGCACTGTCATCAACAGGAGCAGATGTTACAGTGACTCTGACCACGAAGCCTACCGCAGCAGCAACACAGAAGCAGACACACACATGCGTCATGTGTCCAATCATGATGCCGGTGCGAGGTAACTATGCAGAAATGCTAGGAACCATCGTACATATAGGGGACTCTGACAACCCAATTTCTGTGGTTGCAGCTTTTGATACCTTGGCTGAGGTGTCAGTTGTCAGTGCAGATCTGGTAACAAAGAACACAAAGAGAACGCCAGGTGTTGAAGATACACCAGTATGGGGAGTAGGCCAAGGATCATCACCTCTGATAGGTGAATTCGGCATTCCAACCCGATTCCGATGGGGAGCCCAAATCCAGGAACTGAACCTGCGAAAGGACAATGGTGACTTCATGCAGCAACTGCGTGGTCTGAAAATGGTCATCGGGATTCCCACACTCGTTGCGCTAGGCGCCCAGATTGACCTGGCATCCAGGCAAGTAAGACTGGAGGCCCTGCACCTGACACTGGAACTCGAACCAGTAGGTTCTCTGGTTGCGCGCTTAGCATGCAAGCCCATGCGAGCACTAAGCCTGTGTGGAGGAGGTGAATTCTGTTATTTCGCGCTGCGCGACGCTGGACTCACAGTAGAAGTATGGGACTGCGTAGAGCTAGACAAAGATGCAAGACGTCTGGCATCAACTCTCGTACCACAGGCAAATCACCTGCTGCCACATGACATAACCCGCATCAACAGTGAACTGATTAAGGATGGCGCATATGATCTAGTGATCCTCACCAGCCCTTGCCAGCCATTCTCAGTTCTGCCAAATGATCCGAAAGGCTGGGACGACCCAAGGAGTGAGCCTCTGCTAGTAGGATCAAGGATGATCCGTGATGCGATTGAAGCAGGGGTAAGGTTCTACTTCATCTCAGAGCAAACAGCAGTGCATCGAAAGCTGACAAACTGTGCAAATGAACAGGATGAAGTAATTGGCGCAGCAGTACACGGACACAAATATCAGAAGATAAATGCCCTGGGCAGCGGAAGCCCATCAAGCAGACTACGAAGGTACTGCACCAACATACCAGGGGTGAACTCACTGCCGCTCAGGAAAACACACGAACCTGGGGACTGTCTGGAAGACAAATCCTACATGCCACCAGGAGAAAGACATTTCCCCTGCATAGTGTCAACTGACAACACTAAGGCACCAGCACTGTGCTACGACCTGAGAATTAAAGCACTGCGCCCTCTGCAGGCACAGGAAAGGGAAATAGCGATGGGATACCCACCAGGCATCACAACGGCATTCGGAAAGGTGAAACTCTCTGAGCCAAAGCGCCGTCAAATGATGGGTGCAGCACTGAACTGGATGCAGATGCGAGCTTTCTTTGCCCAGATGGCAGATGATTTTGCAGGAACAGCTGTAGCCAGCACGAAAAACATAATCGCCAGTGTGCAAATGAGCAACACAGCAGACGAGCTGCAAGCATACTTGGCGAAGCTGAAACACCCCGAAAAGGTAGCCTGGATAAAAGCACGCCTAGACTCAATTGGGTTTGAACGCAAGCTATTGCAGCTTGAGCTGAAGGATCCTGACATGCTGCCAATACAGGCAAAAGGGCGATATGCAGTACAATCAGGACTGCGGAAATCAGCAAAGAAATGGACGAAAATGGCACTGGAGAAAGGCTGGATCAAGAAGATTGAATTCTCGGAAGATCTCTTCATATCTCCCCACTTCTTCAAGGAGAAGAAGGGAAGAACAGATGAAGATGGTGACCCACTGGTTCGCCCTCTGGTTGACATGTCTCTGCTTACAGCAGCGCTGAAAACCTACGGATACTACATCTACTCGATGGCAGAGTTCTGGTCTGTTATCGCTTCAATCCCTTCGGACGTAAAAATGTTCATCATGAAAGATCTGGAGAGCGCATACAACTACACAGGCCTACATCCAAATTCCTGGAAGTACTGTGCGGTATGGATCGATGACGAATTGTATGTTTACACTGTATGCTGTCAGGGTTTAGGACCATCAGCAACCTGGTTCAACGCGCAACTAGACTACTGCTACAACGCAATGTTTAAAAACTACTGGAAAAACTGGTGGACCAAATGGGTGGACGATCACCTTTGTCTGGGACGATCTCTCACCGATGCAATTCAGCGAGGAGAAATACTGGACGCAGCGCTAGAAGTGCTAGGCTACCCAGTAAGCCCAAAGACACCTAACACGCCAGCCGCAGTAGGTGAACTGGCAGGACTAGCGGTGACATCTAAGGGGATCTCCCTGAACGAAGAAGGAATAGCCTCACTGTATGTGGCTCTCGATATTGTACCAACGAATGTGACAACTTGCAGATCGTTCATTGGAGCCGCTCTGTATGCGCATACAGCTTTTGTATGGGATATCAACAACATGACTTTCTTTGCAGATATGATGCAACCCATGCACAATGCGATAACAGCATGTGAACAGGCAAGAGACACCGGCAAATGCTTGAAGAAATTTGCGTGGACGCCAGAATGCGAAGAGAACAGACTACGACTCATTGCTGCAGTGAAGGTAGCACCGCGCTGGTTCACGCATGATCTGAACCTGATCCGAGGAGGCCTGGATGGCACATGCTTGTACATCCTGGGAGACTCTTCAGACAAAGGAGGAGGGGTTGCACTATACCTCGTGTTCATGCCAGATGCAGCAGAAGTGATTCCTTCTGTACACCTGCAGGACCCAACCAAGTCAAGACTGATATCAGCTTTCTCGAAAGTATTCTCGTCATCAAAACAGCGGTATCCTACCTTCCTACTTGAATATTATATGACCTGGATGGGCGTAAGGAAATGGGGGAATATGATCACTGTGCTCACTGCTCCTTTTCCACGGGACCAAGAAAAGAAGATAGGAATCGGCTCAGACAGCGGAGTCAATGTACGACGCTGGCAACCAAAAGAGCTACTGTATGATGTTCCAGTAGGTGAGATAAACCACCTATGCGCTCGCGAAAAGAAATTAATTTCAATGGCAGAAGAAGTAGCATATTCGACACAATGGCCTTTGGTTGTACGACACATAGCAGGTGTACTAAACTCATTCACTGACCTTCTATCCAGATTTGCACAGCAACTGCATGACATCAGGATAGAAAAGAGTCTGAATGACGTGAGGGCGCTGCCATTACGAATGCACACGTATCATGAGACACAGCAGGTACCAGCAGAGCAAAAGACTATAACTCTGGGTTTGACAGCAGAGGAGAAAGAGACCATCAACCGATGCATGGAATGCGACGAAAGCACGTATCACAAGGTACAAATGAAAGACATATATGCAGTGATCTGCCAGGACAGCAGCAAAGTTCAGAAGACTGTAACAGACAGGGTACTGGCATGGAAAGACAGACGATTCTACAACATATCAGGTATGTTGTACACGCCAGCATCATTCTTACGTTTCAAAGATACAGATGAAGAGACTTCAACTCCGGAAGAAAGGAAGCAACTGCACACCTCACTGGTGATGGTAATACCACGAGCATGCCCAGTGAAATTGACGCGGTCTGACTTGTGCCACTTTGAGGCACCAACCGATGACAAGATTTGGTGCGACATCGAAGAAACGGGTGACATGAGACAGGATCTGCTCCTGATGGCTCACGATTTCACAGGTCATAACTCAATGGGAGCAATGGCAATGTGGATGCGAAAATACGTATGGTGGAACACTCTTTTGGTTGACATCAAAAACCACCACGACACCTGTGTGATCTGTTTACAACGCAGGACTGCAGCACAAGGAATAGGACTGGGAACAGTGGCATCAGAGAGATTTACAGTACTCCAGGTGGATCACGCACCCCTGCCAAAAGCAGTAGCACAGCAAACTGGCTGCACAGCGGTTTTGACGATCGTTGACACGACAACAGGTGTTATGATGCTGGTTCCAGCCAGAACGCAGACAGCAAGGGAAACAGCATTCATCCTTTTCGTGAATTGGATTCGGATCTACGGTCTATTCACAGGACTGCAGAGTGACGGACACGCCAACTTTGTCAGCGCGCTGATGGCAGCAGTACTTTCACTGTTTGGAGTACGAGCCACGACGGTATCAGCGCCAGACCAAAAAGGTACTGCCGCAAAATCTGAACGAGCTAACCAGTATGTACGAAAAATTACAGACATAATGGAAGCCAACGGAGATGCAACAAATGAGGACTCTCTGCGCATGTACTGCACAATGGCAGAGATCCAAGCAAATCACATACAATGCAATGCAGGGCACTCAAACTACGAAATGTGTTTTGGTAAAGAGCCTCTGACGATATTTGACCTTTTAACACAAGGCAATGTGCCAACAGGATTCAAAGCAACAGGAACAGGTGACAGCGCAGAGCTGGACACTGAATTCTACGAGACTTTGAGAGCACGTGTGACCGACATGACGCAATGGGACATTGAGCAAGCAGACGAGCGATCCAGAGAAGCATCGGTCCAGAAGGACATAGACCAAAGCGCAGCGAGATCGACACTGTTCCAGATGCAGGTAGGAGACACGGTATCATATGAAGGACGGTCAGTAACCATCCTGAAACTGACAGGACCTCCAAGGACACCTATCACAGCAGAGATCGAACTGCCAGACAGGACTACAAAAAAGGTACGATACGACACACTACGGCCGATTGGGATTCCACGACCTGTTCTGCAGTTTCCATGTCCAAGACCAATGGAAAAAGGAAAATTCATCTTCTACGCAGACGCAGATGAGGTATTGGGCGCAACAGTCCAAAGTGCCACTGAAGACGAATTAACTGTCCACTGTCATGCAGCGAACGAGAAAGCAACAACCTGGCTACCGCTGTGGAAGCTGGAGGATGGCAAGACTGTGCGCAAGGCAAAGGCAGACGACAACACTGAACCGCAGCTGAAGCAGATCAGACGCACCAGCATCCTCGCTGTAGGGACGCTGACGCCAAGAGGATTCCTGACAGCGGAATTCCGTGAAGCCCTACGAGCTCAAGGTTTCGCAGTGTGACCAAGCACTAATCTCAATGGGGGGACTGTTGTAAGAAGACATTCAAGACCTTCTCAAGTCCTCAAGCCTTCAACAAGAGATGATTGTTTTTTCTAGTCATGAGCCAAATAGACATCATGACAAAAACAATCACGATTATAATCTTGAGAGTAGTTGCCCAAAACTAGAGAGACAACATGGCTTACGATTGATTACAAGAATTGAAATACATCCACACCTTTACTGAGTTGTCTGTCTTATAGGAGACTAGTTCCATGGCAGAACAGATGCCAAGCAACAATCAATCCACTCCTGCACCGGAGGTGGAGAGAGGAAGCCAAGCTGAAGGTAACCCTCCACAAATCGCTGATCTTGAAGCCTTGAGATATAATGGCCCAGAATTCAAGAATAATCAAGCGAGTTCTTGTGTTCCCCAAGAGAACCAATTTCGTCCCAATGAAGGACCAACTGAACAGGAAGTCAGCCAAGAAAGGGCGCTTCAACTGTCACCTCCCTTTGAGAATGGGGATGACACCTTCTATGATAGCCAAGCTACCATACCTGATCGCTATGCGGTCCCAAATGATGCGATATCTTCGCAAGTCTTCCCAAGACCAAATCCGCTTTTTGAGAATCCTCCTCCGCGGCAAGAACAGGCCCATGCATGGCCACCCTTCCAGAACAGGACAGTCCTGCCAGATGGAGGAGGAGTGAACCAGGACCAAGTCAGGTTCGCGCAGGATGATACCCCTTCCCCCATGCGAGAGAGGGTTTTTGACCTTGTTTCTAATGCCGACAGCCGGCAAGATTTGTCCAACCAGAGCTTCCGGAGCCCTGGGATCCAACATGAACAAGGATATCAACCAGGGGCAGAGACCCCACACCCAGGTGCCCAGTGGACTGACCACCAACCACCACAGACAGCTCCTGAGGCCACTCAGCCGCCGCCGTCAGCCTATCCGCCGGCAGCTGATGTGCCAGATCAGGAAGAGAGCCCCTACATGTGGGACTGGCCACCAGGGGGGGACAGAGATGACAAGCCAGCTGATGGTGATCATCCAGAGCAACCTCCTGGCAAGGAATACTATGAGCCAAGCTCAGAGGACAGTTTCAACCCCCCTCCACAACCTCATTCTGAGGGCCCAGCTGCAGCACTGATCAGGTGCACCAAACAGGTGTTCAGGAACACAGAGAGCCTGGGAGATGTTCCAATCTTCATCATATGCTTGACTGTGCCCGTGCGTCATACAGACCCACTATTCTACAAGCATATGAAATACCCACACACACCCCAGCAGGCTTTAGAAGCACTCTCCAGGATATCCTTCTACAAGGATGCGATGGCTCGATTACTGAGCGCGTCAGCGCTGACAGGAAAGCCAATCAGAGAGGAGTTTGACAAATTTATTGCTTCAATTGGGATGGGTCAGGGACTATCAATTCCATTGACAGTCGCTGTTCTCGGACTGACGCTATGCAGGACTCGAGATGCACCAAAATACTCAAGAGTGAACGACGTGATCCAAGCATGGCTGATATGTGAGGCATTCAACCTGGACTGGCTGCTGAAGAAACTGCAATCTGGTTTAGTACCAGCAATCGTGCTGCGCGATAGCATAATTCCGAATGATTGTCCAGGTCTGATTCGACTCCGAAATCCAAAGATCACCGAACGAGACTTTAACTTCACTCATCTGTACATCTGCATCTATGCAGGATGCTGTTACACTGCACAGAATGATAAAAATGCTTTGGCAGTGTTGGCAGTGTGGCGATCAGTATCAGAGTACAAACAGCAGAGAGGCGAAGAATTCATTTTCGTGATCGACAGAGAGCGAGCGAAGTACAAACCAGTGATAGAAGTATGCAAGGAGCATGCCCTGGACCCACCTACAACTCAGGAGAGGATCCTAAATTTAGAGAGCCTGACGTTGCCTGACCTTTTCTCTGCAGTTGAGAACAGACTTCGATTCCTGAATTCACCAATACTATCAATGGGTTGGGAGCAAGTGCTGGAGGAAATACTGGCAGAAGAACGCCGCAGAGCGGAACCCACCATCAGACAACAGCTGAGACTCACCCAGCCTCAGCCTAACACGCGTTACGACAGGAACAGCAAAGTGTCGGATAGACAGCCTGCTGCAGGGCGAAGGCAATTCCAGCCGAGACAGAAGATAGCGATGGCGCCAGCAGCTGCAGGAGATGCAGATGGAGGGTGCCCAAATCACCCTGGCGCCCCTCATACTCCTGAGGAATGCAGAGTAGCTGACCCGAATGGGAACTGCTACCGATTTTTGGCAGGTGACTGCACATACGACAGCTGCAAATACAAGCACGACGACAAAGCGAAAACTCCAGGAGCAGTACGAAAGGCTGCAGAAAAAGTCGAAGCAGGAAGGAAGCAAAGGCAACAGCTGAAGCCTAGAGCTTTCCCAGTGACAACGCCAAACTCAGCACCAGCAAGCGCCCCACTGAACCAACAGCCAAGGTGTTTCCCAGTGACTGCTGCCTGTACTGAGGGGACACAAGTCGGAGAAAACGCCACACACTCACAGTCATCTGACACAGAGAGTGTAGTGTCAACCTCGACCCCAAAGAAAAGATTCCTGCTGACGGAGCAGGAGAAGGCGGAAGCTGACGCGGAAATATATCATTTGTATGCAGAAAAGCCAGCGCAAGATTCAGATGACGACGCGATCGCAGTAGAAGGACTGCACAACCTGCTGCACCACGCACCTGCAGATAATTATGCTGGGCGTTGTGTTGTGGTAGATGGCCCGAATCAAGTCCAAGAACTGGTGAATGGCGCGAAGATCGATTTTGAGAACCTACAGTGGATGATCATCATACGACTTCCAGACGGCAGACACGCGATCACAAAGATGATGCCTGATGAACTGGTAAGCACACTGCAAGTGATTCTGAGCAAGAAAGTGCAGGCACTGCATGCATCGGAACCACACCAGCTGCGACTAGTCATGAGAGGACGACAACTAGATGAAGATATCCAGCTACAGGAAGCAGGTCTGACAAACTGCTCGCTGATTCACCTGGTACTGCCACACTGGGGAGGAGGCGGATCAGGGAAAGAACTCAGAGCTGAGCGAGAGGCTAGCGTGAAGACTGACTCAAGTCCAGAAGCAAGTGTCAGCATCCCAGCCGACAGCATCAGCCAGGTAAACAGGATCAGCAACGAGGTTGAACAGATTGCGCAGGAACAAGGATTCTTCATGGAACACAGATCAGAGAAGCGCAAACGTGATCAGACATATGACCCAGACGTAAAGTTTGAGGTAACAATGCCAGTGAGCGCGATAATCCAAAACATAATAGCAAAAGCAAGATCGAATCTCGCTGCTGCTTCGTTGGAGACAATGCAGGTAGTGAGTCTACGAATGCAAGCAAGTCACGCGGTAGAAGACGCTGCAGTAGCGTATCTACAGCAAATGGAGGAGAAGCAGAAAGCAGATAAGAGAACAATATGGCTGCAGACAGTACACACGGAAACTTTGGAGACAATCTTGGACGAATGGAGATTCAAATATGGATTGCCGCATGACGGACAGCCTCAGCAGAGCACGACTGACAATGTACTGCGCAACGATCCAGACTGTCCAGGGCAAACCAGCGCAAACCACAAAGGTGACCATCCTATAGTACCTGCGCCAGGAGAAATGTTCGTCATGACTCCAACCTGCGCACTGAGCCACTGTGAAAAGGATGCAGTATGGGACGTCGAGAAAGATGAATACGCATTGTGTTGCACTGAGCAGCATAGAATAAGAGTAGAGCAGGAAGCAGTCCGCTGGATGAGCCAGTACAGGATCAAACTTGCCCCTTCCCCTGTCTGTACTCCGTACCATGCAGCTAACAACCCTATCTTTGCAAGTGCATCTTTTGACACTTTCGCTGAAGTATCAGTAGTCAGCGCAGATGTGGCTGACGCATACGAAAAGGTGCGAGTGGAACAAGAAGCAACTCGCTGCATGAGCCAGCAAAACATCAAACTTGATCCCTCAGTCACTGATGACAGACGGAATGTGAGTGCTCAGGATGCTGCATGCCCAGGTCAGGCGGCATCCAATCACAAAGGCGACCATCCTTGTGACGAGAGTGAGAGTGACACGATGCCAGAACTGGTATCAGCATCAGAAAGCAGCTCAGTGGTGACTTCACCTAGCTACTCGCCGAACATTTCGCCAGAACCGACAGACTCAGACAGTTCAACAGAGAACGCTGAGCCAATGCCGCGCACAGATAATGACCCGCCTACCCGTCCTTTAATTGACATGAGAATGTTGGCAGCTGCTTTGAAGAAAAGGGCTACCAATACAACAATTGTGGAAGGAGACATTGCTGGAGCATATATGGAGTCAGATTCAGATGGCGACGAAATGCCTCCACTGCACAGACTGGAAATTATGGAGGAATCAACAAGAGATCACTTCAGGATACAAGAAACTGGTATGCACCAAGCTGCATATCTGCGAATTTTATCGCCGCAGCGCACTGAGCAAACAGACTGGAAACGGTATGCAGCAGACACGATGGAAGCAGCGTTGAACGGATACGAGTACTACCACGGATGGCCGAAAGGTGCAGCACAACCCC
>Ga0209713_10003341_pt1 | contig 10181 bp, 5 predicted proteins | sample ArcOceMetagenome_3_FD_187444 | JGI IMG/M metagenome (GOLD analysis project Ga0209713, IMG submission 187444) | Marine eukaryotic phytoplankton communities from Arctic Ocean - Arctic Ocean- Svalbard ARC20M Metagenome (SPAdes) (version 2) | ecosystem: Environmental > Aquatic > Marine > Oceanic...
GGGAGCGTCACCATCAGGTTAGCGATACGGACATGGTGTGGGACGCCAGCTGTAAATAGAACTGCTGGGTGGGATCCGTGAAGAGCCCGCGTGAAGAGCCGCGGCCGTGCAGTACTCCCCCCCACGCACGCCCGGCCGAGACCGCACGCCACCGCCGACGCTCCTGCTCTCCTGTTGCAGGTGTCCCCGGCGTGGGCTGCACTGGCTCGCTCCCAGGCGCCGCTGGTGCAGCGATGAGCTGGTTCAGCAGAATGCGGGGCAACTCACACGCACAGCTGGAGACGCCGGAGGATGAAAAGTACCCGGAAGGCAAGGGAGGGGTCCTCAAGGCTAAGACGGCCGATTTCGTGCTCAACAAGGGTGAGAAACTGGGCATCCACCTCACGGATAACAACATCATCACAAAGATTGATGCTGGCTCCATCGCAGAACGGGACGCAAACTTCAAGGTGGGCGACACGATCGTGGCTGTCAACGGCGAGAGCGCCGACGGGCTGGAGGTCGCCGAGATGATCAAGGACATGGACGCCGTGTCGTTGACGGTGACGCGGAAGCGGAACAGCGTCAGGGTTTCGGTGCGTCGGCGATACATGCTCCCCACACCCCCATCGACCAGTGGTGCAGCTGCTGAAGCCTCATGTTCTGTCCCGCGCATGCTCGCAGAATCACGAGTCGCCGAAGGACCGCTCAGAGTCGTGGCCCGCACCCACCAAGGACGGCGACGACGAGGGCGAGGAGGGACGACAAGCGACGTAGAAGCGCCCTCTCCCTCCCGACGTCCTCGTTCCTGCGGCCCGAATCTAGCGCGGGGCTGTGATCGATCGTGGTGTGTGTGTGTGTGTGTGTGGTAGAGTGCGTGTCATACGAATAAAATAAACCGAGTGCGAGCACTGTTTATGCATGCAGAACTTCGCGGAGACATTACGCCGTGGCTTATTTTTTGTTGTTGCCTGCAGAGCCGCAGAATGGTCTCGAGACCGCCTCCCGGCTCGAACGCCGCAGCACAGCCCAAGCAGCAGCCACCGCAGCAGCCACGAGCTAGCAATCGCGGCGATAGAGCGGCTGCCAGCGGGCGGCGTCAAGCAGCAGGCGGCGGCAAGCTGACCTCGACGCCCTACCACCTGCTGCTCTATGTGCTGAGCGTCGACGACCACGTGCACTCCAAATACCGCTGCTTCCAGCGCACCGTCTTCCTCGAGGCGTTTGGGCTTCAATTCGGTGGCTTCGTACGCATCGACGAGTTCCGGACAGTGCGGCTGACCTACGTGCTGGAGGACACCAAGGCGACGGCCGAATCGGTGCTCGAGGCCAGCAGGCACGGTGACGTGTTGCGACTGGCCTCTGCTCAGACCTGCCTGGGCAAGGTGATTGCGGCGCTGCGTCAGATCCGCCTCACGGGCGTGCACTTCAACGCAGTGCTCTTCTCAGACGACGACGCCTTCATTCACCCGCATCGCCTGGCATTGGACATGGCCGAGTTCAGCTGGGCGACGCACCTCGTCTTTGGCACGCTGAGCTGGGGTGCTGGGTGGGACGAGAGGAGGGAGGCGCACTATGGCTACGGCAACCTGCCGGCCGAAGTGGCCGGCTTCCTCGTGGACAAGTGGAAGCAGGTGGGCTCGCAGCAGGGGCCGTTCCCGTTCCCCAACGGCTTCGTGATGGGCCTGAGCAGCGGCACGGTCGGCGCGATCAACGAGGTGCTCGACACGAGGCCGCGGCTGCAGGCGCTGCAGACCTTCCTGCGCAGCAAGCAGCCGACGCGCAAGTGCAGCCCCGAGCCCGACGCGGGGCTGGGCTACCTGATCGCGCAGCTGCCGCCCGGCGCGCCGCTCACCTTCGTCGACCTGTCGTCGTCGCAGCGCGTGCACTTCTGGCGGACGCGCGTCACCGAGGAGCACCTGTCGCATTCGATCATCGTGATGCACGGCGCAAAGGAGTGGAGCAACGGCTTCGAGTTTGCCGCGCGTGCCATCAGCCGCGTGCCGCGCGGTCGGCGCGAGCGCAGCCGGAGGCACCGCTGCCTGCCCGGCTTCGCGAAGCTCGAGCAGACGTGCGCGTTGAAGGTGCTGCCGCTCATCAACAACAAGCGTGACAAGGACAAGCCGGCCCTGGCGCCCCGCTGCCCCAGCTACTACAGCAAGTACTGGGCGCCCAACGTGACGTGGTGCAGCGTCGACGAGTTGGCCGCACCGCGGATACGCCCCGCGCTTGCCAACGTCTCGCGCGCGCTCTTCGAGCAGAACCGCACGGCGCCGCGCTGCCCGTACGTCGTGCCCCGGCTGAAAAGTTAGTATTCAATCCCCGGTGTGTGCCCCCCCCGAGCCGAAGCAAAGCTACACTGTAGACTGCGCAGGGCCCAGCCGCCTGATTAGGTTCCTGGCGCATCGCGGCCCCGACAGTAGCATCGGCTCCACCATGCTGCTCTCCGGCGCGATATTCGTCCCATCGCAGACAGTGGAGCTGACGCAGACGGCGCGCCACGCCGATGGAACGACGGATCTTCTGAAGTCGATGACTCCGCTGGCGCTCGAGCCGATGGCGTCTCTGCCTGCAGACAAGACTCTCTCGGTCGACACGAGCGTCACCTTCCAGGAGATCGTCGGTTTCGGCGGCGCATTCACCGAGGCGTCGGCCATCAACTGGCGCCTCCTCTCGAAGGACGAGCAGGCCGAGGTGATCAGGATGTACTTTGCCGACCCGGCGGACGGCGGCCACGGGTACACGATCGGCCGCGTGCCGATCAACTCGTGCGACTTCAGCCCGGCGTCGTACTCGTTCGACGACACGCCCGGTGACGTCGAGCTCAAGGACTTCGACGATTCGGTCGCGCACGACGTCGACGTCGGCATGATTCCGATGATCCAGCAGGCCACTGACGCGGTGGCCTCCCGCGGCCTCAAGCTCAACATGTACGCGTCGCCGTGGTCGCCCCCCGCGTGGATGAAGCTGCCCGGAGGGAGCGGCAACCGCTCGATGGTCGAGTCGGCCTCGCCCAACGGCCTCGACCCGAAGTACCAGCGCCCGTGGGCCGAGTACTTTTCGCGCTTCATCTCGGCGTACAAGGCGCACGGCATCGACATGTGGGGCGTCACCGTGCAGAACGAGCCCGAGGCGGCGGTCGGCTGGGAGGCGATGCTGTGGACGCCGCAGTTCCAGGCGCAGTTCGTCAAGAACCACCTCGGGCCTGTGCTGCGCGCCGAGCAGCCGGGCGTCAAGATCATCGGCTTCGACCACAACAAGGACCACGTGTACGCGTGGGCCAAGGTGCTGTACGCCGACCCGGCGGCCGCGCAGTACTTTGACGGCATCGGCGTGCACTGGTACGGCGGGCTCAACACGCACAACCTCAACGCGACGCACCACCTGGCGCCCGACAAGTTCATCCTGCCGACGGAGGCGTGCAACTGCGGCGGCGTCGTCTTCCGCCCGAAGCAGAGCGCCCTCTCGACCAAGCTCGGGCAGCGGCTGCTCGGCGAGTGGTGGTCGCGCGCCGAGTCGCTCGCGCTCGACATCCTCGAGGACCTGCGCTTCTGGGCGGTCGGCTGGACGGACTGGAACCTGGTCCTCTCGCCAAAGGGCGGGCCCAACCACCTCAAGAACCTGTGCGACGCCAACATCATCGCCGACCCCGACGAGACCAAGGGGCTCGGCCGGCTGATCGTGCAGTCGTCGTACTACTACATGGGCCACTTCTCGCGCTTCGTGCCGCCCGGCTCGCGCCGCATCGCGCTCAAGAACCTGGTCGAGACGAAGGCGCCGCCGCTCGCGCCGGGCGACGTCAAGAATGGCCAGGCGCTCGTCTTCACGCCGTGCGACGGCAACGCCGTCCAGAAGTGGTCGCTCGACGAGAGCGGCGGCCTCGTCGTCAAGGGCACCGACGTGGCGCCCGAGAGCGACGGGTACAAGCACGGCGGCGAGTGCGCCGACGCGGCGACCGACAGCCCGGTGCCCAAGGTGCAGGTGTGGGGGTGCGCGCACTCGGCCAATCAGCAGTGGGAGGCGCGCCCCGTCAAGGACGGCTCGGGCCACCAGCTGTACAGCGCCGGCACCGACTCGTGCCTCACGGCGGTCCGCGTGAGCGGCTCGCAGGTGGGCCTCGACCCGGGCACCACCGTGACGGCCGCGCAGTTCTTCCCGTGCGAGGCGAGCAAGAGCGACGCGCAGACGTTTGCGCTCGCCAACTACGACGCGGGCGGCTTCCCGTCCAGCTTCCCGGTGCGGACGTCCAGCGGGCTCTGCCTGCAGCCGTCGATCACGCGCATCCCGCACTTCGACGCCGTCGCGTTCCAGACGCCCGACGGCGGCGTCTCGCTCGTCGCCATCAACATCGGCGAGGAGGCGCTCGACTTCGCGCTGCACGACGCGCAGGCGGGCGCGGGCGTGCCGCACGTCACGCTGCCGGCCCACGCCATCCACACCTACCGCTGGAAGGCCGGCGCCGCCACGGCGACCATGGTGGCGCAGCAGAGCACCGCCGAGGTGCTGACGGCAGCGGTGCAGGGCAGCGCCCACGATGCGCCGCAGCAGCCGTCCGCCGGCGGCGCAGCGGCGGCGAGTGCCGCTGGCGCGACTGTTGCGTCGGCCACCACCGAGGGCGGCTCGGCGAGTTCCCTGGTGATGCCGGTGGGCCTGATGCTCGCGTCTCTCGTGGTGGTGGGCGCCGTTCTCCACGGCCGCAGTGAGCAGCGGCACGAGTGGCTCGCCAGGCAGCGGCAGGAGCTTCTGCAGGAGCACGAGGCGCTGGCCATGGACGACACGCCGTACGAAGCTTTTGACACGGGCGCTGCCGCACGCTAGAAGGTGGGCGAGCCGACGTCCATCGGCAGACGGACGTCACACGCACTAATTTATGGCCATTGACACGGTCTGGTCGATTGCAGTACGCACCAGTGCGGCCCTACACGTATCTTGAGTGTCGGAGTCTCTAGGTCTCGTTTTGAATCACTGAAATACCTATACTTTAACTCACGCTCGAAAGGACATCGTCATGTGGGGAGGCGATGAAGAGACCCAACCCTCGGGTTAGGAAGGCAAGAATAGTGAGTCAGCGAGGCCGCGCGTGCGGTGTGCCGCGCGTAGGCCGCGCGCACATCAAAAAAGCGCTGGTTTGACCCCCCCCGAGGCGAAGTCACCTTTGCAAAAAAGTTGATTGCCGAGTGCGTTCCTGGTGCGATGTCAAAGCTCCAGCACGAACACTCATTGCATATATGCGCGCGTGTATGCTGTTCTCCACCGCCGTGGCTGCTGGGTTCGACATCGCAGCAGAGATGCGCGCGCCCACGGAGCGAGGTGGCGTAGCGCAAAACATCATGGACTCGGGCAGCGGCATAGACGCCATCCACGCTATCCATACGACACTGCAGCCGCGGGCTGGAGACTCCGTGGTCGAAATCGGACCAGGTTCGGGCTGGGCGCTGCGAGAGATCCTGAAGCACAAAGCAAGTGTGCATGCCGTCGAGATCTCGCAAGTCTTCCGTGACACGATCAACGACGACGAGGTATTCCAGCAGGCGCAGACAGGCGGCGCGCTGACGGTCGTCGGTGACGATGCCCTCAAGCTGGATCTCGATGACGCTTCTGTCGACAAGGTCTTTGGCTTCAACGTCGTCTACTTCCTCGATCCACTGACCGCGTACCTCAAGGAGCTGTTGCGAGTGATGAAAGGCGGAGCCAAGTTGGTGTGGGGTGTCAAGGAGGCAGCACAGAACATCGACCCGTCCGGTAAGGTCTACGTCAACACGGTCTGGAGCGACATCAAGAGCGAGATGGAGGAAGCGGGCTTTGTCAATGTCGTCGTGATGGATCAAGCGATTCTGGATACGAACATGGATGTGGAGTACACGCCGATCGTCGGGTACAAGGCCGCGACCCTCAAGGAGGAAGTCTGAAAGCTTGACTCGTGTAGCGCGTGGTCCAGTGGTGAGTGCAGAGTGGTGTCGATTAGGTGTCGATCGAACTGCATGGTTTTTTTGAAGAATGCGTCTCCGTTCAAACGCATGCTAACACGGCCTCCACTGACCACTGGACACCGCTCTCCTCGCTCGGAATGACTCATGGTCCCTGTTTGCCGCCTTCCCTCTCACAAACCCATGTTTCTCGCCGGCGCCGTGTCGCCATCTGCCAGCCGCGCCTCTCGGCGCGAGCGAGCTGCTCAGGGCGACAGCTCCTCAAAGTCGTCGATGTAGGTCTCGGCCGCTCCGGGCGAGGTGCGCGACGCCGACGCCAGCGGCGGCACCACGCACACGCCCCCCGGCTTGCGCCCGCCGGACGCACCCACGGCGCCGACGCCGCGCGGGTCGGGCGAGTCCTCGCTTCCGGAGAGGTTGAATGTGTGCACGCCGCCGCTGCCCGCGCTGCCGGGCTGTGCGCCGCTGCTGCCCGCCACCGCGGGCGAGTTGTCGAGCCGGGCGAGACCGGGCAGCGCCACCGCGCCGGCCCTGGCGGCCGCCGGCCGCGCCGGGGCTGCCGCCGGAGGCTCCTCGTGGCGCGCCGACTCGTACGGCAGCGTGGCCTCGCTGTCGCTGCGGCCCCGCGCCGCCGCCGTGGGGGAGATCGGCGGCGCGGCGAGCTTCGCGCCCGACGTGGACGGCGGCGGCGCGGGCTCGGAGTCGGCGTGCTTGGAGACGAGCTCGGCGAGCCTGGCCTCGACCCTGCGCCGCGCGAGCGCCGTCTCCTCGGCGTCGAAGGTCGACGTCTTCTCGGAGTTGTCGCGGAAGGATTTCGTCCAGCGCTCGAGCTCGACGTCGCTCATCTCCTTGCGCCCCGTCAGCTTCCACTTGGCCAGCTCCTCGTCGAGCTGCACGAGCGTCTCCTCGCGCTCGCGATCCCAGTCCTCCGCCGAGTGCTCGAAGAGCTTCCCGTCGGCGCGGCGCCGCTCCGATGGCATCGGCGCCCGCTTGGCACGCGGCGCCGCCGGGCTCGCCTTGGTTGCGGGCGCCTTGGCGTCGGGCGGCGGCTGGGGTGGCCCGCTGCGCTTGGTCGCAGCGGGCGCGGCCGTCGCTGCGGCTGAAGCGGTGGTGGCAGCGGCTGTGGCGGTCGGCGTGGCGGCGGCGGCGGCGGCGGCCTTGCCCTTTGCCTGGCCGGCGGTCTCGGAGACCGCCGCCGTGGGCGCCGCCGACGCGGACGCCGTGGCCTTCTTGGCGGGCGACGCCTTGGCCGCGCCCTGCACGGCCGCCGCCTTGGCCGCGTCCGCCGTCGCCTGCTGACGCGCCGCCTCCTCGCGCGCGGCGGTGGCGGCGGCCTCGACGCGGCGGACCTCCTCCTGCGCCTTGAGCCGCTCCCCCTCGACGGCCGAGTCGGAGGCGGCCTTCTGCTCCTGCAGCTTCTTGTCGAGCTTGCGCGCCACCTCCTGCGCGCGCTGCGCCTCCTGCTGCGCCGCCTCCGCCGTCCGCTTCGCCTCCGCCTGCTGCTCGCGCTCGGCGGCCATCTGCGCCTCCTGCTCCTGCAGCTTGGCCTCGAGCGCCACCACGCGAGGGTCGGGCGCCGCCGGCGCGCCGCCCGCCGCGCCCGCGCCCGCGCCGGTGGGCGCCTCGAGCAGCTTGGCCTGCAGGTCCTTGAGCGACTCCGCGTGCTGCAGCTGCATCGCCTGCAGCTGCTGCGCGTGCTTCGCGTTCGACGCCTCAAAGGAGCGGCGCAGCTCCTCCTGGCCCTGCGCCAGCTCCGCCTCGCGCTGCCGCGCGCGCTCGGCGGCCACTTGCGCCTCCTCGAGCGCGCGCCGCTCCGCCTCGCCGTGCGACGACGCCTGCGCCGCCTTGAGCTGCGCCGCCACCATCTCGCGCATCGCCGCCTCCTGCTGCTGCAGCCGCCGCGCCACCTCCACCTCGCTCACGCCGCCCCCCTGCGGCGCGACGGCCGAGGTGCTGCGCTCGAGCTGCGACGCGAGCCGCTCCTCGCTCGAGCGGACCGACTCCTGCATGCTCGCGAGCTGCTGGCGCATCGCGTCGGCCTGCGACGCGATGCCCTGCTGCGCCTGGCGCGCGTCCTGCAGCTGCGCCTCGATCTGCGCCTGCATCTGCACCGACAGCTCGCCGCCGCCGCCGCCGCCGCCGCCCGCGCCGCGCAGCTCGTTTGCGAGCGCGGGCAGCGCCTCGCGCAGCTGCGCGTGCAGGCTGCTCCGGATCTCGGTCGCGGCGTCGCTCTTGGCGCTCTGCATCGCGACGCCCACCGCCGCGTGCACGGCCTCGCCGACGGCGCGGGGGTCGACGGGCGGCGGCGCCGCCGCGGCCGCCATCATCGGCATTGCGCCCGACATCATCAAGGGCGGACCGCACGGGGCGCATGCTGAAGTGGGCGGCGCGGACGCGGCCGGCAGCGGCGCCTCGGGGTGGCGGCGCTTCATGTGCGCGTGCAGGAACTTGATGTTCAGGAAGGTCTTGCCGCATTCTGGGCACGACTCAGTCGTCGGAGGAGTCCCACCTCTGGCGCCGACCGCCGCCGCGACGATGCGCGAGTTGTGGATCTGCTGCTCGAGCGCGCCCACGTACTCGGCCTGCTCCTGCAGCCTCGTCTGCGCGGTCGAGCTGCGCTGCTCCGACTCGGCGTACATGGCCTCGAGCGAGATGTTACGGCTGTGCAGGTGCTCCTGCACGTAGAGCAGGTACTCGACCGTCATCTGCAGCAGCCGGAAGAGCTTGCTGAAGTTGTTCTCGGTGAACCAGTGCAGGTCGTCCTCGGTGAGGCTGCCGAAGGCGAGGTTCTCGAGGTGGGCCTCGAGGGTGTCGATGTCGATCTGTGCGAAACGGTGCGCGCGTGACGACTGAGCGAGCGAGGCGGGCCGGTGACGCGCGGGCGGGGGTCCTCGTGCAAGCGGCGGCGCGTCACCTCCCGTGAGACGCGGTCGAGGTCGATCTTGGCCATCTTGCGCCACTCGAGCTTGCCGCGACGCTTCTGGAAGGAGAAGGGAGCCGCAGCGACCGACGGCGGCGCCGCACCGGTGGGCATCTCATTGTGGAGCATCGATCTTGTCCTCGACGCCGGCTGCGCAATATGCAGTGCTACCCGTCGTTGCCCGGGCTTTGGGAGGCAGGGAAGCTGCCGAGCGCGCGTAGGGGCATCACCACCAAGCGCGACGAACCAAGAGCGCTAGAGGGCAGGGTGACTAGGAATCGGGCAAGTGTGGAAAACTCCAACACCAACCACTGCAAAACACCGCACGCAGCAAGCAAACTTGAAAGTCGCCGGCGCCGCCGAAGCGAACTAACCCCGACGATGATCGCGGGCGTGGCCACCCGCGACATCGCCGCGCCTCCAGGCGAGCCGCTCGGCGGCTACTGGGGCCGCAGCCGCGACGGCTGCCAGCCCTGCCGCGACTCTCTCAGCGCGCGGGTCTTCTTCTTCGAGGAGGCGGGGCTCGCGGCCGCGGTCGTGGCGCTCGACCTCGTCGGCGTGAGCTCCACGTTTGCCGCGCGTCTTCAGCGCGCGGCGCGTGACGCCGCCGTCGCCGCGGGCCGCGCTGCGCCCTCCGTCATGGTCGCCGCGACGCACACTCACAACTCACCGCAGACCCACGACACGATGGTCGGCTTTGGCCACGCGAGCCAAGGCTACATGCAATCCGTCGTCGACGCTGTGGCGGAAGCGTCGCGGCAGGCGGCGAACTCTGCCCGTCCGGCTGCCATCCGGCACGTGCGTACGGCACCGCTGGGCCTGTCGGTCAACAGGCGGCAGCGCGCCCCGGAGGAGACCGACGCGGGGCCGCCGAGCAAGCGGCCTCGCGGCGGCAAGGTCATGTGGTTTGAGCAGGCCGGGCGCACGACCCTCGGCCAGCGGCCCGAGGGCCCGCGGCAACCGCTCGCCGACGTCATCGAGGTGGTGGCCACGTCGCCCGGCGCCGACGAGGCGCACACGATCGGCTGCATCGTGTGCTGGAGCTGCCACCCGGTCTGCAGCGGCAAGGCGGCGTATGCGCAGTCGGCAGACTATGTGCACCGCGCGCGCGCGACGGTGGAGGCGCACACGGGCGCGCCCGCGCTGTACCTCAACGGCGCGTGCGGCGACGTCAACCCTCTCGAGCGTGGCGGCGGCCACGAGGCGGCCGACCGGCTGGGCGATGCGCTCGGCGCGGCGTGCGTCGCAGCGCTGCGCAGGCGCGCCGCGCCGATTGGGTACTACCCGCACGGCGTGGCGGGCGTGGCGGGCGTGGCGGGCGTGGCGGGCGTCGAGTCGGTGGCGGAGCTGCCGCT
>Ga0209713_10003342_pt1 | contig 10179 bp, 7 predicted proteins | sample ArcOceMetagenome_3_FD_187444 | JGI IMG/M metagenome (GOLD analysis project Ga0209713, IMG submission 187444) | Marine eukaryotic phytoplankton communities from Arctic Ocean - Arctic Ocean- Svalbard ARC20M Metagenome (SPAdes) (version 2) | ecosystem: Environmental > Aquatic > Marine > Oceanic...
GAGGTCAATTGAGCATGGTTTTGCATGCTTTCGCACCGAGGCGGCTTCGCGGGCCAATGGCGAATCGAGCTCCTCGATTCGCAGTTGCCGTGACAGCCTCCGCGGGCGAGGACTACCGTGGTGACGGTCCAAACGTGCTGGCTTGCCGCGTGCAAGGCGCCGTTGCCTCGCTGAGGGCCGCGGCGTGGCTGGGAGACATGGTGTGCCTTGTCGCTGGCTTTCAGCGGCTGCCCTCGGAGCTCGCAATCTTGCAGGCCGCGTGCACACACATCATCGAGCCGCCGCAGGTCACTTTCAACGTTTCTCGCGTTGGCGGCGTTCCACCGCCATCCTACTCGAACGTGCAGTGGAGGCGGGCCGACTTCTCGCGCACGAGCCTCAAGCTCAACGTATGGTGGCTGACGCAATATGATTTGATTCTGCACACGGACGCAGACGTGGTATTCGCCGAGAACCCCATGCCGACATTCGAGCAGGCGTTTGCTCACGGACGCATCTTCCAGGCGAGCGAGGAGCTTTGGGAGCGCAAGTATCGCGGCATCAATTCGCACCTCCTGCTGCTGCGCCCAAACGAGCTTGTGGGCGCGGTGGCAGCTGCGAATGCGGCGTCCGGCCACTTCGTACTGTACACCTTTGGAGAGCAGGATGTTGTGGAGAGCATGCTGACACGGCGCGTGTCAACATCATGGCCCCACTATGCAAAGGTGGACGTGCGCTTCCCCTCCAACCTCCACAATGCGAAAAAGTCGAAGTGGGCTGCCGCGGTTCGTGAGCGTGGCGCCAAGCTGTCAAGCAGGTGCCAGGCGCTACTCGACCCTACGAATGAACCGTTCGAGCCGTGGCCACGCTGCTGCGGCTGGCCTTGCTTCAAAACGTCGTCGTGCATGCGGCGAGGCCGCGGCGCTGGAGCATTGCAGTGGCTCATCGGCGGCGACAAAGACGACCCCGCAGCTGAACGGCTGTACGAGGGGGTGAGCACCGAGGTACGTTCCGAGCTCGACTGTCACACGCATGTGCAGATGCACTTTGGCACCCTCCATGGCACCTGTGTATGGAGGCACGGCAGATGTCAGGTGCAAAACGACACGTCCAGCTGTGCGCCGGACGCCAAGTCTCCAGAGGTGTGGCTGCTGCCACCGGCGGCAGCTGCCTCCAGCGGCAGCACGGCACGAGCTGCCACGGCACGAGCTCGCCAGTCGAGGCACGCCGTCGTGATTGCGTTGCCAGCCGACCTCGTCACCGGCCCGGAAGCTCCGCTTCCAATGGATGTTCAGGTGCACATGGCGCGTCGATTGGTAGGCTCGCTGCGCAAGACGCAATGGCTGGGCGACGTCGTGTGTCTGCTGCACGGGGCCTCGGATGCTGGAGAGCTCAGCGACTTGTGCTCTGCCGTGGAGCGACCGAGGCCAGTGAGCTTCGATCCTGGTCCTGGCGGTGAGCAAGCGATTGCGTGGGCGCGCGCTCAGCAACGAGTCCCGCCTCCCACCAGATCCCGCGTCAGCCAATGGCCTGACGGCGGCGGGCGGGCCCGGCGCGTGAACAGCCTCGCGCTGGCCGCATGGAGCCTGGCGCAGTACGATTACGTCCTATACGCCGCTCTCGATGTGGTGTTCACCGAGTCTCCTGCCAATGCGTTCGCGCAGGCCACGTCCGAGCGACTCGTCTTCAAAGCGGAGGCGTCGTCAGATGGCCGTGGCTACCCTGGCATCAACGCGCACCTGATGCTGCTGAGGCCTGACGCCGATCTGCATGCCGCGCTGGCGGCCAACGCAATTACGGGCAACTATGTCTCCTTCCGACTCAACGAGCAAGACGTCATCGAGAGCTTCTTCCCATCGCTCGGCGTGGGCATCGCCTCGAAGCCGTACTCAACGCCGTTGGTCTCACTGCCGAGGCACATCCGTCGGACACGAGCAGCTGCCACAAAGCTCATCAGGGCAGCGGGTGGGAGTCGGTGAGCCGGTGACCCTCTGCGCGACGGGTTGTCGGTCATTTGCCGACTACACCCCAGCTTTTCTACTATTCTAATCTCTCGAGATACAAGCAAAACGTGTAAAGTAATATGGGCCTGCCTATGGTGCACTACCAGACATCACCAGATCTCCTCCTCTCACGCGGGGCCGAGATCGTCTGCGCTATCGCTGCTACTGCCGCTCAGTTCTCCATGGACAGCGGTCATCCGCTTCACAAAGCCGGGGAAGGCCTTGGCGCCGATCGGCATCGCTTCCTGCAGGGCGCCGCCGGCGTAGATGTGCGCGACGGGCATGAACTTGATACCGCACGCTTTGCAGAGAGCTTTGCTCTTCGAAAAGTCGATGACGTAAAAGTTCGCATCCGCGCCCTGCGCCTTGGCGGCACGCGAAAACCTCGCTTCGATCGCCTTGCAGCTCGTGCACCAGGGCGCGAAGAATTTGATCACGACGAACTTGGAGTCCGCCTCGGCGCTCTCGACGGCCGACGACAGCTCTCGAATGCTCGTGATGCTACCGAGCGTGCCAGCCGCCGGCGGCCCCTCCCATCGCTCGTCTCCACTAGAGCCAAACTGCTCGCGCGGATCCTCGCCATACGATATCGGCTCGGCGGCGTCCTCCGTGGCCGAATCCACGAGCTGCGCTGGGCGTATTCTCCGGATGGAGGGCGAGACGCGCACGGCTGGTAGCCTCGGTGTGATCAGGCCCGCAGCAGACGAAGCCAGCAACGCGACAAGCGCGATGAATAGTGACCGTGCTCTCCGTGCCATGCGTGCGCTCGCGCGAGGCGCACGCTCGCCAGGGTCGTCCCGGGGATGTTCGCAGAGCGCTGTCGGCGGGTGATTCACCCCCTCAGCGGACCAAGCGGCCGGTGCGCACCGGTTGTGAGTGGGATCATCAGCGAAAGCTGGGCTAAACAGCGTAAACAGCCACGATTCAGCAGAGTCTAACTCGCGTCCACTACGTCCCAGCATCAATCACCACCGGCATGCCGCCTTGCCACCCGAACCCGTCGAAGGTATGCAGCATACGAGTAGCTGAGCTCAGTGCCTAAGCATGCGTCGTCAACAATTTGGGTGGTCATGCCCCTCTGGGCGCGCGCACCTACAACTCGGCTGGGCCGACCTAGCACAGCCTCGGCCGCTGCCTGCCGTCCGTGAAGCCAGGCCGCCTCAGCCGGTCGTTCTAAGATGCTGCGCGGCCGTGCACACACGCTTAGGCGCTGCCTGCAGCCGGCGCGGCGGCTGTGCGCGTCGCCGGGCTACCCGGCGCTCGATGGCCTCGTCGACGTGAGCAGCCCCAGCTTCCAGGCCAACGCCGCGCGCATGGAGGAGGTGCTCTCCGAGCTGCGCACGACCACCGCCACGGCGATGGCGGGCGGCGGCGAGCGCCAGGCGAAGCTGCACCAGTCGCGCGCCAAGATGCTGCCGCGTCAACGCATCGAGGCGCTGCTCGACCCGGGCTCGCCGTTCATGGAGCTGTCGACGCTGGCCGGGCACGAGATGTACGGCGACGAGCACGTGCCGTCGGGCGGCCTCGTCACCGGCGTCGGCTCGATCCAGGGCCGGCTGTGCATGATCGTCGCCAACGACGCCACGGTGCGCGGCGGCACGTACTACCCGATCACCGTCAAGAAGCACCTGCGCGCGCAGGAGGTCGCCCAGGAGAACCGGCTGCCGTGCGTGTACCTGGTCGACTCGGGCGGCGCCAACCTGCCGCGGCAGGCGGACGTGTTCCCCGACCGCGACCACTTCGGCCGCATCTTCTTCAACCAGGCCAACATGTCGGCCGCCGGCATCCCGCAGCTCGCGGTGGTCCTCGGCTCGTGCACGGCGGGCGGCGCGTACATGCCGGCGATGGCCGACGAGAACATCATCGTGCGCGGCAACGGCACGATCTTCCTCGGCGGCCCGCCGCTCGTCAAGGCGGCGACGGGCGAGGTCGTCTCGGCCGAGGACCTCGGCGGCGCCGACGTCCACTGCAAGACCTCGGGCGTCTCCGACCACCTCGCCGTCGACGAGCCGCACGCGCTCGTGCTGACGCGGCGCGTCGTCGCGTCGCTGCCGCCGCCGCCGCAGTCGTCGCTCGCGCAGCGCGAGGTGGTCGAGCCGCTGTACGACGCGGCCGAGCTGAGCGGCCTCGTGCCCGTCGACGCGCGCCAGCCGATGCAGATGCGGCCGCTGCTGGCGCGGCTGCTCGACGGCTCGGCGCTGCACGAGTTCAAGCCCGAGTACGGGCCGAGCCTCATCTGCGGCTTCGCCCACCTGCACGGCTACCCGGTCGGCGTCGTCGCCAACGACGGCGTCCTCTTCTCCGACTCGGCCGTCAAGGGCTCGCACTTTGTGCAGCTGTGCTGCCAGCGCGGCATCCCGCTGCTCTTCGTGCAGAACATCACCGGCTTCATGGTGGGCAAGCAGTACGAGCACGAGGGCATCGCCAAGCACGGCGCCAAGCTCGTCAACGCCGTCGCGACCGCGCAGGTGCCCAAGTTCACGGTGGTGGTGGGCGGCTCGTTCGGCGCGGGCAACTACGGCATGTGCGGCCGCGCCTACTCGCCGCGCTTCATGTGGATGTGGCCGAACGCGCGCATCGGCGTCATGGGCGGCGCGCAGGCCGCCGGCGTCCTCACGCACGTCAAGCAGGTGCAGGCGGCCAAGGCGGGCAAGCCGATGGGCGACGACGAGTTTACGGAGAGCACGCGCCGCCTCACCGCGCAGTTCGACGCCGAGGCGCACCCGCTCTACGCCACTGCACGCCTCTGGGACGACGGCATCATCGAGCCCGCGCAGACGCGCTCGGTCGTCGCCATGGGCCTCGCTGCCGCCGCCAACGCGCCCGTGCCGCGTGCGGCGGCGCACGGCGTCTTCCGCATGTGATTGGGGGCCTCTGCATCTCTCCTCCGCATCTCGACATTAGAGCATGTTTGAGCTTGTGGGGTGTTTGCGGTTTGAGGCTAGTTTTTGCCCTGTAGTTACAGACCGAACTGGGGTCGTTTCATCAAACGCGGCCCGCGAAAATGCCGAACCGAAGGTGCCACGCCGGTGGCAGGAAATGCAACGCGGAAGAAACATGCAGACGTGTGGGGGGAGATGCTGTATGGAAGCATGCAGCGTGCGTAAACTGAAAGAAGAGGGGGGCATTGTGGGGTCGTCAGGTAGACTCGTCATCTGGCTCGCCAGCTAGCTGCGACGGGCCCGGGTCGTCGAGAGGGATGGGTGGCGGGGGCACCTCGCCCCGCACCTCGGCGAGCGTCTGAGTTGTGATGTCCATTAAGAAGTCATACATGTGCGAGCTCATGACGGCGCAGAGCAGGTCGCGCCGCTGCAACGTGTGGCGGTTGGAGCGCTCCGTGAACGCCCATGCACGCACCGTCAGCGAGCGGATGAAGAGCTCGCATGCTGTGCGACCATACATTGAATCGTTGGTCAAACGGGCATTCTCGTGTCGCTGGGTGGGTGCGTGACAGAAAAGAGGGTACGGGCAGCCCTACTGGGGACGTGTGGGCCCTACTGGGGACGTGCGTGTGGGTCGCAACGCACCATACGCCAGGGTCTGCACACCATCGCTCCCGATCATCTGCACGAGCCACAGCGAACATGAGTGGGCCATACATGGTGGATGCAGCCCAGTGTGTTGTTGGAGGGGGCGGAGCCCTCACCCGCGGATTCTCGCACGCGTCCTGTCGCATGATGCGTCGGATCCGTGCAATGGGAAGATCGTGACGGGTGAAGTCCGTGTCGGCGGTCGCGTTCTGTGGCAAACACGTGCACAAGTCAGCAAATGTGCGGACGGGGCGCGGTCTCATTCTCGCTCTCACCTGGAGCACCTCGAGCTCGTGGTCCCAAAACAGCTGCATACTCGCCGGTAGCTCGGCCTCGAATTGAGCGTCGGCCAGTGACATCTGGTTCGTGTCTTCGTCTCCCGACTCGTCCTGACTCTCGGCATCATCCTCGCCAGTATTCGCGGCGGCGGCTGGCTGCATTGCCAGGAACGCGCCCGGCAGCGCGTCACTCGCGGGCAGCTGACCAGAGTCGGGCCCAGCCGTAGTCAACGACTTCCGCTTCCCGAGGATTGTGCTCATCGCGGCCGCCTCCCCCGGGCTATCCTCACCCTCCATCGCTAGTCGCTCTGTCCAACTTATCCCATTCGATGATCCTTTCGATGCCATTCCAGGTTCTGATTCGTCACGCAGATGATCTCCGGTGCTTCGAAATCATACCACAGGCGCCGAAGAAAGTGATTCAGGTTTGCACTCTTGACTTATATTTTTGTTCGTATTCCGCTTTTTCACGTCTCAGCGCAACAAGCTTGTGCAACAAACTACAAGCTATGCAAAACTTGAGTATTAGTCTTGGTGATAGGAAACCTGCGGGACATGGCGGAGCCGCAAACGCAGCCGCCAAGCTCCATGTTCGGCCCATCGTCGACGACCACCGACTCTGGTATCGAGTACGTTCTTGAGTACGTCGCGCAGCGGCTCGCTTCTGGCACGCCACCTGCTGAGATCCTCTCGTCCTTTGGTGTTGACGCCGGTGGCTCGCCACCCAAGGACACGGCTGGGCTGGCGCGGCTCGTCCTCGAACGAGTGCATTCGCTGCAGGACAACGAGATGCCGCGCGCGCTCGTGTGCGCCGCGCGCGAGGGCCGCGAGGAAGACGCGCTGCAGCTGCTGCGGGCCGGCGCAGCATGGGACGCCATCGACGAGCGTGGGCACAGCGCGGGCGCGTATGCACTGCGCGACGGCCACAAGGAGCTGCTGCAGGCGTTGCTTGACGTGGGAAGCAGCTGTGTGCTCCGAGAGGCCGAACGGGCCGATTGTCACGAGCCACCCGCTGCGGCCTTGGTTGGCACCCACGCCGAGTTCATGCAGCAGCGGCTGCACTTTGACGACGATAACGGCCGGCTCTTGGACGGGGAGGGCCGGCCGGTGATGATGGACTGGGAGCAGCCGCTGATGGAGGCGCACGCGCACAGCCTGCTCGCCGCGGCCGACGCGGGAAGCACAGCGGTCCTCAACATCGGCTTCGGGCTCGGTTTGGTGGACGCAGCGCTGCAGGAGCGCCGGCCCGCCTCGCACACGATCATCGAGGCGCACCCAGACGTGCTCGCGCGGATGCGGCGCGACGGGTGGGCGGCGCGGCCGGGCGTGCGCCTGCTCGAAGGGACGTGGCAGCAGGTGCTGCCGCGGCTATGCGACGCCGCCGCGCCGCCGTTTGACGCGATCTTCTTTGACACGTTTGCCGAAGGGGCCGACGAGCTGTTCCGACTGCACGCGCTGCTGCCGCGCCTGCTGCGGCCAGGCGGCCGCTTCTCGTACTTCAATGGCCTCGCGTCGCACGACGAGTTCCTCCACCGCGTCTACTGCGCCGCCGTGCAGCGCCACCTGGAGGGCCTCGGGTTGCGCGCCACCTTCGAGCCGATCGCCGTCGGCGACCGCGTCCACTCCGAGGCGACTTGGGAGGGCGCCGAGGCGGGGCGGAACTGGTGGCACCTCGACACGTACCTTCTCCCGGTGTGTGTCAGAGAATGAGCCCATCTGAAAAAAAAATGGCATCCATGTTACTAAAGCAGACGACTTCCAACGTATGGTCGTCACGGCGGCTACGCTCTCAGCTCACGATCCAAAGGCCGACTGGAAGAAGGCGGCGGTCTGCGAGAAGTAGGTCTCGGTGCCCTCCTTGGAGTCCTTGGTGGCGGTCGGGTTGACGAGCTCGATGCCCTGCACCGGCGTGAACGCGAGCGACGACGCGAGGCCGTTGGAGGCGCCCGACGACGACGCCGTCCGCTGCTTCTTGTTCTTCTCGGCCTGCAGCTTCTGCTCCTTGGCCGAGACGCGCACCTTGCCCGAGTGCTGGCCGGCCGTCAGCATGCCGACGCCGAGCAGCCCGTCGGACGTCGTGTCCTCCTCCTGCCCGAACTGCACGCGGTTGGTCAGCTGGCGCATCTGCGTCATGCCGAAGCGCTCCTTCTGCTTGCGCAGCCGCCGCCCGCCGCGCCGCTTCCCCGACGCCTCGGGCGGGATCGGCAGCGAGCGCACCTCCTTGGGCGGCGGCGGCTCCTGCAGCTTGATCGCCTTCTGCTCGATCTCGTCCTTGAAGCGCTGGCCGATCGCGCCGCCCCGCGCGTCGCCGAACGAGTCGGCACGCGCCGCCAGCGTGCACTTGCCCGAGACGAGCCGCAGCACCTTCGAGCGCAGCGCGGGCGGCGTGTTCTGGATGATGTCGCACCGCTGGATGAAGCCGGCGTGCCTTTGCTCGAGCCCGGTGTTGGCCGCCATCCCGCCGAGCGCCTTCTTCTTCGAGCCGAGCACCTGCAGCACCGTCGACGGCAGCGCCGCCAGCGCCTGCAGCCCGCCCGCCGCGCCGATCAGCTTGGCCGCCACCTGCGTGCCGACGATGCAGCTCAGGTTGGGCGCGACGGTGCCCATGCGCGACTCGACGAAGGCGAGCATCTTCTGCTTGTTGTCCGAGAGCGTGAGCACCTGCTCGCACGCGTCCTGCACCTTCTGCAGCTGCGCCTCGGGCAGCGCCGTGCCTGCGGTCGTCGACGCGGTCACGGTGACGACCATGATCGACGCCGACGGCAGGATGCCCGTCAGGTCGACCGACGTGAGGTCGGTTTCGTTGCCGAGCTTCAGCACGACGCGCGCGTAGTCGAGCGGGTTGGGGATGAGCGACTCGAGCTCGGGGAAACGCTTCGCGTAGTCGTCGCGGACCGACTTGGCGATGGCCTCCACGTCGTCATCCACGTCGATGATCATCTCGTTGCACGCGACGATCGCGCTGTACTCGTGCTCGTTGTCGCCCTCGCCCGCCGCCATCATCCCCTCGATGCGCTCCATCAGCGCGGCCAGCCGGCCCGTCGCGAGCAGCCCGGACGACGACTTGGGCTGAATGTCCTCGCCGCCCATCATGTCGATGTCCTCGTCGTCGTCCTCGGCGTCCTCGTCGTCGTCGGGCCCGCGGTCCTCATCGCCGCCAGCCTCCTCGTCGTCCAGGTCGTCCAGGTCGGCGAGGAACTGATCGAGGGACGCCATCGCGGTCCTCAGGTACTGCGCTGCGTCGTCGCTTCCTGTCGGCGTGCGTGTGCCTCGCCAAGTCTTGCATGCGCAGCGTGCGCTGCTTTGTATGTATCCGTTTACTTAGACGTAAAACATGTATCTGCTGTGCTCGGCTGCCCTGGGCCTAATTCACCGGCACGTGCAGCGACTAACTAGGGTTCTACGCCAGTGACTAGGGAACCAGAAGAAGCACAGCGCACGGAAACAAGCGCACCCCGTGACCACCGCGAGCACAAAATTTCTAATTCTATCTCCGCACCCCTAAAAAGGCACCCTACCCTGACTGGATCTGAAAATGCTACTGGGACTGCTGGCGTGCTCGCCTAGCCGCATCCCGTCGGGCGTGCGGGACGCCGTCCAGCCCGCGCTGGCGCCCGCCGGCATCCCGGCCGCCCGGCACACCGGGGTGCTCGCGAGGCAGACGTGGCTCGCGCAGTCGGACTGCCCGCCCGTCGAGACGATGCAGGGCGCCCTGTTCAACCACATCCCGAAGACGGGCGGCACGGCCTTCTGGCAGCTGATGCAGGCAGCCTTCATCTACAGCGGCGGCGGCCACGAGCGGATAGACGACGAGTTCCAGACGCCGCTCGCCAACGTGACGCGGCTCGTGGCGCAGCGCGTGATGCTGCGCGCGGCGCGCTCTCAGGGGCCGCGCGACGACGAGGAGGCGGCGCTCTCCAAGGCGGCGGTGGTGAGCAAGCAGGCGGACGACAGCCCGATGGCGCACCTGGTGCTGCAGACGGGGATGGCGGGCGTCGCGTCGGCGGTCGCGGCGGGGCCGCGCGCGCACACAGGGCAGGGCGTCATCATGGCCGAGCACAGCTCCAAGTACTTTACGTTTGGGCTGGTGCGGCGGCCGTGCGACTTCATGCTGAGCGTGTGGAACCAGAAAAACGGCTACGACTCGCACAACTCGTCCGACAAGGGCGCCTTCAAGAAGTGGGTCTTCGCCAACCTGCGGCGGAGCGAGGAGCTCGCGGCCGTCAAGGACCCAGCGCACATCACGATGCGGCGCATCTTCGCGGTACGCCACGATGGCGGAGCTCGATCCCACGACTGGCTGACCAGCCTGCTCTGCTCTGCCCTGAGCCTAACTTGCCACTCACTCATTCGTTCGCGCCTGTGAATGTGTACAGACCAACATGCTCT
>Ga0209713_10003344_pt1 | contig 10175 bp, 1 predicted proteins | sample ArcOceMetagenome_3_FD_187444 | JGI IMG/M metagenome (GOLD analysis project Ga0209713, IMG submission 187444) | Marine eukaryotic phytoplankton communities from Arctic Ocean - Arctic Ocean- Svalbard ARC20M Metagenome (SPAdes) (version 2) | ecosystem: Environmental > Aquatic > Marine > Oceanic...
GAGCTTGCTTGCGCCGCAAGCATCCTGTTCTCGTCTTCCAGCTCCCGGACACGCACCTGTGATGCCGCCAGGTCCTGAGCAAGCGCTTCAGCTCTTTGTTGCAGCCCATCTGGTTCGTTCGCGCTGTGCTGCGAAAGGCTGGCGCCTCGTGTCGGTTCGTTGGCAGTTGTCTCCAGTTTTTTCTGCTTCGCAGTAGAAGCTTGTTCTGCTCCCCGAGTGAGCATCTGCGCAGATGTCTCAAGCTCTCGCTGCATTTCGTCCACCTTCGCAGCAAGCTGCTTTGCATCAGAGTCTGCCCGCGTCGCTCGAGCCCGGAGCAGCTTGTTCTCTTCTTCCAGATTGCTAGAAAGCACTTGGCTGTTTCCTTCTCGAAGGGCCTCCAGCTCTCGCTGCATTTCGTCCACCTTCGCAGCAAGCTGCTTTGCATCAGAGTCTGCCCGCGTCGCTCGAGCCCGGAGCAGCTTGTTCTCTTCTTTCAGATTGCTAGAAAGCACTTGGCTGTTTCCTTCTCGAAGGGCCTCCAGCTCTCGCTGCATTTCGTCCACCTTCGCAGAAGCAATATTTGCGTTACAGTCTGCCCGCGTCGCTCGAGCCCGGAGCAGCTTGTTCTCTTCTTCGAGTTCTCTGATTCGTGGTTGGACACTCACGTCCGTGTCTGGCACATGTGGGTTTGGAATCCTTTGGAGCGATCCGACAGGACAAAGCCTGCTGAATTTGGATAGCGTATCTTCCAGATAACCCACTTGAGTTGCCGCTTCTTCCTCTAGTGTCTTTGATCTTGAGGCCATATCTTGCATTGCCTTCTCTAAAGCCATACACTTTGTCGTCTGCCGAAGAATTTGAGCATCCATGGAAGATTCTGTTTGGCATATTTGCGATAAGACTCGCATGGCATCTTCCAGAATCCGTTCAAGCATTTCCGATTTCGATTTCAAGCTACCTGTTCTCCGAGAGACGCGGCTCAACTCAGATGGGGCGATATCACGAAGGTCGTCATTAAAGAAAGAAATGTCACTGTCCCTCAACGACTTGCCCAGCAAAGCCTCTGTTTCTTGACAATCTTTTCCTACTTCCCTGGCAATGTGTTGTACCTGAGCAAGCATTTGCCCAAGCTGCTCGCAACATGTGCCTTGTATCGGAAGCTGCTCGCCCAGGGACATGTCGCATTGAATGACAATCTCACCTCTTGGCGTTTCCTTTGGTGAAAACAGACGTGAATATGCTCTCATATACGCGTAATCGGAGGGCTGTGTCACCCCACTATCATCAAAGGCATGCGATACTTGTCGTATCGGGGGAGGACGTGCAGCGTCAGGAATTTCTATTCCTTGCACAATCTTGCCGACATGACTTGGATTCACAATTTGTTTCTTGTGTGAAAGCTGCTGCAAGTACATTTTGTGATATGCTTCACCTTGAAGGGCTTTTGCACTCAGTTCATCGATGTGATCTTTCACCTTGAGCATGGTCATCCGTGCTTCTCGTCCAGAAAACTCCAGTGCTGAAATAACCTCATCCATGGCTTTGTACGAGTGCGGGCTGAAAATCTGAGGATTAATTAGCGCCATGCAATTCTCAAGTGACTGCACCTGCCTCTCAATATGACGTATCTGACGAGCTATGTCATCAGTCATTTGCAGCCGATTCGCCATGCCTTCCTGTGCTACCACTGCTGATTGGTCCAGCTGTGATGCAGTCACCTCCTGTAATTCAATAATCGTGTTGTGCGCTTCCGACCTTTCCTCTTCCAACGCTGCTATGGAAGACAGCATTCGTGCTCGATCTTGTTCATGTTCCTCTCGAAGATCTTTCAAATCCCGTTCATACTTCGCTTCGTTTTGCCGATATAGAACAATGAGTACCTCATCCTGAGAAAGAGATGCTTCCAAGTTTTCTCTGCGCTCAACACTCTCAGCCAACGTTTTCTCTGCTTCAGCAAGATCTTTCTCCAGATTCTCTCCTCGGACCCGCAGAAGCGTTACATTCTTTTCCGCTTTCGCCAGTTTTTCTTCAAGGGATGCGTTTTTGTCCATCATTTCAGACACACGACTTCCCATGGTCTCACGCTCTGCCATGAGCACGTTCATGGCAGCGAGCGTGCTTCCATCGCCAACGTGGCTAAATGCATTCCTAAGGGTCTGGCATTCGTCTTCAAGTTGCTTTGTTTTTACGGTTTGAGCATTCTCGGCGCGTCGATAATGCTCTAACTCTTCCTCCGCGGATGCCAATTTATCCTGAAGTTCCAAGAGTGATGGCTCACTCGCTTGCATTCGCTCCTCTACTTCTTTTACGACATCTCGAGACTTCCGAAGCTCCCGCTCAGCAGCAAGGCACTTGCGTCGAAGTCCTTGCACTTCCTCTATGTGGCTCTCTGCCTCCTGGATATTTGAGACCACGCTACACTCTGATTTAAAACTTCCAGGATCTTCCTCGTTGTGTAAGGGGATCACTTGGTGCACATCAGCATGAGCTTCTTGCAGCCTTTTTTGCAGGCCCGCAATTGTTTGTTCCTTTTGATCTCGGAGCAAGACCGACCTTTCCCTGAATCCTGAAAGTTCTTGCTTCAGACCTGTCAGTCTGACTTTCAACTCTGATGCCTCGGAATCTGCCTTCGCGATTAGCTCATTTAGTCCATCTGCTTCAGCCCGTGCAATAGTGTACATCTTGGATTTTGTCTTCAGCTCGTGATCCTTTGTCATAAGTCTTGAAGAAAGGTCATCTACTTGTGCAGACACCCTCGCCAGACTTTCTTGTAACTCATCGACCTCATCAGCGTTTCGCTTTTCAAGCAGCGAGTCAAACCGCAGCGTTTGGCCTTTTAATTCGAGAACTTTTTCTGTGACCTGCAGCATTGTAATATTCGCAGATCGGGTCAGGGCCTCAATACCACTGACTGCCGCATCCAGGTCATACACGAGGCGCTTTTCGTTGTTCTCCATTTGAAACAGCTTGCGAGACAGAACCAACTTTGCATCTGCATCCGAGCTCTCATCGTGACTTCCAGAGATTTTAAGCACCCTTCTCAAGGACTCACACTCGCCCTTGAGCAGCTCATTTTCCCGATCTAGCTTTTCAATACTTTGATTCAGCATCTCATTCTCCGCTAATATTTCATCTTGAGCGGTTGCCATTTTTGCGATCACCGCCTTGGCAGCAGCTTCTGTTCTCGGTGACTCACGCAATCTCTGCTCAAATTCTTGCACCTGCGATTGAAGATGTTCAACTTCGGCCTCCAAATCTCGTGTTCGTTTCATCAGGCCTTGCTCCCGTTCGACCACTGACGCCTTGAGAGCTTCCTGTGAACCTACCAGCATTGCCTCAAGCTGTTTTGACCTAGTCTTCAACTCTACAGCTTGTCCCGAAACCCGCTTCCCAATGTCTATTTCTGCAAAGGCAGGTGCGGCAGATTCTTTGTGAGCATTCTTTGAATAGATTACGTTTGACAGGTCGTCAATAGCAACTTGTACTTTCGTGACTGTCTCAACGATTTCCGCATGCAAAAAGTTGAACCGCTTGGCAGCTGCAACCTCCTGCTTTCTTGCTGCAGCAACCTCTTGAGCTGTCAACTCAGATGCTGATAGCCTCATCACTTGGCTAGTCTCCAACGCGCCTTGCACAGCTCTGCATATCGGCTGGGCGATGGGTCCCAACACTTCAGCCTTCTTCACTTTGCTGCCAATACGCGACTTAGTTTGCAGGCCCTCACCTTGCCTCTCGATCACGTTGATAAGTTCCTGCGCTAACTCTGATGGAGTTTTGCTGTCATCGTCATCATCGCCCATCAGCAGCAACGTTGCAATAATGCTTCCTCGCTGGTGACAAAGCGTCTGCACTGCCGTTGCGGGTACGTTGAGGATTGTGCTCACCATGTCCTCAAGTTCTCGATTGAAATCCGATATGCTGGCTGCACTTCGAAACATTTTGTCGAAGTCACTGTGTACTGTCAGCCCAACAGCAACTGGACAATGCTTGCTGCTGTCTGAAGACGCAAAGGAATTTGATGCAGCTTCGAAAAGCTCTGAGGCATTTGCTGTGTTGCTAGTGCCTTCTTGCAATTCTGGACGATCGGCAGAAGGTGATCGATTCAACAGCTTCTGCTCTGCCGAAGGCTTTCCCCTTTCGGAGTACTGGCCTGCTTTCTCTTGCAAGTGCTGCTCTGCTTGCTCAAGAATGGCTTTCATTTTGCCCATTTTGTCCTGTCCTGCACTTATAGCTCTCATCGTTGGCACCTTAGGTCCTGTACTCCCCTCATTAGTTTGTTGCAGCAAAGCTAAAGCATCAGCTAATTCAACAAGCTGAGCCTCCAATGCTAAGGCTCTTTCCCGATGTTCTGTCTTCAAGGCGACAAGAGCGCTCTCCAAGTCCGACGTCGGGGCCGACTCTTGTGATCCCTGTGGGTTATCAGTACTAGCACCTTGAGAAAGTCTCTTGAAGATGTCAGCTTGAAGCACCTGCAACCAGTCGTGCAGGCCTATGTCCTTCGAATCTCCGGGTATCTCTGGTGGAGGCGGTGGCTTTGGCGGTCCGTGACTGAAAAAGCTCAATTCATCTCGCCCTGTGTGGGCTGGAGGCGTTCGGAGCACAAGCATTTCCTGACCATGACGCACTTGACTTGCAGCCGAGTCGGGGAATGTCAGTTGAATACTTTCATGCAGATGTTGCACTTGTGCAATTCCATCCATGACATCTCTTTTTTGCGAATCAAGGCTCTTTTGGCAGTCGTCAAGCCTCTCGCGTAAAATCTGGTTTTCTGCTCGTAGCTCCTTCACTGCGATGAGTCTTTCCTGATCTAACGTTTCGTTAGCAGCCAGCGGGACATCAAATTCATCTTCGAGCCCAAAAGTAGTTCGCTCCATGACACCGAGGTGTTGATTCAAAGTGGTCGTCGCTATCTGTGATTCTGCTTGATTGACCATCAACTTGGCCAAATATGTGAATCTTAGTCCGATGAGCTCTTCAAAAACTTGCTCCAATTGTTTTGCAAGTGATTCTGTGCCGCCGGGCTCATGACTCTCAGAATGCGCAGCGGAGTCCGTAGACAACCCTAAGCTGAGTCGTTTCCTGCTCGAAACAAAGAGAGTCGGTCAGGAAAGCCAACCTAAAGTTTCAGCATGCTCTTGCAATAAGACATTTAGGATGAGGGGAGACACCTGATTGTTCTCTTCCGACTCGACATTTCGAGAGGCGGAAGATTCTCAAACCCTTCAGCTTCGTAGGTGGTGTCCTGGGAGGTTGCTTGAGAATGGGCCTGGCTGGCATCGATCGTGCGCTCCGGATCTTCCAGGGGTTCAGCGAATACGGCACGCTTTGCAAGAGTAGTAAGGTCGCTATCTCCTGCGCTCAGCTCCATCCTTTGTTGCAGCAGGAGCTTAGAGAAATAATGCCATCTCGCCAGGACAAGTTCGGACCTTCGCTTCTGCGCTTCCGCCTTGTATTGTTCCGACTCAGATACCCATCGATCACCAGACTCCTTTTGTTGCTCCACGAGTCCGTACAGCTCGGTGAGTTCCAAGTCGATCTCATGTTTTTCATTATCATGCTCGTCTTGCATGTCAACCATCTTCTGCTCAAGCTCCTGGACCTTTTGCTTTGAAGCTTCGTAGTGCTCCTTGAAGTCTGCTGCAGATTTTAGAGCACGCCCCAACTCCTCCTCCTTGCCTGTCAGAGCTATTGTAGCTGCTTCAAGTTTGTGAGCTAACTCGAGTTGCTGCTCGACTGCCCGTTCTGCAACTGAAACAGCATGATCTGCTTTTTCTCGTTGTGTAGCCAGCTCTGTCGCCGCATCAGATGCTTCCTTCTTCAAAATTTCAGTGCTACTGTTTGCACTATCTCGATCGTTCAGTGCAGTTGACAACGCCTTTTCCAATTTCTCCTGTTCTGCTGCCTTTTCTGCCATCTCATCCACGAGCCTATTTACCTTTTTAATCTCTGAGGTCAATTGCGCTCGGAGGTCTTCAAGCTCCGTTGACAATTTCGCTGATTCTGCGTCTGCTGCAGAGATCCGGTCGGCGAGTTCTCTGCACCTATCAGCATGTGTAACTTCCATTTCCTGCATGCTTTCCGCCTGCGCATCGCGTTCGGTGTGCGCAAGCTGCAAGTTGTTCACCAGCTCACTCGCTCTGGACTTTTCAACGTCAATCTCGGTCTCGAGATGTGCGATGCGCTCTCCGCTATTGAGCCTGCCTTCCTCTAGTTGATTCTTCAGGTCTTGTATCTGGGCCTCTAGACTCTGGACTCGGGCGCTCGATGCAGATCCAAGTTCTCGAAGCTCTTCCTGTAGCTGCAGAATCTTTTCCTCGCTTGTTGCCTTGCAGTCCAGCAGTGCTGTCTCACTTTCATTCCGCAGTGCACTCAACTGTGCACTCAATTCAGAAATTTGTAGTCGCATTTCGTCTGCGTCTTGCTTTTCTTTCTTCAAATCGGAAGATGTTCTATCGGCCCTTTCTGTCTCACTTTCCAGTTGCTTCTTCAGACCATCCTGATTTTTCTTGCTGCATTCCTCCACTTCAAGTAATTTCGCGGCCAGCCCGTTTGCCCTACTAGATTCGGCCTTCGCATTAGCTTCTTCGGCAGAGAGCTTGTCAGTAAGCAAGTCCTGCTCAGCTTGAAGGGCGTCCAATGCAGATCTGAGGCCGCTGGCCTCGCTTTCGAGCTCTTGCACATGGGATTGCAGCGTTGAAATGTTATCATTGAGACCTGACCCTTTTTCTGACAGCGTTTCGCGTTCGGCTTGAAGGACGTCGAATTCCGACCCGAGACATTTCAGTTTGTCCTCGAGGTCTTGGACTTGCATCTCATGATGATGGACGTCCTCCTCAGCCTTCTTCAAATCTGCCAGAAGCTGCTCAGCTCTACTCGTTTCCAGTGCCAGCTGTTCGCTCAGTGCCTCTCGATCAGCCATCAAATGTGCCTTTTCCGCCCTCAACGTCTGGACCTCAGCCTCTGCCTTGTCAGCCCTTGTTGTTTGTCCTAACGTGTGCTGTTCAGCTACTTTTTGCATGCTCTCCAGCTCAGCCTGTCTGGCTTTCGCTTGCTGCAAGTCTGCAAGGGCTTCTCTGCTTTTCGCCGTTTCATTTGCCAACTGGTCCTTCAGTGCCTGTGCTGCAGACGTTTCGGATAGGCTTGCTGTCGAAAGCTTTGCAACCAACTCTTGACATTCGTTCCTCGCCTGATCTAGGTCAGAGCTCAACCGTTCCGCGCGTTTCTTTTCTTGAGCGGCAACCTCTTCTGCTTTCGAGATTTGCTCGAGGAATTCTCGACACCTTTCGGCATTTTCGGCATCGGAGGTTTTAATTGCTGCACTCAGTGCTTCATTTTGAGCTGATACTGTACGCAGCTTTTCGTCAGTCACGTCGGCCCTGATTCTTAGCGTCTCCAGTTCTGCTTCCTTCGCGGCAATCTGCTCTGCCATTGAAGCCTGCAATTTTCCATTTTCGCAAGTCAGTGCTTCTTTCTCAAGCACCAGATCGCCTAACTTCTCTTCGAGCATTTCACTGTGCGCTTTTATTTCAATCAGCTCAGCTTTGTCCTTGGCCATTTCGTGCATTTTGGCCTGAGCACACATTAAGCTGTCTTCAAGAGCATTCATTGTAACATTGACTTGGTCCGTCTCATCTTGCACACTTGTCAATCCAGCTTCTGCAGCATCCGCGCGTTTTCGTTGGCCAGACAGATCATCTTTTGTTGATGCTAACTCGTTTTGCAATGTTTCATGTTGTTTATGCACCTCCTGCAACTCGTTGACCACATTTTGCAGCTTTTCCTCCAATTCAGAAACATGGGCGCTCATGTGGGCTAGCGATTCCTCCGTCCTCCTTAGATCTGACTCAGCCTTCTCAGCCCGCTCTTTCTCCCTGTCAGAGGCTATAGAAAGCCTTGCCTGTTGAGTTTTGCTATCTTCGTCAGATGCCATTAACTTCTCCAGGTCTGCTTTACACGCACTCAGCTCATCTGTGCGAGTGTCTAGATCTCTCCGTGCCGAGTCCCGCCCCGATTCTGCCGCTGACAATTTGTCCGAGAGCTCTCGCCGCTCGTTCTCGAGCTGCTGGCTCTTCTCAGCTGCTGCACTTTGAGCAGTGCTCAGATTCCGCTCGCTGTCCTCCAGCTTCTGCTTATACATGCTGGCATCCTGTTTGCAAGCTTCGAGCTCTGCTCTACATGCACCAAGGCCCTGCTGATGGTCTGCCTCATCCATTTGCACTTTCGAAAGCAAAGCGTCTGATACATTAATCCTGTTCAGGAGCGATTGGCGCTCTTGCTCGACGCCTTCCAATTTAGACTGCAAAAGCTTTAGTTCGTTCTCAATTTCATGCATATGTTTCAGCTTGTCTTCCAATTCAGTATTCTCTACCGCTTTACGCGCCAAACCCATTTGAGCTGAATGCAGGTCGGCCTCATTTTTGTTGTTTTGCTCAACTGCATCATCGAGGGCTAGATGGAGCGTCTTCAATTCAATTTCCAGGGCATTAAATTTAGTCGTCAGAGCAGTCTCGGCGGATTCAGCCAAGTTGGCCCTTGATGTTTGTTCAGCGACCTGTGCCTGCAAGGCAGTCAAATCTGATAATTGGTCCCCCAACGCTTGCTTTGTTGCTGCTCCTTCCGTGTTCACTCTTGACATTTCTGCAGACAGCTCCTCACACTCTGCCCTCGCCTTCTCTAGCTCGGCGTTCAGCGACTTATTTTCAGACCGGGCGGCGGCAAGAAGATCCTCTACTTCTCTCATTTTGTTTTCTGCCATCGTAGCTCGTGCATTTTGCGCCGTGACCTGATTTTCCATATCGAGTAGAGCGGCACTCCTGTCATCATCTTCTGACGATCGTTCGGCCTTTAGCGTTTCAAGCTGCTCCTCCAGCTTCGCAACCATGGCCACCTGCTCTTCCAGGGCCATCATCGATGCTGCCCCCTCCGCATCTATTGCTGTCAACTTGTCGTGCAACTCTTGGTTTTCTTTCTCAAGCACGTCGAACTCATCCTGCAAGCGTATTGCTTGGATACCAGCATTCACAACCTCCTCTTCGGACTTTTCCACAGCGGCTTCTGCCCTCTCTGCCCTCGCAATCTCCTTTGCCAGCTGTTCTTCAAGTTCTTCCACACGTCTTTCTCTGGAGATTGCGTCTCTCTGCGCTACCGACAGCTTATCTTCCAACGCTCTGGCCGCCTGAAAATGGGTTGGAGAGGGAGTAGGGTGCATCGTGTCCGACAGTCAGGGTTGTCAGGGGGCTCAATTTCCGCAGGAGTTGCCAGGGACCTGCGGGCAAGCACCGCAACATGATAGGTCTTTGCAAAGCCGTTACCTCGAGGTCCCGCTGCAAGTCTGCACACTGCTGCCGCAGGAGCTCCCGCTCGTTCTGCGTCTTCGCCAGATCCATTCGGAGCTGATCTTCTGCATTGGCCATGTCCGACAGGCGCAGCTGGTTCGCACGCAGCAGCACGCGTGAGCGCTGCAGCATCTCTCCTACGCTGTGCGTCTTGCCCTCCAGGTCGTCCAGGACATGGCTCTGGGAACTCAAGAACGAGGCGGCCGGCGCCGGCTGCGCGGTACCCGCGGCAGCGGACTTTAGGTCCTCCAGCTGCTTCCTCACGTCTGCGCACTCTTGCTGGGCGGCGCGGGCCTCCGCCGCACTCTGGGCCAGCCTGCCCGCCAGGTTCGCCGTCTCCGCCTCCAGCTCCCCGACCCGCGCCCGCAGCTGGCCGATTTCAGCCGCCTCGCTCTGTGCCGCACCACCGCTCGCAGGCGCCGGGGCCCGCGCCCGCGGGCTCGCAGCTGGCGCCCGCGGGCTCTCCCTGCGGTCGTGCTCGTGGAGACCGTGGCGCTGCACGCGGATATTGTACTCTTCGCCGCCCGTGCGAGAAAACGCAAGGTCGACCAGCGAGTGCATCGAGCCGCCGAGCAGGTCGTGCAGCTGCTTCACCGTGGTCGCCTCGACGCTGGTGCCGTCCACCCGCAGGAGCTTGTCGCCGGGCCGCACGTCCTCGTTGGCATACCCGGGCTGGCCCTGCAGGACGCCGCCCGCGTCCATGAGGTCGTCCACGGCCAGCACCACAAACGGGGGCCGCTTGGTCACCTCCATGCCCACGTAGCCCTTGCGCACGGCCGCGGCGCTCGCGGCCATCCCGGCCCGCGCCGCGTGGGCGGCACCTGCAGCTGCGGCCGAGGATGGCGAGCCTGAGAGACG
>Ga0209713_10003349_pt1 | contig 10169 bp, 9 predicted proteins | sample ArcOceMetagenome_3_FD_187444 | JGI IMG/M metagenome (GOLD analysis project Ga0209713, IMG submission 187444) | Marine eukaryotic phytoplankton communities from Arctic Ocean - Arctic Ocean- Svalbard ARC20M Metagenome (SPAdes) (version 2) | ecosystem: Environmental > Aquatic > Marine > Oceanic...
CCGCCGGTGGGTTTGGCGGCAATCGGCGCCTTGCGGCCGAACATACCGCCGCTGGGTTTGGCTCCCGTTGACTTGGAACGCCCGAACATACTGCCGGTGGGTTTGGCGGCAACCGGCGCCTTGCGGCCGAACATACCGCCGGTGGGTTTGGCGGCAACCGGCGCCTTGCGGCCGAACATACCGCCGCTGGGTTTGGCTCCCGTTGACTTGGAACGCCCGAACATACCGCCAGTGGGTTTGGCGGCAACCGGCGCCTTGGAACGCCCGAACATACCACCGCTGGGTTTGGCTCCCGTTGACTTGGAACGCCCAAGCATACCACCTCTAGGTTTGGCGACTGTTGTTTTTTTACTGGACCCACGTCTCGACATCATCTGTTTGAGTTTAAGATAAGTGGATAAAAAAAATCACAATCACGTCTTATGTTGTCTTTCGATGACGCACGCATCGCCATGTCGACTGGATCAAACGCGCTGCCCGATTTCGCTTGGTCACGTCGAGATAGGTCAGACCCTTTGGCCGCCATCGCCACTGTTGAAGAAGGCGGTGGAGTCGGTCGGAGCCGACGATGGCGTTATCGTGTGAGACTGGATTGGTCATCGTTGAGTGTTCGTGATGTACTATATCGAGTTCCTTTCTTAAAGTGACCATCGACAGAGAGGTTCTAGGGTTGGTACAAATATACGAGGTTGGTACACGACAGGTGCCGTCTCCCGGTTGCGTCCGTTTTGCACGTGCTCAACTACAGAGAGGTGCTAAGGTTGGTACAACTATGCGGGGTTGGCACCCTCAAGCTGTGTCCCAGTTGCGTTCGTTTTGCACGTGCTCATGGGTGACCGTCGAAGAAGAGGTGGACCTGCTCGATGCTCTTCACCGAGTGGTCCACGGCGCTCGTCGAATACCGTCGGATCGTGTCGCAAAGGAGGTTCATTCGAACCACAATTTCTTCGCCTTTGTTCTTCTTGACCCGACACATCCCGTCCTTGCCGTACCCGAAGCACGACGTGACGTTCGTTCCGTCGGCGCGTTTGTAGTCGTCTGGGTTGAATCGGACGAACACGATCGGCCGATGCTGGAAGTCTCGATAGAGCTCACAGAGCCTCTTGTTGTCACACGTCGTGTCGTACTGCTTGTGTTGGTTTTCGTCAATCTCGACAATGACGATGTGGGTACCGAAATCGCAAAACATGTCGGGTCTTCTCGAGCTTGCGCAATCGGACGGCGCAAAGTCGTAGCGCTTGTCACACACCCAAGTCACATCGGGAAGCGTGGTCTTCACATACTGGACGATGTGCTGCTCTTTGACCTTGTAGTTTCTGGCCACCGGCTCCTCCGGGAACAGTCGCATGAAGTGCTGCACGCAGTATCCGCGGTACCGCCCATTTGGTCCTTTTGTGAGGACGTCGCAACCATGTCCCTTACAAACGAGTCTGAGATAGCTCGCGCCTCCACATTCTTTGCACTTGGATCGTTGACGCTTGTGTTCGCAGATCCCCGAGCCTCCACATTCGATGCAATCGGATCGTCGACGCTTGTGTTCGCAGATCCCCGAGCCTCCACATTCGATGCACTGCTCTCGTCGACGCCCGTGTTCGCAGATCCCCGCGCCTCCACATTCGATGCACTGGGATCGAATACGCTTGTGTTCGCAGATCCCCGCGCCTCCACATTCGATGCACTGGCTTCGTTGACGCCCGTGTTCGCAGAACGACGAGCCTCCACATTCGATGCACTTGGATCGTTGACGCTTGTGTTCGCAGATCCCCGCGCCTCCACATTCGATGCACTTGGATCGTTGACGCTTGTGTTCGCAGATCCCCGCGCCTCCACATTCGATGCACTTGGATCGTTGACGCTTGTGTTCGCAGATCCCCGCGCCTCCACATTCGATGCACTTGGATCGTTGACGCTTGTGTTCGCAGATCCCCGCGCCTCCACATTCGATGCACTTGGATCGTTGACGCTTGTGTTCGCATTTCTTCCGGATGCTTGGCATTTTCGGGTGGTAACTGCCTACGTTGTGATAACGCGTTCTTTAAGTGAATCGTTGAAGAACGGCATCGACCAACACTAGCTTGATGTAACACCTATCGTGATGTATGTCGCTCGATGGGTGCGCTTCTTTGGTTTTTGGTTTTGAGATGTTTCGCGCGAAAGTTTTTGGTGCCCATGTCGAAACAACAACAACAACAAAGACGATTGGCGTTCTTGTGGGTAATTCTTTTGTCGAACGCCAAGCATCCCCGCCCTGCGCGTCGCCATAATCGAGCAGATTATGTAGACTGCACAAAGTAGGTGGGGTTGAGGCCTTTCAGCGGTTCATCCAGCTGATCCAGCTCCGCCTGTGGGCCGTGGACTTCGATCCTGAACAGCTCAGCCATGGCCGTCGCCTGCTGGAGCTGGGCATCCACGTTGGTCAGGTGCGTCAGCACGCCCTGTGCGCCCTCGTACACCTCGCGACAATGCGCGATCATCACGCCGTCGGCCTCGCCGTAGGTGAAGTTGTAAAACAGACACAGCGGCTCCGCCTCCGCCGTCATACGCGGGTAGAACCCGTCGGTCACCAACGTCTTGAACTTGGCTTCGTTGCCTTTGAGGACTTTGAAGTATGGCACAATAGAAACCAAGTTGGCGGAGCCTTTGCCCACAGAACCCACGGTGTGGCCTTGTCGCAGTGGTGCACAGCATGGGTGGGTCGTCGAGAACATCCGGTTGGCCATCAGTGTCATAAAAATACGATTGTAATCCTTAGGTCAATTGAATTATACGCGTGAAAGGTTTCTGTGTATGTGAACTACAGTTGGTGTCCGTGTCGAAACAACAAATAAACAACAAAGACGAGCGTCGTTCTTGTGGTCGTTCTTTTATTTTGGCTTGGGTCATAGAAGCTTCAACAAGGCCACCTGTCGTCTCCCGATTGCGTCCGTTTTGCACGTGCTCAACTACAGAGAGGCGCTAAGGCTGGTACAAATCTGCGGGGTTGGCAACTACAAATACACAATATGTCTCCACATAGCTGTTACTCCATTGGTTTACTTTTCGTTACATTGATGGGATGTTGCATAGTGGTAGGCGTTAAAATCGAACGTGTTTTGTTCAACGCGGGTGCAAAAACCTGAGTTAGGTGTGTGGAGGCGTTGTGAGACGATTGTAACGGCTCAAATCCACCGCAAATGCACCACGTCCCCAAACGAATCAGCTCGGTTCAAAGCTTCAATTACATCGAACGTCGATGTAATATTTGTCAACCAACGTTTTCAATTGACAAATCAACGTCGCGAACCGATCCTGTCGAACGGGACTCTTGCGGCGCGCGGAGGAGGTCTTGTTACGCACCCCGTTCGTTTTGGCACTCGACACGGGTCCCTTCGACACGGGTCCCTTCGGACTGCCCCGCGCCCGGTTCGGTTTGGACGAAACGACAGTCGGACGCGTCGTGCGTGACACGGGGGCGGTGGACTTGAACACCGTGAATCGTCCCTTTTGCTCAGGAGGGGGGTCGTTTACATTCGTCGTCACCGTGAATCGTCCCTTTTTGTATTCCATGTTATATCACATGAAGAAAATAAACGAAACAAAAATGTAATCTCTGTCGATGGTCATAGGGTTTGTACACGACAACCAGATGAATTCAATCTTTCGTGATTATGCCTTTTGCACGAATTCGGTTAAACCTATACGTGCACGATACGACTGGTTCACAAAAAAACAAGTTTTTTTTTCTTTGACGAATAAATAGGTAGCTAATAACATAATGGTCAACGATATAAAACTTTTCTTCGACTCTTTGAAAATCAAAACGGATGTGTGGGTTTATAATAAAAAACTGAACATAGGACCCGACTGGATGAAAAAGACGAAGAAAAGCTATACGATCGGGAATAAAACGGGAAATAAATCAGCCTGGGGTGAAGTTTATAAATACGAACCGACTAACACTGGTAACATGAAAGACACATTGTTTGTTATAAAAAGGATCAAACTTGATAATAAGGCGGCCCTGAATAACATGGATCCTGGTGAAAATTCCAACAACTTTCAGAGTAATCACGAAAAGAGTTTGTTGTATTACATACCAACCCTTGTAAGAGAGGCTGAGTTTGGAATGAAATATCCACTAGCTCCTATTGCTCGGGTGTATGCTTATCGTTTTTGTCTATCAGGCAAACGTGGATTACTCGACATACCTTCAAACCATGTTGCACATCTAGAGATTATTATGGAGAATGTGATTCAAACACGTGAAATTGAGAAAGACAACAATTTAATATCACTACATTCATTCATCCATGAAAAGAAACATTTAAACCATTACGACACTCTTGACCTCATTCCAAAACTTCATTCCACTCTTTTAGATTTCTACAAGAAGACGAAACATTTTCATGGTGATCTTCACTTCGGTAACATCATAATTGTTCTTGACAAAAAATCCAAACAAATTCAATATATTAACATAATTGATTTCGGGGCAGTCACGCCGTTCAAAAAAACAGATATTGAAGTCTTGAAAAAAGCAACATCTCTTAGCGAGGTGTTTCCTTTGATGGAGAAGGCTTTCAATGAATTGAAAAGTCGAAATAACTATGACGGTTGTGGTAAATTTCAGGGGAAAGATATTTGTTGGCTGAAATCGAAGACCGCCGTCATGCCCAATTTAAGAGACCATGTCATAGCGTACGACACCCCTAATATTCGTAACAAAGTCGTTCGGAAATCTGTTCGAGAGTTTAATCCAAACGCTGTGCTACCCGCTGTCACTCACTATCGCCTCAAAAACAAACCGTTAACTTCAAATGTTAAAAAAATGACTCTTAGCCAGTTTGCGCGGCATTTGAGAGGAGAATAAATTGGACCAATATTCTAGTTTGATATGCAGCCTTGAGAGAAAATAACGTTTATATAATAGAATGACGAAAAAGCAAACCAAACGATTTGCGACGTACCTGTTGCTGTTCCTCCTCGCGTTGATCACGTTGACCCTAGTGAGGCTCATGTTTCGCCGTCGCCACGAATCGTGGTGGTTTTTCATGAATGACGAGAAAGACGGCACGACGACCACGGTGGCTCCATTGACGACCACGGTGGCTCCAAACGCGAATGATTTAGAACAGTTATTGACTGGAGAACATAAAGGTCCAGGGATACTTACAAGAAGTTCTATTAATGAAAATGAATTTCGAATTATCGATTCGGTAGGCACGAATGGAAGGAGTCCAGATTGGCCTGATAGGACTTATCTTCTCAGCAAAATAATTTATCAGAGGGGTACTACAGTTTCCTGTGAAATACGAACGGATGGGAGGCAAGCACAACTATTCATGGTTCCCGTAGAGACTTATGATGACCTAGGTTTCCAGGGTGTTAAAAAAAATGATGGTATTACATATGGTTGTGGTTATTCATTTGAGGTAAAAGAAGACAAATCTTGTTTCGATGATTGTGACACCCGCCCCGAAACGTGGTCTTTATTGGGCATCCTTGACTTGGGGGAATGTCAAGGTGACGTGAGTCAAGCGATTGAGGGAGAAGATGGAGAAGACCTCTGTTTATCTGAGCTCGTCGCTGGAGGCACCGACTTATCCACCGTCTTATCAGCTGCGAGTCAGTCTCGTGAGACCGTAGAGTATCTCAAGTACGAGTTACAGATTGTAGGGCCCAGAACAATATCATATGTGTTGAATGATGGTGCTCCGAATACATACGAAATTCCTGCGTTAATTGGTGGAGAAGACGTGGCAGGAGTAATTCCAACTACCCAGTCGTGGTATATAGGTGTAGTGGTGGAGTCTGGTTGCACGGCAGACTTTAAAAATTTCGAGATTACTCCACCACCATTGGCGAGCTTGCCCCCCCTCGGGACGAGATGAAGATGATTGATGTTTCAAACTCAAAGAGGATCTAACGCGCGCCACCGAATTTCATGTAGGTGTAATGGTGTGGGGTGATCCCGATTTTGCTACCACGGGACACTTTACAAACTTTAATTTGGAGATGCATCCTTGATCTGAAGTGCATCTTTCTTACCATATGCGAACATTTTGAATATATTTTCAAATGCGGTGCTTTTCATCGTGTTATTGATGTACGATATGGGATATTGACAGCTCAAATGCTTCGACACCGTCATCGCGACGCGGTTACTCGACGCGTCGTTTAGAACTTTGTAATAGTCCTCTAAAAACGGGAGCTTTTTGCGATCTGATTTGTGACAAAGCTTCATTTGAAGTCTTGGATTGACTTCCGACTCGTTGATGATACTCCCCGTGTGTATCAAGTTCGAGTCAAAAACCAATACGTCACCAACTGAACACCGTACGTGTTCTGAATTGTCAACCAAATAATTATTATAATAAGTCTTTTCGTGACTGCGAGGCACCACGTCCAAACACGCTTTCATCGGACTTAGGTAGACGAGGATCGTGTAGGTGGGATGATTCAACTGTTTTTGAAACATGGTGCCGTTGTAGTCCCGATGACAAGTCGCAATTTGAGATCCGAGTAGAGCGAACATGTAGTCGTTATACTCGTAGTCAACCAAACCGCATTCTCGAATAATGGCATCACTCAATAATGTATGATTTATGACAAAATTTCTGGCGGTTTTCAACGAGGATTTTGTCTGATGATCAGTCACACTCTTCAGCGCTTCAACCTCTCCCAATGAAAACACGTTCTCAAGTAATTGATAACCATCTTTTCTCAAACAACCGCTCTTTGCGAATCGTTGCTCACTCGGCGTACCCAATTTGTGAATGATCGCAATCCCAACAAACACATATAGAAAAACGACAACGAATAATATGTAATTTGTCATATTTTCTATCCTTTTATATCATGATAATCGATAAAAAATAAAATCTTCCACAGAATTCAAGTCACGTTCTCTTTTTCACTGATAAACACCGGCGGTTACGTATGAACACCAGTGAGAAAATGATACCAAGAAGGAGAATTATCAGGTGGTTGCTGTATCTCAGCCTCAAGGTGGTTAGGATCTGTTTTGAATACGCCCCCGCGTCTCTTCTTGACCGGTCGAGGAATGTCTGTAGGTCGAACGTATCCGTACCCCCACTTCCGGGGTAGCTGATGAAATAAGGTTCGGTGTGGCTTTTGGTAGACAATCCTTTGAGACCACAGAAGATGTTTTCGAATACCTTTTTACCGACATCCACCTGAAGGTTCATCATGGACGACAACCGATGACACTCCTTGTTGATCATCAGCTGGTCGTCCGCCTCGTCTGGATACATGTACATCACGTGGGTAAACAGCTTCGTGATCGCCCTCACATAGCCAACGTACATACCCGCATTAATTTGCTTTTGATTGATGTCGGTGCATGTATTGTCGAACGCCGTCGAGTTTATGAAATTGATCGCTGACGACGCTGTGCGGTCGCTACTGAAGAGGATATCTGCGTTAGTGGATTTAAAATGCTCAACCGCGCCTCTCGGATGCCGGTGGATCGCGGTGTCCCATCCATCTAAGAAGATGACGATCATGTCGTCAGGCAGTGTTTGCATGAACGCCAACATGGCGACAAACCGTTGCGTGTAACTCACCCATGGCTCTCCCCATCCTAACACCTTGATGGGGACGTTAAAGTCGTTGTGGATCAACTTCTCGAACATACCCTCCGAGTGGGTCGCGTACGTAACAACGACATAATTCGACATTTATATTCCTTCAGATTTTAATATCAAGCACACAAGCATCCAAAAAAGGCATATTCTAGAACCCGAATGGCACATCGGTTCCATTCAAAGAGGTGTATCATTTGGACTCAATGTTTACAGGCATATCTACGATTAAAAATAAGTCTTTCGCAGAATTCAAGTCACGTTCTCTTTTTTACTGATAAACACCGGCGGTTACGTATGAACACCAGAGAGAAAATGACACCAAGAAGGAGGAATATCAGGTGGTTGCTGTATCTCAGCCTCAAGGTGGTTAGGATCTGTTTTGAATACGCCCCCGCGTCTCTTGTTGACCGTTTGATGAATGTCTGTAGGTCGAACGTATCCGTACCACCACTTCCGGGGTAGCTGATGAAATAAGGTTCGGTGTGGCTTTTGGTAGACAATCCTTCGAGACAGAAAAAGATGTTTTCGAATACCTTTTTGTCGACATCCACGCGAAAATTGATCATGGACGACAACCGATGACACTCCTTGTTGATCATCAGCTGATCGTCCGCCTCGTCTGGATACATGTACATCACATGGGACAACACGCTTTCGATCGCCTTCGCGTAGCCCATGTACATACCCACATTAATTTGTTTTTGATTGATGTCGCTGCATGTATTCTGGAACACCGTCGAGTTTATGAAATTGATCGCTGACGACGCTGTGCGGTCGCTACTGAAGAGGACATCCGCGTTGGTGGATTTGAAATGCTCAATCGCGCCTTTCGGATGCCGGTGGAGTACAGTGTCCCACCCATCCAAGAAGACGACCACCGTGTCGTCGGGCAACGTACGCAGGAATGCAACCATGGCCACGAATTTTTGTTTGAAGCTTACCCACGGCTCTCCCCATCCTAATACCGTGATGGGGGTGTTGAAGTCGTTGTGGATCAACTTCTCGAACAGACCCGCCGAGTGGGTCGCGTACGTTACAACGACATAATTCGACATTTATATTCCTTCAGATTTTAATATCAATTTTTTCCATGAGATAACCCCAATGGTAAAGTATTTTGATGAACGAACTCGTTTAAATTTTTTATGTTTGAAGTTTTCTTTGAAATTAATTAATTATGACATATCATATAAAATGAAAATCAAGTATTTGTCTCATGCAACTCGATTCGAGAACTTGGAATCGATCATCAACGGTAAATATTTGTACACCACATTCGAACGCCAATCGAAGCAGATTGCTGCAAAGGGGTTGAACCCATCCTTGAAATACGATAAAAAGTATTCTCTAGATGAATTTCCCGGTATTTTCATGTCCTGGCATACAGGGAAAAACAAGGTACTGGGAAGCATCAATCTTATATTTGGAGGCGACATTCTCAAAATGCAAACCAACTATCACATAAACTTGGTGGATCGTAACGGTTATTTTACGGAAACATTGACATATTTTGCAGAAGACCTTGAATCCATTCCAATTAAAGAAGCGCGTGCGTTTTGGAATAGCTTGCGTGTACCTAAGTCACATGTAGATTTCAATGAAGTTGTATTTCATGACAAAATTCATGTTGATATGATAGCATACATCTGGTTTGATGACGAAACGCTCATGGAAAAGGCTAAGGAAATCTTACCCAATCATTTCGCCTCAAAATGTATGATGAAACCAGAACCAAAAAAACTGTCCATGAACATCTCCACGCCGACATCTGCGCTTGATAAAGTGAATCGAAGCGCAACTCCGATCCGTGTGTTTACTTCAGATGCTAGATACGATGGTGTGCAAATACCATTGTTTTTACCTGACAACAAACATGTTCGATACAAATCATCTTTGAGGTATGTAAAAAGTATAGCGAGGCGTGCAGGAGTTTCAGAAACCACTCTTCGAAAATTACAAAGTATTGAATCAGTTGAAGCGCATCTGGAACACAATGGCTACTATCATAAAGAGATTACAAACAGACAACCGAAGAATTGGTTCATGCGGCGTTTTCTCAGACTGATAAAAAAGTAAATCCGCACAACGGCAACTATGATACTTGACTTTCTTCTAATTCGTTGATTTGGTCAAGTGCGACGTCGCTGTTGTTGAAGTATAGCAGATTTATTCAACTCTCACCACATTCTCATTTGTATGACTGAATACACGCCTCTTGATATTTAATACAAGCATCCACAAAAGTGTTGAATAGAAACAACTACGCGATCATGAAGACACAATGTTTACAGGCACAAGACTCGTCCGAAGGCTCGTCATAATACAAGAACCGAGTATGAATATTTTTTCCGTTGAGTAAGGTGGAATTTTTGCTTTTGGAGCATGTAGTGGAGTAGTTCATTTGTTAAGTGAAATTTACAATAGCTACAGACGGTGTCGGACGCACGCGTTGACTGTGTAGATGCATGACATTCAATTGTTTTGAATCAAGCTGGCAAGTTGAAGCTGAGATGCTACGACCAGCCACGTCAAGTACGGAAGCAATAACAGCTTACTTGATTTGTCTTCAAGCATTACGAGCAA
>Ga0209713_10003353_pt1 | contig 10167 bp, 4 predicted proteins | sample ArcOceMetagenome_3_FD_187444 | JGI IMG/M metagenome (GOLD analysis project Ga0209713, IMG submission 187444) | Marine eukaryotic phytoplankton communities from Arctic Ocean - Arctic Ocean- Svalbard ARC20M Metagenome (SPAdes) (version 2) | ecosystem: Environmental > Aquatic > Marine > Oceanic...
GGCCAGCCGCCAACAGGTGCCCCCAACGGAGGTGCCTGCCGCCCCGGACGGCTGCCAGGAGCACACCACCCACCCAAACCCGGAAAAGTCACCACTTACGGGGCACCGGTTCCTACCCGGAGGGGATGCAAGCAATGCACGCAGCCCACGACCAAACACGAAGGTGGGTGCGCGACGCCAGGGCCAGCGCCTCCGTCACCAGACGACTGGGGCCCACGCAAGCAGCAGCGCGCGATTCTTCTCCACAGCAAGCAGGGCTCCGCGATGCCGAACGCCAAGCTAATCCTCAGCTTCGCGGCGCTGGCCGCCGCCACGGAGACCTCGGCCGGCCCCACCGCGCTGACGGGCTGCCAGAAATGCGCCGCCCCCGGCGGCGACTGCAGCAAGGCCTTCAAGCAGCAGCCGGGGAAGCACTGCGGCGACGTCAACGAGCTCTCGTTCTGCTGCCCGACCAACGCCAAGTGCTGGGCGTGCAACAACGCGTACCGCTGCTACACGGGCACCCGGCCCTCGCCGAACATCTGCGTCGCCGAGGGCGGCACCAACGGCGTCAACCCCTCGGCCTCCAGCCACTCCTCCAGCCGCCATTCCTCCGAGGGCAGCGAGGGCAGCGAGCTCATCACGCTGGTCATCTTCATGGTCCTCGTCCTCGCCCTCGGCAGCGCCTTCAGCGCCTGCCTGAAGCAGCGCCGGCCGCTGGCATCGCAGCAGGCGGTCGCGGGCATCCCCATGCAGACGATGGTGCAGGCGCAGCCGGGCAAGCCCATGCCGGCGGTCGCGGGCATGCCCGTGGGCGCCGCGATGCCGGGCCAGCCGATGGCGGGCTACCCGGCGCAGCCGATGGGCTACCCGGCGCAGTACCCGATGCAGCAGCAGGGCTACGGCGGCGGAACTGTCGCAATGGGCGCCGGCATGGGCTTCCTCGGCGGCATGATGGTCGGCGACATGATGGCGGACGCCGGCCACTACGGGGGTGGCGGCGGCTACGGTGGTGGTGGTGACTTTGGCGGTGGTGACATGGGCGGCGACTTCTCAGCTGACATGTGAGGCAGTGTCGAGAGATGGCGAGTGCATCGCGAGTCTCGTGACGTGAAAGCGAGCGGGGGAGGCCAGTACAATCCCTCACGACGCAGAGCTCTCTGCCAAGGATTGTGTAATGTGACATTATTCTTGTTGTGGCGGTCTTTTTAGTTTTGAATGAGAAAAGAACATTTCGATAAACGTGAAGAATTCAAGATGGAGGAAGAGATGGAGTGCTTCTAACGAGACCCCGCCCGCCCTCTGCGTGTTGAGCTTCATGTCGAATGTATAGAGAGGTCGCGTTCAAATCACTCCTGGTCCGCGCGGGGCTCGTACGAGAAGTAGGAGAAGGCCGTGTTCTGCTCGAAGGCCTTCTGCATGTTCTCGTAGAGCGCGAGCCCCTCGGTGCGGTAGACCTCGAGCGGGTCCTCCTGGGCGTACACCTTGAGGCCGGCAAAGTCCTTGACGTAGTTGAGCGCCTGCATGTGCTGCTTCCACAGCGTGTCGGTCTGCAGCAGGCTGAGGTAGCGCGAGGCCTCGAGCGAGAGGCCGCCCTTGACCTCCTCGAGCGCCGCCTCGCGCGCCGCGAGCGCCGCCTCGGCCGCGCGCACCGCCGCCGCCTCGGCGTCGTCGCGCGAGCCCTGCAGCGCGCTCTCCGGCAGCTCGAGCTGCGGGAAGAACTGGCGCAGCTTGCCGGCGATCGTCGCGGCGCGCTCGGCGCCCGCGGCCTCGCCCTCCTTCCAGTTGGCGCTGAAGATGGCGCGCACGGTGCCGGCGGCGCACGCGGCCATCGTCGCCTTGAGCCGCTCCTCGTCTGCGTGCAGCAGCGACGCGCGCTTGTTGTACGTGGCGTCGCGCTGCGCCGCGAGCACCTCGTCAAAGTCGCTCAGCTTCTTGCGCAGCTCGTAGTAGTAGCGCTCGACGCCCGACTGCGTCTCGACGACGACGCGCGCGACCTGGCCGCTCTCGAGCGCCGTGTCCTCGGGCACGCGCAGGAAGTCGAGCACGCTCTTGACCTTGTCGGCGCCAAAGAGGCGGAAGATCCGGTCGTCGAGCGAGAGGAAGAAGTGCGACGAGCCCGGGTCGCCCTGCCGCCCCGCGCGGCCGCGCAGCTGCAAATCGATCCGGCGCGAGTCGTGCAGGTTGGTGCCGATGACGTGGAGGCCGCCCAGCTCCAGCACCTTCTCGCGCTCGGGCGAGAGCACCGCCTTGAACTCGTCGGCCGCCTGCTCGAGCGCCTCGCGCGCCAGGTCGATCGCCGAGCCCTCGACGACGTCGGCCGACGAGGCGGCGACCGCCATCAGCTCATCGAGCGCCTCGAGGCCGAGCGGCGCGCCGCCCTTTGCGATCGCGACGCCCTGCTCCGCCACGAGCGCCGCCGCCGCCTCGTTGGCGAGCTCGACGGCCTCGGCGCTCAGCTCGGTCGGGTAGAAGCCGTCGGCCACCTCGGGCACCGCGACGCCGCCCGCCGCCGCGAGGACGTTGCGCACGGCGAGCCGCGCCATGTAGCTCGGGTTGCCGCCGAGCAGGATGTCGGTGCCGCGGCCGGCCATGTTGGTCGAGATGGTGATCATGCCGGGGCGGCCCGCCTGCGCGATGATCTCCGCCTCGCGCTGCGCCGCCGCCGCGTTGGCGTTGAGCACCTCGTGCGCGATGCCGAGCTCGCGCAGCTTGCTCGAGAAGACCTGCGACGACTCGATCGACGTCGTCCCCACCAGCACCGGCCGCCCCGCGCGGTGCATGTCGAGCAGCTCGGCGAGCGCCGCGAACGACTTGGCCTTGGTCGTCTTGTAGACGGCGTCGGGCATGTCGAGGCGCTGCACGGGCAGCACGGGCGGCACCTGCAGCACGTTGAGGCCGTAGAAGATCGCGAACTCCTCCGCCTCGGTGAGCGCGGTGCCCGACATGGCCGAGAGCTTCTTGAAGCGGCGGAAGAGCGACTGGTACGTGATCGACGCCGCCACCTCCGTCTCGGGCTGCACCGTCACGCCCTCCTTGGCCTCGATCGCCTGGTGCAGCCCGTCGCCCCAGCGGCGGCCGTCGAGGACGCGGCCGGAGAACTCGTCGACGATCAGCACCTCGCCGCCCTTGACGATGTACTCCTTGTCCTTGTCGAAGAGCGAGCGCGCCTTGATGCCGTTGAGGACGAAGGCCGCCCACGGGTCGCGCGGGTTGTACAGGTCGTCGACGTCGAGCGCCTTCTCGCAGTCGGCCGTCCCCTTCTCGGTGAGCGTCACACTCTTCTGCTTCTCGAAGACCTCGTAGTGCACGACCGGCTGCAGCGCCTCCGCCAGCTTCGCCGCCTTCGCGTAGCGGTCGGAGGCCGCGTTCGTCTTGCTCGAGATGACGAGCGGCACGCGCGCCTCGTCCACCAGCACCGAGTCGCCCTCGTCCACCACGCAGAAGTTGAGCGGCCCCGAGCGCATCACGACCTCCTCCGCCGTCATCGCCAGGTTGTCGCGCAGGAAGTCGAAGCCGAGCTCCTGGTTGGTCACGTAGGTCACGTCGGCCGCGTACGCCGGCCGCCGCTCCACAGGTGTCATGCTCGCCTGGATCAGCCCGGTCGACAGCCCGAGGAAGCGGTACACCTGCCCCATCGTCTCGGCATCGCGGCGCGCCAGGTAGTCATTGACGGTCACGAGCAGCGCGCCGTTGCCGGAGAGCGCGTTTAGGTAGACGGCGCAGGTGCACGTGAGCGACTTGCCCTCGCCCGTGCCCATCTCGGCTAGGAAGCCGTCGTGGAGCGCCATCCCGCCGACCAGCTGCACGTCGTAGTGGCGCAGCTCGATCGCGCGCCACGCCGCCTCGCGCACGACCGCAAACGCCTCCTCGAGCAGATCGTCCTCCGTCTCGCCAGCGGCGAGCCGCTTGCGGAACTCGTCGGTCTTGGCCGCGAGCTGCTCATCGCTCAGTAGCTCGATCTCGTCCTCCAGCCCGTTGATCCGCTCAACACGCTTCGTGTATGCTTGCACCCGCTTCGAGTTCTCTGCCTCGTCGAAATAGCCTGCGGAGCAGCGGTGGGTGGGTTGGGTGGGTGGGGGCAGCCTCGACTAGGCAGCGCGGTGAGCGTGCGGGACCGAGGCACGCACTCGTAGCGTCAGACTCCGTCGCAGTGGCGTCCTGCTTGAGATTAGCCAGGGCGCCCGTGCCTGCCTCCTTGATCGTATCTAGCACGCCCATCCGCACCGCTCGCCGCTGGGATGGGTGCCTCGCGCCATGCTGCTGCACGGCGCACTGCCGGTGGGTCGTGGGGGCCAGAAAAGACAGCCCGAGAGGTGCGGTGGCGAGGAGGCCGAGCATTTCGTAGGTGAAGCGCTTGACGGAGCGCAGCTTGTCGAGCCACTTGCAGCACGAAGAGACCTCGAACTTGCCACCGCATCTCGCGAGGGGCATCACCACCAAGCGCGGGTCGCGTACCGGGTGGTTTAACGGTTTAACGGTTTAACGCTGTTAGCTTACCTCAACTACACACCTCGAACCCCTTGCCGACGCGCGCGCCCGCATGCGCATGCACCCGCGCAAAGTCGTCTTCAGAAGCTAACGCTCCTGGCCATGCTCCTGGCTGAATAATGACCGACACGGAGCGCGCCAGCTACTGGTTCGACCGCGCGGGCCAGCTCCTCCCGTCGCTCAGCGAGGCCCAACAGGAGATATCGCGTCTATTTTGATTTCTATTTTGATGGCTAGTGTCACCTGTCAGGCGGACTACGACTCGACGTGGGCGACCCAAGACTTGGTGGCAGTTCGGTAGTGGGGCAGCCCGCGATCCGCGAAGCGCATCGGTCGGCAGCCTCCGGAGCGGGTCGGCTGGTTGAAGTGCGCCGAGGGAGGCCTGTTGTATACTCCAGCCCCGCCCCGCAGCATGAATATCTCGCCGTCGCTGGCGGAGCAGCAAGGGCCATTCCTCGCCGGAGACGCCTCGACGGCGGAGCCCTCTGGAGCCTCTGGCTCGGCGGCGTAGGCACTGACTGCGCTGCTGCCGCGCGCGGGCGTGCTCATCGGCTGCGCCGGATCGAGAGAGCGCTGCAGGTCGACGCACTTGATGCGCTGCTTGCACTGCTCGCGCTGCAGCGCGCCCCTCGCCGCATATCGCTCGCGCCAGTGCGCCTCGCGTGCGTGGGCGTAGAGCAGCACCTCCTCAAACGACGCCTGCAGCAGCTGGACGCGCCGCTGCCACGCCTCGGCGGATTCCATGGCCCCAAGCGACGCCTCTGCTGGCGGTGGCGCTGGACTCGTCTGCTGCGTCGGTGTCGCAGCCGGTGCCTCGGCTGGGGGTGGCGGCGGCGGCGGCGGCGGCGGTGGCTGCGGCTGCGGCGGCGGTTCCGACGGCTCTGTCAGTGGTGGCTCCTGCGGCTCGGTCGGCGGCTCCTCCGCGTGCCGTTGCTGCTGAGGCGGCTGCGGCTGCAGCTCTGGGCTCTGCGTCGCGTCGGGCTGCGTCGATGGCAGCTCGGCGGTCTTGGACAGCAGCTGCTGCTGCAGCTGGGCGATCTGCGTGAGCTGGGAGCTCATCTGCCGTTGCGATTCGAGCTGTTGCCGGCGCTCCTCGAGCAGCGCGCGGCAGTGCTGCAGCTCCTCCGAAGTCTCGTCCTGCCCTCCCTTGGACCGCTCCGGCTCGAGTGCAGCGGCCGCAGTCGCAGCAGCAGCGGCGTTGGCTGCCGACAGCTCCAATACCTGCTGCTCGGTCTCCTTCAGCCGCGCCTCCACCTTGGTCAGCTGCGCCTCGGCGTGCGCTCGCCGCGCCGCCTCGGCCTCGCTCCTCTGGCACTGCGCCAGATGCGCCTCCTGCAGCCGGCGCTCGCGTGCCTCCGCCTCGGTCAGCTGGTGCTGCAGCAGCGCGGCAGCCTGCTCGGTCGCAGCGCGCGCCTCGGCATGGCGTGAGATCTCCTGCTGGGCCTCGCTGAGCGACGCGAGGAGCTGGCCCGCGCGGTCGAACCAGTAGCTGGCGCGCTCCGTGTCGGTCATTCAGCCAGGAGCGTTAGCTTCTGAAGACGACTTTGCGCGGGTGCATGCGCATGCGGGCGCGCGCGCCACCCGGGGTTCGAGGTGTGTAGTTGAGGTAAGCTAACAGCGTTAAACCGTTAAACCGGTAGGTTTGCCGCGCTTGTAGGTGGTGATGCCCCTCGCGAGATGCGGCGGCAAGTTCGAGGTCTCTTCGTGCTGCAAGTGGCTCGACAACATGCTCGACAAGCTGCGCTCTGTCAAGCGCTTCACCTACGAAATGTTCGGCCTCCTCGCCACCGCACCTCTCGGGCTGTCCTTTCTGGCCCCCACGACCCACGAGGACGACGCACCGGCAGAATGGCAGAGAGTGCGTCTCAAAATAGAGAGCACTAAAGTTTGAATGACTTGAACTCCTACAACGGCCACGAACCAATACATGCAGCGTCTCAGAGGCCGATGAATAGTGCGCGCTCCGGCTGCCTCTCACGGCCGAGTCGCGCCTTCTTCGTGTGCAGCAGAAAGTCGCCCGCCACATGCCACGCAAAAGCCACGTAGTACTCGGGCTGCTGATCCTCGTCGCGCGTCGCGTGCTCCGCCGCGTACTCCGCCGCGTGCTGCGCGCGCTCGTAGACCACTTTGTAGATGGCCGACGCCTCCGCAAGCAGCTCGGGCGGCTCGCTCGTCAGCCTGCCGCGCAGCTCGGTGTAAGGGCGCAGCAGCTCCTCGCGGAAGGTGCGCACCAGCGCAAAGTACGCATCCGCCCCTCTGCCCTCGTCCTTCTGCGCGCCGCCCTCCCTCTCGAGCCGCTTCTTGAGCACCTGGAACTCTTTGCAGTACTTCGCGTGCTGCTTCTTCCACCTTCGCTCCAGCGCGCCGAGCCGCTGCTCCCCCGCAGCCGTCGCCTCTGCGTCGTCCGGCGGCGCGCGCCCCCCCTGTCGCTGCTCGCGGCCGACCGCCCACGCGTGTGGCTCCAGCAGCAGATGCGCATCGAGCACCAGCCGCTCGCCGCGCAGACGCAGCTGCTTGCCGAGGTCGCAGCTGTGGAGCTTCGCAAGGATCGACTCGCTCTCCTCCGTGTAGAGGGCAGGGTCGCCGCCGCGGTGGCGGTGCATCCACTTGGGCCGCTGGCCGAGGCGACGCTTCGCCTGCGTCACAATGCGCGTGTGCGCCGCCACGTCGCCCTTGCCGTCGAGTCCCTCCATGTACACCTCGGCGAGCGTGGCGCAGAGCGGGTCTTCGAGCCCGAGCTTCTCAGCCGCGGCCTGGTGGTTGACCTCGGCGCTGCCGACGACGAGGCTCACGTCGTGCCGCAGCCGCAGGAAGCTCGCCGCCAGCGTTCGCTCGAGCGTTGCGCCCTGCACGAGCGGAGGCGCGGGCGGAGGCGCGGGCGGAGGCGCGGGCGGAGGCGCGAGGGGAGGCGCGAGGGGAGGCGCGAGGGGAGGAGGCGTCTGTGGTGTCGCCGCACGCGTCGTGGTCGCGTCTGGGAGACCATCGCCGCAGATCTCGAGCAGATCGCGCCGCTGCAGCACGTAGAAGGTGTCGCCGTCCATGTCGCCGCCCGCCAGCATGTCGGCGAGCGGCGTCTCGCCCTGCGTCGAGAAGTAGAGCGCCGAGGCGCGGTCGGGCGCGGGCGCTCGGTCGCCGCCGAAGAGCTCTTGCGCGAGCTCACGGCAGACGACCGACTTGACGATCCGCGCGTCGTGGGGTCGCACGCCGGGCGGCCGGTAGACGATGGCGCGGCTGCTGCCGTCGGCCGTCTCCACGGCGAGGCCGAGCGGCTGGTGGTGCCGACCCTCGACGACCACCATGACCTCGCCCGCCTTGAGCGCGCCGGTGAAGTCGGGCAGGCCCACCAGGCAGTGGCAGTCGGGCCCGAGCGGCAGCTTGCCCTTGCGCACCCGCTCGAGCGTGCTGTCGACGCTCTTCTGGCACTCGTTGCGCAGGTACGGGTCGCGCAGCGGCGCGATGCCCGCCTCGAGCATCGCGCGCACCGGCGGCGTGCCCAGCCCGTGCCTCTCCGCGTGCCCCGCCGCCGCCTTCTGGTGAGAGCTGCGCAGCGCCGCCGTCAGCTGCTGCTCGAGGCTGGCGTCCGGCGCGCCCAGCCGCTGCACCGCCACCGCCTCGTCGCGCGCCATCCGCATCAGCAGCTGCTGGAAGCCGCGGCGCCCCTCCGACCCCCTGGGCCCACTCGCGTGCTCGAGGATCGTGAGCAGCTGCGCGTTGAGGCGCGGCGCCGCTGCCCGCGACTCATCGAGCACCTCGAGCGCGCAGAACTTGTGCTGCCACGCCGCGCCAATCGCGCCCGTCGCCGGCGGCGCCACCGGCTGCACTTTGACCTGCGAGTCGACCAGCACGATGACATTGTCCGGCAGCGAGGCCATCGTGGCAAGCTCACCCTTGGCGAGCAAGCCATGCGCGTACAGCCGCACCTGATACGCCAGCGCCACGCCGTTGCCGCCCTCGTCGCCGCCGCCCTCGCCTCCGCCCTCGCCGTCGCCTCCCGCTGGCTCGCCCGCTCCTGCACTGAGGAGCCGACCCTTGCTCACGCGCGGCAGCCTCGCAGCAAGATTGCGCGAGATCAGCCCGGCGCCGTCGGTCATCACCTGCGGTGCGGCGATGTCGTCGACGATCAGCACACTCAGCCGACGCTCCGCCTCGCTGCCGCCTCGCAGCCCGAGCAGCGGCGACGCGGCGTTGCGCAGCAGCGGCAGGTACGGCTGCGAGGCGCCGCGCAGATCGTGTACGTCGCACCGCCACCCCCTCAGCCCGGGCTGCGCGCCGGAGAAGGGCAGGCTGAGGCGCCTGGTCAGCTTGGCCGTGCTCGCCATCGTCGCATACGCCGCCAGCAAGCCGCGCGCCTCCTCTGCGCCGCACCAGCGCAGCGCAGCCGCGCCGGCGGGTGGAGGTATCTCGTACAGCTCGCGCTGATCCCTCAGCTCGCCCCTCTCCGCCACAAAGTAGGCACGGCTGTCATGGACCTTGTGCCCTTCCTTGTGGCCGAAGAAGACGAAACGGCGCCTACCCACGACCAGGCCCTCCGCGAGCACGCGCTGCTGCGCACGCCGCGCCGATGATCGCGCCGCACCGTCTGCCTCCTGCTCCTCCGAAGACGGCAGGTCGTCAAAGTCGACGAAGAGCCACGCATCGGAGCCGAGCAGCGCGTGGGCGAGGGTGCGCGTGTCGCGCTGCGGCTCGAGGAGGCGGTGCTTCCCCTCGGGATTGATCGCGACGTGGTACTTGACGACCGACCCGGGGCACGGCGAGGGCAGCACCAGCGGCACAGCGAGCGCTTCGCGGACCATCGCCACGCGCGCCGCGTGCGTCGGCAGTGTCGACCACTCGCGCGCCATCTCATCGACCGTCGCCTTGCCCACCTCCTCCTTGCGCTGCCTCGCTCTCTGCACCTCCCAGAGCAGCGGCCAAGGCAGCGTGGGCGCCTCGGCTGCAGATGACTCTTCGCCCGTCTCCACGTCCATCCCCATCTGATCGTCCTGCCCCGCACCGAGCCCCGCCTCATCGTCCGCCGCCTGCGACACCACCACCCCCTCCTCCCCCTCATGCTCCTCTGCGATCGTGCCGCTGGCCACCGCCACCGCCTGCGCCGCCTCGGCCTCGGTGAGCTCAAAATACGCCTCGTTGTCACCGACGTTGACGGCGAATCGAGCCGAATGCTCGCACCACATGCGCACCGTCCCGTTGAGCCGACGCCAGCGGCACGGCTCGCCGAGCAGCTCATGCCCCTCGTCCGCCCAGTCCTCGCCCCGGCCGCTGTCCGGCAGCACCCACGCCCCGAAGCGGCCGTACGTCGGCAGCCGCAGATCGCACGTGTGTATGCCGTCGTAGAACTTCACCGCCACATCGCCGCTGCCCACCTTGGATGCACGCTCCAGTCTCCCATCGAACCAGCCCGCCTCGCTGTCTGCGCCTTCCGCAAAGTAGACAGCCACGCGGTGCCCTGCGCCAAGCGGAGCGCCGGAACGTGGCTTTGGTTGGCAGGCATGCTGATAGCCGACATGATCTCGCGTGACCTCCTCGTCCTCGCTCTCGGCGCCGTCATCGTCGTCGCTCGCCTCGCCGCCGCCCCTCGCGCCTCCCGCGCCCGCCCATGGCCCCGCAGTGCGGCGCAGCGGGGCCGGCACGCGCAGTGTCAGCTGGGCACCGTCGCTGGCCGCCCCGAGTGCCGCGAGCTGCTGCTTGCCGGCGGCG
>Ga0209713_10003360_pt1 | contig 10162 bp, 11 predicted proteins | sample ArcOceMetagenome_3_FD_187444 | JGI IMG/M metagenome (GOLD analysis project Ga0209713, IMG submission 187444) | Marine eukaryotic phytoplankton communities from Arctic Ocean - Arctic Ocean- Svalbard ARC20M Metagenome (SPAdes) (version 2) | ecosystem: Environmental > Aquatic > Marine > Oceanic...
GCGCATGATACACCTGAGGAAACATCTTCGCCAGGACGGCGGGCGAGGCGTCGACCATGGCCTTGACGCCTGAGGCGCCCGCATCACCGTTTGACGCCATGGATTTTGCTGTTAGCCACCGCGGCAGCTGTTTCGGCCAGGGGCTGGAGCACCCGGCGGCGCTGTCCCCTGGCCTCCTGGCCGGCGGTGACAGGCAAAGCAATGCTCGTCCGAAGATTGTAGGTATGCAGGCTTGGCGTGTATAGCCATACCGTGCCGAGTCCACCCGTAGCCGTTGGTCGCGAGCCGACATCCCAAAATCTGACCCGGGCCGGCCGCTAAAATCCCGACGACGGTCCGCGCGCCCATCTGGCTATTCGGGTTCTGAAGTTACATATCATGCGCCTCCGCAATGGCGCGGCCGCTGAGTCTGCCAACGACGAGCTCTGCGCGCGACTTGCTTCGCTTGAGGTGGCACCAATGCGCTGCACGCTCGACAGCACGCTCGACACCTGCCTCCGTCCATATGAGGCAGTCCTCTCTTTGGCGAGACCAATGAGCGGGCCGGACCGTTATTCTTCCCTCTTCATGGCATGCCGGCTGCGGCGGCTCGGAGAGGATCTCTGCGAAACTACTCGTGCCTTTGAGTCCGGCATCAATCAGACGACATATGAAGAGACGCTCAGCTCGATGTACCGTGTTGCCAACGAGGAGCTCCGCCGGCACGAGACGACACCTGAGGGCTGCGAGGCGTTTGCGCAATTCCACCAGCGCGGGTGGCGTCCGGCAGTGTGGTCCTGGGTCCACAATCCAGGGAGCAAAGCTATGTCTGCGGGACTCGTCAAGCACCACCTAAAGCAGGGGCACTGGCGGCACTCCTCCTTTCCATTTGTGCCGGCACGCAGCTTTGGCTCGGCGGATCTGGCTCTGAGAGCCGCCGGGTCGAACGGCGCTCGATACGAAGACGAGGACGCTCGCATCGCCTCGCACGCCACCGTCATCGAGCGCAGCACCGGATTGCGGCTGAGCGACCTCTCCGCGGTCGTCGAGTTTGGCGGCGGCACTGGGCGGCTGCCGCACGCTCTGCGCGCCTTGGGCTTCCGCGGCGCTCACGTGGTGTTTGACCTGCCGTGGATGCTCACGATGCAGCGCTACTGGCACCGAGCTGCGAGTGGCGAGGGCACCCCGCCTGCGTACCTCGTGTCGCATGACATTCTGCTACCAGCCAGCAGCAGCGCGGTACCATCGGCCGGCGCACTCGACGGACGAATCGGGCTCGTCTCGTCACTGCACTCGCCGCCGCTACTCCCGCCCACGCTGAACGCCATTGGTGTCAATGGCGTCGACGCAAGGCGCAGCCTGTTTTTCGCAACCTGGTCGCTTTCTGAAGCCCCACCAAGCGCGCGAGCGTTGGTTCTGCCTCACGTGCGCCACTTTGGGCGTATGCTCATAGCGTTCCGCAAGAAGTTCGCCGACGACGTCAGCACCCTCGATGGAGCCAAGCGGCACACAGCTAGAAACAAAGGGAAGAGCGGCGTCTCATTCAACAACACCGAGTTCATGCAACGCTGGATTGAAGGAGAGCTTGGTGCCACGCATTCGACGTGCGTCTGGCGCATCCCGTTCCACAGTGACTTGTACCTGGTGGCTGTGCGGCGGGACGTAGGGATCGCGCGATGCCTGCCGGACCTGCTGTGCAACAAGAAGACGCGCGCCAACTTTGGCGATTGCGGTGACTAATGACCGCCGCGGCCGCCCGAGTTGTGGCCGCAAAGCGAGGCATCTTATCTAGAGCCGAGCTCTAGAGCGAACCTAAAAACCCTGATCCAATGGGTTGGATCACGCTTCACGGACGGGAAGGGGTTAATTACGGCTTTAAAGTGTTACCCTACTACGCAGGAGGCATGTGCGTTTCATTAGCTGCCGGCACACGACAGCTCAAGCGCTACTCAGTGACTGCTGTCCAAGCCTCTGGCCACTGAAAATCTCTGAGAAGTGAGATGAGCCCTAGCTTAGGGTACTTAAGAGCCCCCTCACCAGCCTACTGTCGCAAGGTCACGAATCAGCTCTGACTTGCAAGCGCCGTTGAAGTGTATTAGCAACGGCTCTGATGTCGCGCGGCACGCGTGACAGTAGTCGGTGTCCCTGTGCAAGACGCCACGCTCGCCTGAGTGCCAGCTTGACGACTTATTGCAGCCACATGGGATGTCACCACAGCCCTGCACCACCTTTGACGTCCGTGGCAAAGGCTTCAGCCCGCGGCCTCGGACTTTTTTCAGCTGCACCGCTCGCGTGGCAGTCGCGAAGAGGAGCTCGTGGTGGTCCAGTGCGATCGACACGTTTTGCTGCAGGTAGACGCGCGTCGCAATACACTGGTCGTTCCAGCCCCATTTAGGCCGCTTCTGGCATTCGGCAGCCCATGGTCGAGGATCGCTCCAAAGCAACGCCAACTTAGCCACAGCGTCCGCCTCACCAATGTAGGCGCCACTGTTTAGGAAACGAGGGCAGAACCACGGTCGATCCGTGGCTTTTGTGGCCGCGTAGCTGGCAAAAACGGCCGGGGTGCATCCGAAAAATTCCCGTTTGAAACTGACCACGTTTGCATTCGGCAGCTTCATGGCGCGTCTCGATACGAATGAAACGTTTGCGATTGTTGGTGCTTGGCAGAATGGCTCGGACTGAAAGACGACCGCTCGCCCTCGCCGTGCCATCTCAAATCTCCTCACTACCGTTTGAGCAAAGGAAGAGCGCCCCGTTTTATCCAAGGGATTGTCGCTGCGACGGCGATGTCTCCAGTTGATCAACACATCCGAATCTATAAACATAAGCAGGTCTGTCGGAGGCAGGTGCGCTGCATAGGCCGCGACCGCACGTGGCTTGAAGAGCCCAAAGTAGTCGCCGGTGCAGCCTGTTGCGTTCGCGCATTCGCAAAGGTTGCGTCGCACGATCGAGTTTGACTCGAGTCGCAGCAGCGAGCGAAGCTGCAGATCTCGCGGCTGCTGGCCGTCTTGCCTGGCCGGCCGTGTCTCGCAAGTGACAAGGTGCAGAACACGCTCGTGATGAGGTGTGGTAGCCATTCGTGGGGTCGTCCGGTTTTAGGGAGTTTTGCTACAAGTTTGGGTGTAAGTGTGAATACAGAAAAAAACAGCGCGTGCACATGAGGATGGCGCTCGAGCTCACTGGCTGCGCGCACGCCCGTCCATTGGTATTGGTTACACCGATCAGGGCAGCAGTCATCCGGACTGCTTGGGCCGCTGGCTTTGAGCTCGACCTGTTCTGTGTGCTTGAGCATTGTGGCTCATCGCCCATCGGCCCCGTTGAGGACGCGATCCGCGGCTTTGTGGCCGCATTTCTTAAAGCTTCCGCCGGACACAGCCCACACGTGCAGGGCTGCGATGCACTTCATCGCAATATCAGCGTAATTGACGAAGCCAGTCGCCGGCGCGATCGTGGCGAACAGTCTCAGGTGCCAAAGGCTGGCTTTCTCCGGCCAGAGTTCCGCGCCGAGCACCCGTACTACCCACCAAACGACCTCCATCGAGGCAGCTACACTGTTGACAACACGCTCAACGCATGGAACAAGCTGCGCTTGGTGGGCGAGATGCGTCGCGGCTACGGCCGATATGATGTGGTGTGGCGAGCTCGGCCCGACTACACGACGAGGCGGTATGATTGGCCGCTCGTGATGCGTGCGCGGCTTCGACTTCGCGAGCAGCAGCAGGGCGAACTCGCAGCTGCTGCGTCTCGTCGACCGGAGCCATCGTACGTCGTGCCGGCCGGTGCCGCCGATGGATACCACACAGACAACGAAGCGCTGTTGCTTAGCGAAGCGGCGGCCGATCACTACGACAGTATTTGGTCAGGCGTGGCTAGCCTTTACGGCGCGCCGTGCCGTGTTGTTCCAGGCTGCCGCGACAAGGGCCGCTTCGCTAAAAAGTGCGGCAAGGAGCCAGCCGGTGTGAACATGACACGCGTCGTCTTCTGGCCGGAGCAGCTCATCACCGAGCATATGAATGCAGGTGGGTTTCGGGCGCAAGAGCTGAATAATGTGTACCTGGTGGCCTGCAAGCCAACAGGCGCCTCATACAACGCGAGCGCTTCCAATGCGGCTGGGTGTGTAAAATACTGGACGCATCCATGCCAGTGGTAAAGTGTAAAGTAGCGGTTGCTATTGAGCGTTATATAACTGTCTGTAAATAAGGCTAGTCTACCTATGACTCGCGCACGTCGGCATCACCCCCAACCCTATTGAGCGTTGAATATGCTCTGCATGAAGTCCGCTGCTGCGCTGCTGCCACCGCCGTCGACGTCGCCCCCGCAGCCGCCGCCGCCGCCGCCGCCGTCTCGCTGCCGCCTAGCCCGGTACGCCGCGGGAAGGGGTCCGGGCGCATGAGCAGGACGACCGTGGGGTTATTTGTTCTGGCCGAAAGTGGCGGCCTCCGTGGCCCCGCCCTTGGCCTCCGTAAACAGCGATTTAGCCACCTAGTAGGGTTAAATCTGAATAAGGAAAAAAAGGTAGATCATCTTAGGATTCGTTTCGGTAGGTCCATTAGCGCTAAGATGATAGGATCCGTTTCGGTAGGTCCATGAGCGCTAAGATGATAATTCAAAAGAGAGAGTATGCAGCGTCCAAGGAGCATTGTTGTCTCAATTCTCAGCAAGGCTGCTAACCAGCTCTAACTGGTTACGATTTCGACTTCCAGTTACTGAAATATTTAGTAACCACTGGTTACAGTTACTAGAATATCGGAACCAATTAATTGCCAGTTAATTGGGAATCCCAAACCAGTTACCATAGTCCCCTGATGTAACGGTCACGACCGCCACATCACGCTCACGGGTTGTTGAAGGAGGCGAGGATGGAGTGCTCGAGCGTCGAGTCCAGCACGACGCCAGCGCAGCTGGTGGCGAAAGTCAGCCACAAATCCGCCCTGAGCATTGGCGCAGCGCGTGAAGAACCCGCGCCTGGTCAAACTTTGGGCCGTACCCCGTACACCCGACCGACCGACCCGCCGCGCGCAGCGCGGCGACGCAAATTTGGCGTCGGGACACCCGACCGACCGACCCGCCCGGCTGGCGGCGCTGCCGTCCGTCCCGACTCGGCCCTCCCGACCGACCGACCTAGGTGGAGCCGGCCGCCCGTTGAAGAGTTGTGTTTTTGTTTTTTGCACCATGTCGGTCGCTCGAGTGATCTCCAGTCTGAGTGGGTGTGGACCGCGTCGGCTTCCATGAATAAAATCGCTTCTTCTTTTTCTCACGTCGGGTAAGCGAGTATTTTCCCGACCGAGCGACCCTCTGCGACCGCGCAGCAGCGAGACGGGGTGACCGACCGACCGACCCTGTCGGTGGCGGCCGATGCCGCCCGACCCGACTCGGGTCACCCGACCGGCCGACTCTCCCGAGCCCGCATCGCCGCCGTCCGACTGGGTCGGATCTCCCGACCGACCGACCCTCTCCCGGGGCGACCCGGGACGCGAATCACACTTTCAACTTCGCGTCGCCTTGGCACCAGACAGCGACGGCGCGTAGGAGCCAAACTTTTTGCGCAGGTCCTCCGCGGTGACCCGCGACGGGTCGAGCGTGGTGGCCAGCTCGCGCGCTGTCGCCGTGTCGCCGGTCGCGTACGCCGTTCGCATCTTGAAGCGCTGCTGCTCCTGCTCGCGCATGTCAGCGACGAGACCCTCGTCCGGCTTCATGCTGGCCGCCATTGCCTTGACGAAGCCCTCGGAGCGCTGCTGCTGCGCCCGGCGGATCCCTCTCGCGCGCTCGGCCTCGTCGTCGAAGCTCGAGCGCTCCACTGCGGCCGTCGCCTCCTTCTTCCGCCCGCGTTCCATCTCCTTGGCATGCCACGCCGCGAGGTTGTAGTACTGCGGCGCGAGGCGAGCGCGCGAGAGCTTCAGAGCGCGCATCGTGAGCACACGAGCTTGCGTGCGTGCATTTCGTGCGTGCGTGCGTGCGTGCGTGCGTGCGTGCGTGCGTGCGTGCTGGGACGTCGGCGGATCGCCGAAGGCACGCGGGTGCGGGCTCGTTCGTACCTTCTTCGAGGGCAGCGTCGCGGTGTTGTAGTCCTCGCAGAACGTCTCGAAGTGCTCCTTGAGTTCTCTCTGGCCGCACTGGTCGTACATGACGCCCTTGACCTCGTGGAGCCACGCGAGGAACTCCTCCTGTCAGCCGCGCGGTGGCAGAGAGGCACACGTCAGTGCTGAGGCGTGTGCGCGCCGACCGAGGCGTGGCTTGGCGCGCGCCTGCTTCGAGTGCATGTCAACCTCGCGGATGATGCCATACTTGCCCCAGCCGCTGCCCGACGCGGTCGCGGCCAGCTTGCTGCGCTCTTTGTCGCGCTTGTGCTCCTTATGCTTCTTCTTCTCCTTCTTGTCCATGGCCTTCTTCTCCTTGCGCTCCTTCTTCTTGTGCTCCTTGTGCTTCTTCTTCTTCTTACGCTCGTCGCTGCTGTCGCTGTCGCTGCTGTCGTCGCGCCTGCGCTTCTTCTCTTTGCGCGTCTTCTCCTTCTTGCGGCGTTCCTCGCTCTCCGAGGACGAGCTGTCGCTGTCGCTGCTCATGAACAATTACGTTAAACACCACTAGGAAGCGGTGTCTCTAACGTGGTGCGCCGTCTCCAGAGTGGCGCGGTCAGCGCGCAGGGCAGCCCTGCTGCCATTCGGGGCTGCCCTGCTGGCAGCCCTGCGCTGACATCAGGGCTGCCCCGCTGCCATTCGGGGCAGCCCTGCTGGCAGCCCCGCCATGATTCGAGGCAGCCCTGCGCTGCCATCGGGGCAGCCCTGCGCTGCCACCGGGGCAGCCCTGCGCTGCCATCGGGGCAGCGCGCAGGGCAGCCCTGCTTTGGGTTTGGCAGTGCTGCGCTGCCATCGGGGCAGCCCTGCTGGCAGCCCTGCGCTGACAGCAGGGCTGCCCCGATGGCAGCAGGGCTGCCCTGATGTCAGCGCAGGGCAGCCCTGCTGGCAGCGAGGCAGCCCGCAGGGCTGCCCTGATTTCGAGCAGGGCTGCCCTGATGTCAGCGCAGCGCTGCCAGGCCCCATGGCAGCCCTGCGCTGACATCCTGGCAGCCCTGCGCTGCCATCGGGGCAGCCCTGCGCTGCCATCGAGGCAGCCCTGCGCTGCCCTGCTGGCAGCGCTGCGCTGCCACCGGGGCAGCCCTGCGGGCAGCCCTGACGCGATTCAGGGCTGCCCCGCTGGCAGCGCAGCGCTGCTATCAGGGCAGCCCTGCTCGAAATCGAGGCAGCCTTGCGGGCAGCCCCGCTGACGCACCACTCTGTAGGAAAGTTGCGGATGCCAAAAATAGACTTCCCCTTCATGGGGCGGGCATCCAGTACCCCCTCACCTTCATCACCATTCGCTGCGCGCGATGTCAGCATGTCACTCGCTGCCAGAGCCGCGTCCGCAGTCAGGGCGCGGCTGCAGTGGTCGCGGCGGCGGTTGGCGGTGCTTTCGGCACACCGCCACCGCGCGCCACGCCGCCTCCGCAACCGGCAGCAATTTCTCTCAGTGACACAGTGGCGCCGACGTCGGCAGCCTCAGCTGACCTTGTCGGTGCCACTGGTGGTGATGCTGTCCTGTCCATCTTTCAGTATCATCATCCAACACCAGTCCAGCATCATCCAGGACCATGCTGTTGTTCACTCAATTCCAGTACCTCGAGATGTAGCCGAGCAGGTCATCATGTCATCCATTTCATGCACATCACAGCGATCAGCTACAATCCGTCGACCATGGCCGACTCGAGGCAGCGGGACTAATTCCTTTCTCAAGTAAAGTGCGCATTCATTCCTACCTACATCTACCTCACGGGCACGCAGTCAGGGCGAGGCAAGTTTCATGGACATGTCTATCAGAGGCTACCGTGCACGGGCTACCGTGGGTGGTTTATCACGACCCACCTTCATACTTCAAGGAGGTGACATGAGGTGGGCCCTTCCTCTATTCTAATTCAAGTTCTTCCCGAACTCACTGTGCATGTACGTGTGCGTGTGCGTGTATGATTGACACGTCGTTCGTTGAGCTAAGGTAAACGGGTGCTATCTATGGGTCGGGGCTGGGCTGCCGGATAATCCGTGGCCTCCCCCACCTCTCTTGTGGTATGCTGGCCTGGGAGGCCTGCTCTGACAATTGGACGCGGAAGCCATCCAGGAAGTGCAATGGCTGTGAATCCCAGCAAGCCCATGTTTGCACCAAGCATGCCTTCCGTGTCTCCAGGTCCCAAGCCGTGCAAGCAGAGCCAGTCAATGTGCGACCATGTGCTGTCGTAGTGGTCTGCGGCACCACCCAATACTGGTAAAATGGCGTCAACATCTGAGTGTCGAGTGCATGCTGCCATGCGCTGGGGAGGCCTAGTGCTGGGGACGTCGCAGTTCCCGCAACCAGCACCAAGATCAACATGCACACCTGTTCGGCACTGAGGCACCAGGTACTCTGAGGTCCCAAGCTCATGTACCATTCCCCAATTGATGGCGTGCGTGCTCTCCCAATCTGGTCTCGTACGCCAAACAAAATCATGGCGGTGTCTCACATGCTGGACCTGCTTTGCCTCATACTCCAGCCGCAGCTGCTGCACACGCTGCAGCTTGAGTAGCAGGGGATGAGACGAATTGGGGTTGGCAAGAAGGTCCTTTGCACGTTTCCATGGCTGGTCGGTCCACGGCACCCACGAGCAATTGCACAGCTCCGCCCCCGCGCTCTGAAGGGCACGTTCAAATCGGAGAATAGCTCCTGCCTGAGCACGGGCCACCTGCTCATCATTGCAAGCTTCAAGGTAGCAAAAAATGCTGACCCGCAAGCCACTGGCGACTGCTGCATGAACTTGCCTGGCCTTGGCCTCGTGATACATGTCAAGATGACGCATGCAGCCCGAAATTTCCATTGCGAGCCTGGCGCCGTGCTTCCTGGAAGCATTGGACCGCCTCGCAAATGCACCGACTCGAGAGTGGTGGCTGGGTGAACGTGGAGGGTTCAAAATCTCGCGCCAGTCCAACTCGGATGACACGCTGTAGTTTTCTAGGAGTGCGGGCAGACTCTTCGCATTATGGCGGACAGCTCCTTGTGCAGGCATCTTGCCATTGCAGCTATCGAAGGCCCAAACGTGTGCGTGGTCGAGCCGGTGTCCTGCATTGCAGCACATCCCTTTAGTCAACTGGTGCAGCGAGCAAAGGCTATAGGCCCCAGCAGGAGACAGCTTCCGGCAAAGAGTTGCAGCGTCCAAATGATTGGTACGAACCACGCTGTCATTCCACCGAGGAGTGATGCAGCTCTCTGCAAGCCCAATGCGGCACACTGGTGGTGCGTGCATCATCGAGTGGGTGGTAGATCCAACATCACCATTCGCATGACAGCACCGCACGAGGCCAGCAAAGTTGATATTGCTGCAATATTCCCTCGGTGTGTCGAGAGGCCTCTTGCTGGGGCAGCCAGCACTGCGGAAAGCCGTGACGAGGCCGTTTGACGGCATGAAACGCCGGACCTCGGCGCTCGTGACCGACGGACGTGCGTGCGACAACGTTAACGAGGAGCGTTTTATCTGCATACTCTAGAGCGCGAGTCACGGAGCTTCGTTTTTAAAACGCCGTGTTCGCATTCTTGCGCGTCCACGTTCCCCGTGCTCCTCGAGGTCGCGGCCGCGGTGGAACGGCATGCGCGAGGCACTCTCGGTCCGTTAGGACGCTCACGGTGGTCGCGACGAGAACGCGCGACAAGGAGTCATCGACACGGTCCATCGCTGGCGCTTGCTCGAGGCGACGACTACGACGTCGCCCTCAAAGGCGGGCATCACCGGCAAGATGCGGCGAGGTCTAAGCGACCACATAACCCGAGCACACCGGCGCGTCGGAGATGCGCGTATCGTGCGATACTACGTGCCAGACCGTCACATCGCTGAACCGCCTCGGCGCAAGCTGACTTCAGGCAGAGCTGCTGCGCGCGTATCCTCGGCGCTGCGCGTCGTCCGCCCAGCCGTAGTGAGTGTGGTGGCTGGCGGTGCGAGTGATACTCTTAGAGTGCGTATGACAACGTCTAAGGAGGCGCGCGCCGGCTAGCGATCGTGGCTGGTGTCAGATGCGACATAGATAGTGGGCATGCACTCGTGAGCCATATGGCACGAGCTGTACACGTCTCTGCGGGTGCGGCTGCGTCGTCTGAGTAGAGCGCCTGTGGCTGCGGCAAACGGTGATGGGAG
>Ga0209713_10003361_pt1 | contig 10160 bp, 6 predicted proteins | sample ArcOceMetagenome_3_FD_187444 | JGI IMG/M metagenome (GOLD analysis project Ga0209713, IMG submission 187444) | Marine eukaryotic phytoplankton communities from Arctic Ocean - Arctic Ocean- Svalbard ARC20M Metagenome (SPAdes) (version 2) | ecosystem: Environmental > Aquatic > Marine > Oceanic...
CCGCCGCCGCCACCGCCACCGCCACCGCCACCCCTGCGCAGCGGAGACGCCCTCTCCTCGTCGAGCTCTCGCTCGAGTGCCTGTCGCCTCGCCGCCTCGTCTCGCAAGCGCCGCTCGGCCTCCTCCGCCTTGGCCGCCGCCGCCGCCTCCGCCCGCCGCAGCCGCGCCGCCTCGTCGCGCTGCGCCGTCAGCTCCTCCTCGTGCGCGTGGCGCCGCTCCTCGGCCGCCTCGGCCGCCGCGACCGCCGCCGCCTCCGTCGACGCGAGGCGTCGCGTCTCCTCGCGCGCCGCGTCGAGCTCGCGGCGGAGATGGTACCGCGCCTCCGTCGCCTCGCGCGCCGTCGCGTCCGACGACGAGAGCACGAGCTCGAGCGCCTCGCGCCGCTCCGCCTCCGCCTCCGCCCGCGCCGCCTCCTCCGCCGCCGCCAGCTTGCGCAGCGCCTCGCGGCTCGCGCGCAGCTCCGCCTCGGCCGCCTCGCGCCGCCTCGCCTCGTCACGCGCCGTCTGCTCCGTCGCCCGCAGCCGCTCCGCCTCGGCCCGCTGCGCCTCGAGCTCCACCTCCACCGCCTGCCGCCGCGCCGCCTCCTCCCTCGCCGCCACGTCCGCCGACGACAGCCGGCGCACCTTTTGCTTCTCCGCCTCGAGCTCGTCCTCGACCGACGACCGACGCTCCGCCTCCTCCCTGTGCGACACCTCGAGCTCGCGTCTCCGATCCGCCTCGAGCGCCGCCGCCGCGTCCGCCGCCGCCTTCTCCGCCAGCGCCGTCTTCGCCGCCGTCTTCGCCGCCTCGAGCGCCGCCACCTCCGCGACGCGCTCGGCGCGCATCGGCGTCGCCGGCGCCGTCTCTGGGAGCAGGCCCTTCTGCCGGAGGCTCTCCGTGTGCTGCGGGTCATTCTCCAGCCAGATGGCCGTCGTCTGCAGCTGCGAGACCAGCTGCGCCACCGTGCCACGCATCTTGCGCCGCACAAAGTCCCAGTTGACGCTGCCGATGGCCTTCTGGCTGGCGGTCGTCCCTTCGGCTGAGTATTCCGAGCCGCTGTCCGAGCAGAGGTCGTCGTCGTCGTTCACGAGCGACACGTGGCCCTCGGTCAAGGGCGCGGCCGGGTCGGGCGTCGGCTGTGTGGACGGCATGGGCGGCGGCACCAGCGGCGTGTAGGATGGCCTGCGCGCAATGGGCCTCCTCTTCTGCTCTCCGTCGCTCAGCAGCTCGTCGGTCTCGTACTCGTCAGCCTCGTGGCCGTCGGTGTCGCCACTCGTCTCGAGGTTGGGCGCGCGCTCCGTCGCTTCGAGTGCAAAGTGCTCGTATGACTCCTCCGGCACGGCGCCCTGCGACTGCCGCTGCTGGTTAGCCATGTTGCGCAGCAGCGCCGAGGCGTCGCCGAGGCCCGGTAGGTCCATCTCGAGCAGAGCGCGCGCCACCGCCTCCGAGCATAGGTGCGAGACCGCCTCGGTGACGTTGGTCGGCGGCTCCTCCGCGTCCTCCAGCTCGACCTGCAGCTCGACCTGCATTTCAGCTCGAGTTGCAAGCAGGAGTCAATCAGTGGCCCTCCAAGTTTGGGCTCCGCCTAAACAGCCCAAGGGGCATGACCACGTGCAAACTCAACTACAGCACCTCTGCTCGTGATTCGTCAACGAGACCATCCAGTGAGGCACCCATGACGGCGCGAGCGCATGCAGGTTCGGAGCGCTGCCGTTCCGCTCCGCGGCGACATGTGTGTGGCGCCATGATGGCAAAGCCAGTCTGGAACAAAAATGGCAAGGTTGAGTTCAGCGACGACGGGGCTCGGGGCTCGGGGGGATCTCCACCTCGAGGCGGCCAATACATTAAGAAATTATTATAAAATCAAAATTCGTCCGCGGAGGCAATGCGGACCTAAAATTTTAAGAGGCAGCGCCGAGCTCCGCTGCCATCATTTAAGAAGCAGCGCCGAGCTCCGCTGCCAAAAGGTTGAGAGATCAATCGTGCGGATACCTGGTGAGCCTGCGCCCGTGCGTTGGGCGGCCTGACAAATAGGCCCGCCCAAGATTCTTCCACTGAGCCATCGCGAGTGGGAGTCAATCACCACTCGCTCGTGTGGTTGCGGCGGCGCTGCCCACCGGTGTGTCGGGTGCGAGGCGACCATGCCTGCATGGACATGGGCGATGGTCGCCTCGCGATGCGGGCGAGGTTGGGCCGCATCGCAGCCACCTCGTCCGACGCGGGCTGCTCCTCGCCTGCCTGCCCCTGCAGCCCTCCAAGGAGCTCGACCTGGGCAGTCGACAGCCCAGTCAGCTGCCGGGTGGGGGATTTCTTTCTATTGGTGGCCGGTGAGCGGCTCCTGCGCTGCAGCTGCGGCGAGCAGTTCGCCGCGAAAGTGATCCTGCCCGTCACGCCCGGGTCCGAGTGCTTGGAGCTGTCGAGCGAGTCGTCGCCGTCGCGGCCACGGGAGGGGCGACGACGACGCAGCCGTGGGAGCGTACGTGGGAGGGCCCGGGCGAAGGCGGCACGCGCCTCCGCCAGCGCGGCGCGCCCCGAAGACGGCGGCGCGAGCAGCCCGAGCATGACGCCCACCTGCTCGAAGGTCGGCCGACGCGCCGCCTCCTCGTGCCAGCACCGCTCGCAGATGGAGACGAGCGCCCGCGACGTGTCCGCGGGCCACGACGGCCGCAGGCCCTTGGTCGCGACGGCGAAGGCAGCCTTGACGGGACCGAGCTCGCGAAAGGGCTGCTCGTACGTGAACATCGACCAGCACATGATCGCAAACGAGTAGACGTCGCACGGCGGCCCGTACTCCTCGTGCTTCATCACCTCGGGCGCCATGAACCGGTACGTGCCAGTCTCGGCGGTGCACTCCTGCTTGGCGCTCGAGCAGTGGCGCGCCAGCCCGAAGTCGCCGACGCACAGCCGGCCGTCCCCGGCGATGAGCACGTTGTCACTTTTGAGGTCGCGATGGATGATCTGGCGCGAGTGCAGGTGCGCCATGGCCGACGCGATCTGCCTCGTGTCGGCCGAGAGCTCGGCGACGGTGGGCGGTGGCGCGCCGCTGAAGCGCTTGCTCTCGAGCCTCGCGTGGAGCGAGCCGCCCGGCATGTGCTCGAGCAGCAGGTAGGATACGCTGTCATCGCCGAAGACCACGCCGCGGAACTCGACGATGTTCTCATGTGCCACCTGGGCCCACAAACGAACTTCATTCTTGAACATGCCCACCTGCGACTGCGACATGCCGCCGAGCCTGAGCTCCTTGGCCACCGCGTCGTCGCCGTCGTACGTGCAGCGGTAGACCACGCCGAAGGTGCCAGAACCGAGCACCCGGCCCAGCTGTAGATTCTCGAGGTCACGGAGCCAGTCGTGCACGCCGAGCTTCTGAGCAATCGAAGAAGCGCGCTCCTTCTTGAGCATCGCGCGCGCGCTCTTGCGCCGCTGCCAGCGATTCACGATGGCCGCGCGAGGGCCCATCAGCACCGGGATGTGGATGCGGCGGCGTTGGGTGGACCGGGGCACGCCGGCGACGAACAAATGGTTGCAAGGCGACAACAGTCCCGCTGCAACGCAGCGAAATGACCTTAGATACCTTTGGCATTTCGGCGCAATTTCCCTTTCATCATGAGTTTCGTCAAAAAGTAAGCGGATAAGGTAATCACGGCAGCAAAAGATTCGTGTTGCCTGGCGCGGGGGTGCACCTCCTGACCGGAGGCTTACGCAAAGCTAAGATCTAAAGTAATCTAAAGGGGTGTGTGTGTGGAGGGAGGGTGTGTGTGGGGGAGGAGGGGGTGTGAGGGGGGTGGGGGGGGGGCGAAAACAAAACTTGTTGGATAGGAATTCCTAGCAAAGTCATGCTTTAAATAATCACTGCCGCTGGCCGAGGATTCAATGATTGAACAACCAAAATGCGTTTTTCCTGATTGAATGTGCGCGCGGCATGGGCCCAGCTCCCTTCCGCGTCCTCGTTCCCGGCGCCTCGCAGCGGTCCGTACACACGCACGACGCCTTTCACGAGCAGTGCGCGCTGGCTCGCTTCATCGCTCAGCGCGCGATCAACGCCAGCCTGCGTGCCGCCGCTGGTGCGTCCACAGCACTGCCGACGACGCCAGCCACGACGACGTGGTCGCCAGCTACGCCCGCCCAGGCGACGGACCAGCTCATCGCGCGCCTGCAGCGCGGCTACAGCCAGTCGCTCTACGGCGCCGAGGGTCGCGTGCCCAGCGACGTGCGCGTCGTGTGGCTGCGGCTCGTCGACAACACGACGCTCCGCTCGCTGCCGCGCATATGCCTGTGCGTGAGCGCGCCGCCGGAGCGGCCCTTCTACACGCCAAACTCGGTGATGCACAACCCGGCCGACACGCTCTGGCTGCACGTCGCCACGCCGACGCCGCAGCTGCCCGACAACAGCTGGGCCGAGGTCACGCACTGCCCGGACGACTGGACGCCATTGTGGTTCTACCATTCGCCTGGCAGCGGCCTCTCGATCAACATCGGCCGCACGCTCTTGCTGCGACGCGACGCGCCGGCCGACAGCTGGAAGCGACGACTCGTCACGCAGCTGCACGCCGACCCGCGCGCCGACACGGCGGCGGGGCGCAACGCGAGCCTCCTAGTGGCGCGACTAATTGGGCGCGGCTTCGACAGCGTGCAGCTCGCCGACCACCAGGAGGCCTACTCGTCGGAGCTCAAGCACGAGATCGTGATGCTGCGCTGGCCGGCCAGGCTGCGCCCCAACCAGACGCTCGCCGACGCCGTGCGCTGCGGCCGCCACCCGTTCCTCGTGCCGTGCTCGCCCGCGCACGCCGCAGTGCGCATGCACGAGGTCTGTAGCAGAGGCTTCGAGGATCGGCGCGTGCATGAGCTCGTGGACGTGGGCGTCTGCGGCGGTGCCGAAGCCTCAACACGTCAGCGTCGTGATCGTTCAGCTTTGAGGCCTTTATGAGACGTACATTTAAAGGACAACCTTTAGATACTTAAAAGTCATTGCCTTGCCTTCGCTGCCGGTCCACGGGGACAGACAGTTTGGGTGGCACACCACCGCGCGCATGCCCGCATACACGACAAGAGTATTTGAAATTCATCATCAGGCTGCCAGCGTACAACGCAGCGTGCTTGGCATGCCACGTCGACCCGGTTGCTGGCGTCCGCGAGACACTCGTGGCGACCTTCCAGCTTGCTCGGACGCACCCGCGCCCTACCCATACCATCACGGGTCAAACGTCTCGCTGACACAGCGCGCAGCGATCACATGCTCGCTCGACACTGTCGTGCGCTACCCAGAGGTGCACCTGCCGCAATACTATCCCACCAGGTCGCAGGACGCCAGCCAGCTGCTCGATTTCTGGAGGCTTTGCCTTACCATTCGCACGGTTCTGCCTACCTCCATGCTGCAATTACGGGTGCTGAGAGACATTGGAGTGGGCTCGCCAGCCGCGCTTCGTGAGCTGCTGGCGAATCTCACACGCAGTGGCCTCGACTTGCACTCCACCGGCATCAAACGCAGTAGGAAGAACATCAGAGAGAAGCTTGCGCCGCTGCACCGCGTCAGGGATGAGCTCATCGCCGCCTCGCACACGGCCGCGGCGGGCCAGATGCGGCCCGCGCGTGCGTCCGACGGCAGCCGCTGCGTGGTACTGCTCGACCGTCACGTGCACAAGAACGGCGGCACGGCGTTCCGTGTGGCTGTCGCGGCTACAGGTGGCTGCGCGATGCTAGGTGGCGCGTGGGACGAGCATATGGCGAGATACGCGCGCGACCTCGCATCGAGCACGCAGGGCGTCGCGTGCTCCGAAGCCCACGAACGTGTCGTAGACGACTGGGCGGCGTTGGCGCGGCCGCTGCACGCGCCGTGCCGCACCGTGATAGTCTGGCGCGTCCGGCGGCCCGACGTCTACTACGCGTCCTTCTACCGCTGGGCGCAGCCGCCGCTCAACTTCTCCGATTGGTTCCCGCGCGACCTGCAGGCGGCCACCGCGATGCACGACCACAACGCTGACCTGGCGCAGCATCACGGCCGTGCCGAGCTGCCAGGCCTCGCGCACTTCCCCGGCACGGGATACTTTGCCGCCGGCGCCGCCGGCGCGGCACTCTGCAGGCGCGCGCTCGCGGCGGCGCGCGCGGTCGACCTGCTGTGGCCGACGGAGCAGATGGGCTCGCTACTGCGCGCCGTGTCGCGGAAGACCGGCCTCGGCAGCGCCGTCGAGGCGCGGCTCGTGCCCGAGGGCGCGTGGTGGCGACGGAAGCGCTTCGCGCCGTACAAGGCCTCGGTGGACGACACCACGGCGGCGCGCCTCAGTCGATTGTACGCCGGCTGCGACTGGCAGCTGTACGAGCTGGCGCTGCAGCGCTCGGCCGACCCAGATGGCGATGCGTCGGCGCCCGTCCCGATGCGCCCCGAGGACCTCTACGCCGGCGAGAAGACGGCAGGCCTCGACTGGCGAGGCAACAGTGGCTGAGGTACATTTTTGGTCGTCGTGCGTAGGTTTTGATACAGAGTTATCCACATAAGTAGCTAAAATCCACGAGACGGCGTCACCTCAACGCTCAAACCTCAATCGCCGCCACCGCTCGCTCGCTGACGCTGTGTGGCGAGGTATGCCTGCATCGCCTCCTCCTCGTCGGCATCCTCGTCGTAGTCGTCGTCGGCGTCGCCTAGGTCGATGACAGCGCTCATCGGCAGATCCTCGAGCTCCTCATCCTCCTCACCACCGTCGCTCGCCTCGTCGCCCTCCTCGTCCCCGCCCTCGTCGCCCGCCTCGGCGATGGCCTCGAGCATGCGGCCGAGCTGCGCCTGCCACGGCGCCATCACGCGCACGCCCTGCACCTCGCCCGAGTGGATGCCCGCCTGGATGGCCGCGCCGAGCGCCACCGCGTGCATCGGGTCGACGGTGCGGCGCGGGTCGACGCCGAAGAGGTTGGAGACCAGCTTGCGCACCGCGACCATGTGCGTCGCGCCGCCCACCATCACGATCTCGTCGATGCTCTCGCCGAGCGGCAGGTGCTTCTGCTTACCCTCCGGCACCAGCTTCGCCATCTTCTTGCGTAACTTGGCCTTCGGCTTCTTGGCCATCTTCCCTCTCTTCTCCTCGACCACCTCGCCCGGCAGCGTCACGCCCGCCATCACCGCCGCCTCGTACAGCGGCCCCTTGAGCCGCTGCAGCAACGGCTCGCTCAGCTCCTCGAGGCGCGCGCGGCTCACGCGGACCGCGCCCGCCGCCGGCGGCTCCGTGCCCGCCGCTGCCTGCTGCACGTCGAGCCTCGGCCCCGTCGGCTGGTCGGCGCGGGCGTCGTCGTCCTCGGCCGCCGCCACCGCCACCGCCGACGACGACGGCGCGTCGTCGCCGCCGACGTCCACCTCCTTGAGCACCGAGAGACGCTTCTTGGCCTCCTCGGCCGCCGTCGCCAGCACCACCTGCCCGGCGGCGCCCGCCGGCAGCGCCACGTCCGCCTCGCGCAGCGCGTCGCGCAGCCAGCTGCACAGCGCCGCGTCGAAGTCGGCGCCGCCCAGGTGCGCGTCGCCCGACGTGGCGAGCACCTCGACGTCGCCGTCCGAGCGCAGCGCGAGCACCGACACGTCAAACGTGCCGGCGCCGAGGTCGAAGACGACAACGGTGCCGGTGGAGCCGCTCAGCCCATACGCGAGCGACGCGGCCACAGGCTCCGAGAGCAGCTGCACCTCCTCGAGCCCCGCGAGCGTCGCCGCGGCGCGCGTCGCCTCCTTTTGCGCGTTACTAAAGTAGGCGGGCACAGTGACGACTGCGCGCTTGGCGGGCTCGCCCGCGAAGCGCTCGACGTCGGCGAGCAGCTCTTGCAGCACCTGCGCGCACACAGCTTCCGGTGCGAGCGGCGCGGGCGCGGCAGGGCAGAGGAAGGCCACGCCGCCAGCGCCGCCGCCGTTGGCCACTGCGAACGCCGCACGCTCCACATCCACCTTGACCGCCTTGAGGTTCTTGCCGAGGAAGCGCTTGGCGCCGATGATCGTGTTCTCCGGGTTGGTCGCCGCCTGCGCGAGCGCATCCTGCCCAACGAGCGCGCCCTCGGCCGTGTAGGCGACCACCGAGGGGCTGCTGGTCTCGCCGTGCCGGTTGGGCACGATGACGGGCTTTCCGTCGCGAAGGACGGCCACGGCCGAGTTGGTGGTGCCGAGGTCGATGCCGACGGTGCAGCCGGTCAGCGCGAGCGCCTCGGCGCGCGAGGAGAGGAGGAGTAAGAGGGCTCCGCTCCACCTACTCATCAAAAACTACACGTGCCTCCAAAATCTCTCGCTGCATGCACAACATACTCTCGTATGCACTCACAACGATAATTATCACGGAATCGATCGGACGAGTCACGAGTCCATAAGCGTAGTAGACCTAATGCTCATCTCGCTGAGCTCCGCTCACCGCTCCGTGCTGCTGACGCAGCGGCCAGTGGTCATGCAGGAGGCGGGCAGTCCGGTGGATCTCGAAGCCATCGGGTGGGCGGAGCGGATCTGGAAGAAGCGTGTGGACACGCAGGTGACCGACGACGGCGCTTGCTTCGTCGTTGACGATGACGATGCACCCGATCCGAACAAGTCGTGGTTCTTCTGTTCCGATCCAGCTGACGACGACGATGTGCAGTGCGAGCTTGTGCCCGAGTGGATGGGCGAAGCGCCGGACGGCGGTCACGCTGTGTGGATGTGCTCGATGGACAAGCCGGCCTAGAGACTCGTAGCCGAGGCGCCAGGGTTCCATGTGACCCGGTGTTATTCTTATCTGCATCAACACGTTTACACACAATCATTCGCCACCCAAAATTTAATTTAATTAAGTACCAAAATTGTACGTACCTCTCACTCACTGGTACTTGGCGGAGGGTGCCGGCGCTGCTGGGTCGGGGAAGATGACCGGATCCATCGTGGCGCCGAAGACGCCGCTACTCTCGATGGCCTCGTCCGACACCTTGCGCGACAGCATGAGGACGCCCACCTCCGTGCGCGTGGCGCGGAAGACGATCGCAAGCTCGCACGCCGCCATCGCGAGGTCCATGCATGGCATGTGGAGCCGCTGCTCGCAGCCCGGCAGCTCGAGGTCGCGCGCAAAGGTCGACCAGTTGGTGATCACCGAGTACCTCGCGCGCACGAGGCTCATGCCCGAGCGGAGAGGCCGCGGCGGGTCACGGCCGCAGCGCACATACTTGCCCGGCGTGGAGAGCGACTTGCGAATCTGCCCCGGCCGCGCGCAGTCCTCCTCCTGGTAGAAGACCACCCACTCGTAGTTGCCCGCGTCGGCGTCACCGATGCCGGGCAGGCGGTTGCGCAGGTTGATTGGCATCTCGAGGAGCTGCGCCCTCGTGAGCTTGGCCCATGACGCGGTGAGGAGGTCGTTCGTGCTCACGAAGGCGCTGTCGCCGTCGCTCTTCGCCGCAGCCTTGGCCGCCGCGACCTTGGCCGGGTCCACGAGGCGGCAGCGGCTCTTGAGCTTGCCGCCAAAGAGCAGCGTGCTCACGGCGTTGGCGAAGAAGCTGATGGAGTAGTAGAGGTTGGCCTCCGTCTTGCCAACGGCCTCTGCCAAGCCCTCGGTGAAGCTGTCCTTGCGCACGGGGCTCATGGACTTGATCTCGGCGGAGCTCGACAGCATGTTGTAGATTTGGTAGTACGTGAAGCCGTCGGCGATCGTGTGGCTGATGCTCAGGGTGAGCGCCCACTGGTCACCGTCCGGGATGACCGTGATGTTGAACTGCACGGCGTCCTTGTTGACGGACCTCGTGCCGCCCTTGACCTCGAGGGCAGAACCTTTCAGCACCTTCTGTAGCGCGGCATAGGACACGCCTTGGACCTTGTACTGGCCCGGCTCGGCGACGGTGAAGAGCCCGTCGCGCAGTGTGCCGGCCGGGTCAAAGGTCAGACGCCAGCGCTTCTCCCCTTTGCCCTTCACGAGGCGTCCAGCGAGCCAAGGGTTGGCCGCGACCACGGCGGTCACTCGCTCTCGAATAGCCTGGACCGGCGCAGGACCCTTGAAGAAGGTGAAGGTCGTCACAGCGCCAATTTGCGAGTGGATCAAGCACTCCTCCTTGAGGAGCGTGACGGAGCCGGCCTCTGGGCTAACGGAGCCGGCCTCCTCCGGGCTGACTTTCGACATCGCAAGCGCACGAGGAGAGCTCCCGACAAGAAACTGTTACATGATGCATGATACGTCGCATTCAGCATAGGAAGACGTTGGCGGGGCAGCCGCGAG
>Ga0209713_10003362_pt1 | contig 10159 bp, 6 predicted proteins | sample ArcOceMetagenome_3_FD_187444 | JGI IMG/M metagenome (GOLD analysis project Ga0209713, IMG submission 187444) | Marine eukaryotic phytoplankton communities from Arctic Ocean - Arctic Ocean- Svalbard ARC20M Metagenome (SPAdes) (version 2) | ecosystem: Environmental > Aquatic > Marine > Oceanic...
CTTCGCCGCCACCTCCGTAGCCGTCGCCGCCACCGTCGCCCTCGCCGCCACCACCCGCGCCCGATCCTCCTCCACCCTCGCCCTCTCCGCCGCCGCCGTCGCCGTCGCCGCCACCGCCTCCACCCTCGCCCCACCCTGCCCTCTGCGACGATGCCTCCGTCATCGCCGCTGCCGACCTCCTCCCAGCGTACCCCAAGCCCAACTGCTGGTGGCTCGACAGAGGCAGACTCGGGGCCGCTGGTCGTGGCTGCGCCGACCTCCTCATGGCCGACAACGCCGACGACGACGGTGCCATCGACGCCGGCACCTTCCACCGCTGCGCCGATTCGACCGACGACGACGCGCGATGTGTCAAGAGCAGCGCCAGCGACGCGACCGTCAGCTGTGTCTACCCGCCGTCGCCGCCGCCCGTGCCTCCGTCGCCGCCGCCACCGTCGCCATCGCCGCCGCCACCAACGCCGTCGCCACCTCCCTCGCCATCGCCACCTCCGCTGCCCTCGCCACCTCCGCCGTCGCCATCGCCACCACCGCCGCCACCGCCGCCTTTGCCGCCACCTCCGCCGCCACCGTCGCCGTCGCCACCGCCACCAATGCTGCCGCCGCCGCCCTCACCACCACCTCCATTCCCGCCTCCAGCTTCTCCGTCGCCACTTCCGCCTCCACCGTCGCCGTCTCCGCCTCCACCATCGCCGCCACCACCTTCACCAGCGCAACCGCCGCCCTCCCCACCGCCAGCGCCTCCCGTGCCGCCCTGTCCACCACCACCCTCGCCGTCGCCACCGCCACCATCACCCTCTCCGCCACCGTTGCCTCCGTCACCGCCGCCGGCTCCACCACCCGCGCACCCACCGACGCCACCTCCACCCTCGCCACCTCCCCCCGAGCTGCCACCAAGCCTGCCGCCGCCTTCGCCCCCTGGCCTCACCCTTGCGCTGACCGACGAGGGATTCGACAGCATCTATCTCGTCGTGACCGCACATACCGACGTCAACATCACGTTCACGGGCGATCTGATGCAGCAGGGCAACGTGGTCATCTTCACCCAAGTCGAGGATGGGAGCTCGAGCTGTGACGCGGCAGCGGAGGAAGCTAGTGGTGCGTCGCTGCTCGGCGGCGCACTGTCGGCGGACCTATCGACCGAGCTCTACTTTGACGGCAGTGCGACCCAGTACGCGCTTTGCGTCGCAACCTCGCCATCGGACCCTCTCGTCACGGACGACTTCACACTGATTCCCCTGTCCTACGTTGAGCTTGCGGTCATCGAGGCACCGCCCAGCCGGCCACCCTTGCCCCCTGCATCGCCGCCCACACCTTGCCAGCCCTCGCCTGCCATGCCGCCAGTGCCTCCGTCGCCCTCAGCGCCGCCCGCGCAGCCTCCTCCACTCGTGCCACCCCCCGCTCCACCGCCCCCGTCGCCATCGCCTCCGCCACCTTCAAGCCCGCCCGCGCTTCCGCCGCCGTCGTCGCCTCCCTCCCATCCGCCTCCGGCTCCTCCGGCGTCTCCGCCGCCGTTTGCCCCGTTGGCCTTTGCCGTCGACATTGTGGTCAATGTGGACGACGCCGCCGCCGCTGCAGCGATCACCGCGCAGGAGTTGGCAGCGAGCCTGCAGAGCCTGCGGGCTGCTGACACCGCGACCGCCGTCACTCTGGGCGTGTCCCAGTCGTGGGCCATCAGCTTCAACGTGTCGGAGGGCACCTCGGCGGAGGAGCAAGCGGCAAGCCTCGAGGCTGCGTGCCAGCTGACCTCCTCCGACTGCGTCGCTCAGCTGGTGAGCGGGCGGCGCCGGCGCCGCGCGTTAGACGGCAGCAGCACAGCGGCGACCGTCGTTCTCGAGCGGTCGATTTCCAACGGAAGCCTGACGGCGGAGATTCAGGAGCTGCAGAGCAGCGGCGTCGCCTACACGGCGCCCGAGTTCCGTGGCGTCGAGGCGGTTGCGACCGTCTCGCAGCAGGGAGGCGCCCAGGAGGCGGACGAGATGCTCGATGGCAGCCTCTCCGTCGCGCAGATCGTCGCCAATGTGACATCGGCGCTCGGCCTCAGCTCCACGGCACTCAACGTCCTTGTTCTCGACCCGATCTTCCCACCCGCGCCGCCACCAGCGCCACCACCTTCCCCACCCGCCCAACCGCCAAGCCCGCCGCCGCCACCGCCGCCGCCGCCGGCCCCACCGTCAATGCCGCCTCCGACAGGGCCTCCGCGAGTGCCTCCGCCATCGGCCCCGCCGGCTCACCCACCAGAGCCACGTCCGCCCCCGCTCCATCCACCGCCCTTCCTTCTGGCACCAGTAGACCCACCACCTGCGCCAGCCTCGCTGCCAGCGCCACCGGTTCCGCCGTCTGCGCCGCCGCCTCCTGGCCCGCACCGACCGCTTCGCTCCCCGCTACCCCCGTCGGCGCCGCGCATCTCCTGCTCGCTCTTTGTCGACGTCGTGCTGCTACTCGACAAGTCCGGCTCCGTCATTGGCCACGAGCGCGAGATCACGGGCTTCGCCAGGGAGATTGTCGACCAGCTACAGTTCGGCTCCGACTCGGCGAGCGTCGGCTGCATCGCCTTCAACGGCCACCCCGAGACCCTCGCGCCGCTCACCGTCGACCAGCGGCAGCTGCTCGACGGGATCCGCGACTTCACGGGCGGCGGCTCGACGTCGATCTCGTCGGCGCTGCAGGCGGCGGGCGAGATGCTGTCCGACGCAGGGAGGGCCGGCGCGACCCAGCACGTGGTGCTGCTTTCGGACGGCCGGCAGAGCCCGCTGCACGGCAGCGACAAGGAGGCCATTCTTGCGGCGGCCGAGCTGCGCGCCATGCCCGAGCTGCTGCGTGCCGACGGCCGCGGGCTGCGCCTCCTCACCCTCGGGTTTGCGGGTGCGGTGCTCGACACGCTCGAGCTGATCGCCGGGCCGCCATCTACCGAGCAACCCAACGCGTTTGTCGGCACGACAGTCAACGACGTCTCCGCGTTCCTCAGCGAGAATGGCGGCCTCTGCGGCCTGGTCTCATTGCCACCCCCGCTGCCCCAATCGCCGCCTCTGACACCGCCAACGCCCTCGTCGCCGCCTCCGCCGCCGTGGACAACACCGCGACTGCCTCCGAGCCCGCCGGCGCCTCCAGTGCCACCAACGAGCCCTGCACCCTTCGTCTGCTCCGACGCATGCCAGTTCGCCGGCGATGGCTTCTGCGACGACGGCTGCGGTGAGGACTGGCTCGACGACGGCTGTGGCGAGCAGGCGGGTCTGATCGCGTACTGTCGCTTGGGCGAGGACTGTGGCGACTGCGGCGTTCGCGTCCTCAACCCGCGGCCACCACCACGACCTTCACCGCCCCTACCGCTGCCCCCGTCACCGCCAAGCGCACCTTCTCCCGTGCCACCACCTTCACCATCACCACCGCAAGCCCCTGCCGCGCCACCGCCACCGCTGCCGCCGATGCCAACCGCCGGCTTCAAGCCACCGCCTCCGTCGGCACCTCCTTCGCCGCTCCCACCGCCAGTGCCTCCGCCGCCTGCGCTGCCATCGCCTCCACCGCCGCCACTGCCACCCGGACCTGCAGCCGGCTTCTCTCCGCCACCTCCACGGCCTCCTCCCCGTCCTCTGCCACCGCCGCCCTCCCTTCCGCTCCCTCCCACTCCACCTGGTGGTTATCCATCGCCTCCTCCCTCTCCGGTATCGCCTTCAGACGTCCCTCAGGCGCCGCCTCCACCACCCTTCTCTCCGCCGCCTCCCCCGCCGCCACCCTCCACTCCGCCGCCTTCGCCGTTGCCACCAGCGCTGCCCGTAGATGCGCCTCAGGCACCGCCGCCGCCGCCCGCGCTGCCGCCACCCTCGCCACCACCTCCGATACCACCGCCGCCGGCCCGGCCGCCGCCATTTCCACCAGGATCGCCTGCATTGCCGCCTCCACCACTTCCACCTGCGCCTATTGCCGGCTATCGTCCGCCGCCTCCATTGCCGCCGCCCACGAAGCCGCCCCCCTCGCTTCCACCGCCTGCGCCACCTGCGGTGCCACCACCCCCGCTTCCGCCCGTCCCTGCGGCGGGGTGGCAACCGCCTCCGCCGTCGCCGCCGCGATCACCGCCGCCGCCCTCGCCCCCACCGCTGCCGCCGCCACCGCCGTCGCTTCCGCCCTGCGCTCCGATGGGCTTTGGTGGCGAGGGAGTGACTGAGCTGTCCTTCTTCTCCTCGACGCTCACGCAGAGCAACCTGGGTGGCCGCGGCCCAGACGGCGGCACCGAGGAGCTTCGCTTCTCCGGTGTGGGCGAGGCTCCCGACGGAAGCGTGCTTGACCTCGTGGTGACAACGACGACGGCGTATGATCCAAACAACGCGGCGCGAAACGCAGTGAGCGGCGACTTTGGCGTCCTCAACCTGCGCGACGACCGCGCGGTCGGGCTGCGCTTCTGCTTCGAGAGCGGCGGCGCGCGTGTCGCCCTCGACGCGTTCGTGATGAGCTTCTATGACTTCGACAACGGCGCGTCGGGCATGCGCGAGCAGCTGGTCGCGAGCAACTTCACGTCGGCTCGCACGTCGACATCGGTGGCGACGCAGCTCGAGCGCGGCACGCTGCCAGACGGACGCGAGACGTTCACCTCGACCGAGCGCGGCGTCGGCGCCGACAACCCGCGCCATGCGGGCGTGCTGCACACCGACCCCGCGCTTGCGGACATCGCGATGGCGCGATCGCTCACGCTGAGCTTCGCGTCGATGGCGTGCTTCGAGGTCGAGTTCCGCATCTTGCCGCCGGATGCGAGTGCGCCGGCGAACTCGGCGCAGTCGTACGGCCGCAACTTGCTCTTTGCGGGCGAGGGCTTCATCGAGAGCTACTGCGTCAAGCCGCCGAGCCCGCCGCCCACCGCGCCTCCGCGTCCCCTTCCTCCACCGTCGCCACCATCACCATTGCTGCCTCCACCCGCATGGCCACCCACGGCACCACCACCGCCGCTGGTACCGCCGTCAGTGCGTCCGCCTCTTCTGCCACCGTTGCTGCCGCCTGCGCCGCCGCTTCCACCATCGCCACCATCGCCACCGCCCTCGCCACCACCACCTGTCTCGCCTCCACCTCCATTCGTCACCTTCACCGTGGAGGTCGGCGCCTTCGGCCGACGGCAACTGCACTCAACGGCACAGCGCCCAGAGACCGGCGTGCCTCCTCATCCCAGGCGGTCGCTTCAGGAGTCTCTCCTCAACCTTACGGCTCTCGAGCTTGCCGTCGTAGCCACCCTCTCTGGCGTGCAGCGCGAGCACGTGCTCGGCTTCCGTGATGTGGGGGTCGAGCCGCTGCTCTTCAACGGCACGACCGCCCTCCCGACCAACGTGACGGTCCTCGTCGTGGGCGACTGCAACTCGTCGTTTGTGTGGCGAGAGCTCGCGCCCTCTCGGCGCGACGCGTGGGCTGCCAATCTCACACGCCAGCTCGATCTGCCGGCTCGTCTGGTCGTCGCGCCGGAGTGCCCCTACTCGTCGCCAGCGCTGTCATTGCCTGCGCCTCCACCTGCCGCCTCGCCCTCGCTGCCCCTGGTGGAGGAGACGGGCGACGGCATCAGCGTGCAGTCCGAGTGCGAGGATGCCATCGAGCTTGGCGACGTGGTGAGTGCAGCGGTCGCCACGTCGATCACCGTGTCCTTTGTGGCCGCGGCGCTGTCGGCAACAACGGGCTCCGTGGTGCTGTCCGTCGTGGGCGCCAACGTCGTTGGCGCCGCCACGTCGGCAGGCGCGCTCGGAGGCGGCGCCGGTGGTGGCGCCGGCGCGGCTGGCGTGGCGGACGCGCTCGTGGCTCTGCTGGCCGCGCAGCGATTCACCGTCGTGGCGTCGCTCCCTCTCGCCAAGGGCGCGACGCATCAGAGCACGGGCGAGAATCTGGCGTGGGTGACAGGCGGCTTTGGGCTTGCCGCCTCGTTTGGGGTCACCGAGGATCGTTCCGGTGCTGCAGGTGCCAATGGACGGCGGCGGCGCCGTCTCGCGACGTCGGCATCCTGCATGCCTCCAGGCCCACCGCCGATGATGCCGCCAGCTGCGCCCCCTAGCCCGACGACGCCGCCACCATCGCCTACGCCCGGGAGCCCCCTACTTCTGCCCGCCTCCCCGCCGCCGAGCACGTCGCCTGCACCGCCGCCGGCCCCGCCGGCAGCGCCTCTGCCGACCGACGAATGCCGCGCGCAAAACGACGCGCTACTCGACACCCTCGTCACGCTCGCGACGATGCTCGGCGTGGCGCTCCTCGTGCAGGCCATCTTCCACGTCTCGTGGATGCGATGGGTCAACCGGACCTACTACGCGTACATCCATGCGCAGCAGCAGCAGCAGCGAGAGCCACAGGGCCCTGCGGCAGCATCGCGCGGCAGCGGCGACGGCAACGGCGACCACCGCGAGCACGACGACCTCGGCGGCGGCCGCAGCAACGTCGCCGTGGCTCGCCGGCCCTCGTTTGGCCGGCTCTCGTTTGAGCGGCGCGCCACGGCCCGCCGGCCCTCGTTTGACCGCGCGGCCAGTGGGTGCGGGCGCGGGGCAATGACCATGCCGAGTCCGCCTCCGTCTCCGCCCATCGGCGACTTTCAGCCCGGGGCGCCCGTGCACATGGGGCCAGGCTCGCCACAACGGTGGTCCCGTGGCGGCGGTGCCTCCCGCTGCAAGGTACAGCTCTCCAGTGGGGGGAGCGGGCGGCTCTCCTGGAAGTCGTTCAAGCATCTTCCGTCGGCTGCCGCGTGCGAGCCCTTGGCTCCGTCGGCTCAGCCCGACGCGCCTTCAGCCTGCTGTCCGCCGTCCCAGCCTGATACTGCGCCACATCGGCCGTCGACTCCGCGGCGCGGAAAGAGCTGCGCCGCACTCGCCCGGGCGCGCCACGCCGCCCCGCTCCGAATCGGCTCCAAGGTGTTTCTGTCGGTCCTCGGCAGCCGGCCGGCGCCGCCGCGCTCCGCGCACCCCGCCCCACCACCACCACCACCACGGCCGGAGGCCTCGCTCGCGTCGCCTCGGCCGTCGACGCCGCGGCGCGGCAAGAGCTGCGCGGCGCTCTCTCGCGCCCGGGCGACGGGCGGCAGGGCGTTCCTATCTGGCTCAAAGAAGAACCTGGCCGCGCTCTCCTCCTCATCTCGCGCGCCATCGTCGGAGCCGGGCGACGGCACAGTGGCTGAGCATCGGTCATGTGCGCTGGCAAGCGCGCCATGCGTCGAGAGCAGTGGCGCCCCCTGCCTCGTGTCGCGGCGCAGCTCGTGCGACAGCGTGAGTTTCGAGGGGTCGAGCAGGAGGAGGCGGCTCTCCAGCGGGCGACGGCTCTCCACCACGCTGGTGGCCACTGTAGTGGCGCTGAACACCACAGTGAAGAGGCGACGGCTCACATTCTACCCCTTCCCGTCCCTGCTGCGCTGGCCCACCGTGCCGGCGTTTGTGTGCATCTGCTGCCTGACGGGCATTCTGCGGGGCGGCGTCGCGAGCATCACGCTGTGCAGCGCGACCGTGACCAACGTAGGCGCCGTCGCGCTGGTGGCCGCGCTGATGTGCATCCTTTGGTCGCAGCTGGTCGTCTTCCACCTCAGGCACCGCGCGGCCATGTGGCGGCCGGAGAAGCCGGCGCAGTCGTCGCGCGACGTGACGGACCCGGCGCTGCGCCTCCTCAGTGCCGTGCGGCAGAGTGTCTACTCAAGCCAGGGCCGGCGGACCAGCGCGCGCCTCGAGCGCATGCCGGCGCTGCACCGCGTGCGCGGCGGCTTTGCCAGGGAGGACGACGAGACCAAGGAGCCGGCGCGCACGGAGCGGCTCCTGGCGGCACCGCTGCGGCTCTACCCGCGCGCGGGCGCCGACGCGTACGAGAGCCTCGCGGTGACGGTCCTCTTCAAGTGCCGAGGCGACAGCCGCCCCGCCGTCGCCTACCACATGAGCCGCCTCAGCGCCCAGCTGCTCGCGGGCCTTCTCACCGGCGTGGGTGCCGCGACAGCGGAGGGCAGCACGGCGGCCTACGCCCTTGTCTTCTCCGTGCTGGCGGTGCAGGCGTGCGTCTTCGGCTGGATCGTCTCCCAGTGCCCCAGCCTCGACCGCATCGACAGCCTGGTGCAGGTCATCAGCTGGGGCGGCGAGACGGCCGCCACGTCGCTGCTGGCCTTCGCCGCGCTCGTCGACTCCTCCTCTCGCCAGCGCGAACTCGAGCTGGCTGCACTCGTGCTCTCGCTCGTTGCGATGGGCCTGCCGGTTGCCAAGCTGCTCTACGAGTGCGTGATCGCCCCGCTCGGCGGCCTCGTGCTCATCGGCTGCTCGGCCTCCTCGGCCTCCTCCAGCTGGAGCGAGGGAGGGGTCAACGAGGAGGGTGAGGACACCGAGAGCGCCAAGGGCGGTGGCGAGCCCCGTCGTGGATGGCGGCGCCTCTGCCCGAGGAAGCGCACCCTGCTGTGGGCGTACCGCGCCGCCAAGGAGTTTGGGCGCAAGCAGTTTGCGCGCGTGCTCGGCGGGTGCTGCGCGGACTTTGACAACATCGACACAAACGCCGTGGACAGCATGAGCTCAGCCACGGGCCCGGGAGACGCGGCGGCGGCCGACAGCGGCGGGGCCGCCGCGGACGTCGTCGCCACCGACCAGGGCGAGGCTGCCACAACGGCGATCAGCGAGGCGACGGGCAAGGAGGTCGAGGACGAGGAGGAGGCGCAGCGCCGCCTCTCGACGTGCGCCACCGCGCCGATCTCGACACTGTGGCTGCGACCGCTGGCGGCGAAGACGGCGTCGGTCAAGCTGCGCGCGCGAGCGGCGGCGCGCGCAAACTCGCAGCCGGCAGGTAGCGACAGCAACAGCGACAGCGACGGCGGCGGCAGCAGCGGCAACGGCGGCGGCGGCGGCGGCGGCGGCGGCGGCGGCGGCGGCGGCGGCGGCGGCGGCGGCGGCGGCGGCACCAGTGACGGCTCGTTGGCCGCGGCGCTCGATGCGCTGAGCGTGGACGAGCTCGAGTCGCTCGCCGGCGGCGCTCCGGAAGAAGCAGTGCCGTCGTGCCACGCTCCGGCAGCGGCACCCCACGCCGACCAGCTCGTGCGCCGCGCCAAATCCCTCGACCCCGCCAAGGATGAGCTCGCTCGCGCGGAAGCCGGCGAAGCAGCCTCCGAGGCCATACACAGCCGCGGCCGCAGCTCGACCCTTGAGAGCCTCGGCTGCGCGCAAGGGAGCGATCTCAGCCGCGGCGGCAGCGAGGCCATGCCTTCCACGACATCATCAGACCCTCGCAGCCGGGCCCGGGCGGGCATCCGGCTGAGGGGCTCCGCGCCGCAACGGGCCTGTCTTCCGTCGACGCCAGCCGAGGCTGGATCAAAACCCGGAGCGGCGCCACCCTCCTTGCTGGCTGCTGCGTCATCAGGGAGCGGTCGCCTGCAGGTGCGCGAGACCGTCACACGCGAGATCTCCTTCTCGTCGTGCGTGGCGACCACCGTGTTCACGCAGACAACCGTGCGGGTGGACGATGCGGCGGTGGCGGCGGCACAGGATGCCAGCGTGGCGGCGATGCCCCCCACGACGGATGACAGCAGTGAGGGCGACGACCAAATGCATGCGCACCGCGTGTAGGCGGAACGCTCAGGCACAGCGACCTTCATCCTCACCAAGATCGCTTGAGCAAGCAGCATCGGAGACAGTGATCTCGCGCGCAGCCCACAGCTCGCGCGCAGCCCACTGCTTGGGCTTCGGAGAGGGAAGAGATGGCCCCGTACCGCCGCTTCCATGCATGTATACTTTAGGCAAGGGGTGAAACTCGGGTCCACGACACCACCGACGGATCTACACACGTGCACACCCACAAGACGCGCGCGAGCCCGCGACCTGGCAGCCCCAAGTGCTGAATCGTGAATGATGCTGCAGCTGTGTGCAGCTGCGTGACGGTTGAGTCGATCTTGGGAATCGACCAGGTCGGGCGTGGCTTGTGCCGCGCGTTCCCGCGCCAGGCCGCCCCTGAGTCGCCGCTGCAGCTCGCGCGGCCCACGCTTCATGTAGAAGTGCTGCGTCGGCCGGGGTGGCGTTGGAGTGGAGCGCAGCCAGCACGGCACGGTCAAACGCGCGCCCGAACCCGAGATGGCCCTACGGTATCTTTACCCCAAGAGGCCGATCTTGCAACGGCCGCCACGAGCGCGTATCTCATCGGATTGGAGTGATTGTTGATTCTAATGATATGCCCGTGATGAGATCTCACTGCGTGGCTAAAG
>Ga0209713_10003363_pt1 | contig 10157 bp, 2 predicted proteins | sample ArcOceMetagenome_3_FD_187444 | JGI IMG/M metagenome (GOLD analysis project Ga0209713, IMG submission 187444) | Marine eukaryotic phytoplankton communities from Arctic Ocean - Arctic Ocean- Svalbard ARC20M Metagenome (SPAdes) (version 2) | ecosystem: Environmental > Aquatic > Marine > Oceanic...
GCCGAACCCAGCAGGGCCTGGGCCTCGCTCACCGGCACGTACTCGAGGGCACCCGCCAGCACGTGTCGGTCTGCCTCGAGGCCGCCCATCCGTTGCGCGTCCGCGTCGCGCCACTTGTACTGTTCCACCTCGTAGAAGCCGAAAGGCTCGGGGCCCTCAATGCGGTGTCCCTCGGTCATAACCGCCTCCACGTAGGGGGAGAATCCTTTGCCCTTCCACCTCGACGGGTCGTGTGGAATGTAGCCGTAGGATCGCTGGGCCTTCTTGACCTTGGCCTCACATCCGATGCCTAGGTCTCGGGGGTCCATGTACTCTTCGGCCCGGTCGTGGTCGAGCGTGGCGCCCGCGCAAGGGAACCTCCGCTTGCCTCCAGACCACACCTCAAAGCCCGAAGGGAGTAGAGCGCGTTCCACCCCTTCGAGGCCCCGAGAGACCGTCAGGTCACCCGAGGCCAAGCCCATCTCGCCGAGATCTCGCCGAGAGAGGCCCGCCCGGCTCAAGCGTTCGCGCCACGCCGTCTCGCCGGCCGGGAGGCCCGTAGGAAGTACGATCGTCACCCTCGTGCCTCGATCGTCCGAAGCGAGCGCGGACTCGATCTCCGCCCATCTCGCGGCCAGTCGGGCAGGGGAGCATAGCATGTAAGTGTTCTGCCCCTCGAGCCACGCCTGGTCCACCTCCTCAGGGGCTCGCGGCTGTCGATGGTGCATCGCCGCCAGCCACCACGGCGCGCCCGGCTCGAGCACGCACTGCGAAAATCCACCCACGTGGGAGTAGTAGATTTCGCGCCAGGCAGCCTCGGGAATCGACCAGTCCACGCAATCCCACGAAGCCCGTGGGAGAGAGTCCGGCGCGATGGCAGGAACCGGCGCGCCGGCCTCGGGGGGGGGAGACCACCTCTCGTCGAGCGGCGCCTCTACCTCGACCGCCGGCGCCACCGGGGTCGATCTCTCGACCAGATCGGAGCCCGCGTCCACTCGGTCCGAACCCGTCCCGCGCAGCCACCTCGCCAGCGTGCTCTTTGCCCATCGAGGGCGAGCGAGCATTTGGTCGAAGGTGATGACCGGGGCCCCGAACCTCGCGTTCGCCACGTGCATAGCAAGCTGGGAGGTCACCAGCTGCGCCATCGGCGGGGGGATGCTCTGCGTCAGGCCGCCCCAGGACATGTGCCCCGAGTCGACCCCCATCGCAATGGCGTTCTCCGGCACCGAGCTTCGCACGGGGGCGCTCCCCTGGACCGGATAGAGGTTTCCACGGCAGCAAGGGGCACGGACTGGCCGGCCCAGCGGGTCCAGCCGCATCCATCGGCGTCTCGGCCCCAGGCAACATCGATGCCGAAGTCGGGAGCCGCCCTCGGACAGGGCCTCATCCAAATGCAGCGGGTAGCTCGTCCAGAACCTGCGGCCGCGGTCGACCGGGAGTCCGAACATAGGCCCACGCAGCACCGTCATCTGCTCGGGCAGCTCGCCCGCGTCGGCGCCCAACACGTTCTCCAACCAGAAGGGAAGGCCCGTCGATCGCAAGACCTCCGCGGCCTGGCCGATGCCCGGCGCCGCCGAAGCTAGAGAGCTGTCCGCCAACACCGTAGAGTAGGGCTGGCACGGTGGGCTCGCACCCACCCCCACTGCCCTGGATCGGCGTATCGCCTCCGCCACCGCCTGAGGCGTATACGCGTCGTCTGCCAGAAAACGCTCCGAGCCGAAGCGCCGGGCGTAGTTTGGCTGCTCCTTACTGTCGATGCCGAAGACCCCAAGGCCAGCTCGCCTTGCTCCCTCCGACACCCCTCCTTCGCCACAGAAGAGGTCGACCACCTCCGGGGTCCGGCCCAGGAGCTTTCGCAGTAACTCGACGTACTGCCGGTACCAGGCGAGTACGCGCGAAGACCGCTGTTTCTGCTCCACGAACTCCTCGGGGGCGGCAAGGCCGAAGCCTCCCATGCACCGAGCTCGGTGCACAGGTCGCAACACGGGTAGCAAACCGCGCATGCATCCTCGCCTCCATGCGGACGGCGGTCGGGCGTCCGGCTCTCGGGGCAGCATCTCAGCTGCAAGGCGGCGAGCCCTGGCCTCGGCCAGCGCTCGACTCCGCCTGAAGATGATCTGGAGAAACCTCGCGTGGGCCTCCATCACCTTCGGATTTCGGGTGCGCCCTCGCATGGGGACGGGACGCATGATGTCGGCAGACCGTGAGTCGCGCACCTCACGAGGGGTGCGCGGCCCGCGGCGACTCCTCGCCGCCCTCGCTCGCTGGACGGGCTCGTCAGCGAAGTCAGGCTCCTCCCCCTCCGGCTCCTCGATCTCCAGTGGCGCAAAGCGGTTCCGGGAGCAGCACAAATGGTGGGGCCCCTCGTCCAGGGGCAAAGAAGGCGGGGGTCCCCCCAGTTCCGACGGCGGCGGCGGCGGCGGCGGCGGGCCCGGCGGCGGTGAGGCGGTCGGGGGCGGCGGCGGCGGCGGCGGCGCGGGCGGAGGCGGAGGAGGGACCTCTCTTATGCGAGGCGGGAGAGCGCCAGCTGCCCCATCGGACACGATCTGGCGCCATCTCGCGAGATCTCCCTCGATCTCGGCCACAGGAGGGGGCGCGGGATTTTGGTCGACCTCCCAAATCGCCTCGAGAACCGGGACGAATCGGGTAGGACGCGGTGCGAAGGTCCTCGGCCAGCCGGGGGCGCACTGCGCGGCGTGCTTCAGCCCCACCATAGGGCCGAGCTCGGAAAGCGGGGGGCAAACGGCCACAGGGTCATTTGCCTCGGGGATCGGCGCCAGGGCCGGTCGAAATTGGGAGCGAAGAGGCGGATCTCGGAAAAGCCAACCGGGAGCATTCCACTTTGCCATTCGAAGCACGTGCCGGAACTCGTGTTCAGTGGCGCGCCAGCGAAGATGGGCCGAGTCGGCAAACCATGCGGGCACGATGGTAGGAGGCGGGTCTCTCGTCTCCTTCGCGGAGGAGACGTCGGGCTCGCCCGAGGGATGGATCAGCACGGGTCGCTCGAGCCGGCCTAGGCCTGCCAAAAACCACCCGAGTGTCTCACTCAGAATGAGCATCCAATTTGCAGGGAGCAGAATCGAAAGATGTCGGCTCACCCACGCGTCGGGTATGCAACGGTGCAACAGGTGCCAGGAACGGAGCAACCCGAAGGGCTCAACGCGGTAGGAAGCCTGCAGGCGGCAGAGCACCCCCCTCTCAGACCGCTCGCCGCGTAGCAAGGGAGAAGGGGGAGTGTCACCGCAAATCGAAGAAGGGCGCAAGTCCAGTGTCGTAGTGTCGGGAAACCAAAGTTCACGAACACGTACGACACCAGAGTCACGCGGGGACGACACAGAAGTCAGGTCGCCAGTCGAAAGTCTCACCCCACCTGCAGGCAAGAGCCGTGCACAGGTGGGGGTCATGGATCCGCCAGAGGCGGGGCGCCGCCGCAAGCGGCAGCGGCGCACCGCTCGACCTCCGCTCGTAGTAGAAATACCACGCGTCGTCTGTCAAGCCGCGCGCCGCCGGGCTGGGCGGCGCAAGGGGGGACCTCAGTCCTCGCCCTTCTTGGCTGCTTCCTTCTTCTTGTCGCAGTCCTTTTCGAGGTGGCCCGAGGCCTTGAAACCTTTGGCCGCGCACCACGAGCACCACTTCGAGTTGCCCTTGGCCTCCTTGACCTCGTTCTTGAGGGAGCCCACCGACCCCTTGAGGTCCGAGACGGTCTCCTTCAACGAGTCGACCAACGACTTCATCTTGTCGAGCTTCTCGGCCATCTCCTTCATCTGCTTGGAATGCTCCTCATCGCCACCGGGATTGCCCGTGGACTCGCAGAGGACGAGGAGCACCAAGTCGCGGTCGATCAGGTCTGGCAGGCCGCGCCCCCGCATGTTGAGGAGGAACTTCTGGTAGTAACGGATCATCAGCCGGGCCGAGTTTGCGAAGTAGCGTTGCATCTCGAGCCAGTGATCCGCCAGGCGTTTCGCCACTGGAGGGTAGTCGCGCGCCGCTGAAACTGCCGCGTGCATGTGATCCCTCAGGTCCGGAAGGGTCGTCGTAGCCTTGTGTACCAGATCGTAGAGCATAGACGTGTGCCCCCCTTTGTAGGTTTTGTAAAGCTTCGTCCCGTCCGGCGCCACCCCATATTTGACATCGTCCGAAGCCATGTTTGGAATGCGGGCACACATAAAGGTCCAAGTTAGAAGGGCAATCATGCCTGCCTCGGTGAACCCGTGCGCCGCGTTGTCCGCGGCCTCGTTCGCAGTGATCCCGGATGCCGTTGACGTGGACATGAGTTTCGGCATCGGGGCAAAGCCCGTAGCGGAGAGCTTCAGAGCGGCAAACTTCGCTGCCGCTGAATCGGCGCTCGCCTCTGCTTCCGCCAAAGCCTTCGCGGCTGCAGCATCCGCAGCCGCGGGCGCCCCGCCCGTTCCACTGGCAGCTGGTGACGGCAACGTTACTGGCGTCATCATCTTGAGATCATGCTCGAAGCGCTCGGCGGCTTCCGGTGAGTATGCCTCCTCCAACCAGGTGCAAAGCGCGTTCAACTCCGACATTGTCAGCCCCGCCAGGGTTGCCAGCACCTTGAACTGTTTGCCAACCACGGCAGCACGTGAGGTGGGAATCACGTGGGCCCCCTCGGCCTCGGCCGCGGTGATGAGTTTCGCGGAGATCCCCGGTGCCAATACGACTGCGTCGGCGGAAATGCCCCGCAATGCCGCGTCCATAATGACCGCACGAAACTCACACCGAACCGCCGAGGCCAGGGGCGTCCAAGGGGCACGCACCGACGAGCCTCCGAAAAGGGAAGCTGCGATGTACACACATGTATGGGTACGGCGCGTCGCTGGCGAGCGAGCGCGTAACGATGGTTGGTTCCTCCGGCAGTAAGCCATCTGCGTGAATCTCCCTTATGCATTGGGGGCGTACCGCCCCCTTAGCTGAGCGTGAGAGACAAGCCGTTTCGCTGCGTAGAGGTAGTAGGTGTGGGACAGGTTGATATAGCATTGGGGCTTGAGACGAAAACCCCGGCTCCGACGGCCTAGCCGACGGCCATGACCCCGTTGCCACTGCGCCGCATCTCACATCATCTCGGTGATCTTGCGGCGCTTGACGCGGTGGCTGCGCTGCTGCCCCGCGTAATGAATTTGCATGTCCATCGAGTGCTCGTGCTGGTCCCACCCCGAGTAGAGATCCACTTGCACGTGGTCCATCTGGTGGTGGTCGCTCGAGTCTCGCGCGATTTTCTCGCCGAACCTGCGCCAGCTGTACTGGCCGAATTTGGCTTCCGCGTGGCCCTGCAGGTCGAGCTCCGGGTCTGGGTTTCCGAGCTCGTTGCATCTCTTGAAGGCCTCCTCGAAGAGGCCCTTGGTCATGTCGTAAGCCGCCTTGTACGTGTACGGCATGGGCATGAGCTGCACCCCGCCTCCGTCGGTGGCGCGTAGCAAGGGTGCCGGAACCAGGTTGAGGGTCGACCCCACTGAACCGAGACCCGCCGCCTGCAGGGCTGACATTAGCCGATAGTGCTCCGCGGAGGCTTGTGCCCCTTCGTTAAGGAGCACGTACTTGTGGGCCTCTCCCATGGAGCCTGCCTTGAAGGCCTGGTCGGCGTATTTGACCATCCTTTTCCTCCAAGCCAGGGTGTAGGAGGTCATCACCTCGTCCAGCACCGCGCGGAGCTTGACCAGCTTTTCCGGCCACGTCGCCGGCTCGAAGTGAAGCAGTGAGAGCTTGACTCCCCACGAGTCGGGTTGGACGAAGTCGAAGCCGCCTTCGCGCCCGTGAACCAGAGTGAGTTGGTTTGCCCTGAAGAGTTCCATGAAGGTGGCGGCCACCGGGATCTTGGAGGTGAGGGTGGTGCCGCACATGTTAACGTAGCGGTCCATCTTCGTCTTGGTGTCGTGCACCTTGACCTCCACCGAGACCTCGCCCGTGGTGAGGTCGGAAAGGATGAAGCAGCTGTTGGCCGCGAGCCCGTGGCTCTGAATGGCGTTGCACGATTCGGAGGACCGGAGGCAGCCCACGGCCTCCGCGATCGTGTTGACCTGGTCCCTCAGTCGTATGTAGGGTAGTTTCCCGAAGCGCCGGGGTAGGATGTCGAAAAGGATCATCTGCACCATACGGCGCGTGCCCTGCGTCATCGGTTGGGACGTGTGGCCGTGAAGGTCCGCCAGGGTCTTGTGGAGCGCGATCACCCCTTTATCCTTGGTGAAGTTGCGCTTCGAGGTACCCTCGAAATAGCCCCCAGCGGACCGCCACGTCGTCTCCAGCGAGCGAGCTCGGTCGGCTGTGAGCACCATCCATGAGAGGAACGACCGGAAGCTCTCCATGTTCTCGGTGGGGGAGAGGATCTTCCGAAGGCCGTGCGCCTTCTTCTCCGCCACCCATTGCTCCGTCAGGCGCACGAACGCCTCGTGGTTCGCGGAAGTGCCCTCGCGGCCCGTGCTCAGCTCGAGGAGGCAGTCCGCCGCCAGCTCGTTGAGGGTGATCTCATCGGCGTCACCCTCGGCTTGCATCTCGAGCAGACGGCAGCTCACGCACCTGAACTGGCCCTTCATGAAGTTGCCCTTGTTGAGCATCGAGCAGCAAGCGTGCAGCTTGCGCCCGCACCCGCCCAGGCAGTGGATGGCGGGCTCGTCGGCCCCCACCCCGCAAGCCCCGTCCATGCAGCGCCGTAGGTTCCGCATGCGCTCGGGGGCGAAGCGTTCCAGCAACTTGGTCTGCTTCTGGAGGGAGCCCGCCATGGCGGTGCTCTGCGCGATCACCGCGCCCTGGGACTTGGCGACACCATGCAGCGCCATGGCGCGGCAGGCGGCCACCGGGTGGCAGAAGCCGTTGAGTACTACCTCAGCCTTCGACCCCTCCCGGATGGCGCCTCCGCACCCCAAGCAGGCCATGCCCGTGGACTTGGCGATCTGCTTGGCTCCGTCGCCGGAAGGTCGACGGTCGAGGGCGGTCGCCGCCGCAGCCGCGGCCGCGTGCGTCCGCCCGCAGTGCTCGTGGGCCCGTCCGTTCGGCTCCACGAACGCCTCCTTCGTGCATCCCGGGAAGCTGCAGATCCGAGCGGCCTGCGGCTTGGATACTGGATGGCCGTGCGCTGAGGCCCGAGCCTCGGCCGCCGCTCTCATCGCGGTCAGCCTCCGTTCGATCTCCCGCTCGACGTGCGCGCGGCGATCGGCAATCGGCTCCCCCGGCATCGCGGTTGAAGCCCGCGCCACTTCCGCCAGCTCGCGGACCAGGATGGCGTACGGGCTCCCAGGCGTGATCAGCTCGGCCTGCTGCACGGCATAGTCGCGCGAGAACGCCTCCGCCGCCGGCGCCACCGCGCTAATCAGTCGGGAGGCCGCCCCCGGCTGCAGCAGCTCGTGAAGGGCGACCTCGGCTTCGTCTAGGTCAGACTCTCTCCACGGCTGCTCTCCCTGGAGGTGACGGTGCATCGCGAACAGGTTGTGCGCGTGCATCACGAAACGAGCCGCCAAAGGCGTCGGCGAGTCCGGAAGGATGGGAGAGCCTTCGGCCCCGCGAGCCATCTCAATCTCCTTCGCCAGAGTCTGGCTCACTCCCGGGGTGGGTCCCAGAGGTTGGGCCCCGCGGCACGGGTCGTGGCAGATAGGTGGGTAGCACTCGGAGCAGAGCATCTTAGTGCACCCATCGTTGCAGCGGATGAGCTCGCCCACCGCGCGCCTGGACTTGGAGCACTGCTCGCAGGTCGGCTCCTCGGGGGGCACCACCGTGTCCTCGTCGGAGTCGTCCGCCTCCTCGTGGGCCATCACCTCGTCCCACGAAAGGACCGACAGCACTGAGTCTGCGAGGGACCGGGGCTCGTCCGCCAGGTGAGCCAGGGAAGCGTCTCTCGCGCGGGCGATCTCGGCCGCCGCCCTCTGCGCGTCGAAGTAGAAGTAGTCGGTCACTTGCTCCCATCCTCGCGCAGTTCTCTTGGGGACCTCGACCCTCTCCACCAGATGGGTGACGGTGAAGAGCTCGTCTCCCAGCGGCTGGTGCGGGGTGCGCTCCTTGGCGCCGCGGGCCTTCGTGAAGCTGTCCTTGGAATCGATCAGGACTGGCTTCCTCCCCGGGCACTCTCGGGCCGCCGCCGGTCGCGCATCGAGAAGAACGTACGCCCCCTTCGGCCCGTAGGCCTCGTCCGCCGTCGTCGGCCGGTAGGTCTCGGTGAGCAGGTAGAGCCCACCAAATTCGCCCGTCTCCGGCGTGGAGTACACGAAGGTGCCCTTGGGCAGGACGAGCGCGTACTTGTGCTCGCCCTCCCTTGCCTTGCCCTCCATCGGCACCTCCTCGTAGCCGGCGGAAGGCGGAGAGGAGGAGAAACTCGTCACATGTACCGGCCGCGCTTGGCTGCCTGACGAGCGGGGGAAGGCCGCGATCAGGCTTGGACGCGCGGCGGCAAGCGGCCGCCACGATCCTAGGGTGTTGGCCTCCAGCATGGGGTGGTGGAGGCCCGGGGAAAGATGGGCCACGACTGAGAAGTATCGCATCATCTTCCACCATAGGGCCTCTGGAGCCCACGGCACCACCACCAATCCAGAGGTGTTGCCGTCCATAGCCTCCCTCATCCGCTCGCCCACCATCCGCAAAGCTGAACCAACGGTGGAGAAAGAAGGGTGGACGAAGAGCCGGGCCCTGTCGTCCAGGGGGAGGTCGCCCGCGGCGTGGTCGCGCTCGGCGCCGAGGAATTCGGTGAACGGGCCGAACCTCGCCTCCCACGGCTCGAAAGCCGGGCCGGAGAGGCGGATCCGGGGCTCCTCCATCGAAGCGCCGCGAGAAATCTGATCCGGGCGGTCCAGCTTCAGTCCGGGCTGATGGGTGAGGCTCAGCACGATCTCGAAGCGGGCGCACGCCTCGCAAAGCCGGCGAAGGAGCTCCTGCATCTCCGCCGCCTTGGAATGGCCCTTGGCCCCAGTGGCTCGCGCCACCATGTTGTCGGTTTCCACCAACAGTCGGAGGCCACGAAGACGTGGCCCCCACACCTCCACGATCCTGAGGATGCCCAACAGCTCTCGCCAGTTGATGGGTCTTCGCTTTTCGGCGGAAGTGAAGCGTATACGCGTCTCCTCCCTCTGGCCGTGGAGGTAGATGATCTCGCCCGCGCCCCAGTCGCTGGCGTCCGTGCCAGCTTGCACCGCCGCGGACGCCAAGGGCGGGGGGTCGATAGGAACGCAATTTGCTCGCTCGAGCATTTCGTCCCACCATTCGAGGTCGCGCCAAAAGCTGGGCGACAGCTCCATCGGGCGCCACTCGCCCCTCTTCGCGCGAACCTTGCCTCTCCGCCAGTCGACCTCAAGGCCCGCGAACGAGGCCAACATGCCCTGCATGTAGGTCCGCGCGTTGGGCATCACTCCCGACGCGAAGACCAGGTGCCCTAGGAGGACCGCCAGATCCCTAGGGTCGGTGATCCGCCTGGTCCCCCCTTCTCGAGGTCGCCACGCCAGCCAGTCGTCCAGCCGCGTCCTCAGCGCCTCCTGGCGCGCCCTCGTCAGACCGATGGCGCGCGTCCCCTCGGGTGCGTTGCAGAGTAGCATCCCCAAGAACTCGATCACTTGGGCCGGCCCTCTCCGCTTGTGTGGGGCCCACTGCAAGCCCAACTCCGCGAGCAACGCTTCGAGGACACGGCCCGCCGCCCTCGTGTCCGCCTCCGTGTCGCCAACCACCAGAGCGTCGTCTACGAAGACGAAGATGTGAGCCGCAATGCCCGCACGCGCCACCCTCTCGCGGAACCTCTGCGCCACCGCCTCGGTGACGGCGCAAAAGCACCTCGGAGAGTCGACGTACCCGAAGGGCAGCCTCAGGCACCTCATGAGGAGGCCTGAGACGGGGTGCCGCACCAGCATCCGATTCCTAGAAGCCGGATGGATGGGCACATGGAAGAAGCCGTCCCGTAGATCCCATTTCGAGAAGTGAGACGACTTCTTGATGATGTTTCGAACGTCGAAGACCGTCGGCAGCTTGAAGGGCGCCGAGTCGGCCTCCATGTTCGTCCCCGTGGAGTAGTCCTGGCAGGCTCTCCATTTGTCTTTCTGGAAGACAACGGTCCAGGGGTGGACCGTGGCGGCCGAACTCAGCAGGGCCTGGGCCTCGCTCACCGGCACGTACTCGAGGGCACCCGCCAGCACGTGTCGGTCTGCCTCGAGGCCGCCCATCCGTTGCGCGTCCGCGTCGCGCCACTTGTACTGTTCCACCTCGTA
>Ga0209713_10003364_pt1 | contig 10155 bp, 4 predicted proteins | sample ArcOceMetagenome_3_FD_187444 | JGI IMG/M metagenome (GOLD analysis project Ga0209713, IMG submission 187444) | Marine eukaryotic phytoplankton communities from Arctic Ocean - Arctic Ocean- Svalbard ARC20M Metagenome (SPAdes) (version 2) | ecosystem: Environmental > Aquatic > Marine > Oceanic...
CCCAGGACACGTGCGGCACCACCTTGTATGCATTTGAAGTGGTGCGGTGATACCAATAACTGTTCCGCTGGGCGCGCGCCCCCATGGTCTGGCCTGCGCGCCCGAGCACGTCCACCTCCTGGCGTCGCGCGACCCACATGAAGTCCTGGTTGCCGAAGACCGCCCCGGGTTGCTGCACCATCGCGTCCACCATCGGCGGCATCCACGCCGTCGAGTTGATCGGGGCGCCCATCAGGGTTTTGAACTGGCTGTCGATGCGCACGCGCACGACATACTCGTACTGTGTGCCGCCGCGGCGACCCTGCTCGTGCTCGACGAGCAGCTCAACCGCACGGTCCGTTTTCCAGTGCTGATACAGAGCATGCTGACCGCCCATCGTGGCATTCTGCGTCGCCTTGTCTTCCTCGGTGAGGATGTGCAGAGCTCCATGCGTAGGCGTGGCCAATGCACTGACGACCTTCGCCTCGACGACTGCTGCCGCGCACCCAGGAACGTCGTCGATTCCGTCGCCCATTTCGAGGACGCTGAATGCGTCGGGCCGTCCGCCAGGGAAGCTCTCGAGGAATGCGGAGAGATCCTCCATGTGGCTGCCCTCCATGGTGCCGCGCACGAGACCAACGACGAGCACTGCGTATGGAGACGGGGGCGCTGCCGCCGCCGGGAGCAACGACGATGCGCCTGGCGTGTCCACGCGCGCGGGCAGCCCGCAAGCAGCGAGCACGAGGAGACCCATCGCACCCGCAGTGCCTGCCAAAGAGAGCTACTAAGTAGTAAGTACTGGTAGACTGGTAGACTGGTAGACGCCCCATCCGGTGGCTAAGTACTACCACAATTGTGCATGTACTCGTATCCGTCAGGGGTATGACCACTAACGCAAACGCACCAAAGACGCGCAGCTGGCACCACCACGCTCAACTTTTGCTTGCTTCTCAATCAATGCTACCTAAGTAAGTGGGACACCACAGGCTGAGCACAGGTACCCTCACCCACACTGAACGCACTACCAACGGTAGGTCGGTAGCATCCAACCCGTCGGCGTTTTCAAGCGAATTGACTTTTTGGGCCAGGTCGCAGGTACAATCGCTGTTGTGGCTACGAGTCCTGAGAAGGAGGAGAAGGCGGGAACCATGGCGACCGAATTTCAAAAGATTTGGATGTCTTTTTATTCAACATTCTTTTTTTTGCCGTCGACCCAGAGCGCGCTCCGCATCCTTCGGGACTTGCAACTCGCTTCATGATCGGTACGCCCCCCGCCCATCTGACCACATTGCGTCTCCTGACCGGGGGGTGCGGCACCCCTCGCGGCCCGGGTCGCACTCGGGAGGGGGTCCGAGCCCCCCGCCCGCCCGGCCCCATACTCCCCCACGGGGCCACCTACCCTGTGCCTCGCTAAGGGTCAGAGGTCCACACGCCATCCAGCATGGGCGTCGCAAGGGGCGAAGACAGTGAAAATCCGAATTTCAGCCAGTTTTCCGTAAGAAAATCGGCGTTTTTGGCGCGCCGCCCCCCAGGTCAATGAAGATTTCCTTGCGCCCCATAGGGCGCAGCCTTCACCAAGGCCGCGCAGCGGGAAAAAATGATGATTTGAGTCCTCAGATGGCCATTTTCTAGACGTAGACCAAAAAAGCAGCCATGTCGACCAGGTTCGATTCGACCAAAGTTGTTGTACTCGTTGAGTTGAACTCGGAACCGCAAAAAATCTCCAGTTTGGGCAAGGCGTTGGCGAGCATCTCTAGTTTCTAGATCCATGGCCCAGGCCGCCGAGGCACAGGGTAGCTGGGGGGGTGGCCCCGTGGGGGAGTATGGGCCCGGCCGACCGACCCGGACCCATCCATCCATTGCCGGGGGAGGGGGTCCAGACAGACCTCTTTGGACACGTGATAAGGTGGGTTCCCACTGGATCTAGCCTTGTTTGGTGTACATTTGGGCATGAAATACACTGTTTCGGAGCCCTCTCCTGCTCGGGAGGGGGACGTCCACTCCCCACCAAATCTCCACCAACCACACAAACAAGTCGCCCATACATACTGCCCGGGGGGCGCCGCACCCCCACGCCGCCGATGGCGCGTCAGGAGGGGGGGGTGCCGGGGAAGGCAGATGGGCAGGGGGGTTACCAAGCGATTTGCAACTCCTCTCGTTATAAAGCCGTATTGTGGGCAATCCTAGAGTTTTCACGCTGCGTGGGTAGGAAACGGGGGGGAGGGCAGTAGGAGGGCATAGGAGGGCAGACCCCCTGTCGCTATATTGATAAGCAAACACTGCACAGAGACTGTACTACACTCGAGTACTATACTACGGGGCCCGGGCGGGTGATGCGCATAAATCGATATAAAGTACCTTTTTGGCGGCCCAGCTGGTGGTCGCGCATCGCGCGGCCTCGGCTATCGCCGCCATGTCCCGCGCAGCGGAGCTCATTCCGCGGGTGAGGACGTGCTCGGATTCTCGAGATTCATCTCTGATCGCGCGTGGTGGCCTTGGAAGTGGGGAATAGGTCATGGGATGGACGCGGTCGCCCACCTTCCGCTGCAGCGCAATTCGTGACGGTCGTCGTGCTCGTCGAGCAGTTTGGTCGGTGCGATATCCATCAACTCCGGTGGGATGCACAGTGGGCCCATATGGCCCCGAGTGACTGCGAGCTCGTCGCTACTGAAGAACACGAGGCCGAATTGCACCTCCGGCTCGGGGAGTCCCGGCCCCCACGACGAGATGACGCGGCCCTCACCGCCCACTTGCTGATCGAGATGTCCCGGGTCGTCGATCGCAGCGTTCAGGAGAGGCCGAACGTCCTTCTCGGTGCCACTGGCGAGCTCCTTTGGCCAAGGGAACGCGCTCACGAACGTGGAGCACCCGTCCATCCAGTTGCTCTCGTTGATGCGCGCCCAGGACACGTGCGGCACCACCTTGTATGCATTTGAAGTGGTGCGGTGATGCCAATAACTGTTCCGCTGGGCGCGCGCCCCCATGGTCTGGCCTGCGCGCCCGAGCACGTCCACCTCCTGGCGTCGCGCGACCCACATGAAGTCCTGGTTGCCGAAGACCGCCCCGGGTTGCTGCACCATCGCGTCCACCATCGGCGGCATCCACGCCGTCGAGTTGATCGGGGCGCCCATCAGGGTTTTGAACTGGCTGTCGATGCGCACGCGCACGACATACTCGTACTGTGTGCCGCCGCGGCGACCCTGCTCGTGCTCGACGAGCAGCTCAACCGCACGGTCCGTTTTCCAGTGCTGATACAGAGCATGCTGACCGCCCATCGTGGCATTCTGCGTCGCCTTGTCTTCCTCGGTGAGGATGTGCAGAGCTCCATGCGTAGGCGTGGCCAATGCACTGACGACCTTCGCCTCGACGACTGCTGCCGCGCACCCAGGAACGTCGTCGATTCCGTCGCCCATTTCGAGGACGCTGAATGCGTCGGGCCGTCCGCCAGGGAAGCTCTCGAGGAATGCGGAGAGATCCTCCATGTGGCTGCCCTCCATGGTGCCGCGCACGAGACCAACGACGAGCACTGCGTATGGAGACGGGGGCGCTGCCGCCGCCGGGAGCAACGACGATGCGCCTGGCGTGTCCACGCGCGCGGGCAGCCCGCAAGCAGCGAGCACGAGGAGACCCATCGCACCCGCAGTGCCTGCCAAAGAGAGCTACTAAGTAGTAAGTACTGGTAGACTGGTAGACTGGTAGACGCCCCATCCGGTGGCTAAGTACTACCACAATTGTGCATGTACTCGTATCCGTCAGGGGTATGACCACTAACGCAAACGCACCAAAGACGCGCAGCTGGCACCACCACGCTCAACTTTTGCTTGCTTCTCAATCAATGCTACCTAAGTAAGTGGGACACCACAGGCTGAGCACAGGTACCCTCACCCACACTGAACGCACTACCAACGGTAGGTCGGTAGCATCCAACCCGTCGGCGTTTTCAAGCGAATTGACTTTTTGGGCCAGGTCGCAGGTACAATCGCTGTTGTGGCTACGAGTCCTGAGAAGGAGGAGAAGACGGGCGCGGGGCTGCACCCTTGCAGCGTATGGATGGTTGCAGGCTATCATCGCGAGCTCGGTGGCCGTTTCTGCGGTTGAGTTGACTCGGAGAAGTCAACGTAGGCTGAGGTAAGGCTGATGCTTAGGTAAGGCTAATGTTGGCGAGATCGCTGTTTACGCTGTTTCAAGCGTATCGCTGTTTACGCTGTTTACGCTGTTAGCTTACCTCAACTACACACGGTTTAACCCTCGGACCGCTATTGAGGCTATTGAGGCAAGCCACGAGTTGCATACTTCCGACTTCATGCATGCCCGATAACAGATACGCGAGATGGATAATGAGGATAAGGAAGAGCCATCCTCCGAGTCGCTCTGGCGCGCGGCGCACGACGGCCGTCTGCTCGCCCTCTCGAAGCTGATCGTGCAGATGGACAGTCTGGATGGCCTGTCCAGCCTGGGCTCGACAGCGAGCTTCGCTGCCGCCGCGCGAGGCCACGCCGACTGCCTGGCGGCGCTCCTGGCCTCGGGCGCCTCGCCGACGAGCAGCAACGGCGGTGCTGGGCGGACGCCACTGCACGCGGCGGCGACGATCGGCTCTGCGGACTGCGTCCGCTGGCTGCTGAAGGCCAAGGCCGACGTCAATGCGACCGACGCCTTCGGTGCGACGGCTCTCCACATGGCCGTGTCCGTCGACCCAGCTCGAGTCCCAGCCGACGCGCAGCTCGAGTGCGTCGAGAGGCTGCTGGCTGGTGGTGCAGACAAGTCACGGGTTGCACAGGCGCCCGCCGGCGACGCGATGGCCGCGGCGACGTCGGCGGAGCTGCGCGAGCTGCTCGTCGCGTCCGACAGGCCGGGCTGGAAGCCTCGGCCGCACCCAGACGACGACGACGAGCAGGAAGCAAAGGCGTTCGCCGCGTTTGGCAGCGCGGTGGCGCAGGTGGCAGCCTATGGAGCGGCCAGCACGCGCGACGACGGGCTTGCCGTGGCGCCGCCCCAGACGCCACCGCCCGCACCGCGGACGGGCGGCGAGCACAGTCGACAGGCGTCGCCGCCGACGGCGAAACCGCAGCCGACGGCGAAACCGCAGCCGACGGCGAAACCGCAGCCGACGGCGAAACCGCAGCCGTGGCGCCCCGCGCTGTACCGCCGCCAGGAGGATGACAGGGCCACCCGCCTGGAGGCTGCGACAGCAGCGCACCATCGCTTGCAGACACGGCACGCGCAGCAAATCCAGGAGCAGAAGGTTCAGCGGTGGCAGCAGCAGCATGTGCAGCAGCAGCAGCAGCAGCAGCAGAAGCAGCAGCGCCCACCGTGGCGCCCGGCTCTGCAGCGGACGCAGCACGAGACCCACCACGCGTTCCGCCACGCGTACCCGTCAGGACAGGTGCTGCGCATCACGGGCGCCGGCGCGGGCACCACGACCTTTGGGCACGCGGCCGCCAGGCGCCTCGCCTCGTCGTCGCCCTCGATCGGAGGCAGCAGCGCTCCTCCTCCTCCCGACGAGCACTCCTTTGGAGAGCTTCCGCTTGCGGCGAGGCCGTCCGGCGACGCCAACGCCGACGCAGTCGATGCAGCGGCCTACGCTGCCGACGCGGCGACCACCTTCGGGCGTCTGCTCGACTTTGCAGAGGAGCGCAAGCAGCACGCGGGCCCCGCCACCAGGAGCCGCCCCGGCGGGCCGCGCCGCGCCGGCGAGCCGCTCACTGTCGGCGACGTGCGCGATGAGAAAGTCGATCTGGCGGCTTCAGCGGTGGCTGCATCGGCCGACGACCATGAGGGTGCACCTGAGGCGTACGACGTCGACGACGACTTCGAGGACGACGTCCCGAGACCGGCAGCGGCCGAGCCGGCGAGCCGGCCCGCGGAGCCCGCGTCGTTTGCAAGCTTCGATCAGCGGGATAATGTACCCACAACAAAGTCTTACTAGAAGCGAGACCACACACCCCCCTCTACGCTCACCACTCTATGCTCGCCACGCTCACCACTCTACGCTCACCACGCTCACCACTCTACGCTCACCACAGCTCGAGCTCCTTCTTGGCGTAGGCGGGCAGCTCGCGCTTGTGGCCGTCGAAGAGCTTCTGCAGCTTCATGACGTACTCGGCGTGCCACTTGACGACAGCCTCGCGCTCGACCTCCGGCTGGTGCGGCAGCACGACGCGCGCGCCGACGACGGTGCGGCAGCGCGCGCGCGGGTTGGGCACGAGCGGCAGGTGCCGGTAGCCGACGCCGACGCCCGTCGCGATCTGGAACTTCTGGGCGATCGCGAGGCGGAGCTTCACGACCCACGGCACGTCGAATGGCCAGAGGAGCGAGTACAGCTGCGTCTCGCCAAAGTGGTAGACGGGCACCAGGTCGTACCCGAACTGGATGGCGTACTTGACGAAGCCTTTGCGGTTCTGGATGTATGCGCGCTCGACGTCCGACGACGAGAGCACGACCTCCTCGACGCCGCCCGGCAGAATCGCCACGTTGCGCCCGCTGCGTAGCGCCTCCTTGAACGGCGCGGGTGCGCTGCTGATCGAGCCCATCAGGTTCATCATCTGCTTGCAGAAAGGCATCTTGAAGATCGGGGGCGCCGCGACGCCCGCGCAGTCCACCTCGCTGCCCGACGCGCACGACAGGATGGCGACGTGCCCATGCGGGTGGTGGCAGTACATGACGGGCTTGGATCCCTTCGGCTGCGCAAACTCGCCGACGATCTTGTGCTCGTCGACCCACGCCGACATGTTGCGGATGAATGCGCGGAAGCCATTCGACTGTGGCACCGTGGGTGCCAGCACGCCGACAAAGAGCCACAGCGCGAGCGCCCACAGAATGCCCACCTCGAAGGCGAGGAGGAAGGTCACAAGAAACGGCGTGACTAGCCACGTCGTCACCCACAAGAAGCACGCGCCGGCGCCGATTAGCCGACCGCGGCAGCTGTAGCACACCCACGCGGCCCAGACGGCGCTCAGCACAGCAGCCCAGCTCATCGTGCGCTGGTCCCAGGCGCCATGGTGAGAGATCGCGTGCTCGAAGTACTCCTTGGCGAAGAGACCCGCGGCCGCGGCGCCAGCGATGCGCGCTAACACACTCATCGGTCGAAAGAAAAAGTAGCAAAAGTTGTAATGCAAGAGATGCATGCAATCGCTAGGCTGAGATGAGCTGTTGGCTTTCGACACGGCGCCCGGGCCACGAACCGAGTCCGGCTATAAAGAATCACGGGGCTGCGTGCTTGATACGGAGTGCGACGTGTGTAGTTGAGGGAAGCTAACAGCGTAAACAGCTTGGTAAACAGCGTAAAAACAGCGAATGCAAACGCCTAAGCTGAAAACGGTAAACAGACTCGCGGACGCCCTAAAGTAACTGGGTGCTGGGGTTTCTAGCTGGCAAACACGTCGCCTCAAGAGCCTCAATAGCGGTGGAAAAGACTCTTCAAAAACACAATTTATTCACGAGAAAATCAAACTCGGCGGAACGTGCCGCCATGCGTGCCGCGCGCCTCTCGATTCTCTTAATACCGCTGCTGGTAGCGGTCGGGGCGCGGGGGAGCGCGGCGGTCCCGAAACTCTCTCGTTCCGGGCTTCTTCCACGTCCCGATGCGCGTGTTGAGCTCGATGCCCATCTCCGTCAGCTGCGCGTGCAGCGCGTCGGCTTCCTCGTACTCCTTGAGCTCCTGGTGGGCCGTCCGCTTCGTGAGCATGTCGCCCACCTGCTTGGTGGTGAACGGGTCGACGGGAGGGCCCACACGATAGTAGCCACCGAACTCGACGACCACGCACCACGTGCGGCGCTTGTCGTCCAGCACCACGCTGTAATCGGCGCGCAGTCTCGCCGTAATCTCGTCGGCCGTAGCGTAGTCTTTGGCGTATTTCGCTTCGCCGCGTGCCTCAAGAAGAGCTGCGATGCCCGCCTCGTCGACGCCCGCGCCACGCGAAGCACCACCACCACCACCAGTAGATAAGCCCGTGTCGACCTCAAGGGTGGCCTCGACCACCGCCGCACCTCCCTCGCCCTCCTCATGTGCCTCGTCGGCTGGCGCTGCGACGGCAGTGGCCGGTGCCTCCTGCGCCTCGAGCAGCCTCTCGACCAATTCGTCCTTCTTGCCGCCCACCTTGAGGCCTGCCTCGCGAAGCAGATCCTTGAGCTGGGGGACGGTCAGCGCACGCAGCTCGTCGGCAGACGGCGAGCTGCCGGGGGCAACGGTGGTCTCTCTATCGGTATCGGTTGCGCTCGCAACCGACGTGCCGTCGCTCGAGGCAGCCGGCGCCCCCGTATTCCCATCGTCTGGGCGCACGCCGTTACTGCCAGTCGGCACCGTCGCACCTGCCAAGTCGCCGTCCCCGGCGATGCGTGTCCACGCCTTCGGGTCGAAGGCCACTCCGTCCGCTCGCCACATGCGCGCGTTGTCATCGACGGCGACACCGAGATCCGCGAGCATTTCCTTCAGGGCGTCCGCCTCGTCGTACCGCCTCTGCCTCTTGGCGACGAGACGGGCCGCCAGAAGACCGTTGATGGGCTCGAAGTCGTCGGCGGAGAGCGGCGTGGCGTCCGCCGCCACCCGCGTATAGTCATGCCCGAGGATGCCGTACTCCGTCTGCGCGCGCATCACTGCCGGCATCGGCCCGACGTCGGGCGGCCCGACCGTGGCTCCCGGACCCTGGTCAAAGCTCGGCCGAGAGGCGCGGCGCTCCGGCTCGCGGCCGTCGCTGCGGGCACCACCGGCCACGCGCCACTCTCCGTCCTTGTCGCTCACGGTGACGCCGTGCTCGGCCTGCAGCCGCTCTCTCAACTCATCGGCCTCGTTGAACATCCGGCGCTCGCGCATGCGGCTGCGCTCCTCCAGCAACGCCTCGACGGCGTCCACGTCCACCCCTCGCGCCCCGCATCCATGAGCGCGAACGTACGGGGCGAGGCGCCCGCCGCCCGGCCGCTCATTGCCCTCACGGCCGCTGCCACCACGGCTGAAGCCACCGCCGACAAACCACTCGTTGTCACGATCATAGACGGTGACACCGTGCTCCTTTGTGAGCCGATCACGCACATCGTCGGCCGCGGCGAAGTCGTGCTCACGACGGAGCATCGTTCGCTCCTCGAGGAGAGCCTCCACAGCAGCCACGTCGACCGGATCGGCATCACCCTGGCGGCGTACATAGCCGCTGCCACCACCACGTGGTCCACTCTGAAATGAACCGCCGCGCCGGTCGAAGCTAGCGCTGTCGCGATCCCAACCGCCGCGGCCACCACCGCCACCGCCGCCGCCGCCGCCAGGCTTGGGCTCACCACATTTGAAGCAGGAACTCTTGGAGGCAAAAACGTTGGCAGAGCAGGCGGGGCAGGTCCAGTCTCCGGGCTTCCTCTCATAGCCTCCGCCACCAGCGCCGTTGCCGTAGGATTGCTCACGGTAGCTACCACCGCCGCGGCCGTCGCCACCACCGCGGCCATAGGATTGCTCACGGTAGCCGTCACCTCCGCGGCCGCCGCCACCGCCACCATAGGAGGACCGCCCGCCACCGAAGTCGCTGCCACCGCCACCGTAGCCGCGATCGCCTCGGTCTGGGTTGTAGCGACGCTCAGAACCACCACGCCCGCCGCCGAAGTCGCTGCCACCGCCTCGGTCTGGGTTGTAGCGACGCTCAGAACCACCACGCCCGCCGCCGAAGTCGCTCCCACCGCCTCGGTCTGGGTTGTAGCGACGCTCAGAACCACCACGCCCGCCGCTGAAGTCGCTGCCACCGCCATCGTAGCCGCGATCGCCACGAGCGGCATTGTCGCGCCCACGGCCGTATCCGCTGCCACGGTCACTGCCGCCGCGACCACCGCCATATCCACCTCGGTCCCCGTAGTTGTCATCGCCGCCGCTCCACTGAGCTGATATTTTGGGCGTCGCACCACGGCTGGTGATGGCCAGCGAGCGCGTGATGGGCGCAACAAATGTGGCGCAGGGCAGTACGGTGACGGCGAGAACCGTCCAGGACACGCGCATGATGGCCTTCCGTTCAGATATGAGAGGTTGCATACTGTAGAGTAGACAAAAACCCAAGTCGCGGCGAACGCAGAGTTCCTCGCCAGACACAGCCTCGACGAGATCGAGCTCCACGAGGTGCAGGGAGGAGCGCTCCCCTTCATACCTTCGGACGCCACGTGCGCGTTCTCGCAGTTACAGGTCAGCATCCTCAAGACCATCACCGGCAA
>Ga0209713_10003367_pt1 | contig 10153 bp, 2 predicted proteins | sample ArcOceMetagenome_3_FD_187444 | JGI IMG/M metagenome (GOLD analysis project Ga0209713, IMG submission 187444) | Marine eukaryotic phytoplankton communities from Arctic Ocean - Arctic Ocean- Svalbard ARC20M Metagenome (SPAdes) (version 2) | ecosystem: Environmental > Aquatic > Marine > Oceanic...
GCCCCCTTCTCTCCCCCGTGAGTTCCAGAGAACCTTGCCGGCACTAATCGAGTAGGTGTCTAGATGTAGTGTGACTGTGCGGGCCACGAGCTCCATGCTAGGAGTGTGGTAAAGCAAGCAAGCAAGATTCTGTCAGAACTTTAGGCAGTTTACACTTACCTCCGGGCTTCCCGAATACAAGGGGGGCACATTACGGCAAGTACGGGAAGCTCTACACCCCTAAAGGCAACGAACGCCCAGGGCCGCAGCAAAATGCTGGCCCGTGTGCTCTTCCTGGCCACTGTGGCAGCTGCACGCCAGCACAATGGCGTGCTGAGCACGCTCGAGAGCCTCGAGAGGGCCGTGGACTCCGAACTCGCCGAGGAGTTTGCTGGGATGGAGCGAATGACCTGCAAGCAGAATTTCAAGTCCATCCAGCACGGGAGCACGACGGCCGGTTCTGTCTTCATGCCGTCGCAGCAGGACGTCGACGATTGCACGGAGGGCTTCAAAGGCCTCGTCGGCATTGGACCAAAATATGATTGCACCGCCTGCTACGCCTCCGCCGAACACGTTTTGGTCTGCACGCACCGCACCAACTGCGTTGGCATCCAACACAAAGGTGGCGAAGAGCTCACGGGGGCGCGGGGGGTGACGCGTCTGCCATGGCAAAAGCACGTCGTGGGGGCGAAACGCACGTTTGTACCTTCCACTCGTTCGCTCAAGGACTTCGTCGTGCACACGGCAAAGAACCAGGTGGAAAAGTGGCAGAAGCTGAAAGCGTGGGGCAACCGCTTGTACGACAAGATCAAGTCCAGCAGATTTATGGCCTCCCCGAGCTCGGTATTCCGCAGCTATGCAGGCAAGGACCTTGCGTCGGTCAAGAGCGATCTGTCGGCCACGTTCAAAACGTGGAAGGCGGGCCTCAAGAACATCAAGTTCTCCACGGACGACTCTGCCTCCACGCTGAAGAGCCTGCTGATGTGGGCAGGAGAGCACCAGGACGAACTGGAAACGACGTTGCACGCACAGATTACCGATGAGGCCGGCCTGGAGCGGCTTCGAGAAAAGTGGGCGGCGGAGCTCGAACGCGGCGGGCCCGACCTCGAGCGAAAGATCGATCCCAGGGGCGGCTGCATCAACATCGTCCTCACGGCCGACGGTGGCATTGGCGCAATCGGCGGTGCTTTCGCGATCGAGGTGGGCTTCTGCATGGCGTACGTCCAGGAGCAGCTGCTCACAAAGTTCACTGCGTCCCTGGGCGTCGGCATGATGCTGGGGCCCATGGGCGGCGCGTCACTCGGCCAAGGCATCGGCCTCGCAATCGGCGTCCCCAAGGAGTGCACCGAGTCGCCAGAAGCGTGGGAGGAGTGCAACGGCGGGGGGGAGAAGCCCGAGATCGTGCAGCAGATGGCGATCGAGGTGGAGTTCGATATCGGCTTCGGGGCCGGCGCGGCCGTCTTCATCGAGTATGACACGGAGGAGGGCAGCACCATTCTCGATCCGGACCACTACAACGCTGTGGGGGCCGAGTTCGTCTTCAAGGAGGGGGCCAATGCTGAGGCGGCCGTAAAGTACGCGATGGCCATGATGATCGCGGGGTCGAACCCGGTGGAGCTCGCCAAGCAGATCCCACGCACCTTCCGCAAGGGATATGACGGGTTGTCCGAGGCCTTCAGCAACATCTGGATGTGATGTTAGGCTGTGGCTCGTCGCTCTCCCGTGATCCAGCGAGGAGTGCACCGTTTGCACAGCATCATGCACTGTGACCCTTCATCCTATAGCTGAGCTATTCGAGTTCTCATCGACTACATTCTAGCCGACAGATAGACTGTGAATGATTTTACATCTGAGACGCTATTTTTGCGCGCTCGCTCTAGCTGTTTACGCTGTTTACGCTGTTAGCTTACCTCAACTACACATGTCGGACTCCGAATCAAGCAATTAGCCCCGTAATTGTTCATATCCGGACCCGGTCTGTGGCCCCTCTCCGTCTCGAAAGCCAAGCAGCCCAGCCGACGGCGTGGATGGAGGTTGTTTACGCTGTTTGCTGTTAGCGTACCTCAACTACACACCTCGGACCCCGTGACCGGTACGGGCCCCAACTGCTCATAGCCGGACTGTTTAAGCTGTTTAAGCAGAGCTCTCGCCGTGATTCTCAGTTTACTGGCGAAGTCGGCTTGTCCGTCGCCGGCTATTGAGGCTATTGAGGCGACGCGTTTGCCAACTAGAAACCCCGGGACCCAGCACTTACGGTTTAACGGTTTAACGCTGCTAGCTTACCTCAACTACACACCTCGAACTCCTTGCCAGGTTTACGTGCATAGTTTGCATGCGTGTCGTTGAGTTTGAACGTCTGGCTGTCAACGCAAATCGTTGGAGTGTGCTAAAGCCCTAGCTCACAGATGCAGGCCACCATCGCGGCTACCCTCGGGCCGTCGCTCGAGGCAGGGCTCGCGCAGGGCCGCGCGGCGCAGCGAGCGGCGCGGCCTCGCACCTCGCGCTCGCCCAGCTCGTCGCCGCCCAAGGAGCGGCCCGAGGCGCCGCTGGACAACTTCCTCGCCACGCGCACGACGCTGCTGGCGGCGCCGCCGCCGGCGGAGGCGATGAAGCTCTCGCCGCGCCTCATGCCGTACCGGCCGTCGAGCGCCTCGCCGCGCCTCGCCGGCCGCGGCACGGCCGCGCACAGCGACCCGTCGGCGCCACCGCCGGCGCAGCTCATCTGCACGCCGCTAGGAGGCGGCGCGAGCTTCAGTGGACGACGCAGAGTCACGGGGCTGCCGCTTCCGCCCGGCACCCCGACCGACCGCGGCGGGGCACCGCCGCCGCAGTCGCCCGCCTCCGACGCCGCCTCCGACGCGCACCCGTCGTCGCGGGCGCACGCGGCGATGCTGTCGCTCGGCTGGGGCCAGGCGCGGCGCGTCGTGCTCGTCGGCGGCAAGGAGCCGCACGGCCGGCTCGCCCCCGCGGTGCTGCACGTCTTCGACCCGTCGACCAACGCGTGGTCGGCCCCCGCCGTGCGCGGGCGCGGGCCGGGCTCGCGCGCGGGCGCGTCGGCGTCGGCGCTCGGCTGCTGCCGCGCGATGTTCTTCGGCGGTCTGAGCCACGCGGGCGGCGGCGAGCACGACGCGTACGTGCTGACGCTCAAGGTGGCGCAGCGGCGGCTGCCCGGCACGACGGTGGTGCCCACGTTTGGCTGGGAGCAGCTCACCCTCCGCCGCGTCGACAGGCACGGCGACGACGTGGGCACCGCCGCGGCGGCCGCGGCCGGTGGCGGTGGAGGAGGAGAGGGAGGAGAGGGCAGCGCATCGTTCAAAACGAAGAAGGAGGCCGAGGGCGGCGGCGGTGGGACGGGCACGGGCACGGGCACGGGCACGGGCACGGGCACGGCGGCGGTGCCGGCGCCGGCGGCCGCCGCGGTCGAGCCGTCGAGGAAGGAGCTCTCGCTCTCCTCGTGGGAGAAGAAGGAGCTCGCAGCCAAGGAGCGCCAGGAGGAGGAGGCGGCCGAGCTGGCGAGGCAGCAGGCGCTGCTGCCCGCGCCGCGCGGCTTCCACGCCTCGGCGTCGGTGGGGCTCGCGCTCTTTGTCTACGGCGGGCAGACGAGCGACGGGGCGGTGCTCAGGGACGACGGCCCCGGCGGCGGCGGCGGCGGCGGCGGCGGCGGCGGCGGCGGCGGCGGCGGCGGCGGCGGCGGCGGCGGCGGCGGCGGCGGCGGCGGCGGCGGCTCGGGCTCGATCTTCGCTGCGGCAGGTGGTGCGGGTGGTGCGGGTGGTGCGGGTGGTGCGGCGTCGATCGAGCGGAGGATATCGATGGCACCGACGCGTCGGCCGACGATGGCGCCGCCGTCGATGGCGGTGGCGGCGTCGCCGCGCCCCGGCAGCGCGCGCGCGGCGTCGCCGCGCCCTGGTAGCGCGCGCGCGCGCCCTGGTAGCGCGCGCCCGAGCTCGGCACGGCCGTCGTCAGCGGCGTCGACGGCGCTCTCGTCGTATTCGGTCGCCGCCTCGTCGATCCGCGCGCCGCAGCGGGTCAAGACGGTGGTGCCAAAGTCGATGCTCAAGCAGTTTGGCAATGCCGAGCTCTACGCAGCCGTCTACCCCAACGCCATCGTCTCCGCCGCCGATGGCGACGCCGACGGGGCGGGCTCGCCCGGGCGGCAGCAGCGCGCGATGGCGCTCGAGGCGGCGGGCGCCGCCAACAGCACGCCGTCGTTTGGTCGCAGGGAGGCGGCGCCGCCGAGGCTGCTCGACGACTTCTGGTGCCTCATGCTGCAGGCCGACGGCCACCTCGCGTGCTCGCGCCCGTGCACGCGCGGCGCCAGACCCGGGCCGCGCACGCTGCACTCGCTGTGCGCGGTGGGCGAGACGCTCTTCCTCTTTGGCGGCGTCGGCAACCTGCCGCCGGCGCCGCCGACAAGCAAGTCGACGCTGCACTGGACCAAGGGCATCGTCTCGTTCGGCGCGGCGGGCTCCGAGATCGGAGCGCCGCCGCGGCCGCTCCGCGAGCTGTTTTTGATCTCGTCGCGCGAGCTCGTCTGGTCGCAGCTCATCGGCGGCGGCCCTCCCGCGCCGCGCCACGCCCACTGCGGCGTCGCGCTGCCGCGGCGGCTGCTGGTGCTGGGCGGCGCGGCCTACGGCAACACGGCGCAGCTCGAGCCGCCGCGCGCAGAGGCGTACGACGCGGACACGTGCATGTGGCGCGTCGTCGGCACCGCCGCACCCGCACCCAAGAGCGCCCTGAGCGGCGGCGGTGGCGGTGGAGGCAGTGGCGGCGGTGGAGGTGGCGGCGGCGGTGGAGGTGGCGGCGCGAGTGCGGGTGCGCTCGCGCCGGTCGCGGGCGGCGCGGCGCCACCGACGCCACCCGGCGCGAGCGCCGCCGCGCTCGGCTCGGGACACGTGCTCGTGGTGGGTGGGCTGACGGGCGCACCACGCGACCGCGCCGACGGGCTCACGAGCGCGGCCGCGGTGACCAAGGTGGTGCTGCAGGGCGAGCCGCGGCTGTCGCGGCTCGATCCGCCCGAGGGGTCGGTGCGCGGCGGCACGACGCTGCTGCTGCACGGCGAGGGGCTGCGCGCGTCGGGCACCGTGCTCGTCAGGTTCACGTACCGGCAGAACGAGGGCGTCGGCATCGACGAGCGCTCGGTCGAGGTGGTGGTGGTGGGGCAGACGGTGGGCACCGACGGCAGGGCCGTGCGCTGCGTGACGCCGTCGCTGCTCTTCGCGGCCGACGAGTGCATGGCGACCGTCGACGTCGCCGTCTCCGACCACGTGCCGCTCAACCTGCAGTGGGCCGCCACGTTCGACGCCGCCGACACGGCCGTCGCGGCGACGCGCCGCGAGCGCGCGCTGCAGCAGAGCGTGCGCCGCCTCGGCGGCGACGAGGCCGAGCGGCTGCGGCGGCTCACGGGGGGCGCGGTGCCGCCGCCCCGATGGACGGACGAGCAGCTCGAGTTCTTCCTGCGCGGAGAGACGTGCCTCGACCACTGCGCCTTCGGGGGCGCGGGGCTGCGCGGCGGCGTGGCCGGCGTCGAGTGCAAGTTCCTCTGCACCGCGATGGACATCCACCACCGGCAGCGCTCGTCCGGCGGCGACAGGTTCTCGCTCGCCATCGTGCCCGCCGCCAAGCCCGCCGCCGACGCCGCCTCCGCCTCCGGCGACGCCGCCTCGCAGCAGCAGCAGCAGCAGCAGCAGCAGCAGCAGGCAGAGGCGGCGGAGGCGGCGGAGCGAGGGCCGCAGGCGCGGGCGGCGGCCAAGCAGAAGGCGGCCGCGGGCAACGCCGACCCATGGGCGCTGCCGCCGACGGCCGCCGAGGACCACGGCGACGGGACGTACTCGCTCGCGTACAACCTCTCGAAGGCGGGGCGGTACACGCTGCTGGTGCTGCACGCGCTGCACGGCCGCAAGCCGCTGCGCGAGTACTCGCTGCTGGTGCGGCCCGCGCACACGGTCGCCGCAAAGTGCCTCGTCGAGGGCATGGGCAGCGGCAGCGGCAGCGGCAGCGGCAGCGGCAGCGGCAGCGGCAGCGGCAGCGGCAGCGGCAGCGGCAGCGGCAGCGGCAAAGACGCCGTCGTGCGCGCGGGCGAGAAGCTCAAGCTGCAGCTGCGCGCGCGCGACACCTTCGGCAACGAGACGAGCCCGCCCGCGTCGGCGTGGTCGGTCGGGCTCTACGCCGCGACCAACCGCCTCGTGCTGCGGCCGAAGCCGACGGCCGACGGCGTCATCCGCTTCACGCTCGAGGTGGCGGGGACGTACTGGCTGCGCACGGCCTTCCGTGGCCAGCTGCTGCCGCAGCCGCACGGCAAGCTGCTCTTCGCTGTCGAGGCGGCGCCGGCGCACCTGCCGCACTGCCTGCTGCTGCCGGTGCCGCAGCCGCCCGCGCTGGCGCCGCCGGAGGCCACGCCGGCCGACGCCGGTGGCGGCGCGCCGCCGCCTGTCCGGCAGGGCTCGTCGGGCGTGCTGCCGGGCGCGTCGCCGTCGAAGCTGCATCTCGAGGAGCGCAAGGGCTGCGTGAGGCTGCTCGCGCACGACGAGTTCCACAACCCGCTGCGCTCGCCGGGCGCGCTCGTGACGGCGCGTCTCGCGTGGTCGGAGGACGCGAAGGAGATCACGAGCTCGCTCGCCGAGGTCTCCGAGCGGGGCGACACCGCCGAGCCGGGGTACATCGTCTCGTACTGGTACATGATGCGCCGCGCCGCCTCCAACCGCGGCCGCCCGCCGCCCGAGGTGCGGCTGGTCGTCGATGTCGACGGCGAGGCGCTGCCGCCTCTCCTCGTCTCGTCAACGGACAGCGATGCGCCCACCACCATCATGGCCAATGCCGCCGCCGCCGCCGCCGCCGCGAGGGCCGCCGCCGCCGCCGAGGCCGCCGCCGCCGCCAAGGCCGCTGCCGGCTCCGTCGCCGCCACCCCCGAAGCGGACAGGACGATGGTGCCGGTGGCACCGCCGGCGGCGGCCGCGCCGCCGCAGCCGCGGGGGCGCCGCCCGCCGCGCCCGGCAGCCGACGGGTTGCCGCAACCGGCGTCGCCGTCGCCCTCGGTGGTGCCCGAGTCGCCGCAGGCCGCCGCGACGCCGGGCACCACGCCGGGCATGCCGCCGCCGCTCGGCGCGGCGCCCGCGGGGGCCGCGGCGGGGGCGGGGGCGGGGGCGGGGGCGGCGCCGCTCGGCGCGGAGGAGGTGCGGCAGGCGGCGGAGGCGGCGCGCGATGCGGTGATGGCGGCGCGACGGCGCGAGCGCGACGCGGCGGCGGCGCCGCCTCCGCAGCCGCCGCGGACGAAGAGGGGGGCCTTCGAGGCGGCGGAGGCGCTCGCCGAGGAGGAGGTCGTCGCGGCGAGGAGCGTCGAGGAGGCGCTCTGGGCGGAGCTGTGGCTCGAGGGCGTCGCGCCGCAGCTGCGCGCGCTGCCGGCGTACGAGGCGCAGCACGCGCAGCTCGAGCGCACCCTCGCGGCGCGGCTGGGCGAGGCCGCGAGGCTCTTTGTCGCCTTCTCCGAGCCGGTCGAGCCTCCGCAGCAGCTGTCGCCCGCCAAGCCGCCGCCCGGCGCCGGCTCGACGATGAGCATGCGGGACCGCGACCCGGACGTGGCGATTGCGGAGGCGGAGGAGGCGCTGCGGCGGGCGACGATGGACGCGGTCGCCGAGGGCGTCGAGGGTATGGACGAGCTGGCGGGCGAGCTGGGCGACGGCGCGCCCGCCGCCGCCGACGGCGAGGGCGGCGACGACGACGACGAGGCGGTGCCGCCGCCGTGCGACCCGTGGGCGGCGTGGGAGCTGCCGCGGCTGCTGCTGCAGGCGGAGGGGCGGCGGATGGGGCGGCTGCACTGGCAGCAGTTCTGCCGCGAGGCGCGGCTCGTCACGTCGGAGGTGACGATGGCGCACCTCGACGCGCTGCTGTGGCTGCTCCACCCCGAGATTGCCGAGGACGCCAACTACCTCGAGAAGGCCAGCGTGCGGCAGGGCCGCCCCGGCTCGGCCGCCGCCGCCGCCGCCGCCGCCGCCGCCGCCGCCGCCGCCGCCGCCGCCGCCGCCGCCGCCGCCGCCGCCGCCGCCGCCACCGCCGCCGCCGCCACGGGCGGCGGCGGCGCGGCGGCGGCGGCTGGGGCCGCTGCTGGCGCGCGCCCCGGGAGCGCGGCGAGCCTCGCGAGCACGCGCCCCGGCAGCGCGGCGTCGTCTCTCAACGGCCGGCCGGGCAGCGCGGGCACGGCGGGCAGCGTCGCCGGCTACGGCGCGGCGTGGGCCGACCTGCCGCTGTCGGCGCTCGCGGCGCTCGAGGCGGGCGCGCTCGGCTCGATGTCGGCGCCGATGCCGCGGCGGCACAGCCAGGCGGACGCCTTCCTGCTGCAGGGCGTCGAGCTCGGCCTCGCCGAGCTGCTCGCCTTCGTCGTGCACGCGGCGGTGTGGCGGCGCCACCCTCACCACGACGCCGCCGCGCACCACCCGGCGCGGTGGACGCCGGCGCTGCCGAGCTGCGTCGACGGCCTCTTCGCGGCGGAGCTCGTCTTTGCGACGCGCGCCGTCGAGGTGGCGGCGGCGGGCGAGGCGCTCGAGGAGGACGGCTCGGTGGCGCTGCGGGGCTACCGCGCGGGCGAGGGCGGCGACGACGTGACGCGCGTCTTCATCCGCTACCGGCACGAGCTGTGCGCGGCCTACGGCGCCTTCGCCGGGCTGCTCGAGGGGCCCGAGGAGCAGCTGCGGCGGCGCGGGGAGGAGCGCGCGCGCCACCTCGCGCTGAGCTACGCGCTGCTCGGCACCGACGCCGAGCCCGTCCCCGAGGAGCCGCCGCCGCGGGAGAAGGAGGCGGCGGCCAAGGCGGCCGCCAAGCACGAGAAGGAGGCGGCGGAGGCGGCGGCCAAGGCCAAGGCCAAGGCCAAGGCCAAGGCGGCGGCGGCGGCGCCGGCGTCGTCGCCGCTCCTCTCGTCGCATGAGATGCTGCTGATGCTGCGCTGGGCGGGGCTGCTGCGCGAGCCGCCGGAGGAGGTCGCGGCCGACGAGGGCGACGAGGGCGACGGCGAGGAGGGCGACGACAACGGCGAGGAGGACGCCGAGGAGGAGGAGGTGGGTGAGCCGCCGGAGGCGGTGGATGAGGCGGGCGAGAAGGAGAAGGCCGAGCGGCTCTCGGCCAAACGGCCGAGCAGCGCGTCAGTCGCGACGGTGGCGACGCGGCGGCGCTCGGCGGTGGTGGAGAAGGAGGGGCAGCTCGAGCCGGCGGTCGTGCTGCGCGAGTTCGTGCTGTCGCTGCACGAGGCCATCGACGACGAGCAGCTCGAGGAGGAGCTGCGCCGCCTCGAGGCGGCGCCGCTGCCGGCGGTCGACGGCGCCGGCTGCGCGGCGCTGCCGCTGCCCGCGCCGCGCGAGGCCATCTCGCAGACGGCGGTGGAGGCGAAGCCGCCGTCCAAGGAGGACGCCGAGGGGGCCAAGGAGGCGGACGGGGTGGATGGTGCGGAGGGGGCGGAGGGGGAGGAGGAGGAGGTGGAGGAGGAGACGGAGACGGGCTACGAGGCCGACGAGGGGCTCGCCGAGGCGCTCGTGGCGGCGGAGGCGATCGAGCGGCGCGACTACCGCGGCTTTGGGCCGACGCGGCGGTGGCGCGCCACGTACGACGAGTTCCTGACGTGCCTGGTGCGCTGCGCCGCCTCGCAGAGCGTCACGGCCGACGAGGGCCTCGGCAGCGGCACCGGCCAGCTGAGCGAGAGCATCTCGACGCGCGTGCGCAAGGGCCCCTTCCCCGCGCCGCAGCCGGCGGAGCTCGGCAAGCGCGTGGGCGAGCGGCTCGTCGAGCTGCAGCGGCCGCCCGTCGTCGAGGCGCCGCGGACGATCTGGTCTACGACCAAGGGCGGCCCGGCGGAGGCCGCACCAGATGCCGTGCCCGCCTCGCCGCGGCGCAAGGCGAGCAACCTCTCGAAGGGGGCAGCGGCGCCGCCCAGGAAAGGGAGGAAGTAGGTAACGCGAGGGTATGCATTCACTCTCAGCACTTTGTTTACTCGATCTTCTTGGAATGGGTGGTGTGCCCCTCAGACACGCGCCGAGTTGGCGCGCGCAAGAGCGTGAAGAAGCCAACGAGATGCCACTCTCGCTTTTCTCCGTCGCGCTCATGTCGGCCCGCACGCAGCGGCCCGCCCTGCCTCGTCTGCTCGCGCTGCGAGGCGGCGACGCTCACTGCTCCGCGCTCAGACGCCTGGCGACGC
>Ga0209713_10003368_pt1 | contig 10150 bp, 4 predicted proteins | sample ArcOceMetagenome_3_FD_187444 | JGI IMG/M metagenome (GOLD analysis project Ga0209713, IMG submission 187444) | Marine eukaryotic phytoplankton communities from Arctic Ocean - Arctic Ocean- Svalbard ARC20M Metagenome (SPAdes) (version 2) | ecosystem: Environmental > Aquatic > Marine > Oceanic...
GAGAACGAGGACGACCTTGAGACGCAGCGGCGGCCGTCTTGTCGACCGGCCCGAGTCTGTCGTCGTGGTGGTGTCGACCGGACGGTCGAGATCAAGTCGCGGCTCGCTTCACGCATCACCGGGCTGCACCGTCGAGGAGCAGGCCAGCCAAGGACGTCACCCCTTCGCAGTGTCCAAGGGCTTTCGCGCGCAGCCACTGACTTCGCAACGATCTCCGCGCTCTCCAATTAACTGTGACGCTCTACCGACGACACCAGTCGCGAGAGCTTGTCGAGCGCTCTTTGGGGATATGCGGATGGCCTCTGGAGTCCAACGGGGAGCCGAGGAGTGGCGTCGCGAGCGCCACGTGCGCGAGAAAGGGTGTCCGACACGTTATGCAGGTACTAGGGTTAAACAGCAAACACGCCTAGAGGGCGCGAGGCCAACTTCTCCGAGCTCGACCAACCTCACGACCGCTACTGAGCGGGCGCCGACTCGCGGGCGCCCTAAAGTAACTGACTGGGTCCTGGGGTTTCTAGCTGGCAAACGCGTCGCCTCAATAGCGATCTCAATAGCCTCAATTCCAAGGACAGACCAGGGCCTAATAAATGGCGCATTCGGGGATCATGGAAGTCGACATGAACTTGGACCTGGCGCGAACTTGACCTGGGCGCAAATGCCAATTCAGCTGGAAATGGGCCCGACAAGAGCATCGTTCCCGATGGCCATCGGGCATGCCGTGCCAACTGTCCCAACACCTTAAACTGGGTGTACGCAACCTCCAAAACAACTCTTATTTTTGAAATCACAAATTATAGCCGCGGCGTGCTTTCGGCGGCACCATGGCACTAGCCTTTCTCGCCACCTCCGCCCACGCCGAACGCGAGCTGCTCAGCGAGTTCAACGGTGCGCGGAGCCACTCCCAGACAGACTGGGCGACGCACGCGACCGTGGCGACGGCGCGCGAGTACACGCGCGCCGATGGCATCACGATGGCGCACACCGCGATGAGAGAGGGCGCCGGCGTGCGCTCGCGCGTCCCCAAGTGCGCGCAGCTCGACCCGATCGGCTCCTCGACGTGGGAGAGCGAGGGCACTCAGCACTTCTTCTACCAGTTCATCGTGCAGCCGTGGCGGCCCTTCCAGCTCATCCAGATCGACTTCCACCGGCCCGGCCCGCAGTTTGCGATCGAGCACCTCGACTTTGGGCGCGTGACGGGCGCCAGCGTGTACGACAGCACGCCCTTCTCGCTCACGATCGAGCTGGGCCCGGTCCCGAGCAACCGCGACGGCGCCTTCCTGGTCGAGGGCACCGGCACGCAGAACTCGGACCTCGAGGTGACCTGCTTCGCGGAGATGGCGCCGCCGCCCGCGCCGCCGCACCCGAGCGACTGCGAGGACGGCAAGGTGCGGTACAACGTGACGCGGCAGTGGTCGACGGGCTCGTCGGTCGAGATCTGGTTTGGCAACTGGGCGCTGGGCAAGGTGATCACGCTGCGCTTCTGGGGCGAGCGAAACCCGCTCTCGCTCGTGTACATGGGCGGCGGGAAGCCGGTGACGTGCGACCCCAACCTCGACCCGAGCTGCAACCCGGTGCTGCAGGAGCAGGCGCGGATGCAGCACTCGTCGTCGTCGTCGGGCGCGCCGAGCCTCGGCGGCAAGTTCGGGCTGCACGAGGCGACCGGCACGCAGACGCTGCTCAAGGACAAGTACGACTTTGGGCAGGGCCGCCGGCTGGGGCAGCAGATCCAGCTCGGCGGCCTCGCGGTCTTCCAGCCGGTCAACGGCCGCGTCGACCTCCGGTTCGCCATGGACACGGTCAACTCGAACGAGAAGCCCAACACGATTACGTTTGGCCTCAACCCGCCCGCGATCCACCTCCCGCACATCCTGTGCCACGACGAGTGGCCACCTCCGCCCTCGCCGCCGCCGCCGCCGAGCCCGCGCCCGCCGGACTCGCCGTGGCCGCCGCCGCCCGAGCCGCCCAACGGCCCGCCGCCGCTGCCGCCCTCACCGCCGCCGCACCCTCCGCTCAAGCCGCTGCGAGCGGTGGAGCGGGCGGAGCTCTCGGCGATGCGTCTTGGCCGCGCCATCGGTGGCGGTGCCTTGGGCTGGCCGCCCGCGCCGCCGCCGCCGCCTCCGAGGGAGAGCAGCGGCGGCACCTCAGCCGTCCACTTGCTGCTCCGTGCGGTGCTGGTGCTCGGCGCACTCGGCGCCGGGGGCTACGCTTGCCTGCTGCGGCTGCGACGGCGCTTGCGGCAGCGGGGGCGCATCGCGGTGCCGCGAGACGAGGGCGGCAGTGGCGCCAAGACGCCACGCAAGCGCCCCGGCAAAGTGGAGAGCAGGGGACGCTCGCAGGCGGCAGGCAAGGAGCGACGGCAAAAGGCGGGAGGGAAGCGCGGCGGCGCGGCGCGGGACGCCGAAGCTGAGGACAGGCTGGTCGACTTTGCTGAGGACTCGGAGACGGACGAGGCGGAGGAGGAGGCGGAGGAGGTGGAGTGGGCGGAGGAGGAGGAGCGCCGGCAGGTGGGCTCAAGAAGGACGCGCCCGACGGCGGGCACGAAGGCGGGCGGGAGCAGTGCAAAGAAGCCGAGCAAGAGGTCGCAGGCTGTGCAGCGAGATGCGGTCGAGGACGAGGCGCAGTGCATCAAGGCGGACGCCGACGCCGAGATGCTGCGAGTCCACGAGATGATTGAGGCGGAGCTGGCATCCGTGGCCGAGCAGCAACCGCAGGATCGCGCCGCTCGTCCGGCAAAGACGAAGACCAAGGGTAGCAGGAGGTGATAGCTACGTTAAAGTCTACGAACCAACATTTGCGAATCCAAATCTGCCCTGCGCTGCCTTGGTGTCCGGAGCCCACGCTGCTCCCCTGGCCACCCCACCACCGCCTGCTGCCGCCGGTGGAGCCTTCGTCAGCACGCGTAGTATGCCGAGCACGCGCTGCAGCGCCTTGGCGTCGTGCCTGCGAAGGAAGATGCGGCGACATGCGTGAGGCAGCTGGGCAGTCTCGGGTCACGAGGCTTGCAAGCCTGTGGCCCGCGCGGATAGGGGCTCTCGTGACGAGCTGGCGCACGGCCGCAGCACGAGCTCACCCACTCTCGTGCAGTCGCTGGCAGCTTCGAGCACTTCGAGCAGCCGCCGCCGCTGAGCTGGCTTGATGGCCTGCTGTGCGCCGAGCAGGCCGAGGCAGATCTCCAGCAGCCAGTGCCAGCACTCGGGGTCGGTGCTGGCAGCCAGCACGCCCAGCAGTTTGACGGCCCCGGCGCGCACAATGGACGGCGCGAGCGACGGGGTGTTGGCGAGCGCCGCCAGCAGGCGCAGCCCCACCGCGCGCAGGAGCGGCTCGTCGGGTCGGAGTGCCGCCACCAGCACTGGCAGCACGCCCGCCCGCTCCAGCGTCTGGCACCCGGTCGGGCCGAGGCTCAGATTCCACATGAGCTGCACCGCGATCTCCGCACCGGGCGACGCGCCCTCCACGAGCATCTCGAGCAGCGCGACCGTGACCGCGAGCGAGCCGACCGCTCCAGCCAGCGTGACGGCAGCCTCATGGGTCTCGCAGCACGCAAACAGCTCGTTGAGCCGGTGCACGGCCGACACGCGCTCGCACGTCGGTGTGGTGGTGGTTGTTAGCGTGTCCGTGTGTGCGCTGACCACCGCCTTGACCTCCCAGCCGACTTTGTTAGCTCGTTGCTGCGTCATAGATATGAATGTAGAAGTCGGATGAGCGGGACAAGGGGCTGATGCTTGATCAAAAGCCTCGTGTGGCACCGCCTCGCATACTTCTCAACCTCGACGCAAACCAGCGCACGCAAGTTCACGCCTTCCATGCTCCGCGAGGCGAGGTCCCCAGCTGCAGCCCTCCTGGACTTGGACCAACCCTGGGGCTGAAACTGCACCGGCAGCAACTCCAATCGCCAGGCCACAACGGCAAAGCTGCACAATGTACATGATGATTTGATGTGAAAATTTGACGGATATTTTTCTACTAAGCGATTTTCTCGGCAAATCAGTCAATTTCGCAGTGAGTCATGACGCTGAGCACAAACTAGAGGGCATGCAAACATCCAACAACCATCTCCAAATCCAACGTATCATCAATGTTCACTCAGCTCTCGAAGCACCTCGCAAACCGCGCCGCGAAGAGCCGCAGGAACTCGACGTTCTCGAGGAACTTGGTGTGGACGGCGCGGCCGGCGAACTGGTCGAGCGAGAACTGCTTCGGCTTGTCGCGGAAGTGGACGTCGATGCGCACGAGGTGGCTCTCCGCCATCGACTCGAGCGCGCCGTCGACCATCTTGCGCAGCAGCTCGACGCGCTTGGCCGAGCCGGCGGGCGTCGGCTGGTCGGCGCCGGGCGCGCGCAGCAGGCTCGAGTAGAGCGGCACGTACTTGTCCTGCTGCGAGCCGACGAGCAGCACGTGGCGGAAGCGCGGCTGCTCGTCCGGCGCGGCGCTCACCTGCCCGACGAGCGAGCGCGCCGGCTCGGCGCCGTCGGCGAGGCCGAGCTGCGCGAGCGTCACGTCCTTGACGACGTTGGCCATGAACCACATCCCCGACTGGACGACGCCCGACGCCGACGGCATCGGGTAGCCGATGAGCGGGCCCGAGATGGACGCGAACGCGTGCATGAATGGCTCGAGCTTGCGCAGCGCCGGCAGCCGCAGCGCCGCGCGCAGCACGAGCGCGCCGATCGAGAAGGCGACGAACGAGAGCCGCTGCAGCCGCAGCCGCTGCCCGTTGCCCACGATGAAGCCCTCGACCTCCTGCGCGAGCCGCTCGGCCATCGTCTCGATCGGCACGTTGACGAGCTGCTCGTTGGCGCACGAGAGCAGGAAGGCGGCGCGCGGCAGCTGCAGCTGCAGGTACGAGCGCATCAGCCGCACGTCGTACGCGCTGCCCGAGTAGCCGTGCACGAGCACCACCAGGTCGGCGTACGCGTCCATCGGAGGCGGCGGCGGCGGCGTGCGCAGCGAGGCGTACGGCGGCGGCATCGCGCCGGCCACGCCGCCGCTGGTGCCGCCGTGTGAGCCGGCGGCGCCGGGCGGCGGCACGGGCGCGTACGCGTCCTCGACGAGCGTGGGCGGACGGTGGTGGAGCGGCAGCGTCTGCGCGAGCTGCTGGTTGTACAGAGGCAGCGGCGTGGCCGGCGTGGCAGCGGCGGCGGCGTCAGTGGCGAACGCGGCGGACGCGCCCGCCTCGTCCTCGGACGCGACCGACGACGCCGCGTCGCTGCTGCGCCGCTGTCCCAGCTCGGACAGCGTCGGCGCGGAGGCGCTCCGCCGCCCGGTGGCGCTCGATCTTCTGACGCCGCTCGAGCTGGCGCCAGAGCTGCTGGCGCTGGTGGTGGCGGTCTTGGACAGGGGCGCGTGCAGCTGCGGCGTGAGATCGTACTCGCGGCGGTCGTCGTACGGCGTGTGCGGCCGGACGACGTAGTGCCGCGCCAGCGCATGCCGCCACTCGAGGCCGCGGTGGCGGTGGCGCATCAGCCGCAGCAGCGGCGTCAGCTCACAGCAGCACAGCGCGTACACGACCTGGCCCCACAGCAGCGCCACGCCGCGCGTCGCCGCCTGCATCGCCTCGAGCGGCGCCGCCGCCGCGAGCGCCGCGCCGCCGCCGCCCAGCGCGTCGAGTGGCATCAGCGGCACGCGCAGCGGCGGCGCCGCGCGCGCGTGCGTCGCAACCGACGGCATCTCCGCCGCCCACTCGCGCAGCGTCGCGCGCAGCGAGGCGCCCACCGCGTCGCACCACGGCAGCAGCACCGCCGCCAGCGGCGACGCGCACGCCGCGCACGCCGCGCCGCTCCGCTCGTCGCTCCACAGCGGCGGCGGCGGCGGCAGCAGCGACTTTGGCGCCGCCGGGGGCGGCATTGGCGCCGGGGGCGGCAGGTGGTCGTTGGACTTCGCCGGCGCGTCCGGCTGGGGATCTGCAGCAGCGGCGGCGCCTGTGGCCGCCCCGTTGCCTGGCTCCGCGGCGGCGGCGGCGGCGGCGGCGGCGTCGGTGGGCGGCGCGTCGGCGGTCTGCGGCGCGGGCGGCCGCGCAGGGAGCGGCGGCGGCGCGAAGGCGTTGATGGGGAGGCCGCGGCGCGGCGTGACGCGCAGCGCGGCGGCGGCGGTGTGCAGCGAGCCGGTCAGCGCGGCGATGCCGTCGGACTGGTCCTGCAGCACAGCCTGCACGAAGGCGTGCGCGCACGGCAGCGGCTGCGCGATGCGCATGCGCGACCGCGCGATCGCGTGGAGCTCGACGCCTTCCGCGGGGCCCTCCGCCTCGCGCGCCAAAGCCGCCGCCGCCGCCGCCGCCGACGACGCCGATGGGTCGGCGCCCGCCGCGGTGAGCTCAACGCCGGCCGCGCGCGCCTGCGCCATCGCGGCGCCGTCGTCGGAGCAGCCCTCGAGCGTAATCTCGAGGAGGAGAGATAGCTCGTTGCGCCATATCTTGCCGGCGGGCGACGCGCCCGCGGGATGGAGAGGCCCCTCGCGCGTGCGCGTGCCGTCGGCCGCCAGGTCGGTGTCGGGCAGCGGCAGGCGGAAGACGGCCACCTCGTGCAGAAACTGGCGGCCGCCCATCAGCGGCGTCGCAAACCATCGGCTCACAAACTCGGACGACGCGTGCGCGGCGGTGGCGCCGCCGGGCATCGCGCCGTCGCCAGGGCCCTCGCCTCGCCGCCACGAGTGCCGGTGGAAGTTGGCCATCAGCGCGGCCGGGTACGGCGCCTCGGTGCCGTCGGCCGCCTCGAAGCTCGGTCGCGCGCGGATGCGGCACCAGCCCTGGTGGAGGAAGTCAATGTCGACGAAGCTCGCGAGCACGAGGACCACCTCGAGCCCGCACTGCAGCACGCAGCTCTGCGCGCCGCCGAAGCTCGTCGAGCGGCCGCCCGGGGTCACGGGACGCGGCCACGACGAGCCTGCCGCCGCGTCCGCCTCGTCATCGTCGTCGTCGTCGTCGACGTCGTCGGCATTCTCGGCCACGGCGGCCTGCACCGACGACGCCACGAGCGCATGGACGATGTCCTCAGTGGTTGCCGCCTCCGCTGCCAGCCTCGCATAGAGGCCGCGCGACGGCGTCGGCGGCGGCTCAAGCCCGATGCCAAAGGGGTGCTCGTCAGCATCCAGCTCCAGCATCTCGTGCCGCTCCAGCTCCTCCTCGGACTCGGAGCGTGCAAAGCGCCTGTCGCGCCTCTCGCGCAGCTCGGCCAGCCGCGTCACTACAGGAGACGGACCGTCCTGCTTCGTGTCCGGAGACTCCTCGCCTGCTGCAGCGCCAGCCTGCAACGCCCTCTTGCCGCGTCGCCCTCTGTCGAAGATGGTCGGGTCGAAGCCGCATACACGCGCATTCCTGCTGTTCGCCGGCCCTGGCACCGCCCTCGCCGATAGCCCGGACCCCAGGATGGCCTGCAACGATGCCCGCAGCGCCGACGGAGGCAGCTGCTTGTCGCTGGAGGCGGGCTGCTTGAGGCCGTCGTCGGACGAGCTCGTCGGCACCTGAGGCACATCGAACTCGTCGAGCTGCGCAAGCTTCCACACGTCGTCCTCGTCCTCCTCCTGGGACGAGGCCAACGGCGCCTGGGAGGGCGGGGGCTCAGCCGGTGGCTCGACCGCGGCCATGGTCAGCCGCGCCGCCGGTTTGCCTGCCGCCTGCACCCCGACGATACCAAAATGAGTCGATCAACAATCAGGGATGACTCCAGTGCACCCAGCAGACGCAACCTAGGCAAAAACACACGTGTGGCTGCACTGGCTTGCTTGGTTACCGCGCTCATCCACCACACGCCCATCGACCTACCACAAAGCTAGCCGCCCATGGACCCGCCGCAAAGCTCCCAAAGTAAAAGCCGCAATTCTGGTCAGCCTGCCTGCCTGCTGCCCCGATTGCTGCTCGAAGTGAGGCCCTGCGGTGCGCACCTTCGCCTGCATTTGTGCGCTGTTGCGACGGGCGTGCCGTCGCGATGCCGCCGGCCGGCCCGGCGTCGTTTCTCAAGGTGCTCGGCATGGGGGCCAGCGGCACGGTGTGGCTCGTCGCGGGCGAGACGCCGCAGGAGGAACCGGCCGCGCTGAAGGTCGTGAGCCGCGCCGGGCAGGCTCGTTGCCAAGCCTCGCCCGAGCACAGCGAGGAGGCTCTGCTCGCGCGGTGCTCGAGCCACCCAGCGATCGTCCGTTTCTTTGGCGCGAGCAGCGACCTGCTCAAGACCTACATTCTCACCGAGGCGTGCCTGGCTGGTGACATGCTCTCGCTAATCAGGGCGCGGAAGGCCAGGAGGAGTGAAGCGGGTGGTGGCGGCGCCGGGGCGCTCCTCCTGCCCGAGCCGGAGGTGCGCTCGCTCTCCCAGTGCATCGCCTCGGCGCTCGGCTTCATGCACTCGAAGGGCATCATGTTCCGCGATCTGAAGCCAGAGAATCTGCTGTGCGACGGCCGCGGCAAGGTGAAGCTCGTCGACTTTGGCCTCGCCAAGCCTGCGGCCCAGCAGTCGTTCACGCTGTGCGGCACGGCCGAGTATGTGGCGCCTGAGGTGATCACGATGCAGGGGCACGGCTGCACGGTCGACTGGTGGGGGCTCGGCGTGTGCACGTACGAGCTGCTTCACGGCCACACGCCCTTTTCGGCCGAGGGAACGCTGACCGAGGCCGTCGACGTCTACCGACGCATCACCCACCCCGAGTTCAAGGTGAGCTACGACCCGACGCTCGGCAAGTCGGTGCTCTCCTTCTTGAAGCGGCTCATGCGACGCAAGCCGGCCTCGCGGCTCGGCGCGGCGGGCACGCACGAGGTGGAGGGCCACGTGTGGCTGCAGGAGCACGACGACTCGGCCGAGGAGGTGAGCCCGCCGTGGATCGCCACCGCGACCTCCTCCGACTCCTCCGCGTCGTCCTACTCCACGACCTCCACGGCCTCCACGGCCTCCACCCTCTCCATCGCCACCTCCATCGCCTCCAAGAGGAGCGCCTCACGGCGACATGACGTGGACACGTTCTCCGTCGACAGCGGTTACGAGTATGACCACTCGTCCGACGCCCACTCGCCGTGCCTCTCGCCGGCACCTCAACGGCCCGAACGCAACCCGAGCCGAGGCCGGCCGCTCGCGGGCCCGTCGACCGCCGCGACGGCGGCCACGTGGGCGTCGCCCACCCGTCCCGGTGGTCATGCGCTCCCGCCCATCCGCGACGAGTCGCCGCAGACGCCGCCGACCAAGCCGCACGCCACGGCGCCCGCTGCCCTGCAGCTGCCCATGGCAGAGCTCGAGCAGCAGCCGCCGTCGCAGCTGCAGTCAGCCTCGCGAGCGCCGGAGCCCGAGGTGTCGCCGATGGCGGCGGTTGCGAGTGTCGTGACCAACGCCGACGGCACCACCACGGCGCATCTCGACCTGAGCGACCTCGCCGCCGTCGACCAGGCGGAGCTGCTGCTCAATGGCAACGGCCTCCACGGCGCGGCGCAGCGCGGCGCCAACGGCGTGGCGCACGGCGCGGCCGGCGGCGCGGCGCACGCGACTCTCGCCGAGCCGGAGGGCGCGGCGCTGCTGCAGGCGGTCAACCTGCGCACGCTGCCCGAGGTGCTGCGGCTGCTGCGCGAGGGCGTCCCGCCCGACAGCGGCGCGAGCGCCCACGGCACGAGCGCGCTGATGCAGGCGGCCGAGCTGGGGCTCGATGCCATCACCGTCGCGCTGCTCGCGGCGGGCGCCGACCCGACGCGCCGCAACAGCTTCGGCGAGACCGCCCTCGACCTGGCGAGGGCGCGCGACCACAAGCACGTCATCTGCTTGCTGCCCGGCGGCTCGCACGACTTCAGCCAAGCCAACGCGCGCAAGCTGCCGTGCGCCGGCTGCAACAAGGTGGTCGGCTTGGGACGCGACGGCCTCTTCTTCTGCTCTCGGTGCTTCATGTGCCACGCCTGTGGACTGTACTCGCCGTGTGAGCCCGAGAACGGAGAGGGCGCACGGACGGCCGGCATCCTCGGCACACCGACGGGCTCCTCCCGGAGCCGTCGCGGGTCTCGCGACAACGTATTTTGAAGTCTATCTCTGCATGGTCATGTAACTAGTTTGCCGAGTATTTTGGGTTATCCAGTATCGCATGATGGTCAAACCCTGTCACGAAGCAGTGGTGTTTGCTTGAACCGGTGACGGGTTTTGTCTAGATAGGCTCAAAAGGTGGGTACGGGCTGGGAGACGATTTCTGCCGCGCT
>Ga0209713_10003369_pt1 | contig 10148 bp, 6 predicted proteins | sample ArcOceMetagenome_3_FD_187444 | JGI IMG/M metagenome (GOLD analysis project Ga0209713, IMG submission 187444) | Marine eukaryotic phytoplankton communities from Arctic Ocean - Arctic Ocean- Svalbard ARC20M Metagenome (SPAdes) (version 2) | ecosystem: Environmental > Aquatic > Marine > Oceanic...
GTAACGCGACAGCTCGATTGCTGTAGGGGAGGTCACAACACCCACATTGCGAAGCATGATCTAAACCTGTATACACATGGCTCACCCAACCTGAGAAATGCAACGATGGCGGCGCAACAAGAGGGCAACTGATCGCGACGTCGCGTGTGTTGCCCACCATGCGAACAGCTCAAGAAGCGTCTCCTTCCTCACTCACGCAGCGTCGCGCCTCCTAGGCCCGCCAACAGGGGCCGGGGCTCTCGCAGACACTAAGCCCAGCTGTTAGGCCGTTTACGCTGTTCACGCTGTTAGCTTACCTCAACTACACACCTCGAATCCCTTGCCGTAGCACGCGGTTAAACGCTGTTAGAATCCAGATTGTGCGTAATGCGAGGTATGCGAACACAAACCAAGGCAACCGGGGTTGCAATCGACCGTGAAGGAGACGCCAGACACAGCGTGCACCTTAACGGCGTAGCCATGGGCGGTGACAAGGAGGGAACCCAGTGCGTCTGCATCTTCCTCGCCCTCACGATTGCGGGGATCGTCATGCTGCCGATGGGGCTGGTGCGGAGGGCGTCGCACGAGGGCCGTGAATTGGTACGCCATGCCCTGATGAACGCATCAAGTAGCAGGCTTACCAACAACAACGCGACGCATGCCCCCACTTTGACCGCTCACACCCCCACGCTGACCGCTGGAACAGAACGCGGACTTTCCCAAGATGAGCAACGACATGGGTCAGTCGGGCATGTGTACGGTCGTCGGGATGTGGACCCGCGCCATCCTGCGGCAGGAGTCTTGCGGCGACGGGTGCACACGCAGCATCTGCAGTGACGACTACGTTGCCGAGTTTGCCTGGGTGGGTGGCCCGACGAACGACGCGTCGGCGGGCATGGGGTACTCGACGTCGAAGGTGGACATGACCGAGGTGGACATGGCCACGCTCGACGTGCGCATCAACACGCAGTGCGTCGGCGGGTGCGACAGGTTCGGCGGGTGGATGCTCAACGGCACCGTCGCGGACCGCAGCAGATACACCAACGTCGCTTTGTCCCAAGGCTGGAGGGTCGAGCGCTGCCGTTACTGCTCACCGTGCGGCGACGGAGACCTAGATGACGACAATGACCACGGCGCCGACTACCATCCTGCTCCCCCGTGGGGCTACCCCGAGCACCCCGTCAGCGAGGCGACCGGCATCGTCGTCGGAGACAACGTCGTGTGCCGGATGCCCGCGGACGGCGCCGCCAACGTGCCGGGCTCGTACGACTGCCCCGATCCCAACTTCAACTCGCTGTGTGCGCGTCTGGCGGACCTGCCGGACATTGAGCTGGGGGGCGGCAAAGCCGACGCGCAGAGACTGGTCCTTGCCGGCGCCATCTGTCTTGGCATCGGAGGGACCCCCTGGACGCTCGTCCTCTTGTTCATGTGCTGCCACTTTGGTAAGAGCCACACGGAGAAGAAGGCGACCGTGAAGAAGGTCGTGCGCCAGGCGTCCGCGAAGAATATGATCAATATCGTCCGCGAGATTTCCAGCGGCAACAGCACGCGGCAGGAGAGCCCCAGCGTCGCCGGCCCCGCGGCATTCGCGGCAGACAAGCCGGTTGTCGCCACGGTGTCTGGCGTGGTTCTGACCGACGTCAACACGGCAGGGATGACGACCACCTCGGGCGTCGTCGTGGCCGGCACCCCGGCGTGAGGTCGAGCAAGCGCCGCTGGGCTCGCATGTGGGTCGGTTGTCAGGCAGGGCAAGTGCCCCACATTCTTCCAGTGGGAGAATCGCGAGACATCTGGATCTGTCCGTATCCGATGATGCTTCACAACCAAGTGCATGACATGTGGGATCGCGGGTTGTACACAATTGTATGTGGTTTCATGAAAAATAATCACTGTCGCGTGTCGCGCGCGACCTGTCGTTGGCCGCTCCAAGTCCGCGGGGTCGTCCGCGGCGCACAACCGAACCAAGTCTGACCTCTCACGCCCCCGGCTCCGTGGGTCACCGGTCGCTGAAGTTTCGCTGCGCGTAGTAGGTCTGGAGCTGCTCGGTGAGGTGCTCGCAGCTCCTGGCGCGCGGCAGGTTGAGCTGATACACGCACGTCATCGCCTTGGGGATGCGGGCGTCGTCGTCAAACTTGATGAGGATGTGCGTCGACTTGTCGGTGCACTCCGGCAGCGAGCCGTCGCGGTTGAGCCCGCTGAGCTCGGTGATGAAGGCGAGGAGTGTCGGCAGGTGCAGCTTCGTCAGCGCCTGGGCGAACCAGTCCCGCTCATCGCCGGTGGCGGCGGCGTTGAACCTGACGTTGCGCAGGAAGAGCGCGGGCGTCAGGTCGGCGCGCTCCTCGAGGACGGACACCAGCTGGTGGCCCGGCATCGAGCGCAGCACGCGGTGCACCTCGCCGGCCTCCTGCAACGCCGCGCCGAGCGCCGCGACGCTCCGCGCCACCTGTGGGTGGAAGAGGCGGCGGTGGAGCCGCAGCAGCCGGAACCAGCGCACGTTGTCGTCGCTCAGCATCAGCGAGGCGCCGTCGGCGCAGAGCGGCATCGGCACGTCATCGGTGCTCTCGTCCTCGACAAAGTGCGGCCGCAGCCGCGGCTCGATGCGCGCCGCCTCGCGCACCGACTTCTCCTCCTGCCTCTCCGCGTCGCCGTCGGCGCCGTCGGCGTACGCGCGCGCCCAGCTCAGGTGCTGCTCGAGCTGCTCGTCGCACCACGCCGCGCCCCTCCTTTGCTGCAGCTCGTCGAGCGTGCGCTCCGCGCCCCAATCGGATGCGTCGGTCGTCTGCAGTGCCGCCATGTAGACGGCTGGGCTCAGGTGGAGCGACGTGGGCAGCGACAGGCACTTGCAATGCAAGATGAGCCGGCCGGCCGCGCGAAAGTCACCCTCGCACTCCTCAGGCCGAGGCACGTGCAGCACGGCCGCGGCGTCTGCAGCGTCGCCGGCGCTGCTCCCCTCGCCGCCAGGCTGGACGCGCAGGCGACGGGGTGGCACGGGCACGCCGCGGACCAGGTGGCGGCGCGCAAAGACGCGGAAGAAGAGGTTGACCGCCGCCCTGTGCGGTCCGCCCTGGTCCTGCGTCGCCTCCTCGCCTTCGAAGGTGACTTCCCATCCCTTGAGGACGTCCTTGAGCCGCGCGTCGAGCAGCCACTTCCGCATCTGGACGTAGACGTCGTGCTCGGCCGCCAGCCGCAGCAGCCCCGACAGCAGCTCGCGTTCCTCCTCGTCGAGGTGCTGCACAAACGGCACGCCACCCACCTCGAGGTGCTGCAGCAGCGGCGACGACTTGACGGCGCTCGTGCGGCCATCCACCGTGACGCTGATCTCGTCCGGCACCTCGACGCGACTCCGGCTCGCCGCCTGCCTGATGGCGCCGCCCTTGACGCTGTGCTCGAGCAGCGCGCGCAGCTTGTCCACCTCGTCCGGCGCCGCACCGAGCGCGAGCCAATCCCTCCTGCTTCGCTTGCTCGCCGCCTTCAGGTCGGACGCGCGCGCGCCGTCGGCAGCGCGGAACGGCAGCAGCATCTTGCGCGGGTCCGACTTGTCGGCGCGGCCCTGCGACTTCTCGTTGACGAAGGCTCGCGTGAGCGCCTCCTCGCGCCGCCGCGGCGCCTCGGCCAGCGCCGCCCACTGGTCGCAGCTAAGCGGCGCGTCGGAGGCCGCCGAGGCGCGCAGCTCACCCGTCGCAGGCCGGGCGGCAGCTGCAAGCTGCTTACGGAGCGTCGCCACTTCGGCCTCTGCGTGCTCGCGTTTGCGCCGCTCCTCGGCGAGCTCGGCGGCCAGGTCGTCCTCGCCAATTTCGTCCTCGCCAATTTCGGCGTCCGAGTCCGGGGGCGACTCTGCGGTGGGCTGCCATGCTGCCCCCTCATCAGCCGGGATCGACTCATGGATCGACTCGTCCATCCCATCGTCGTCGTCATCGTCGTCGTCGCCGTCATTGGCCGTGGTCGATGCGGCGATGCCGTCAGCGGCGACGGCAGCCTCTGCTTCAGGGGCGACGGCCGGGGCGACAACGGGAGCTGGAGCCGGAGCGACAGCGAGAGCGACAGCGGGAGCGGGAGCCGGAGCGGGAGCCGGAACGGGAGCCGGAGCGGCAGGCGCCGCCTCAGAGGGGGCGGGTGCAGGAACGACATCCACGGGGGCCAGGACAGCGCGCGGCAATTTCCTGCCCATCTCCTCGATGGGCACGTTGCTGAGCGGGCGGGCCCGCTTGGCGGGCAGCGTGGCGGGCTCACGCATCGCCACGGGCAGCGCCGCCTCGAGCTTGGCGGCGTCGCAGTGCTCGCGCATCGCCGCGTCGACGCTCACCCAGTAGGAGGAGCCTTCGGGGTAGTCGACGTCCCTCCACCAGACGTGGCACTGCTTCTCGCCCTTGCGCAGCTTCGCCTCTTGCATCCCGTCAATCAGGTGGATCGTGCCGCGGCTGGACGCCTTGAGCGGCGCCCGTGCAAAGTCCTCGAGCAGCGCCGCGGGCACCTGCGCCGCCTCCATCTCGACCACCTCCTCAGCTGACGTGGCAAGCAGCACACGGCCGTCGCTGCGCTGCCCCACCATCGTCATGGGCGGAGGCACCGCCGACGCTGGCGCTGCCGTGGGCTGCGAGACATCTGCTTGCGCCTGGGTTCGGGCCTTCTTCTGCGGATGAGACGACGCCTTGGATGGGGTCTGCTTGCCGTCGCTGGGGCCTGCGCTTGCTGCTTGCTGCCGGGGAGGTTGCGCCACAGCTGGAGCCGGCGCTGGTGCCGGCGCCGGTGGTGCACTCTGCGATGGCCGTGCGATCGGAGACGCGTCTGGGACGTCATCCAGGCCAAGCCGCTCCCTCATCAGCCTCACGTTCTCGCGCATCTCGACTGCCGCGCGGCCGACACTGTGCGCCTCGCCGTTGTACTCGAGGGCATTCGCCCAGATGAGCGCGAGATCGGCGAAGAACTGGCCCGCCGTGCAGAGCTCAGGCGACTTCAGCTTCTTCTTCAGGGTGGACAGATCCATCGATCGCTCGATGGTTTGGTGGTAGTCAGGCTCGCCCGTGATGGGCTTGCGAAAAGCCTCGGCAGATGGAAAGGAGTCCAACGCTCTGAGGAGCTGCGTAAGCTTGTGCACGGCCACGGGAGGGTGGTCGACCCCCTCGTCAGCGCGCGTGTCCGCCTCGCCAGAAGGCGACGACGACAACGACGACGACGACGACGCCTGCAGATTCACCGCGGGGAGATCCAGCGACCCACTCACCACGACGGCTTGGACCTCCACCGCACCGGCGGCGTTGTCATCCTCTGAGCTCGCAGCCTCCTCAGAGTCCTCGCCAGGGTCGTCACAGACGTAGAGCATCCTCAGTGTATCGATCTTCTTCGGACCGAGACCACGAATAGTGTTCGTGAGCGAGTCGAAGGATTGGATGGGTTGCCGTGCCACGATATCCTGAGCCACCTTGAAGCCGAGCCCTCGAGGACAGTGCTCGAGGAGCTCCTCAACAGTCGCGTCGTTGATGCTCTTGAGGGGCATACCCAAGCGCTGGCCGAGTGTGGCCTATCTGAGGCAGTGTGTGGCCGTGTAGGTTAGTCGCGCGCAGGGTCGGGGCCCGTGCGCGCGCGCGCGCTAGCTAGGGCGGTGGGTGTGGGGGGGGGGGGGGTACCAACACACGCTCACCGACAATGTTCGTTGTAGTAGTAGTCGTAGTACTCTACTACTGGCTACACATGCCAACATGATCATGCTTTGGCAGACTTTAAACGCCGCAGAGGGGAGGGGGTGCACCACACAGCGTCTCCGCTGGGTGACGCGCCTAAAGGAGGATATATTCATCTTGTAGAATCCCCATCAAGCAGCCAAATTGGCTTGGATGTACAGTTGTACACCCCTACGATTCCTACAGGTAGGGTTCCTGGCCGGCCGACGACGAGGTCGCGGTGCAGACGAAGAGGCGCGACGCCGCGGCCTTGCGGCGAGCTATACCCAAGCCCCGTCGCCGAGGATTCGCGACCCGCTTTGGCACGCCATGTTCCTGCGCCGCTCCTCATCCAGCGGACGGCCCGAATCCACACCTACCGGCGCTAGGAGCAACGGCGAGGCGCATGTCAATCAGTGTGGCGCCGCTGCCACTCCGTCCGCCGATGCAAAAGGTACGCAGGCTGGACTCGCCTTGACAGGTCCCACCTCGGCCAGCAAGGGCCCGTCGCGCCCCTCTGGCTGGCAGAAGCTGCGATCGCTCAGAAAGGTGCTGCCGGTCATCGTGTCCCCGCCTGTGACGGAGGCCAAACCGGCGCTGCGGGTGACGGGACGGTGGAACAGGCCGGACGACCCCAGTCCGGCGATCTCGCCGGCGCCCACGCCGCCAAAGCTCGTTCGCTTCACCGGTGTCCGAACCACCGCCACGGAGCAGAAGAAGCTTGCTGCAATGGCCGAGCGCCGGGAGAAGCAGAGGGCGGCGAGGGCTCGGGCAGCAGCCGCGCCAGCGGGAGCCGCGTCCGCGGCAGCCGCGTCCGCAGCAGCCGCGCCAATAGCAGCCGCGCCAACGGCAGCCGCGCCGACGACAGCTGCGGCAACGGAAGCCGCACCTGCGGCAGCCGCCCCGGCCGCGTCGGAACTACGAGCCGGCCAGCCTGGAGTGGGGGGCTCGCAGCAGGAGCAGAGTCCTGGAGACCGTACTGAACGAGGGAAAGATGAACGATAGTGTTCGTTGAAACGAGGCGAGTTGTAGTGGCGTTTAGTTTCGAGTAGGAAAGATGCTTCAATCATCGGACACTGGCGAGGCGGTCGGCGTGTCTCCGCGGAGCCGACTGCAACTCGGAGACCGTCGCATGCGCCTCCGCTGACGTTTCATCTTCTCCACGGCGTGGCTAAAGTACAATGCGTGAGGTCGAAGCTGTAGGTCTGGACCTCGGATTCAAACTTGTTTTGTCAAACAAAATGATGTCACCCCGACAGGGCATATTTGACGAGGTTGTCCAAGCATGATCACAGCTCTCCTGCTGACCGTGCCGGCGCGCACTCACAGCGTGCCAGCTGCCACTGCCACCTCCTGGGCCTGGGCGCCAGGCATCGGCGTCCAGGTTCCGACGGAGCCCTGCGCGCCCAACTGTGAGATCGACCACTTCTCGACTGTGCCCACCAGCCAGCCCTGGCACCCGTGGGCCGCGCTGCCGCGTTCTGAGCTCGTGGCGGGCGGCCTCCCGTGCCCGGCGTCGCGCGTCGTGCCGCCGCTGCGCAAGCGGCGCGACCTTGGGCAGCTGCTGCGCTCGTACAACCTGACGGGCAACGGCGCCGAGCTCGGCGTGCGCGACGGCACCTTCACGCGCGAGCTGCTGCGTGGCTGGCGCAGCTGCGCCGAGTACGTGCAGGTAGATGTGTGGGCGCCGCTCAGCAACTACCACGACTCGTCGAACAGGGGGTGGCGCGCGCAGAATGTCATTCGGCAGCGCGCGACGCGAGCCGCGGAGGAGGCGGTTGCGGCAGGCGACGCTCGCCGCTTCAGCCAGTGCGCCAACTTCACGTCGACCTGCGTCGACAACTACGCGGACGGTTCGTTCGACTTCATCTACGTCGACGCGCGGCACGACTATACCGGGGTGCTGCAGGACCTCGGCATGTGGTGGCCCAAGCTCGCCGTCGGCGGCGTGATGGCGGGGCACGACTATGTGTGGCAGCGCGAGCCGCGCGACGCGGTCGAGGCGAGGCAGGACCCACACACGCAGAAGCAGGACTGGACGGTCAACTTTGACGGCACGCGCGACCGGCGTGGCCGCGCCGTCAAGGGCGCAGTGGACGACTTCTTCGGTGGCGTCTCGCCGGCTCCATACGCAAGCCCGCTCGCCGCGTGCCCGCGCCAGGTCTCGGTCACGTATCGCGAGTCCAGCTGGAACTCATGGATCGTGGTGAAGTGAGAGATATCCTTTGAGAGGTGCACGGGGGGTACCTTGACTAAAGTTTAGGCCTTGTTGGAGCACTTCTGCTAAAGTAGTGCCGGCACTAGATGTCCACCAGTTCTGCTAAAGTCCCAAGCCGCGCGACTCTTTTGCTAAAGTCGGATAGGTGTCGACCTTTTCTGCTAAATACAAGATTTGTCGACAATTTGTATACAAATTGTCGACAAATTGTCGACAAAACGTGACTTTTGTCTAGAGGAGCCTCCGCACTCAAGGCCTCGGCGGCTGAGCAGAATTGCTAAAGTGGCCGGCCGCTAGGCCGGGAGAAAAATTGCTAAAGAGTGCTAAAGTGCGGAGATTTTCTTATGTCTAGGTACCCCCCGTGGAGAGGTGACAGGGTCACATGATGAATTTAGCCGGCACACCATTCATCTGTGCAGGCCAACGCCTGCGTCTCGCTGTTCTCCGAGAAGTGCCACAGCTCGTCGCCGATGTTGCCGTACTCGGTCGCGACGCAGCCGTCGGGCCGATCGTCGACATCGAGGCTGTGCGCGATGGCGCCGCGCCGCACGAGTCGGAGCGCGAGCCGCGCGCGCAGCTGCTGCAGCAGCGTCGCCGTCGCGTCGCGCCGCGCGAGGCCGTCGAGCACGTCGGGCTCGGGGGGCGCCTTCGCCGCGTCGCTGCCGCCGAGGAGCACGCCGGGCCGCCTGTAAGTGTAACGTGTTCGCGCTTCAAAACGAAATGTATCTCACACGTACAGTAACGACAGATTTTGATCACAGATGAATGCTGACGAGGCTGCCCTCCGCCACGCGCGAGTCCCTCTCATCGAACGCGCCACTCTCTCGTGGCGCCCGCGGCGCCTCTTCGACCTTCTGCTCCTCCTCACCCTCCGGCACTGGCTCAACGGTCGACTTGACCGACGTCTCCGCCAGATGCGCCGCGGACGAGGCCCTGCGAATGCGCGTCGTGACACTACTGGTCTCGCAGCACTCGCACGTCGTGCGGCGCAGACTGTTCGGATCCTTCGAGGAGCCGACGCCGTCGCTGCGGCACGAGCCGCACTGGCTGCCACCCTCCGTGATGTGAGAGAGCCTGCAGATTTCGCGTGCTCGCGCCTCAGCGCTGTTCTCGCTTCTGGCAGTCTCGGAAGTCTCGGACAAGCGTGGTGCCGAGGCACCTGCCTCAGAGCCAGCCAGTGAGGAGCGGCTGCAATTGGACGAGCGAGTTTCGCTGTGGCCTGAATACCGCGGCTCACTCACCAGCGACGATCGGCGCAGGTTGTCCTCCGATCGCGAGCACCCAGCGAAGGGCCCCTTCTCGGGAGGCAGCCGCAGCATGGACATCGGGGTCTCTGCCATCGAGTTGCTGCGCACCGACTTGAGAGAACTGCGGGCGGAGCTGCTCGAGGCGGTTGCGCGGTCCACTGCCGACGGCTCTGAGGCCGGCGCAACGTCTGACGGCCTAAACGAACCATTCAGCGAGTCGTCTGAGGTCGACGAGGTCCCGCGTGCGCCTGCGATGGTACGGTTCCTGAACTTCTCCCGGCTGCATGAGCTGAGCTGCAGCAGCGTAGAGAAGGTCGTGCGCGTGGCTGTCTCGGCAGGCGGCCGGACTCCTTGGCCGAGTTCCTGGGCGTCGCTCGAGCTCTCGGGAGAGGCGGGCGCCGAGGTCGGCTTGTGTTTGAGGGGCGGCCGCGACGCGGCGGTGCTTGCGTTGGGGCTCACAGTTGCACCGCACTCCGACTTGCGCGAGCACGAGCACGGACCTTCGACTGTCGACGAATGGCCTGCCTCGTGTGCCGGGCCAATCGAGCCGCTCGAGACCTGCTGGCTGAGGCCGATGAGATGCGACGCGTCTGATGGGCCCATCCCAGGGCCCAAAGGGCCCACAGCGAGGCTACGATGGCTCGCGGCCTGCCGTTGAGTGACGTCACCCACGACCGAGAGCAGCTTCGATCTCGGGCTGCGTCGGCTGCTGCGGACGGACACCTGGCGCGGGCTGCCACCCCCCTCGGAGATCTCATCCGCACTGTGGCCGCGCGCGTTGTTGCTGTAGCGCATGTTGAACGAGACGCGCGGCAGGGCATCGCCGCCTCGAGACACGCGCCGCCAGCGCGAGCCGCCGCCGCTGCACTGCCCGAAGGACGTGCGCACTGAAGATTCACAGCAACGAGAACTTGACACTGGCGGATTGACAGCTCATCGTGAGTTGTTGGCCACGCAGGCTGGCCCTCTCTCCGCGTGTGCATTCAAATCGGTCCGCTGCGCTGCCCACCGCGCTCGCCCACCCTCGGCCCACAGCACGCGCGCCTG
>Ga0209713_10003370_pt1 | contig 10148 bp, 7 predicted proteins | sample ArcOceMetagenome_3_FD_187444 | JGI IMG/M metagenome (GOLD analysis project Ga0209713, IMG submission 187444) | Marine eukaryotic phytoplankton communities from Arctic Ocean - Arctic Ocean- Svalbard ARC20M Metagenome (SPAdes) (version 2) | ecosystem: Environmental > Aquatic > Marine > Oceanic...
GACGAGCTCCGTGGATCGCGACTGCAGCACAGGCCGGAGCTGATGGCGAGGTGGGGGCGTGGCCAGCCAGCACGGCAGCGACACGAGCACGGCAGCCAAGAGCATAGCCAGCCAGGACGCTCGTCGTCGCGTCACAAAGCTACGAGAACACCGTGAGCAACTTTCGTCGCTAGATCTACAACTGTAAACCAAGGGCACTATTCGCGCGCACGAAGCACCCAACGAGAGAGAAGATAGACAACATCACGACATGCCGACTTCCGCTCGCCACGTAAAAACTGGGAATCACGGCGAGAGCTCTGCTTAAACAGCTTAAACAGCAACCACTAACTACACTATCCGGAAAAATCGCCACCAAATTGCACCAAAGGACCAAACGCAAACTGCCACACGTATGAGACCGACCGACCGGTTCACCGCGCCGCAGGCCCGAAAATTTTCGGGCGTGGGCGGCGCGGTACGCATCCGTTTTGCTTCGAAATTCGGTTGTTTTGGGGTCTCAGAGCTCAATTTTCCCGCCTCCTGCGAGGCCGCTCCGGCCGTGGAGGCCTAAATCCAATTTTCAATCTACTTCATGAAAGTGCTCCGCTTACTTACGGATTGGGAGCCGCACTCACTCTCCGACGACAAGCACCTTGAGAAGCGCATGGAGAAGCGCCTCCTCCGCTCGCGCAAGCTCTGAGGGGAGGGGTGAATACCAATGGGGTGAATACCACCTAACGACCGACCGACCAACCTGTCTGGCTGCTCCGACCGGTGTTTCTCATAGGTGTCCGCTGAAAAAAATGGTGGCACCCCTTGCATAAACACGCAGTTTCAAGTCGTTGTCGGGCTGCTCGGCGTCCGTCGCACGTCCTCTTCCGCCAGCGTCATGTCAGGATCCCGGCAATCACGTGGAACGCATGTTCCTAGGATCGTCGCTCTCGGATGCTTCCGGGACGCGCGGCCTAGCACCCTAGCACGGTGGCTGCCTCCAATCACCGGCTGCAGGCACCATCCAGCTGCAGCTGCAGTCCTGGAGGCGGTCAAACCCGCAAATGCAGGTCCAGTCTTAAACAGTCTTAAACACTCTGCCGCCGACGGCCAGCTCACTCAATCAAGCGCAGAGGGGGAGTGTATGGGGATGTATAGGTATAGGCTGTATGGCTGTATACACGCTGTATGAGCTGTATTGTGTTATTGTGCTGTATGTGCTGTATCGCACCGAGTGCGGTTCATGAGACGATGATCGTGCGCTGTATGGCTATATAAGGGTGGCGCGTAGGGCATAGCCAGTCCAACGATGTGGAAATTGAGCCCAGCACTTCATGCTGAGCATGAGAGCATCAAGAACGCACCGGATGTGCATCCTGAGACCATAGATACAAGCTCAGCTTTGGTACAGTTAGTATCGGGCATTAAGAAGGTGGCGATCACTGAGGCGGCCGTAGCTCATTTCTTAGGGTTTCGTACGGGCGCTGGCGCTGTCGTAGCTCATTTCTTAATCCGTGGTCGGCCCCAAACTGAGGGTCAAATCAGGCGAGGGTGGATTTGCGTAAACCACGAGAGACATAAGGGTCCCGATCTCGGCCGGTCCAACGTCTGACACGTCGATTTCCCCTTGGAAAACGCATCCGAGAGCGTCCAGAGGTGCGCCAATTTCCTCGCTGCGCGGCCGAGGGTGAAGCTCGTTTCTTATCTGAAATCCGCAAAATTCGGTAGCTGATTTCTTAATGTCAGGGTTTCTTAATGCCCGATACTAATTGTAGACCTCGAGTCTGTCGCCTCCTATGCCGGGATTTGCGTAGTTGGACTGGCTACGCGCCGCCCTCATACAGCCATACAGCGCACGATCATCGTCTCAGCCAGCCTTGTGCTGTATACGGCCATACAGCCATACAGTATACAGCCATACAGCCTATCTATACACTATACATCCCCATACACCCCCCCTCTCTCTGCTCAAGCGTGGCGCTGGCGCCAACGCTCGGTACAAGGCGTACGACCGCGACCAGGACGGCGTGCTCAGCGAACATGAGCTGATACTCTAGCTAGGGTGTATTGCTGGTTTGCTGCCGAACCCCTTGTTTTCGCGTCAGGGTATACAAGTAAGTAAGTAAGATTATGGTATCACGCATACAGGGCTACACTATTACGCTACACAGTATTGCAGTGGCTTACTTACTTACTCAGGTAGATAGATAGATAGATTTATGGTATCACGACTGGGGCTACACTAGTACGCTACACATTCTCGGAGAGGAACCCACCCACCTGGGACCGCAGGACCGATGTAGGGACTATCTATCTATCTATCTATCTATCTATTACTCATGGTATACGGTGTTCTTACTCGTAGTAACTAACAAACTCTAGGATTTCCTAGACGTTTTGCTTGGCAGCAACAAACTATGGCGTCGAGCCCGGGCGCGGGCGCGGGCGCGGGCGCGTCGAGCGCGGGCGCGCAGACGACCGTCGCGACAGCGGGCATGCAGACGACGCTCGCGGGCACGCCACTCGACGGGCTGCAGGGTGAGTTCTCGTCGGCCATGGGCGGCATGATTCTGCACCTGCACGTGCAAGACACGGCGATGCAGGCGCGCATCCAGCAGCTCGAGCGTGGGATGCAGGAGCTCCAACGCGGCCCGCCGGTCGACGCCATCGTGCAGACTGTGTTGAGCGGCGAGGACATCCAGGCGGGAATCGAGGCCCGCGCGGCCATCGCGGAGATCGCCACGCGGCCTGCGGACAGCGGAGACTCAGCGGCACTCTCGCTTGCATCCAGGGCAAACGAGGCGGTCGACGCACTTCGGCAGCACCTTTGTGCGCTCGAGGCACAGGTGTCACAGCTCGATACAGAGCTCAAGGCGCATAGGCCGGTAGTCGTCGACAGCGGCAAGAAGCCGGACCACATGTCCAAGGCGATCGCCGCGTCCATGGGCAAGCGTGCCGTCAGGCGCAACATGGACAATCTCGCCACCATGGAACCCTCCACCGATGGCGAAGCCCCGTTTGGCCGCCGCACGCGACGTTCCACCGAGTGTCAGCAGTCGGCCGACGGACGTTGGGCCCATGGCATCGCGCAGCAGCACGCGTCTTATCCCTGCCGCCACGCACACCTTGTTTGCACACCGTGTCTGCTCTTTTTTGTTCATGATCACAGGTCGCGGGTGGCGCAAGGCAAGGAGCGTCAAGGTGTTGCCAGGGTTCCGAGTGCCTCCCGGGCAAGGCTTGGTAGCGCAGTCGCAGCAGTATACGGCCGCGGAGGCGGTCGTGGCCCGAACGTCATTCGCTGCCACAGATGCGGAACCGTCGGGCGCCCCGATTTCGTCGGGCGTGTTGGCGCTGCCGGAGTCGGCAGCCGTGCCAGGCACGTTGGCAGATACGGCCTCGCCGATGGCGATGACGACGACGGGGGCGGTTGGGGCGACGGGGTCGGCGTTGGACAACGATGGCGATTCGGAGGATGAACTAGGCGCAGAAGTCGGCGCAGACGTGTGGGAGAGAAAGCTGATCCAGCAGTTGGCGTCGAAGATGGGCGGCGGCCCCGGCGAGAGGGCACCGATGGAGAAGGTGTCTGTCGAAGAGCTGGAGCGCCACGCCGAGCAGGAGGCAGTCGCACTCGCTGTGCGGCAGGCTGCTGGCGGTGACGACGACGACGACGACGACGACGATGGCGGCCTTGAGAAGGTGTGGGTCGGGCTTGTGGAGGCACGCATCTCGCGCCTTGAGGACCACCACTTCAACGAACGCGCCATCACCAATCAGCAGGCATGTGGCCACACGCCTTGAGCGCGCCGCATATGCCGTGGTCTCGCCCTCTGGGTCCTCGATGTCGCCCCGCTGCTGCTTCACCCCTCCACCTGGCCCCTCCCCTACCTCCTGCACCGTTCAACTCTCACCCCATCATCCTCCCCACGACGCAGCTTGCAGCGGTGGCGGCGGCCGAAACGGCGGCGCGTCGTGAACTCGAAAGACGTCTTGAAGATACCGTTGCGGCGAGGGCAACTCCGCTCCAGCTGCCAGAAACCACTGGTCTCGATGCCACGACCGCAGCAGCGCTCGCAGAGCGTGAGATGGCGATGAGGAAGAAGCTGGATGAGCAGGAGGCCGAGCTAGCAGAGTTCACCGCACGGCTCAATGGCACAGATGCGCTGTCGAGAAGCGGCAGCCGTCATTCAGCTGCCCTGGAGCTTCGCCCTCCCTCCCTCCCTCCCTGCCTCCCCCACGTGCTTGACGGCCACCTCCTGACGTCAACACAGGTGCAAAGCAGCGCATCGAAGAGGCGCACGGTGATGCAGTGAGCCGCGTGCAGCAGGCTGAGGCTGGCGTGCGCAATGACCTGCGGCACGCCAACGACGGCTTGGCCAAGCTCAACGAGGCGCTCGCGCTCGTTGCGGCTCAGGTCGCCGAGGTGGGCACGGAGGCGAAGCGCGCGCAGCGCACCGCCGAGCTGGCTGGCGTCTCGCGGCAGGAGTTGACCGACCTGACACATCGATTAGTGGGGCTGCGCGACGAAATGGGAGGCCTGGAAGCACGCAAGTGCGAGAAGAGCGCATTGGCGGAGCTCGCCAAGGCGCTCAACGAATCGTTCCATGGTGGCCTGGATCAGCTGCAAGGGCAGCTTTCGACGCTCGTTGCCGCCGCGGTTGCGGAAGAGGCAGCCAAGCTCGAAGCGCTGCTTGCGGGGCTGCAGGAGGAGCGCGGCGTGGGACATGGCCGCGACACGCTGTTCAAGGAAGAGCTGCAGGGCCTTGCTCAGCGTCTGGGCGGCAAAGCTGGGCGCGAGGAGCTGCAGCAGTTGCAGCGCGCCCTAGCAGCGCTCAAGCCAGGCGGGCAGTCGGAGGAGCGGTTGCATCGCATCCGCGACGCGCTGCTTCAGATCCATTCAACGATGATGGAGACAAAAGCTGACAAGGCACAACTCGCCAAGATTGAGCACGCGCTCGAGCGCATGGCCAAGCTTCGCCCCGGCATGCCTGCCGGCACCCGCCCCGCCCCGCTCCAGCCAAGGCCACTACATGAGCGGCTGCTTGTTGGCCACGTCGCCGAGGGCGGTATCACCGTGGATAGTCGCCAAGTTCCGGGTGGCACCTTTCTGCCGAGATCGACCTCGCCGCGCCTTTCCGGAAGCCGTCCAGCATCGGCCGCTGCGCTACTGCCGCCGCGTCCGCAGACTGAGTATGACCGCGCTGAGATGGCAAGGGTGGATACCGAGCGGCTGATCGCCGAGAGCGCTCCAGTTCTCGCGCCCGTAGAGGCTCGTACATTCGAGCTGCCGCAGCCTCGCTCCGAGGTGCGGTCGCTGCCGCCGCCACGCGAGCTGCGCGAGCAGCCACTGCGTTCAGCGTCCGCGTCAGCCATCGGCGGCGCAGTCGCAGGCGCGCGGATGCTCCCAGGAAGGGATGGCCGTCTTTACAAGGCGGGGTCGGGGCCCCGCCCGTTGTAGCTTTTTCACCCTCGTGCTCCGCTCACTCCACCCATCCGCAGTTTCTGTGCTCTATTATTGTGATTTATGAATTCAATCTTGGCAGAGGCACGCATGGGCATGGCAGCACACGCTCGACACCACACCCCAGTCACCACCGCGGAGTGCCGCCAGCGACAGCACCTCAGCGCTCCGAGCCCTCAGGTCATGTGGCGTTACTTGTTCCATCGGCACGAAACCCCGGCCCCCAATCCGGGGCTGGGGCGATTTGGACAGTGCTTGCGGGCAGCATGGGGTGGGCGGGTCCGATCATTGTGTGGCGTTGGAAGGCCTGCCAGGAGGAGGTGTGGGATGGTCGGGGCGACACGATGTCGGTGGCAGCGGCCAGGATGGCGAGAGAAAAGTGCCGCGCCGTCTGAGAGAAAAGTGCACGACGGCCATCGCACGTCGGAACTCATGGCAGCTGGCAAAAGCCGATCAAGAGCTGAGCACGAGCGAGGCATAGAGGCCGTTGAGCTCTAGCAGCGTGTCGTGCGTGCCCTTTTCGACCACGCGGCCCTCCTGCAGCACCGCGATCAGGTCGGCGTTGCGAATGGTGCTCAGCCGGTGCGCAATCACGATTGCCGTGCGTTTGCCCGTAGCCATCACTTCGTCGAGCGCCGCCTGCACCACCCGCTCGCTCTCGTTGTCCAGCGCGGAGGTGGCCTCGTCGAGCAGCAGAACGGCGGGCTGCTTGATGATCGCACGCGCGATGGCGACGCGCTGCTTCTGACCCCCCGATAGCCGACCGCCCTTCAGACCCACCTCGGTGTCGTACTTGTCGGGTAGATTCTCCGTGATGAAGCCGTGCGCGTTCGCCATCTTGGCCGCCTCCTCGATCTCTGCTTGGGTGGCGCCTGGCTTGCCGTAGCCAATGTTCATCGCGACCGATCCCTGGAACAGCACCGGCTCCTGCCCCACCAGCCCCAACTGCGAGCGCAGCCAGCGCACGTTGAGCGTCTTGATGTCGATGCCGTCGAGCGTGATCATACCGCTCTGCGGATCGTAGAAGCGCTCGATCAGCTGGATGATCGTCGACTTGCCCGAGCCAGACGCGCCGCACAGGGCCACCGTCTTGCCGGCGGGCACGAGCAGCGAGTAGCCGTTGCACACGACGTGCTCCGGCGCCGTAGGGTACGAGAAGACCACGTCCTTCACCTCCACCTCACCCGTCACCGACGTGGGCTTGAGCCCCTCGTCGGAGAACGAGTCGATCTTGGTTTTGCGGTCGAACAGTGCGAAGAGCTTCAGCGCCGCCGTGTGAGCATTCTTCATGTCGGCGAGCGCGGACGCCTTCATCATCGGCACCATCGCGCCCGTGATGACGAACATGGGCGCCATCGCCTGCGTGAATGTGATGTGCCCCTCGTTGGCGAGCCAGACAGCGTACCAGAAGACGACGCCGACGCAACTCAGCATCACACACATCGAAAGCCCGTTGAAGAAGCCGCCGACGATCGCGTCCTGCTTGCCGTGCTGCGCCACCGCAAGCGAGCCGGCACTGTAGCCATCGTAGAAGCGCTGCTCGAGATTGAAGGACGAGACGGTGCGAATGCCCAGCACCGCCTCGCCGACTATCTTATTTGCCGACGATTCAGCGAGAGCCTTCTTTGAGGTCGGCTCGGTGCCCTTCTTCTTCTTGTCCTCGTCGCTGCCGCCCGTCATGAAGGCCATCTGCACAGACGTGATCACGCCCATAATGGGCATCAGGCCCATCCACGCAAACGCCAGCTGCCACGAGCACTTCCAGAAGATGATCACGAAGCACGAGCCCGCACCGCCCAGAAGCTGCGCGATGAGGTCGGCCTGCTCGGCCGTCAGCGTCTTAACCTTGTCCACCTTCTCGGCGAGGAACGCCGTCAGCTCGCCTGCCGAGTTGGAGTCCTCGTCGAAGTAGCCGATGTCCTGCCGCACCAACGCCGACATGCCCGCCGAGCGCAGCCGCGCCGTGAGCGCCGCGCCGGCCGAACCGTTGAAGAAGCCCGAGCACATGAAGAGGAACGTGGTCGAGCCGGCCATCACGCCAAGCATCGCCGCCCAGAACGATGCATCGTCGCGCATTTCATCGGAAGACGGGTAGTAGAGCACCTCCATGATGAAGACCATGAAGTAGAAGGCAACAGATGGCCCAATAGTCGCCAGCACCGAAAGCAGAAACATGAGCGCGAGGTGCACGACGTACGGGCCGTGCATGCTGATCAATCGACCAATTGGCGCCGACGGCTCTTTCTCCTTCTTCTGCCGTTTTTGCTTGCCCTCGCCGCTCGCCGTCGCACTCGTGCCCTCGCCAGGCGCAGGCTGCACGTCAACTTTGACGGTGCCCATGCCCGCTTCGCGTGTCGTTGGGTCGGCTTCTGCCAGCGGCGCGCCGCCGCCGCCGTCGCGGTGACGCTGGCTCGCCTGGTGCACCGAGAGGTCCCTAGCCTTGAGCTCGGCCTGCCTCTGGTTGAGTTTGTAGAAATGGCCACCCTCACCGATGGCCATGAGCTCGGAATGGGTGCCCTTTTCGACCACGCGGCCCTCCTGCAGCACCGCGATCAGGTCGGCGTTGCGAATGGTGCTCAGCCGGTGCGCAATCACGATTGCCGTGCGTTTGCCCGTAGCCATCACTTCGTCGAGCGCCGCCTGCACCACCCGCTCGCTCTCGTTGTCCAGCGCGGAGGTGGCCTCGTCGAGCAGCAGAACGGCGGGCTGCTTGATGATCGCACGCGCGATGGCGACGCGCTGCTTCTGACCCCCCGATAGCCGACCGCCCTTCAGACCCACCTCGGTGTCGTACTTGTCGGGTAGATTCTCCGTGATGAAGCCGTGCGCGTTCGCCATCTTGGCCGCCTCCTCGATCTCTGCTTGGGTGGCGCCTGGCTTGCCGTAGCCAATGTTCATCGCGACCGATCCCTGGAACAGCACCGGCTCCTGCCCCACCAGCCCCAACTGCGAGCGCAGCCAGCGCACGTTGAGCGTCTTGATGTCGATGCCGTCGAGCGTGATCATACCGCTCTGCGGATCGTAGAAGCGCTCGATCAGCTGGATGATCGTCGACTTGCCCGAGCCAGACGCGCCGCACAGGGCCACCGTCTTGCCGGCGGGCACGAGCAGCGAGTAGCCGTTGCACACGACGTGCTCCGGCGCCGTAGGGTACGAGAAGACCACGTCCTTCACCTCCACCTCACCCGTCACCGACGTGGGCTTGAGCCCCTCGTCGGAGAACGAGTCGATCTGAGGCACGCGATTGATGATTGTCAGGATCTCGGCGACGGCCTGCCTCGCGAGGGCGATGTTCTGGGCGGGCTGCCCTGCCATCGAGTATCCCTCGCCAGCCATCATGATGGCAAAGATGGCGAGCAGGATCGACTTGGCGTCGTACGAGCAGCCAAAGTATCCATCGTTGTTGTAGCCAGCTGGCTTCTCCTCCTCCAGGTGCGCGCGGAAGCTCGAGATCGTATCGAAGCCAAATGCCTGGATGAGCGTCGAGCTCGTGCAGTTGGCGTACCCGGAGCAGTTGGCCACCTCGCTCGTCGGCGTGTCGGCCGCCTGGGCGAGCGCACCCGCGTAGTTGCACGTCATGCGCAGCGGCACCAGCGGCGCGCCGCACGCCTGGCCGAGCGCGCTGACGCGCTCCCAGCTGTTGTTGCCGCCGTGCGCGCAGTAGGTGTAGTTGCCCTCGGGGTACTGCAGCACGTAGTCGAAGGCAGAGTCGTCCATCTCGTCCGCGAGCCGGTATGCGCCGTAAATCGTGGCCGCAGCCATCATCACGAGATAGGCTGAGAGTGCGAGGCCGACAGAGACGCCCATCACGGTCGAGTTGACGACCGTGACGCGCCGCGCGCCATCGAGCGACGTCGCGTATCGAGCCTCGACGGTGCGCTCGATGCCGAGGCTGACGACGGTGCGCATCGAGTAGAGCGCCTCGGTCGCGATGCCGCCGGCCTTGCCGTACGCCTTGGTCACAGTCTTGGCGCCATTCTCGACTATGTAGAAGATGACCGAGGCCGGCAGGATTAGCAGGGGCACCGTTGCCAAGGTGATGCCCGCCACCTCGGGCTGGAAGTAGAAGCCCATCGCCAGTCCACCTGTGCCGTAGCCGATGCCCTCGAAGACGGAGAACGAAGTCGCCGATAGCCCCTTCTGCACCTTGACCATGGCCTCGCTGAACTTGGACGAGAGCTCCTCCGGGTTGGAGACGTCGTACCACGCGACGTCCTGCCGCAGCACCGCCTTGAGGAACGCACGCTTGTACTTGAGCAGCTGCGAGTGGCAGACATAGTCGGCGGCAGCCGCAAAGAACCACCGACCCGCAAACATCCCGACCCCGATGTAAACAAACGTGAGCAGCATCTTCGTCATCTGGTCGCCGCCCGTCGACGCGCCTGCGATGGTCTCGGTGACACCAAGCTGCTCGAAGGCGTCGCCGAACGCGAGCAGCATCATTGGCATCGCGACGCCCGAGCCAGTCGAAGCCAGGGCCGCCACGAAGAGCAGCGTCTTCTCGAAGGGAGAGGTGAATTGGTAAAGTTCACCCAGCGTCGCCGACGGTGGCGGCTCCTTGGGCTTGGCCTCCGCCTTCGGGGTGTCGGTCGTCGAGGAGACGGCTGACATAGTTGAGCTGCTGCAACTGCTGGAGGCCCTAGGAGTAGAGGTGTCAGCTTCGGTCTGAAGACAGCTTCGGTCGGAAGACGCGCCGTGATAACCATGCCGCCGCTGA
>Ga0209713_10003372_pt1 | contig 10145 bp, 7 predicted proteins | sample ArcOceMetagenome_3_FD_187444 | JGI IMG/M metagenome (GOLD analysis project Ga0209713, IMG submission 187444) | Marine eukaryotic phytoplankton communities from Arctic Ocean - Arctic Ocean- Svalbard ARC20M Metagenome (SPAdes) (version 2) | ecosystem: Environmental > Aquatic > Marine > Oceanic...
ACCCTCCGCGCCCACTCAGGAGCGAGACGGGGTGCCCGACCGACCGACCCTCTCGGCCACCGGCCACGGCTCGCGACCCGACTCGGGTGACCCGACCGACCGACTCTCCCACGCCGTCTCGCCGCCGCCTGGCTGGGTCGGAACCGCCGACCGACCGACCCTCTCAGAAGCCGCCCGCGGACGCGAAGTGTACTTTCAACTTCGCTTCGCCCGTGCGAGTACGTGTGTGCCGTGCTCTCCCCCTCCGGTTCCTCGGGAAAGCCAAACTATTAGCGACAGGTAAACAAATGCAGAGGGCAGTACCGGTTGTACGGTAGGCTGCTGGGATTATGGTTTCGGCATCACAGCTGTGAATATATCGGTCGTAACTTATCGTAACACGACTTTTGCGGGTTGGTGCTCGCTCTGTCTACTGTTCTACGCTTCCTGGGCTCACACTCTCAGCGGCAGTAGCAGCGCCGTGGCCCGCCCCGTCGGCGGTGACGATGGCCTGCTGGCCCTGCAGCGCGCTCTCGCACACCGCGCGGCGCGCGCGCGCCTTGGCGTTGGCGGGGTCGAAGCGGAGCACGTGCTCGACGTCGCGCAGCGCCGCCTCGGGCTCGCGCATCTGCTGGCGGCACGCGGCGCGGTTGCCGACGATGGTGAGCGCGAGGTCGGTCGAGCGGCACGCGGCGTGCTCGAGCGCGCGCGTGTACAGCTCGACGGCCTCCTCGAAGCGCGACGCGCGGTACGCGGCGTTGGCGCCCTCCTTGAGCGCGAGGGCGCGCCAGTACGGCATCACGAGCGTCGCGAGCTTCTGCCGCTGGCCGAGCTTGGCGACGCCGAGGCGGCGCAGCTCTTCGTGCACGTCGCCGCCCGAGACGGCGCCGATCAGCCCGTGCACGTCGCCGACGCCGCTGGCGCGCAGCAGCTCCGCGAGCTCGGCGCCGCCCTTGGCGCCACCGAGCAGCGCGCCGATCGACCAGTCCTCGCCCGCCGCCGCCTCCGCCGCGCACCGCGCCGCGTCGCGCGCCGCGCGCGCCTCCGCTGGCGGCACTGGCTCGGGCGGCGGCGGCTCGGCTTCGCCGTCCGCCCGGCGCGCCAGCTGGCTAGGCAGGCCGAGGTCGCGCCCGTCGATCAGCACCCAGCCCTCGAGCAGCGCCCCCGCGGCGTCGGCGTCCGCCAGGCTCACCGACGCGCCGAGGTCGGAGCGCGGGAAGCCAGCGGCGTCGCCCTTGCCGCCACCGCTGCCGTCGGCGCCAGCGTCGTCGTCCGCCTCCGCCTCGACAAAGTCCTCCTGCAGCCTCGCCCAGCCGTCGCGCACCAGGTCGGTCCGCAGCAGCTGGCCACGCCCGCGCCGCGCCAGCACGCGCCCCCACGGCCGCTCACGCACCACGGTGCCGCCCTGCGCCACGACCCAGTAGCGCTCGAGCGCCGCTGCCGCTGCGCCGCCGCCGCCGCCCTCGTCGGCGGTCTCGGCCGGCGCCGACCACGGCTGGAGCAGCTGACCGAGACCGACGCTGTCGCCGTTGACGAGCAGCCAACCCTCGCATGGCTCTGCGCTGCCAGCCCTCCAGGTGTCCTCTTGCAGCCGCACCCAGCCGTCGAGCTCGAGGTCGGCCCGCAGCAGCCGGCCGTGCGCGCGCTGGCCCAGCACGATGCCACGCGGCCTGTCACGCACCATGACGTGCGGCCGGTGAACCACCTGGTAGCGCACAAGCCGCGCCGCCGCACCGCGGCTAGTCGACTCGAGCAGCGTGCCGAGCCCGATAGCGCTGCCGTTGATCAGCATCCAAGCCTCGCCGCTGCCGGCCAGCCCGCCAGCGATGCGCACCCAGCCGCCGCCCTCGCCACCTATCGACCGCATGTCGGTCTGCACGAGCGAGCCTACTTGCCTCGTGCCGATCTTGCGGCCCCATGGCGCGTCGCGGACCGTCACGCTCGGAGAGAAGAGGACGCGATACTCGCCCTTCTCCGGCTTCAAGCGGGCCGCGGGACGGCCCGCTACAGGTGGAATTGCAGTGGAGACTGGCACGGCTTGCGCAGCGGTGGGCGACATGTGGAACTAGACACGAACGAGCTTGCGGAGCTCGCAGCTCCACAAACACCACGCGTGCATACCTTTGTTAAACCATCACAGTCTGCATGCATGCCCTGTGGTGGGTTAAACCGTTAAACCTCAAAAATAGGTGAAGTCGATGAGTGCGCAAAATTCTTTTCTGTCCGGCGCTTTTGGTGGTGTACACCGAACTCCAAGCCTAACTCTCACGCGATGCCGGCGTGCCTCTACCTCCACTACGAGGAGGCGGAGCCCGCGTACACGCTGAAGCTGCCGCTCTCCTCGGACCTCACGGTGGCGCAGGCTGTCGAGCGCTTTGCCAGCGCCTACGCCAAGACCGGCAGCACATTGGAAGCGCAGGCGCTTCAGCTGAGCACGGAGGAAGGCCGGCTGCTTGCGCCGAGCGCCGTGCTGCCGTGTGGCATCCCGGGCGGCAGCGACGTCTTCGTGGCAGGCGCCAAGCCTGTGCAGGGTGCGGCGCCCATTCAGGTGCCAGCCGCGCAGAGCGGCACGTCCGAGGAGGAGGCGCGCCAGCAGGGCGTGTACGCACGAGAGGGCTCCGCGGTGGCAGCCAGCCAGAGCAAGATGGGCGAGAACAGCTACTACTACAGCGTCGGCAAGAATCGCGGGACGACCGGCACGAGCGAACCGATCAAGCCCGACCTGCGCGCCGTGACCGCTGCGAAAACCACCGTGCGGGAGGAGACCCTGCCCTCCTATTCGATCCTCGACGAGGAGGCGCTCGTCAAGGTGTACATCCCGTTCGTAGGAGCAGGGGTGTTGCCAGCAGGGAGCATCGTGACCACGTTTCGGCAGCGCAGCTTCGATCTGTGCGTGACGAGCGAGGGCAAGGTGCAGAGGTTGCACGTGCCCATCCTGCTCGAGGAGATCGACCCACAGCGGTGCGCTGTCAAGCAGAAAGCGGGCAAGCTCATCCTCGTCCTGGCCAAGCTCGACACGGGCAAGTGCTGGTGGGAGCTGCGCAAGACCAAGGGCATCGGCGAGACCGGCTTTCACGCGATCATCCCCGATGCGGGCGAGCCGCACGTTGTGACCGTCTGACAGCGCAAACTCGCCCCAGCTGGATCCAGCCAACACGCCCCGCAGCCCGTGCAGTTTTTAGCGTTTGTGTTAGATACGACGGCGATACACTAGTTTGGGTTGAGTTCTGTGGCATTGCGAGACCCACGCACTGCTCGCGCTGTCCTAAGCAACGGTGGCGTACGCGCCGTTGCTGCTCGTCTGCGGCGGCCTACCCGGAGGTGCGGGCACAAAGGACATGGTCGGCGCGCCGCCGCCCGTGAAGATGCCCTTGACGGCCTTGGCGAGCGCGCCACCCGCGACGGGGACGGACTCGAGCGAGAGCGACAGCTCGAGGCCGTCGATGAGGACGGCGCGCGTCAGCACGATCGAGATCGACGCGCTGAAGAGCATCGTCAGCAGCACGGCCGCCGCCATCGTGCCGTGCGAGTAGCGCCGCTTGGTGGCGCTCGTGTACGTGGTTACGCCCGCGCTGCTGCCGGCGACGCCGAGGGTCTCGCGCGTGTTGCCCGCCCCGAACTCGACGCACGGGCGCGCGTACGAGTCGACGGTGCACTTGAGCGGCGCCTGCGACTCGACGAAGACGGGGCGGCCCTTGCCGGTCGAGTTGCCGCGCAGCCCAAACCACGGGTACGCGCGCGACTCGACGACGAGCATGTGCTCGTCGTCGTCGAGGCCCTGCTCGTCGAACGGGAAGTAGAAGAGCAGCCCCTCCGACGGCTTCGTGTGGTCGCTCGGGCGGAGCGGCACGTTTGCGAACCTCTTCAGCTGCTCGTGCGTGCGCGGCTTCTGCCACACGCGCACCTCGTCGATGACGCCGTCAAAGAACTGCCCGGTGTACCCCTTGCCGCCGCTCTGGTAGAAGCCGCCGATGTGCATGCCCTCCTCGCACAGGTTGTCCGTGCACATCGACGCGGCGTTGTAGCTCTCCAGGCCAGGGTACTTGGGCCCGCCCGCCTCCAGCTCGCCGTCCACGTACAGCGAGAGCGTCTGCTGGCCCAGGTCGTCCGACATGCCGTTCCATGTGGCGGCAACGTGGTGAAAATGGCCGTCGCTCAGGTCGGTCGAGCCCTCGTACCCAAACGTGGTGCTCTCCACATCGCGCACCGCCGTGTACGCGTGGCCGCTCCGGGTGATCGCGAGTGTGGGATGGCGCTGGTGGAAGCCGACGAGGTTGAGCACGTCGATATCCGGGTCTGCGCCACCCGTGGCGTCGGCCGTCGAGGTGTGGGCCGGAGCAGGCGGTAGATGCTCGATCTTGATCCAGCACTCGATGGTCCACGAGTCCATCAGCGGCGCATTCATCACGTCGTTGTGCGGCACTCGCACATAGTCCTTACCACGGAAGCGCAGCGCATTGTTGCCCCAGTATGTGTTTGTGTACGTGGCGCCCGGCTCCTTCGGCTGCGCGGAGGTGGAGGCGGAGGCGGCGAGGAGGGCCAAGGCTGCTCTTCTGCTGTGCATATTCGGTGGCTCGCTGCGTCGCGACGCCTTTTTCGCAAACTTGCTAGGTTGCGGTGGTTTGACCCCACCCACGGTTTGGCCGGTCCGTAAGTAAACTAAGTACTTATTTACCGCCTGATGTAAAGCAACTCGAAGGAAAGCAAGAGAAGCGCCTCGCACGTAGCCGAAAACCTCATGCGGCCGCCCTGCCTCGCCCACCGCGCCGACGGCCGCGCTTCAAGCGCTCCATGGCCGGGTACTCGGCATGGGTCGCCTCCGACGCCTTCATCACCGTGAGCGACCGCACCTTGAACTTGTGGCCACCGGACGAGGTGACATTGAGCACCTGCAGCTGCAGCACGCAGGCGCCGACGGCGCCGACGACGGAGAAGGCATGGGTCGTGTAGACCGACACGCGCGCCCCCGCGTCGCCGTCGCTGGTCGTGGCGGCCGCGGCGGGCCGTACCGCCCCACCGCCGCCAGCGGCGCGGTGGGCGTCGATGGTCTGCGTGGGGCACGCGCAGCCGCTGAGGCAGCGCAGCGACACGGCGCCCATGCCCTCGTACGACGTGAGGTACTCGAGCGCCAACGGCACCGCCACCGTCGCGTTTGCCTCCGTGGCGGCGTGGGCGTCGGCGTCGGCGTCTGCGTGGGCGTCGGCGTCTGCGGCGTCGGCATCGTCCTCGAGCACCCGCGTGTCGATGGTGGCCTCGAGCGTGGCGCCTGCGACGAGGGCGACGACGCCGGGGCTGCGCTTGGGGCGCGGCCCGAGGCGCACGGCGCGGCCGCAGAAGAACCAGCTCGCAGGCTGCGTGCGCAGGAAGGCGGCGAGCCGCTCGGCGAAGCGCGAGAGCGGGCACTCGTCCGAGACGCGCCGCGCCACGCACGCGCGCCCGCCGCTCTCGCCGGCGACGCGGTACTTGTGCGGCGGCCGCGCGCGCTCGTGCGGCCGCGCGTCGGCGCGCCACACGCCGGGCGCGGCGCACGCGGCGGCGCGCCACGCCACGGGTTGCATCGTCTGGTACTCGGTGCCTTTGCCCACGACCATCGTGCTGAGCGGCCGCGAGAACGAGTAGCAGCGCGCGCCGGGGGGCGGCCGCGCGTTGCGCGCGCGCAGCGGCGGCGGCAGCCCCTGCGAGCTGTCGGCCGCGGTGCCCCACGGCAGCGCGGCCGATGCTGCTGCGCGACGAGGAGCGGAGGCGGAGGCGGAGGTGGCGGCGGAGGCGCGGACGGTGTCGAGCCAGTGCCGAAGGATCTCATCGACGTAGTCGACGCCGCGCCGGCCGGTGAGCGGGTGAAGGCAGTCGGGGCCGGTCAGATCGTCGATGCCAAAGCCCGGCGCTTGCGCCTCGTAGCGCGGCAACAGCGCGCGGTGCACCGACAGGCAGGCCTGCCCGTACCGCTCGCACACGGCGGTTGCCTCGGCCTCGGCCGCCGCCCACACCGTCTGCGGGTAAATGTGGCCGCCGACACCGCGCTCGCCCTTTCGGAACCTGACGGGCGGCTGGCCCGGGCCGCGAGCGGCATGGCACCATGCGTGCACCGACAAGAAGAGCAGCAGCGGCCGCGGCCTGAGCATCAGCAGTCGACGCGCCACCGCCTCGACGGATGCAAGCTGCAGATGGATGGCCATCGAGCCAAACTCGAGCAGCACGATGTCAAGCTGCGTCGGCAGGTGAGAGAAGAGGCACGGCAACACCGTCTGCGCCGGCGTGGCGTCGAGCGCGCTGTTGTTGAGCTTGTGGTGCGGGTGAGGCCACGAGCGGTTCACGTGCTCGAGCAGCCTTACCGCCCAGCCCTTGAACGGGCGCAGCGCAGGCTCGCCCCACGGCATCTGCGTCTTGTGCACACCATCAAACTCCATGCAGCGCTTGTACGGCTGGTCGATGCAGCCGCCGTGCTGCGCCACCGAGGCGCCAAAGACGCCGAGCCGCAGCGGCTTCCCAGCGTCCAGCCGCCGCAGGAACGGGCCGTACGCCTCCGGACGGCCCAGCCGCACGATGGAGAGGTTGAGTGAGGCGGAATCGAGTGAGCTGGACGGCTGTGGCATCGCGTCCTGCCTCACACTGTTGTGTTTGGACGCCTAGAACACCCAACCAGGCAACTTTTATGCAACTTTACGGTTAAACCGCAATATTTTAATCTCTGCCAAAAAGACCACATATTCCCGATCGAAAAAAAGTGTGATGTAGCCCGCACAAGGCACACTTTTCGTCCTCTCCCCAAGCTCCCCCAACAATCTTTCCGATGGTGGTGGAAGCACGCGAGCACGAGTCGGGCAGATCCCTCAGACGCTCAGCTCGTCCTGCAGCTCGAGAATGCGCTCCGTACGCAGGCCTCGCTCCCCCTGCAGCTCCAGCAGTGCATCATGCCTGGTGCGTCGACCGTCTCGCCGCTCCTCTCCGCCACGCGGCGCACCTGCAGAGCGACCATTGTGACTGCGTGTTGTTACAGTTCAGCCATTCATGTGAACCCAGGCTTGCCGCACGCAACGCTCATTTAATTCTCTCTCCACCACCGGTAATCATGGACGCTGTCGTCGTTCCCGGGCTCGAGCTGGGAGGTGCCGCCACGGTGGCCGCAGGTGTCGCCGCCATCGCGGCCGGACAGGCTGCGATCGCCGCGGTGCAGGAGGCCACGCCACGCTCCACCGTGCAGCACCTTCAAGACAATGGCATCATGCCGCAGCGCGTCAGACGGCTGAGTCAGACGGCCCGGCGAGTCTCGCTCAGCGTCGTGCGTGCACAGCAGGAGTGGCTGATGCGCAATATCGAGCTCTACAACCCGTCAGTCCTGTCACCACGCACGCCTGGCGCAGGCGCTGCCGCCGCACCTGCGGTGATGACCGGTGCCACGACGCTGGGTGCGGTGCCTCAGGCGCTGGTAGAAGGAAGGGTCTTCTTCTCTGCCAAGCTGTCTGCACTCATGGCTGCCGGCACCGGTGCGCTAGTTTGGTGTGGCGTCTCCACCATCAGCCAGCAACAAGCTGCCGACAGCAAGGCCGAGGTCGAAGCGAGCGAGCCGCAGTACCTGCTTGGCATTGCTGTCGTCGCTGCCCTCCTCCTAATCGGCACGGCGGGCTTCTTTGCTGGGCGTACCTCAGCGCCCGTGCTTGTCGAGGTGGGATGGCAGCGAGAAGAGAGCAGGGAGCCAGGGGACAGCTCCAAGAAGAAGCGAGGGCGGCTGCAACGCGTACACGCTTGAAGTGCATAGCTGTCTTTCAACCCAACGTAAACTTACCATGATTTTCACCTTGCACGACGGCGTGCTGGACAGTCGCTCTCGGCGGCGCGCGACATTGCGGACCTCTTCATGGAGGCAGCCGTCTACTGCACGACGCTGCCGGGCATCTTTTAAGACGAATGCAACTACACGCGCGGTGCGGCTGATTTTAAAACGCGCGACGCAACTTTTATGCAACTTTGACCACGGACGCGCGTGTAGCTCTCCTGCTGTACAAGGCTACTCTCGCAATGCGCGCTCTCCTCTTCCTCACGCTGCCCACCGCCTGCACGGCGATGATCCTCTCGACGCCGACGGCACGCGCTCATGCACCCAGCAGCAGGGCGGCCGTGGCGATGTCGATCGAAGCGGGCAAGGCCAGCTTGCTGCAGGTCATCGAGTCAACAGGCCAAGGACGGTGCGGCCCAGGGATGCGCGCGACGGTGCTCACCGAGATCGAGGCGCTCGAGGCGCTCAATCCGACGCCAAACCCGCTCGAAGCACCCGATCTGCTGACTGGCTGCTGGCGCCTCATCTACACGACGAGTGACTCCATCCTTGGCGTGACGCGGCCACGGCCGTTCAAGCCGCGCCCGCGCATCCTGCAGTCGATCGACGCCTCGAAGCTGGCTGCGAAGAACGAGGAGTGGGTACTGCGCGGGCTGCTCAAGAACTCCGTGCGGGCCGAGCTCACGCCACGCGATGACGGTCGGACGGTGGACGTCCAGTTCAAGAAGTTTGGCATCGGGTGGCTGCGCATCCCAGCTCCGGCGTCAGCGCGCGGCGTGCTCGAGACGACCTTCTTGGACGACAGCCTACGCATCTCGCGCGGCGACAAGGGCAACCTCTTCGTGCTCGTGCGCGACGGGCCGTCGCGCGCGTGACCTGAGAGATTAGAACCCCTCCAAAGCGCAGTCGCGCGTCATGTCTCATGATCGCGCTGAAATCGTGCAGGCCATCATGTTGCCGTGGTAATCATTTGGGCGAGCTTATATCTTCCAGTCAGTCAGTGTTGTTAGCCAAGGTCCTCTCCGCTGGCTATAGAGTATCAAGGCGGCGAAAAAAACAAACAGGTCCGAAGCAACTGGCTTCTCTACGACATACACCACCACACCACATACCAACGGCTACGACACAGGTTCTATCGCACCCACACCAAACCACAACTCGTCGGCCTTCGTGTGTGACACGGAGACGCGCACCTTGGCCGTCTGGTCGTCGCGGTCGACCTTGATGACGGTGCCCGCTTTGCCCGCACACCGCGCGCGTCGCTCGTCATTCTCCGCGTCGATGCCCGACGCGCGCGACGCCCGGTGCGCCGCCTCGACGTCGGCGACGATTCGGACGTCGAGGCCGGCCTCCAATCTCCGCGGATCCCACAGCGCGGACGCGCCGAACCAGATCTCCGCCGCGCGGCCCACCGAGACCACGACGCGCACCTTGACGGACTCGTCCTGAGAGTCGACCGCCGAGACCACTCCTAGAGTTCCGGCGAAGCGAGCGCGCACGCCGTCCCGTTCGGTGGAGATGCCAGACGCGCGCGAGGCGCGCTCAATCGCACCAACGTCTGGCCTGATCCACGCCTCCATGTCCACACTCGGGAATGGCTTTGGCGGAGCACGCTGCTGCTGCTGCTGCCGCATCATCGCTTGCATCCACTCGTGCACCATGCGCTGGTGCTCTGCGGAAACGCCCGCGTGGCCAGGGCCGCCGCCGCCGCCAGCACCGCCAACACGGCCCGTCATGTCATATTCACGACGTTTCTCCGGATCCTTGAGGATTTCGAAGGCGTTGCCGACCTTGGCAAATTCATTCTTCGCACGCTCCGGGTCCATGTCGGGAGGCGCCCTATCGGGGTGCGTATCTAAGGCCTTTTTCCGGAACGCCTTTTTTATGTCGTCGTCAGAAGCGTCACGGCCAAGGCCGAGCGTCCTGTACGGATCGAGCGGAGCGGAGCACAGTTGCCGGAAGAATGACGGTCCACGTGGAGAAAAGCAAGGAGCTGGTGGTATTCGGCCTCGCAACGTCGGCGCCGATGTGGTGAACGCGTTCCTAACCGCGCGGGCGAGCATATATGACAAAATGACACCACGTGGTGTTTACAGCCGGCTGGAGGGGTACTACCAGTAAAGAGGTGCGCGGAGAGAACGCCGCTCGTGATAACTGGCTGATATGCTTCGGCGGATCGGCCCACATTCGCTCCCGCGGCGCGGCGGGAGAGGCCACCGCCCACGGAAACTGGCTGACAAGCTCAAGGCGGCGAAACGGGTGGAGAAGAAAGACGCCGAGATGGCGCTGCGTGGGATGTGTCCGCGTGCTTGCTCCTTGACCCCCGGGTCTCGCGCAGCCGCCGACGTGCTCACGCGTGCAACGGGGCGATCGTGGTGCCCACTTGCGGAAG
>Ga0209713_10003373_pt1 | contig 10143 bp, 9 predicted proteins | sample ArcOceMetagenome_3_FD_187444 | JGI IMG/M metagenome (GOLD analysis project Ga0209713, IMG submission 187444) | Marine eukaryotic phytoplankton communities from Arctic Ocean - Arctic Ocean- Svalbard ARC20M Metagenome (SPAdes) (version 2) | ecosystem: Environmental > Aquatic > Marine > Oceanic...
TTCTCTATCAGTTTCACTTTAGAAAACACTACTTTTTTAAATCCTCCAGTTTTTATTTGGCTTGTAATTTCGGTTACTTTTTCTAAATAATCCTCCTTTTCAGTTGCAATAGGAGTTGAGCTTCCAAAAGGAACAAAGTTAGGCCAAGAATTAACTTTAGTCTCATAGTCTTGAATGGAGTAGATAGTTCCGTTTTCAAATTCGGAAAAGAAAAAACCTTCTTTGTTGTCACTGTTTTTTAAAAAAGGAAGTTGAGAAGTGAGGCAATAAGAGTCACTTTCGTTTGGCATTCGGTATATTATAACTGATTTAGTATTGTCCATTTCCAAAGAAGTAATAAGTAATTAAAATAGCAGCAATGATACCAGCTAGATCTGCAATAAGACCAACTACGGCAGCATATCTTATTTTTTTAATACCTACAGAACCAAAATAAACTGCTAATACATAAAAGGTAGTTTCAGTAGAACCTTGTAAGACCGAAGTTAATCTTCCTACAAAAGTGTCGGCTCCTTTCACATCAGTAATTCCCTGAGCAATTAAGTTGTTTTCGGCAATTTGCCAAGATTCTAGCATTAATCCTCTTGCACCTCCACCAGATAGCGGTTTCATAATTGCTGTAGGAACTCCTTCAACAAACCTTGTGTCCGAAACAAATAATTCAAATATAGAACGAAAGCCATCCATTAATAAATCCATAGCTCCTGAAGCAGTAAAAACTCCAATTGCACACAACATTGCAATTAAATAAGGGATAATTTTAATTGCAACTCCAAATCCTTCTTTAGCTCCGTCAATAAAACTTTCATAAACATTAACTTTTTTAATTAATGCCAGAATTAAAAAGAAAATAATTATTCCAAATATTAAAAGATTGGATATCAATCCCGAAACTACTGCTAATTCAGATTTTTCAAGTCCATTTAGATACCAAATAAAAACTCCGACAGCTGTAATTGCAAAACCTAAATAGGCTAGAATAGTTGGGTGAAACAGATTTATCTTTTGAAAAATTGAGGTTACAATCAATCCTATTATACTAGAAACAAATGTGGTGATAAGAATTGGCAGAAATACAATAGTTGGATCTACAGAGCCATTACTAGCTCTCAAAGCCATTATGGTTACTGGAATAATTGTTAATCCGGAAGTGTTCAAGACTAAGAACATAATCTGAGCATTAGTAGCTTTTTCTTTTTCTGGATTTAATTCTTGCAATTGATCCATTGCTTTTAATCCTAGTGGTGTCGCAGCATTATCTAACCCAAGCATATTGGCAGAAAAATTCATCATCATAGAACCAATTGCTGGATGATTTTTAGGGATTTCAGGAAATAATTTAGTAAAAAGTGGACTTACAGCACGAGAAAGAAGTTTCACAGCTCCCCCTTTTTCACCTATTTTCATAATTCCCATCCACAAGGCAAGAATTCCTGTTAATCCAATTGAAATTTCGAAACCAAGCTTGGCTCTTGAAAAAAGTGTATCAACAATAGCTTTGAAAACCTCTAAATCTTGAAAAAAAACAAGTTTTATCATTCCAACTACAAACGCAACAAGAAAGAACCCTATCCAAATTATGTTTAATGCCATGCGTTTAGTTAAATAATAGTTTTGTTCACCTCTAAATTAGCTATCCAGTTATGATTTAGCAAATCTTAATGCTAAGTTTATTTACTTGTGTATCCAATTACTTTTAAATCAGTAATAACTCCTTCAAATTCATATTCAGAAACAAGAGATAAACCGAGTTGGTTAGTTTGTTTCTTTTCTGTGTTTTTTATGAAAAACTCGTACTTATTCACTTCGTTTTCAATTGAAATAGCATTAAATAATCGAATATTCTTTTTCTTATCATTCAAAGAACAGGAAATATAACTACTGCTGTATCCTTTTTTAGAAAGTAAGGAGCAAGAAACTTTAATCCAGCTTGTATTCTTTAATATTTCCAAAGTAAGTAGTTCTCCTTTTGAACTATTTGAAGCAATAACTTCTTTTTCAAAATTTGATAGCGATATTGTTTCCTGATTGAAATCCGATTCATTTCTCAATATTTCATCTGTATCCAATAAACTCATGTCTAACGGAGAAGGAGAAGGGTTGAGATAAATACTAGCATAATACAATCTATTCATGTCTCTAGAATGTAACATAGTAGTATTGTATTGATGCAATTGAAATAGATTAACTCCAATAAAGTAAAACAGTGGGATGAATAATAAATACTTCCATTTTTTTGTAGAAAAATAGTGAATAATAGCAGTTAATGAAAGAGCAAAAACAGGGTAACTCTGTACCATTGCTCTAGTAGAATAGGTGGAGCCATATTTCCAGTCGAACCAGGAAATTACAATCCAACTATTTAATATACAAAAAACTAAAACAGATTTTCTGAAAGGAAACTTCTTTATAAAAAAGAAACCGAGGACAAATAAGATGGTAACTGGTGTATAAATAAACCAACCCGTTTCCCATCCAAAAAGAACTCGAAAAAAGGGATTAGCAAACACCCATTTACTTCCTACATCATATACAAACGAACCCGTAATGAGTTTCCAATAAATAAGTTGAGGCAAAATCCCAAGAATTCCAAAAAGAACTACATAAATTAAATGCGATTTATGTTTTCTCACCCATTGCCACTTTTCTCTAGAAGATGCCTTGGTTTGTAAGTTCCACAACAATGGAATAAATAACATAATGGCTTCTGTAGGTCTACAAATGGTAGCAATACCAATCGTAAGTCCAATTACTGAAGCAAATAAAATACTAGGTTTTTCATGCCATTTTATTGTGAAATAAACTATTAGTACGTACAAAGGAAAAATATAAGAATGACTTTGGGCATTGTCAATTCCTATATATTGAATGAGATTTGTAGCCAACACAAGTAACAAAAGACTTAATGAAACGGAGAAATCATTGAAATACCTTAACAAGATAGAGCGTAATAGGAGTAAGGCTAGAATAAAGTACAAAATCACACCATAAGCCAAGGAGTATTGATAAGGAGCAGAAAATCCATCAGCTGGATAGGAAGTGTTTTTTGCTATTAAATGTCCTATTAAAAATAAAGGCGTTTCCATAATTGCAACTCCTCCCAAATATTTGAACACATAATTGCCATTTTCTACTTTATTGGCTTGGTATAATTTACCGCCAGTTACTTCATAAATACTATCTATTGCAGGAATCCAATTGAGTTGTTTACAATCGTCATAAATAAAAATCGAAGGGAGGTAAGAGTAATAACCAAATGAATCCCAAGTTGTTACTTTTAACTCGTTACTGCTAGGATTTGAATTGTAATTAACTCGAAATTGAATTAAAACAATAGTTACCAAGACACAAACGATAAGTGAATACTTATTTTTCATTCTTACAATTTATAACGAATAGTTAGCAAATTACACCCAATGCTTTACCTGTAAACTCTGTCCCAAGAAAGGGCGTGTTTTTAGATTTTGACTTGATGTCTGTTTTCTTAAAAGTCCATTTATCGCTAGGATTAAAGTAAGTAAGTTCTGCCTTTTCTCCAATTTCAATTTTTGGAATATCTACTCCTAAGATTGTTCTTGGTGCATTAGTTAGTTTCTCAATGATTGTTTCTAACGGTAATTTATCTTTTAAAATACTGTGAGCACTTGCAAAAGCAGTTTCTAATCCTATGATTCCAAAATCTGCTAAATCAAACTCTAGTTGTTTACTTTCAATGTCGTGTGGGGTATGGTCCGAGCAAATTGCATCAATCGTTCCGTCTTTCAATCCTGTAATTAAAGCTTCTATGTCAGTCTGTGCTCTGAAAGGAGGCAATACTTTGTAATTAGAATCAAATTCTTTGGTTGCTTCATCCGTAAAAAATAACTGATGAGCTGCAATGTCACACGTTACTTGTATCCCGTTTTGTTTTGCTTGTTTTATCAGTTCTACCGATTTTGCTGAAGAAATACAAGAGAAATGAATAGGAGAATTGTTGTAATTTGCTAGAGATAAATCCCTAGAAATTCGTAACTCTTCACTCAAGGAAGGGATTCCTTTTAGTCCCATTTTGGTACTCGTCTCTCCTTCGTTCATCTGCCCATTATTAGACAAGAATTTATCTTCAGGAAAACTGATTATAAGTTTATTAATGTTTTTCGAGTAAAGTAAAGCTTTAGACATTAATCCAGTGTTTACATCCGATTTATCGTCTGTAAAAGCTAGGGCTCCAGCTAGGCTCATTTCATACATTTCTGATAACTCGTTCCCTTCGTGTTTGTCGCTCAAAGTTCCCAGTGGTGAAATTGTAATAGGAAGCTTTACAGCTTTGTTTACAATGAATTCTACCCTGTTGCTGCTGTCAATTGGTTGTTGGGTGGCTGGAGAAACTACTAAATGGGTAAATCCGCCAAATTGAGCAGCTTTACTTCCAGACTCAAGTGTTTCTTTCCATTCTTCTCCCGGTTCTCTTAAGTTTGCTTTAATATCAATCCATCCTGCAGAAACATGAAGATTTTCGTGTTCTATGAGTTCATAATCAGTTTTGGCGGAGATGTTATCCTCAATGTGAGTAATAATTCCATTAGTTATAAGGATGTCTTTGGATTGTAAATGAAATGAAGAGGAGGGTTGAATAATTTTAGCCGATTTTAGGAGCTTTGTGTTCTTCATATCTTTAAGATTTGTCAAATTTAGGAATATTTTTTTATTCTCCCATTTTTAATCAGAATGATTTTATCAAGAGTAATTTATTTTAGTAAATTAATATAGCAATAATATTTTTTCGTTTTTCCTATTTTTCAATTTACAATCAATCTATAAGGGTAACTAAAAGGAGGAACACTTTTAGTTTATGAAATCTATTCCAACTTTTATTTAAAAGAAAATTACTTTTTAAAATTATCAGCCAAAATTAACTCTTTTGTTCCGTGAGACCAATTGTAAAAGCCTTCTCCAGATTTTATTCCCATTTTCCCTGCTGTCACCATGTTTACTAATAAAGGACAGGGAGCATATTTTGGGTTTCCAAATCCATCATGCAATACTTCCATAATAGAAAGACACGTATCTAATCCAATAAAATCGGCCAATTGCAAAGGTCCCATTGGGTGAGCCATACCCAATTTCATTACTGTATCAATTTCTTCAACACCAGCAACTCCTTCGTGTAAAGTAATAATGGCTTCGTTTATCATTGGCATCAAAATTCTGTTTGCTACAAACCCTGGGTAATCGTTCACTTCTACAGGAACTTTACCAAGCTTCTTACTCATTTCCATGATAGAGTTTGTTACTTCATCCGTAGTTGCATATCCTCTAATGATCTCTACCAATTTCATAATTGGAACTGGGTTCATAAAGTGCATTCCAATTACTTTCTTAGGACGAGAAGTTACAGATGCAATTTTTGTAATAGAGATCGAGGAAGTATTAGAAGCAAGAATTACGTTATCGGCAGTTAATTCATCCAATTGTTTGAAAATTTTAAGTTTCAAATCTACGTTTTCTGTCGCAGCCTCTACTACCAAATCAATTCCTTCAACTCCCTTTGCCATGTCAGTAAAAGTAGTGATGTTAGAAAGCGTATTATTCTTATTTTCTTCAGTAATTCTTTCTTTGGCAATTAATCTATCAAGGTTTTTTGTGATTGTAGCAATTGCTTTGTCAAGTGATTGTTGCGAAATGTCAATTAATGACACTTTGAATCCAGATTGTGCATAGACATGAGCGATTCCATTTCCCATTGTTCCTGCTCCAATTACTGCAATATTCTTCATAGTTTTTGTTTTAATTTTTTTTTGATGTGCAAATATACCATAATTATAAATTATCCTTTCCCAATCATTTAAATTCTGATTATAAAACTTTACATTTGTACAGTATGAAAATAAACATTGCAATAGACGGGTATTCTTCTTGTGGAAAAAGCACATTAGCTAAGCTTTTGTCTCAAAAAATTGAGTACAGTTATATTGACACAGGAGCAATGTATCGCTCTGTTACTCTTTATTTGGTAAATAGAGGATTGATAAAAGACGGGAAAGTAGATAGAAACCTAATAATTTCAGCCTTACCCAATATTGATGTTACATTTAAATACAATGCTTCCAAAAACCAATCGGATACTTATTTGAATGGAGAAAATGTAGAAGATGAAATTCGCTCTCCTGAGATTACTGGTCTAGTGAGTGGTATTAGCACTTTGAAAGAAGTAAGACAAAAACTCATTGCGCTACAAAAGAAAATGGGTGAGGGAAAAGGAATCGTAATGGACGGCAGAGATATTGGAACAGCAGTTTTACCCAATGCCGAAGTCAAACTCTTTGTTACAGCCGATTTGGAAGTTAGAACTCAAAGGCGTTTTAATGAAATGAAAGCCAAAGGATATTCTTATTCTTTTGAGAAAGTGAAAAATAATTTACTGGAGAGAGATCATAACGACACTCACAGAGAGGAAAATCCGTTAAGACAGGCGGAAGATGCTATTTTATTGGATAATACAGAGTTAACAATTGACGAGCTAGTAAATATGGCCTATGATATTGTTATGAAAAAGCAAAATCATTAATTTTAATCAAACTAAATATGAATAGAATTATTCTTGTTTTAATAGGTTTTGGATTTTTTTTTTCTTGCAACAATACCCCAAATAACTACATTCAACTAGAAGGAGAGGCGCAAGGCACCACTTTCTTCATTTCTTATTACGACAGTTTAAAAACTGATTATTCTAGTGAGATAGAACAAATATTGATTGACTTTGACAATCAATTATCTGTTTATTTACCAACCTCAGTAATTTCTCAATTTAATCTTAATAAGATAGATACAGTTTTTAATTCGGATAAAACTACTCAGTTATTCGATTGTTTTAATAAATCTATTTCTATTCAAGACTATTCTCAAGGTAATTTTAATCATGGCTTGCAAAATTTAATAATGACGAATCGGTTAAGTAGTTATTCGGAAGGTGTTTTTAATAAAGAAATAATGGATTCAATATTGAGCATTACTTCAGAAGTAATCCTGACAGATGAATTTATTATAAAGAAAGACACGTTATCACAATTCAATTTTGATGCCATTGCACAGGGATTGTCTGTGGATGTTATCTGTGATTTTTTCAATTCAAAAGAAGTAGAGAACTACATGGTAGAGATAGGAGGAGAGGTGAAAGTGAAGGGGAATAGTTCGTATGGAAAACTATGGAAAATCGCTTTGGAGTCGCCATCTTCGACAGTAAAAAACAGAAAAGTACAAGAGACAATTTCATTAAATAACGAATCGGTTGTGACTTCTGGTAGTTACCGTAAGTTTAAAATAATTGATGGGGTAAAATATTCTCATGCAATAAATCCGAAAACAGGATTGGGAGTCACTCACAATTTATTGAGTGTGTCTGTAATTACTGATAATTGTGCCATTGCAGATGGATTGGCTACTTCATTTTTAGTTATGGGAAAAGAAAAAACAATAGCTTTTCTTGAAAAGGATAATAAGTATAAAGCTAAACTACTATTTATTGAAAACGATAGTATAGATAATTATACGACTTCTTATTATGGAGGATTTGAGGATTATTTGGTTAAATAATTAATCCAAAAAAGCAGAAAATTCATTGTTTTCATAAACCACTTCAATGTGATTTTCTAGCGTAGTAGAAAGTGTAAGTCCTGCGTAATCGGCTTTTATAGGGAACAACCTATGTCGCCTGTCAATAAGAACTACAGTTCGCATTTTGCTTACTTCGTGTCTCAAAATTATATGACTGGCGTGCATTAACGTTTCCCCTGTGTTTAATACGTCATCGACTAAAATTGCAACTTTCCCTTTTGGGATTTCTAATTTTGTTTTGGAAGATAAACATTCTACAGAATTTCTTTTATTAATTTTTAATTCAATAAGATGAAATGAATTGGTGCTATTTTTTTCTAGGTATTGAATCAAATATTGAGCAAAAACAAAACCTGTATTGGCAATTCCAATGATATAAACCTCTTTTTCATTCAAATTGTCTTCAATAATTTGAAAAGCAATTCTATCAATTTTTTGTAAAATTTGAGAATGAGAGAGTAATTCAGTTCGTTCCTTCATGATTATTTTTTCATAAAATTAACAAAAACTTCTTTGCCAGCTCTAGATTTTATGGAATTATAGGCCAACTCAATGGTTTTTAAGTTAAACTTTGGTTCAAATAAAGTTTTGTAGTCTTTCTTTTTTCCACCAAATGGAGGATGTTCTGTATTTAGTGGAGCATCAAACATTAGTCCAACTAATTTTCCTTGTTCACTTAATAAGTCATGTATTTTATTTACATAATCTTGCCTAAGGGTAGGATCCAAGGCGCAGAAAAAGGTTTGTTCTATAATAATGTCAAACTCACCTTTAAGATCAAAAAAATCTTGATACAATAAGTTTAAAGAAGGAAAGCTCGGTATTCGAATCTTGATATTTTTTAGTGGTTGTTCAGAGATATCAACGACAGTAACATTATTAAAGCCTTGATTGTGAAAGTATTCAGCTTCATAACTATTTCCTGCTCCAGGAATAAGAATTCTTAATTCTTTGTTATCAACTTGGTCAATGTATTCTTTTATTGGAGTAGAAACATATCCAATATCCCAACCAGTTTTATTGGCTTCGTATTTATTATCCCAAAACTCTTTATCAATCGTTTGCTTCATTGTTATTCAATTTTTTGATAAGAGTATAGGTTATGATTGCACCAGTAAGTGGAAGTAATGACAGTCCAAGATATATATTATAGTTTATCGCTCCAAAAATTGCTGCTGCAATTACAGGAAATATAGCATTAGATAAAGATTGAATGGATTCACTTATCCCCATTAATTCGCCTAGTTTATCCTTGTCTGCGTGTTGCGAGATTAAAGAATTAAATACAGGAATACTTAATGATAATCCAAGATTAAGAACGTAATATAAAACCATGTAAATCCAAAGAACATCAGTGACTGTAATGGCAATGAAACCTAGAGACATTAATCCAAATCCTAATCCTAATGTTTTCAATTCGCCAATTTTAACTACTATTTTACGATAAATAAAAGCTTGATTAAATCCTAGGAAAAATCCAGCAACAAGCATAAATAACCCAACCCCAATTTCATCAAATTGAAATAATTCAATGATAAAAAGAACAATGGTAGAAATATAACAAGCCATAGTAACACTCATGATTATTTTGAGCATAAGTACTTGTTTTATAATCATTTTTGGATTTAATTCATTCACTCTTTTTACCAGGTTGAATGATTTTATAAAGTTATGTTTTACATAAGGTCTTCTTTCTTCTTTTTTGAGAGATTCCTTCAAGAAAAACATCAAAGCGATTAAAGTTATAAAGGAAATAGAGGCTGCAGTAATAATTGTTCCTAAGTACCCGATAGAAAAGCTTGCTGTAAATCCACCAATAGCAGGTCCAATCACAAAACCAATTCCTGCAATTCCTCCTAGAGCTCCAAAAATTGTTTTTTTCTGTTCAGGAGTTGTGATATCAGATACATAAGCATTTGCAACAGAAATATTTCCTCCTGTAAGTCCGTCGGCAATTCTTGCAAAAGCAATAATTAGAAGAGGTAAACAGAGATAAAATAATTTTCCCATAAAAGTAAAAGTAGATTCATCTAATGCATTGTAAGGAATGAAATAGGCAACTGCAAAAATCCCCCAACTCAAGAATGTTCCTAATTGTGAGATGAGTAAGATTGGTTTTCTTCCTTTACTATCAGATAATTTACCTAGATAAGGAGAGCCAATAAATTGAAAAAATGAATAAGTAGAAAGTAGTAAACCATAAATATAATCGGGGGCATTTGCTTCTCTTACAATAAAAGGGAGGACAGGTATCATAATACTAAACCCGAGAACATTTACTAAAGTAAGTAGATAAGCAGGTAGTATTTTAAAGTTTTTCAATTGGATTTCCTCTTTTTATAGATTTTGTAAAAGTAAACAAAATGATAGATTTAATCTTTATAAAATAAGTATCTTTGTATAAACAAATTTTTAAAAATGGAAAACGGAATATTCGCAAAATTTAATACTTCTAAAGGAAGTATAACAATACAATTGGAAGTAGAAAAGTGCCCAATGACAGTGGCTAACTTTATAGGTTTGGCAGAAGGTAAAATAGAAAATGATTCA
>Ga0209713_10003375_pt1 | contig 10142 bp, 4 predicted proteins | sample ArcOceMetagenome_3_FD_187444 | JGI IMG/M metagenome (GOLD analysis project Ga0209713, IMG submission 187444) | Marine eukaryotic phytoplankton communities from Arctic Ocean - Arctic Ocean- Svalbard ARC20M Metagenome (SPAdes) (version 2) | ecosystem: Environmental > Aquatic > Marine > Oceanic...
TACTGTGCAAATAAATAGAGGAAGCGGAGAAACGGCCCTTTCACGTCGGCCACCTGCTCGCACGGCTAGTTTCTTTCCATACCCCCGCACGGGGCCATGCCCCCAGCTACCACGTACGTTTGGGCTCAAGCGGGCACCAAACTAGTTTGGGGAGTTCGGTGGTGTTACCCCCTTACAAAACGCCGGTGGGTACGAGTTGGATGCCGTATCTAGCGGTAAAACGGCGTTTCACGTAGATTTTGCGGATTTACGGATTTACGCGCCTACTGTACCACCCTCCCTCGATCCCTCCCGGGACCCCGGGGCCACGCGCATCCGGAAATCAACCAGTTGCCGCTAGCGGTCGTGAGGTTGACTGACTGCCTGTCAGCGTGGCGCAGCTGCGAGAACTGAGGCGTGGTCCTAGTGCTGCAGGTTGGCTCCAGGAGCCGCCCTGCTGCTACCGGACTCCCGCTGAAATTGAAATGCGCCTGGAAGCTGGGAGGGGCAGAACCACCAACCTGAGACGGGCGGGCCGCGCGCGCGCGCGCGCGCGCGCGCGCGCGAGCCGAGTATCGCTCGCTGTCTGTCCTACACCCGGCCTAGCTGGTCAGGCGGCGCAACCCAGAACGCCAGGCAAATATGGCGCAGGAGCCCGGCTATCTGTTCATGTGCTCGGGCAAGACCTTTGGCGAGTGCATGCGCCGGTCGCTCCTCGGCACAAGCGGCTCGGAGATGCGCGTCATGGAGTCGGTGATCGATGAGGAGACGCCGCTGTTCCTGCTGCACTTCACAAAACGGGTCCTCTACGGCCCGTTCTACGCGGGCACGCCGCCGCAGCTCAACGCATATCCCGACGCCTGGGAGGGCATGGCCACGCGCCAGCGTGGCAGCCCCAGCAAGGGCAGCCCCTACCCAGCTCAAGTGCGGATCGAGCGCCGCGGCCGTGTGCGCTCGTGGGCGCTGCCGGAGGGCATGATGCTGAAGGCGGGCCAGCTCTCGGCGGGGCAGACGAGAGAGATCATGTCGTCGCTCACCAAGGCGGCGTTCGCCTCCGAGGCCGATCAGGTCCGGGAAGATCCGGAGTGGAAGGCGGCGGCGTTCGCCTCGCCCGCCGCCAAAAAGGCGGCGGCGCCCGCTCCGTCGCCGCGCACGGCGCGGGCGACGGGCGCGCCGCATGCGGGCTTTGCGGCACTGGCGATCGAGAGCGACGACGACGACGACGACGACGACGACGATGACGACAGCGACGACGACGACGACACGCCCGCCGCTCCTGCTGCTCCTGCCGCTCCACCGCCGCAGCCGTCGCGGCCAGCCAGCTCCAAGGCCGCCATGCCCGCCGCGGCCGCCGCCTCCGCTGCGGTGCGGCCAACGCCGCCGAAGCAGACTCGGCCTCCGGTCGCACCGTCGCCGCCGCCAAAGCAGAAGCAGCAGGCGTCCTCCGCGCCGCCGCCGCCGCCCGCGCCTCTCGGGTCTGCCGCGTTCCTCTTCATGTGCTCGAACAAGACGTTTGGCGAGTGCATGCAGCGCGGGCTGTTTGGCGAGAGCGGCTCGTACAAGCTCGGCGAGCTGCGCAACGCCATCGGGACGGGCACGACGCCGCTGCTCCTCCTCAACTTTTCCTCGCGCGTGCTGTACGGCCCCTTTTATGCGACGGCCAAGCCGCAGCTGTACATTGTGCCCGACGCGTGGGAGGGCAACGCCACCAAGACAAAGCGCGGCGGAAGGCGCGACAGCCTTGGAGGAGCAGGGCCAGACGGAGGCGGCGGCGAGGAGGGCAAGAGCAGCCCGTACCCGGTGCAGGTGCCGGTGGGGCGGCGCGGCGCTGTGCGCAAGGCGATGCTCCCCAAGGACCTCCAGCTCACGGCTGGCAAGCAGACCCTCGAGGGCTCTCACTCGCTGATCGCAAACCTTCTCGAGGCCAACGGGCAGGTCGCGACGGAGGCCGCCGCCGTACCAATCGTGGCCCACGGCACCAACGGCACCGCCTCCAGCGCCGCCGCCTCCGCCGCCGCCTCGACGGCGGTGCCTCTGGCGTCTGCGCAGCCGACGATGATCAGCGGCGGCTCGAGCACTTTCCTGAGCGCCGGCCGCGGCGGGCGGGGCGGCCGTGGCGGCAGCCGCTCCGCCTCCGCCTCCGCCTCCGCCTCCGTCGCCAATAGCGACACTTGCAGCGAGAGCTCCGATGGGCGCGGCGGCCGGGGCGGGCGCGGTCGCGGCGGTGGCGGGCGCGGCCGCGGCCGCGGCGGTGGCGGCGGTGGCGGCGCGTCGCCCGCCGCATCTTCGGTCGTCGGGGCGACGTCGCTTGCCGGCGCGGCCGGCGGCGCCAACGTGGTGGTGACCGACGTCGCAGATGGGTGCGCCGCCGCCGGTCTCCTGATGAAGGGCGATATGATCTGCGCCATCAACTACACGACCACGACCGGCAACATCCAGGCGACCAACCTCGCCAAGGGCGCCGTCGGCAACGTCGTCTACTCCATCCGGCGCGGCAACGACGCCATCAACGTGATGGTCCACAAGCCGACGCCGACGACACGGCTGGGAGTGACCGTCAAGGATGTCGCCAGTCCCGCCGAGATCGCGGGAGCAGCGGCCGCAGCGGAGGAGGGCGAGGCGGAGGACGACGAGGACGACGAGGACGACGACGACGAGGACGACGACGACGTGCCTGAGTGGGTCGTGGGCGGCGGCGCCGCCTACAACAACGCCGACGATGGCCCCGGCACCTTCACCGGGGGCGCCTTCATGCCGCAACAGGCGCCGCCGCCGCAGACGGCGCACGCGATGCCGCCGCCGCCACGGCCGCCCTCGGCCGCGACGCCGCTGCCTCTCATCGCCATCGACTGCGCATCGGTCGGCTCGGAGCACACTCCGTTCCAGAACGGATACCTCAACGTCGACGCCGTCACCCAAGTGCTCCACCACTACCTCGGCCTCGGCTTCAACGTCTGCGCGCTCGTGCCACGGCTCTGGATGAACGCCGGCGGCGTCGCGCGCGGCCACGGCGGCGGCATCGGCGCCGATCTCGTCACGGATCGCCGCCTGAAGCTCGCGCAGATGATGGAGGCGCGGCTGGCCACCCTCGCGCCCGAGGAGGCCTCGTCGGGTCTGCCGCCGCTCATGGAGTGGGCGCTGCGCCCCGCCATGGAGTGGGCCGGCCCCAACCAGCCGCCGGCGGTGCTCGTGACCAACTCGAGGCTGAGCGAGCACGCCCTCGCCGCCTTCCACGTGCCCAGCCAGCAGGACGCGTGCAAGCAGTGGCTCCGGGCGTGGGTGTGCCCCTTCCACTTTGTGCCCGTCGCCGGCGGCGGCGGCGCCAAGGTCTTCCAGCCGTCGGCCTCGTTTGTGACGCCGCAGCTGCCGCCCAACGGCGTCGAGTCGCAGCTGCACGCGATGCTCCTCTTCCGTCCGCCGAGCGCCGTCTCGGACATGTTCGACGCCGCCAAGCTGCAGATGGTCGGCGAGCAGGAGCTGCCGGTGGTGGCGGCGGAGCGCTACCGGCTGCTGCACGTGCTGGCGGAGGAGATCCACAACAAGTGCCGCGAGAGGAAGGACCACATGCTCTTCTTCCACGAGCGCAAGACGGCGTGGGACGTGCTCAACAAGTGGGTCTTCCACTTTGTGACGCGGCGCGCGCGGCTCAGCGAGGCGCGCGGCCCGCTCGGCCATCCTCTCGTGACGAGCGTCCCCGACGCTGTCATCCCGTCGCATCTGCCCTCGTACAACGGCGAGGCGGGCGACGGCGCCGACCACCTCGCGACTCTGCTGACGGAGGCGACGCCGCGCGGCTACTCTCTCAGCCAGAGCGACGCGCGCCGCATCGCCGCCGACCTCGTCAGCCTCTCCGCGAGCAAAGCCAACCGCGCGGCGCAAACGGCGCGCGATGAGAGCGCAAAGTGGCGCGCGCGTGTCCAGAGGGGGCGCGTCCAGCTGAGCGACGCGACCCTCGGCGTCGAGCTTGTCCCGTGGTGCGACGGGTGGGCCGAGGTGCACGGCGCAAGCGACACCGAGGAGATCGTGCTGCGATGGTCGAGGGACAAGGAGGATGGCGGCCGCGGCCGCGGCGAGCGCAGCAGCGGCGACGGCGCGGCGGCGAGCGGCAACGGCGGCGGCGAGATGCACGAGGTGCGGCTGTGGCGGAAGCACTACGAGACGCTCAAGGCGGCCTACCTGCGTCTCGGCCACCCGCCGCAGCTGCTGCTGACGCGGATGCTCGTGATGGCGGCGCGGTACGAGTCGCTCTCCGAGGACAAGTCGGCGTATCAGGCGGCGCTGCCGCGCAAGATGCAGCGCGCGCTGCGCCGCGTCCTGGGCGTGCAGCACGAGTGCTACGCCTCGCCGCTCAACCGCTACCACGGCTTCGGCCCACGCAACTTCTGCTCGGCGTTTGGCGACACCGACGAGTTCTTCGGCTCGCAGGGGCCCTTCCAGCGCTTCCGCCCAAAGAGCGGCTCCTTCCAGGCCAACCCGCCCTTCGACCACGCCTCGGTGGACGCGTGCTTTGGCCACATCGGCGTGCTGTGCGAGCGCGCGACCGGCCCCATCTCGTTTGTGGTCATCGTGCCCGAGATGGGCGGCCACCTGCCGTGGATGCAAGCGATCCGCCCCTACCTCGTGCGCTGCGGCTTCGCGCCCAAGGGACAGCACAAGTACCTGATGGGGCTGCAGCACCGCCGCACCGGCGACGGCGAGGGAGAGCGCTACTGGGAACCCGACAAGCCGTCGCGCATCTACTTTATCCAGAACGAGCAGGGCAGGCAGGCGTGGCCCGTCACCGAGTCGGTCGAGGCTTACCTCGTCGGATGCTTCAACGTGCGCGACGGCGAGGAGGACGACGAGGAGGAGGACGACGACGCGTTCGCCGCGGAGACCGAGGTCTGAACCCCCTTGTCCTTACACTCCACTGTTCCCTTTTTTATAGCGCGATGGCGGCTCTGCGCGGCCGAATGAGCCGATCGCATGCGAGTGCACCACGCGGTCACGATTCAAAATATCAACTATAGGGTTTGTTGATGCGGGCAACATATAACATCATGCAAACCGCTACAAAACAAGACAATCTTCACACTCCCGCAGTGCCATCGTCCGCGGCGCCGCCCCCCGCACCAGGCGTCTCGGCCCCCGCAGCCGCCACCGACGACGCGCCCCCATTCACCTCGGCAGCGGCGGCGGCGGCGGCGGCGGTTTTGGCGGCGACGGCGTTGCTATCTCGTTTGGCCGCCGAAGTCCTGAAGACAGAGAGCGAGACGCGTGAGAGCGATTTGCTCACGCCGTCGATGAGCGCCGCCCGACTCCGCCGCGACGACGAATCGGCCTCCGACGGCGCCGCCGCATCGGGCAGCGACGACGTCGACGCCACCACCCTCTCCCGCAGCGCCGCCTCGGGCACCACCTTGCGCCACAGATCGAGCCACGCGTCACGCTCGGCGACCGTCGGCGGCTGCGGCACCAGCGTGTAGGTGCGCGTCTTGAGCACAATGTCAAACGCGAGATTCGGCGCGGTCACGTCGGTGCTCGGGCACCGCAGCTGCAGCACTTGCCTCATGTTGATGACGCCGCGCAGGCCCAGCGTGTCGGTGCCGCTGTCGGCCTTCCGGTCAAAGTACGAGACCGCGTGGCCGCGCGACACAAAGTATCGGTTCGAGTGTGGCGACTTCGCCCAGTCCTTTTTCGTCGCCGACTTCTTGAGCAGCCACCCCTTGCGCGTCGCCGGCCCCTGCGCCGCGCGCCGCGCCGTCGTGGGCGACGACTCGGGCGTCTCCGCAGGCGAGCCTGCTGATGGAGCTCCTGCTCCTCCTCTGCCGTCTTCGCTGCCGTCGCCGCCCGCCTCCGTCTGCGCCGGCGACTCTGCGGGGCCGGGCGCGGGCGGAGTGGCGAGCGCCGAGAGAGCTGGCGCCGGCGAGGCCGGCTCCGGCTGCTGCTCCTCCTCCGCCTCGACCGCGGGGGCGGGCGGCTCGAGGTCCGCGAGTGGCGGGGCGGTGGTGGGCTCAGCAGCCGTGGTGGTGGAATCGGGGTTTGCAGAGCTGAGACTGGATGTGGCGTAGGCAGTCGTGGCGGACTCGGCCTCCGCGGACTCGGCGGGCTCGGCGCTCGTCGGCATCCGACTGGGCGGAGGAGCCAGCGGCGCGGAGAAGAGCGGCGAGGGAGGGACCGGCCCTCTGGGTACTATCCTGGCATTGGCGGAGGGTCCGGAGCCTGTGGGCGAGCCGAGCGTCGCGTCCGCAGCCTTCTGGTTGCCTGCCGGGCTGGCGAGCCTCTTTTTGATGCGGTCCTGCAGCTTGCTGCTCTCCAGCGATGTGGACGCCTCGTCGTCGTCTGGCGGCTTGATTATAAGCGGTGTGGTGTCGCCTGGCGGCGCGAGGTCCTCCATCAGCTTGAGGGAGTCGAAAAAGAGTGATATGCAGGGTGTGGTCCTGAGCGGCACTCCGTTCACGCTCGCAGGCTGCGGTGGTTCCGCCTCTCCGAAGCGGCAATTCCGCGATAAGGCGTCACAACTCATGATGGTTTAGACACAGCGATCAACACAGCTAGCGCGGTCCGCTCACGTCGTTCAACCTTGATCCCATTGTGTAGCTGCTTATGGTGTTCAGGAGTCGTCTTGTATACGTAGTAGTAACAGTGAGTTGTCCTTGTTAACGCTTGTTTACGCTGTTTCATGACTGCATACGATGCATAGTTGGACGTGACTGCTCGTACGAAAGCCATGCGACGCGTTCCAGCGCTGCTGCCACGGCTGCGCGCCTGCTCCTCGCTCTCCACACAACTCCCGCCCACCGTCGTACCCGCCGCCACCCGCTCGCGCGACCTCGTCGCGCCGCGCACCCGCCGCCGCTCGGTGCGCGACATCGTCAAGTACGGCATGCGCACGTCCGACGAGGACCGCGCCTACGTCGACGGCCGCCGCACGTCCGAGGTGCTCGCCGAGCTGACGCGCACGCAGTACAACGTGCCGCGGCTCAAGCTGCTCCTCGGCTGGGTCGAGGAGAACCGGCCGACCGGGCTGGCGGCCGCCGAGCACACGCAGCTGCTTCTGGCCTACGAGCGGTGCAGGCTCGGGCAGCAGGCGGCCGCGCACCTCGAGCGGATGCGGAGCAACGGCGGCGCGCCCGAGGCGGCGCACTGCAACCTGGCGATCGTCGCGTGCGCGCGCTTCGGCGGCGACGGCGGCGCCGAGCGCGCCGAGGCGCTGCTGCGGACGTCGCGCGCCGCCGGCGTCGCTCTGGACGCGCCCACGTACAACGCGGTGATCGCGGCGTGCGCGCGCGGCACGCAGCCGGAGCTCGGCTGGCGGCTGCTCGCGCGGATGCGCGCCGACGGCCTCTTCCTCGACGAGGAGAGCTACGTCGGCGGCCTCGTTGCGTGCGTGCGCGGCGGCCAACCGGCGCGGGCGCTCGCGCTCGTCGACGAGATGACGAGTGGCGGCCTCGCTGCGGCGCCGCTGCTCGAGCTGTATGAGGCGGCGGTGGCCGAGGCGGCGCACGCGGCGCAGCCGCACGCCGCGCTCGCGCGCCTCGCCGACGCGCGCGCCGCCGGCGTCGTGCCGCGAGGGGTCGCGTATGGGCCTGCGCTCGGCGCGTGCGCCGCCGCCGACCTCGCTGCCGAGGCGCTGCGCCTCAAGTTTGAGATGGAGGCGGCGGGGCTCGTGGTGGGGCGCGAGGAGCGCGACGCGCTCGTGCGCGTGTTTGCCCGCGCCGCGCTCGCGGCGGGAGCGACGGGAGGCACGGCGGGGAGCGGCCGTCAGGGTCAGGCGGTGGCGTTGCTCGACGAGATGGCGGCGGCGGGGATGCGGCCGAGCGGCGAGGCATACCAGCTCACGCTCGCCGCGGGCGGCGACGGCGCGCCAGCCGAGGCGGATCGGCTGTACGTCCAATCGGTGCGCTCTTCTGCGGTGGCGCTGTGGGCGTCTCGCTGCCAGGCCGACCTGCGAGGCCACAACCGAGCGTCGGTGCGGGCGGCGGTGCGATGTGCACTGCGAGACTACGGCCGTGACCTCGCCGCCCAGCAGCAGCAGCAGCACGGGCACACACACGGTGGAGAGCTGGGGGAGGCCTCGCCACTGCAGCATCAGTCCCTGGAGGAGGAGGAGAATGAGGCGGGTGGCGACGAGTATGAATACTACGACGACGACGGCGAGAGTCATGAGGACGACGGCGACGATGCGAGCGACGCCCGTGCCGGCCGCCTCCACGGTGGCGGTGGCCATGGCGACGGTGGTGGGGTTGGCTTCGGCGGCGGCGCGCCGCATGCGCTGCCGCAGCAGAGTCTCGTCCTCTTCACGGGCCAATCGCGCGAGCGGCTGCGGCTGAAGCGCGTGACGAAGCATCTGCGCCGCCAAACGGACGAGGCGGAGGAGGCGCTGCGCCGCCGCCACGCGCAGCTCCTCTCGCACATCACCGCCGCCGCAGCTGGCGACGCCACTGCCTCCTCTCCCGCTCCCTCCGCCTCCTCGGCCGCGACGCCGCCGCGGCTGCTGCGGCTGCACCGTCGCGCCGAGTCGATCGCGGCGACTCTCGAGGCAGTGGCGGCGCTGCGCAGCGCCGACGGCGCCACTTCCCTCGGCGCCGCCCTCGACGCCGCGCGCGCCCTCGAGCCTTCCCGCGCGCCCGAGGAAGCGGCGCTCGGCAGCTACGCCGAGGCAGACGAGGCCATCGGCCTGGCCGCTACCCGCCTCGAGACGCTGCAGGTGGCGCCTGCAGACGTGCCGAGCGAGGCGGTGGCGGCTGCAGACCTGCAGAGCGAGGTGGCGGGATACCTCGAGGAGCTCCACATCGAGTACGTGCGTGACCGCATCGGTGGCAACTGGCTCGCCGTGCCGCCGCCCGCCGTCCGCGACTGGTGTGCGCGCGACGCGACCACTACGGCCTCCGGGCCTTGAGTGAGGGAACGTACAGTATACGTCGGCGTCAATAGTTTGAGCGAGCCGATAAACCTACCGTTTTTACACATCAAAAGCGGCCGGTCGAGACGGCCCAAAGAGACGCGCATGGCGGGGGCGGCCCCCAAACCGTTTGGCGCAAGCAAGCTCTATCACACTTGGCCGCTCATGCTCTGTGCCTCCAGCTCTTTGCCCCCGCCGCCGCCGCCGCCGCCGCGTTTGAAGGAGGCGAAGATGTCAGTGAGCGAGCCGCCGCCGCCCCACTTGTTCCGTTTGCGCTCCTCTTCCGCCGCTGACTTGCGCGAATTTGACTCCTCGGCGACGACTTGCTTCCACGACTGCTCCGCCACCGCCGCGCTCCGCTTCGCTGCCGCGGCGCGCTCCTCCGCCTCCTGCGCCTCACCCGCCGCCGAAATTCTCCGCAGGTCGGCAGCGCTGTCGCCGCTGTCGGCGGCCTCGTCGAGTTTCGCCCTGCTTGCGACATTGCTGCCCGACGAGCCGCCCACGAGGTCCATCAGGCTTTGCATGCTCCACACCTCCCACAGCGAGCCGCGTGGCTTGGTGAGCTCCCGCTGCGCCCGTGCCGCCTCCTGCTGCTCTGCCCGCTTGGAGCTGGCGTGCCGCTCGTTGAGCACGGTGAGCGCGCCGTCGATCTTGACCACCCACTCCTTGCTCTCCGCGACTGTCTCGCACGAGACAAACACGGCGGTCGAGTCGCCAGCCTGCGTGCTGCGGCACAGCAGCACGCCCTCGGAATCGGGCAGCTCGCACACGGCCGACTCCGTCGGCAGGAACTGCACGCGGCCCTCCTCGCGGCCGAGCTCGTACCACCCCAGGTGATCCTTCCACACGGCGACCCATTTGCGCTTCCACTTGGTCTTGCGCGAGGGTGTCTGCTCGCCGGCGCCGACCGTCGCGATGTCGACCCAGCCGGCGAGCAGCGCCTTGTGGAACTCCTCGGGCTCAAGGAAGTGCAGCGACGGGCGCATCGACTCCTCTGCGCTCGCTCCGCTCGTTTTGCGGTTGGAGGAGTCTCGCGGCGAGCCGTCGCCAGAGCGAGAGAGGATCTTGAGACCGCCCTCCCACTTGTAGGTGCGCTGCGCGTGCAAAGCACGCGTCTGCGGCAGCCCATCGGAGTGCGAGTTGCGCGGCTTCTCGCGCTGGGCGCAGCAGCGCAGGAAGCGGCTCGCCATCGATCGGAGGAGGGCTACAGTTGTACTCGTAGTTCGAGGCGGCTATGAACTCGTTGAAAAAACTTCTTCCAGCTTAAACAGCTTAAGGC
>Ga0209713_10003376_pt1 | contig 10141 bp, 8 predicted proteins | sample ArcOceMetagenome_3_FD_187444 | JGI IMG/M metagenome (GOLD analysis project Ga0209713, IMG submission 187444) | Marine eukaryotic phytoplankton communities from Arctic Ocean - Arctic Ocean- Svalbard ARC20M Metagenome (SPAdes) (version 2) | ecosystem: Environmental > Aquatic > Marine > Oceanic...
AATCATCAATAATTTCTGGGGTATCGACTACTGAAAAGTAGTTATAACCTAACTCTTGCAATAAGGTTTTTAATGCACTGATACTAAATACTTCCTGAAAACCAATAATATCTGGCTTTTTAGTCGTGATATATTGACTTATCCAACGCTGCTTTTTTTGCCATTGTTGAGTACTATAAATGCGTTCAAACTCATAAAAAGCATAAGGGGGCTCTAAATAGTTACATAAGTTGAAAGTCGCAATATTAAGTTGCGTGTTGCTAATTGTTGAGTGCTGCATTTAAATTTGTTACTTGTTATTGATATGATTATCTATTGAAAATCTACCTTTAAAGACCAAGGGTAATAGTTTAACTCAACTGTCTTAGCTTTAGCGAAAAAAGTAATCAATTCGAGGTGTTTTTTAGTCTATTTTTTAGAGCTAAAAAGACCTCTTTATTTGGGTAACCATCAGCAATCAAGCCTTCTTTGAGTTGAAACTGTTTAATTCCTTTCCGGCTTTTTGGCCCCCATATACCATCAGGTTTACCACTTAAAAAACCTAATAGGTTGAGATGCTGCTGTAGAGCTTTCATTTCTTCAACACTGTGTTGATTGAAGGTCTTTTGTGATAGTTTCTCAAATACTATACCTGGCTCGCCAATTAATTTATTGGCTAATAAACCAACGGAGAGCGCATAACTTCGTGATAAATTCCAAGTCATAATAACGTTAAAATTTGGATACAATAAAAATGCTGGCCCCAGATGACCAGAAGGAAGATAGAGTTCAGCTTTAATATCGTATGAGGCTAGGGATTTATTATTAATTTGTTTAATACCTAACGTATTAAAAAAGCTAAGTGGATAGTATTGATCAAACATTACTTTGCTAAAGACAAAATCTTTTGGTAATTTAACTTGTCTACCCCAGCGCTCTTTTGTTTGCCAACCAATTTTTTGTAAATAATTAGCTGCTGTGGTTAGTGCATCTTCCTCGCTTTGCCAGATATCTACCTTACCATCATTATCGGCATCAATGGCATACGTCAATAGAGCACTTGGCATGAACTGCATATGACCCATAGCGCCTGCCCAAGATCCTTGCAATTGATTAATAGTTACTTTATTGGTATCAATTAGACTAAACAAATTTAATAACTCTGTAGTAAAAAATTCACTACGGCGTTTATCACAAGCAAGTGTAACAAGAGCATTTAACACATCCATTTTACCCTTGTGCTTGCCGTATACAGTTTCTAACCCCCAAAAAGCGACTAAATATTGGCGAGGAATACCATACTCATTTTCGAGTCGATTAAATAATTTATTATGGGTTTTTAATTTTTCTTTACCAACACGAACATGATAATCAGTAACACGTTTTTTAATATAATTTTCAAATGTTTGGGTAAATTCAGGTTGTTTTTTATCTAAGGCGATGACGCGCTTAATTGGTTGCAATGAAGGGATAACCTGTTGCGTAATATTTGTTGATAAGCCAGCTAAACTTGAACGCTTCTTCAGGTTATCTATACATTGTGAAAAATTTTTATCAGCAATAGCAGATAAGCCAGGCTGAGAAAAAAAGCATAGAAATAGCAGTAGTGACCCAAAAATAACTTGGCTTAGCCTCATTTTAAATAGATGAAGTATTGGCATAATATAGCATTCCTTGGCTGGTACTTGCGTTAGCAATTAAAACAGTTAGCAAGCATAAGTAGTTGTTCTAATATAATGTATTGCGTTATCGAGTACCATCACTCTTTCAAGAAAGGCATGATAAATATTTTTGTTAACTGAGTGATAAATACCCCATTGAACTAAGCCGTAGCTACTATTAGTTTTAATCTTAATAATGTTGAGTAATACTTTAAATACATTCGTATTGAGCCGTTAACTAGACTAAAATGGAACAGAGTATTTTAATAAAAGAGCGGAGTATTATGTTGTTAAAACCCTTAATTCAACGATATAAAAAGTTACTTTTTTTGATTACTTTGTTAGTCAGCTTTATTAGTATTTATGCTTTACTGTTAGGCATTTTTACACCTTATTATTTACAACAAAAATTACCAACTGTTATTAATGAACGCTCTACATTATCTTTACAAATAGATGAAATTCGTATTAATCCATTTTCTTTATCTGTAGAAATTAACCATGTTAATCTTCAGGATAAAAATAAACAAAGTCTTGCCGCCTTTGAACGCTTATATATTAACTTTCAATTTTCTTCGTTATTTCGTCAATTATGGTATTTTGACGCATTAATTTTAGAATCTCCGTCTGTGCATTATCAAATTTATAGTGATTTTAGTAATAACATTGAGCAACTGAATTCGTTAATAAGCAAAGATAAAGCAAGTTTACATGACAGCACTGTTGAAAATCATGAACTAGAATCAGTACCTGGAAATACAATACCTGAATTACTTGTTAAAACCTTGCGTATAGATAATTTAGCTATTCAATTTTCTGATGATGCCAAAAAACCATCTTTTAATACTCATATAGGTCCCTTAAATATAGCACTTGATAATTTTACTACGCAAAAAGACTTGAATAGCCCTTATTCGCTAAAGGCAACTTCTGCCAGTGGTATTATTGGCTCAAGTTTTGAGTGGCAGGGCTTTATCGGTTTTTTACCTTTTCGTTCTGAAGGTCAATTTGTTATTAAGGAAATAAATTTACCCAAAGCTTATAGGTACATTAAAGATGAACTTCCTACCTTGCTAACAGCGGGTATGCTTAATTTAAATGCTCATTACCGTATAGACTTCTCACAAGAAAAGATGTTGTTTAATGTTGATAACGCCAATTTTAGTTTTGTAGATGTTGCTTTGCAGAGAAAAGATCAAGACCTTACAGCTATTAAACTAGGCGAGCTATTGTTGAAAAATGTTAATTATTCTTCAAAATCACATCAGCTATCATTAGACCAGTTAGCGCTAAACAAGAGTAATGTAAGTATTGTAATCGACAAGCAAGGAGAGCTTAATCTTAGTAAATTTTTTAATCAAAGAACTTCTGAATCGGCCAATAATGATCAAGACAAAGATAATTTAGGTAAAGATAGCTCGAACCAAAGTAGCTTCAGTAAAAAGGGCTCAGGACAAGGTACCCAGCTAAAGTTAGCCATAGATAATATTACTTTTAATGATAACAATCTGTTTTTTATTGATAATTCTACAACCAAGGTGACCGAGCTGGAGGTAAGTCACATAAATATGAATATTGCTTCGTTTAATCTTCAACCTAACTCACGTTTTCCTATCGATTTTTCTGCTATTTTTGAGAAAAACGGTACAGTTAAGGCTGTAGGTGAATTTTCAATTCAACCTTTATCCTCACGTCTTGATATTTTGGCTAAAAACTTACCCGTGCTTAGTATTGAACAGTATATTCAGCAATTTATTATTTCAGAAATTGTAAGTGGAGATATTAATTTAGCAATGAAACTTGATTATCAGCAACAAAGTAATCAAACAAAGACAGCTAATAATGACAGCGATAAAGTTATAATTTCTGGTAATATAGCCCTTAATAACTGGCGAACTAAGTTAGCTAATGAAGATAAGGATTATGCACGTATAGAGCAAATAAGCCTTGATGGTATCAATTATTCACAGTCACAAAATACCCTTGATATTGAAAAAATGACGGTAGATAACTTGTGGCTAAATGCTCTACGTAATGATGAGGGTATTATTAACATTGCTAACCTACATAGGCCTCAAAAAAATACTAGGGCCAGAGATAAAGTTAAATCAGAACAGGTTGAGTCTGAACAGGTAAAGTCTGAACAGGTAAAGTCTGAACAGGGTGAGCATGGTCTAATCTCGGTAAATTTGAAAAATTTTCAGATGAATTCTGCTGATATTTTATATACCGACTATGCCGTCACCCCTCGTTATAAAATGCAGATCTCGCCATTAGATATTGTGATAAAAGGCCTATCCACTAAAGTAAATAGTAGAGCAGATATTGACGTAGAGGCGAAGTTAAATAGATTCGCACCATTAACGCTAAAAGGTAGTGTTAACTTGTTATCAGATACCCTGTATACCAATTTTAATTTACGTCTAAATGATATTCAAATGAGTGATATGACACCCTACTCAGGTACTTTTATAGGCCGCGAAATTGACCAAGGCAAACTTAATCTAGATATCAATTATGTTATTGAAGAAGAACAATTACGTGCTGAGAATACTGTGTTTATAGATCAACTTGAGTTAGGTAATAATGTTAAAAGTGAACAAGCGACAAGTTTACCTATTGGCTTAGCGGTGAGCTTGTTAAAAGACAGTAATCAGGAAATTCATATTGATATGCCAATTAGCGGTAATTTAAATGATCCAGAGTTTAGTTATGGTCAATTAGTTTGGCAAACGTTTGGTAATTTAATTGTTAAAGCGGTGTCATCGCCCTTTAGTTTACTCGCGGGTTTAGTTGATAGTGACGAAGATCTTGGTGCAATTACTTTCAGCGCGGGTAGTGCTAAGGTAGAGGAGATTATGGTTAAACGTTTAGAGTTACTCACTCAAGCGCTAAATAAGAGACCTGAGTTACAATTGTCAATTACCGGTTGTTATCATCCAGAAGATAGCCGAGTAATTAAAAATATACTATTACAGCAACGCATTAATCCCGAAAATATAGTGATAACTGAGAGTGATTATTTGTTATTGCTTGAAGCAGAATACTTTAAGAATACAGGATCGTCATATATATATGACTTAAAAGCCGATATATCTGAGCCTAACTCTATTACTATTAAAAAAATACAACTTCACACTGAATTGATTGCTAAATTTAAAGTGAGTGAGAATAAGTTAGTAAGCTTAGCGCAGCAGCGAAGCAGAAATATTCAGCAGTTATTAATCACTAAATACCAGCTTGCTACTAATCGCCTTGTTATTGGAAAAGTTATAGCACTGAAAGATGATCAAGCGCTGAGTTGTGCCTTGGCACCGCAAGGTTAGACTCTATTATTTATAGCCCAATATACTCATAGCCCAATTTACTCATAGCTATGAGTATGTAATAACGAGTATCACTTATTAGTAGTATTACTTGTCAGTGACAGCAATAGAGGTTTTGATTATTTTTATGGTGTCTTTGGTTCGACCACTTCTACTACCTAATGATTCAATTTTTTCAAGTGTGTTATCTACATCATCGACGATTTTACCAAATACGGTATGTTTACCATCTAAAAATGGGGTGGGCTTAAAGGTTAAAAAAAACTGACTACCATCTGTACCTGGACCAGCATTAGCCATACTAAGTAACTTCCCTTCGTTGTGACTAATACCACCATTAAATTCACCTGCGTAACGATAGCCAGGGTTTCCTCTACCATTACCCAAAGGATCCCCTCCTTGTGCCATAAATCCGGGTATAACACGGTGGAAAGTTAAATTATCATAGAATCCTAACAGGCTTAAATACATGGTACTGCTTACATGCATTGGTGCAGTATCAGCAAACAATTTAATACTCAAATTACCGTGCGTTGTTTCAAGTAGCCAGGTATAGGTTTTATTTTGATTAAAAGTTAATAAAGGGGGCTTTGATAAAGACGTTTTCCATGACGTAGAAGTTTTATCTATAGCTTGCTGGGTAATAAAATTATTGATTTTTTGTATGGCTTTATCTTGCTGACTGCATGCAGATAAACTAAATAAAAGTAGTAAACTTACGACGTAGACTTTCAGCATAATAGAGAGGTTCCAATATTGTTAAAATAGTATAATGAACAGATAATTAAAATAGTATGTTTTAATAATATTATCAAGATGTTATTCATATGATTAAGTACTTTGTCATTACTTAAAATTCTTGAATTAACGTCTTAATTATCAAAATTATTTGACCAGCGTTATTATTAAAATAGTGAATAACAAACTAACTATAAAAAGTTTGTTTTAAATCGCTTAGTTGAATATTTTTTGTGGGGAATAAATAGTTAATTAATAATAACAGTATTTATATTAAAAAAACTTACTAAACAAAAGACGAACATTAAGATTAGTCTCATCTTCTACTATGGGGCTATCGGTTATTGCTGAATCATACCAAGTATAATTAAGTGCTAGCTGTGTAAATCCACCTAAAAATATTGGCGTAGATATTGAAAAACCTAAGCTGGTATTAAGTGCCGAGTTTCCAGCGAAAGCAAAGGTAAGTGAATTAGTTTCGTCAGCTTTAACACCATAGTAATAATCTACATGTTTACTGTCTAAGTAGCTTAAACTAAGGCTGGGCTCAAAAAATAAGGGACCTTGGCGAAATACTCTTGCTAAATTAACCTTAGCTTCAAAACCATCTGATCTTCCTAACACATCAAACATACTTGAAACCGATATTTTCCAATCCTTTTTTTCATAAGTTACCCCTATCCCCGCATCCATTGAAAATTTACGATCTTGCATATTTTCAAATATATCACTATCAGAGTCATCGAAACCTTGAAACCGTGGAGCTAACATTAATGTTAAGTTAAGGTCTGAGAAAGATAGCGCATCATAACTTGCAAAAGGACCTAATATTCTGAAATTATCACCTCGATAACCAATAATGGGTAATGGAATAACACGGTAATCATAACCCACGTAAATCTCGTGACTGATACCTAACCCTAATCCATAAAGAAAACCTTTAGGCTCTATTCGCTCCCTCGCTTCACCTCGGCCATCATCAGCAAAAGCAGCAGTGGTAATTAGCATAATTATGGTCAATGTGTATAGGTATTTCATTTAGGTTCCTGTTTTCCGGTTTTGTTTAGCTAAAGCTATACGTTTTAATCGTTTAGATTAGATCAATTAAGCTTTTCTATGATTGTCTTTAAGCAATTATCGAAAAAAGTTAGCAACACGGTTTTTATTAGATTAAAATGAACTACTAATATTGTCACTCATTATCTAAACGTCTTATTTGAGGTTTTTTTCATAGTATGTCAATCAATATTTAAAAGCGTACAAAGTTTTATCACATTTAAATATGTTTAATAAAGGCGTTATAACAGCATGGATTATTTTGAACAACTAGGTTTAGCAAGAGATGCAACCACGATAGAAATAAAAAAAGCTTATCGAAAATTAGCGAATAAATATCATCCAGATAAGAATAATGATAACGATGTAGAAGAAAAATTCCAGCTAATTAAAACAGCCTATGATGCCATTGTTGAACCAAAAAAACGTGCTATATATTTAAAAAGTAATTATACCGTTATCACTGATCCACGAGAAGTTGCTGATTCATTTTGGTCACAGGCACTAAGTTAAATAGTTTATATTGTGTTTATTACATACAATATTTAATATTCAATTCTTAATATTTGACAATACAATTAGGACAACCTTGTGCAATCTAAACTAATAATACCAGATTATTTAACTGAGGATTTCGCCATGTATTTTGAAAACATGTCTTCTCTAAATGATCCTGAAAATCCTGATTTATTGACAGTTTATTTAGATAATTTATTTCAGCAATTTAAAACGTTACCAATGATGTTTACTGACATGGTTGATCAATTAGCGATGGCTATTACCACAAAAGTGAGAATAGACATAAAGGGGCTTGCCTCACTTAATTTATCAACAATGCCTGACTGGTCCTTAGTAAAGCCTTTTGTTGGTGTTCATAATGATGCGCGTGAATCCATAACTACACTCATGTGCGATGCCGAAATTGCTTTAAATAAAGCTGTGTTATTAATTTATTATTATCAAGGTTATGATGCAACACCGTTAAAATCAGAAAATGATGAACAAGATAACGAGTCTCCTTGGGGAAATTACCAAGACAATGATTACGGTGATAATGATTTTGACGAGAACTACTAATAAGACACTAATTAAAATATTAATAAATAGTCTTTTTACGTGGCAAACAAACAACTTAATGTAATAAGTGTTCATGTGAATGCAACACTTTTGACTTGTAAACAGATAAATAGATAAATAATACTTAATTTTAAAAGGAAATACTGTGACAAAAAATGCATTGATGTTAGCAACAGATATTATTGAAATTGCACAGCAAAGTGGACGACGTGCTGGTACCTCTTTAGAGGCTATTGCCTCAGAAGCTGGTGATGAAAAAATGCTCGCAGTGTTAACCGAAATGGATATTTTAACCGTTGCTAAAATTGTAAGAGAACATGATGCTACTATTCCCTCTATTGCTACATGGCTCATGGATGCAGATTCAATTAAACAATTATTAAATGTTGAGCCATCCTACTGGCAAAATATTGATGAAGACCATGTGTTTTGTGCTCAAACCGAGGCACATAGTCTATTATCACAAATATTTCTTTCTTCCGAGGATGAAAGTAAACAATTAGAAGTATTGAAGGCTATTGTAGAAGATGACTTTGGATTACTTTATTTATCGTTACCTTTTGTGGGGCAAGATTTTTCAAACATGGAAGAAGATGAAGAGCAAACCTCTGGAAGTATTGAAGAGTTGTTAATGAAAATAAAATCGCTTGATGAAGAAGCCTATCGAGAAGTCATGCTTGTTAGCACAAATGGTAGTTTAGACAACATAGAAAAAATACTTAAAAATAATGCCAACAAACAAAGGGTGACTTCTGTTGCTATTGATACCGATGACATGTTTGCTCCGCTATGACCAAAATTTTCATGTGTTTATTTTTATGTCGTACTAATAGTAGGGATCATTAATGAAAATTGCAGAGTTAAGAAATCAACCTTTTATTCTTTTAATGCTTAAAGATGGTGAAAATGAGGGGTTATTTTCGGCAAAATTGATACAGAGTTTTCAACAACAATTAACCGATATGTCATTGCGAATTGCTTCTGATCATTTGTCTATTATTTACGCTGACCAAATTAAAAAAGGCTGTGAAATAGTTCTTGGAATTACTAATTTAGGTCTAATAAGTTTATGTGACAACGATGCTTTTATAGCAAAGCAAATCATAAAAACACAAGGTATTGTGTATTGTTTTCGTGCGGGTTGGGGCGAATATAATAAACTTAACAAGGTATCTCCTGCCTTTTTTGATAGCGTTGCTATTACTCGTTATGCATTAGGTATGCATGATATTAGTGATGTTTTTGCGTTGCATAATAACTTTATGAAAGAAGGCTATAAGAGCGCTAAGTTAGTCGATGTTTATAAAAATATAGCGGCTAATTATAGTGCAACTTCAGTTTTTGTTGATCATGATGAAGATGTTTTATTATATGAATTACAACGGTTTTTAAATACTGCAGTAGCCTTAAAATTAATTGATTCTGAAAAAAAAATATTCTCTAGTACCAGCTATCAAACGTTTATCCTACTACTAGCAAATACAGCCTTAGATAGTTTGTTTGAGAAAATAGATGCAGCAATTGAACGATTTACACAACAACTATCAATACCCAATAAAAGCTTTTTGCAAGAAAATGGTTTGTTAGTTTTTTCTGAATTAAAAGGTATTATTAAACAACAGGTTGATGTTGAAATTCACATTCAAGAAATTTTAGAGCTACCAATTACACTTGTTAATGAGTTACATGGTGATTTTGAAGGCGGCTATGATTTTCATACCGATGATGAAGACGATATTGCTTATCTAACTCCAGACGAATATTAAAATATATTTAATAGTAAAGTTTATTCTTTTTACTTGTACCCATTGATTTATTTTACATTATGAAGTTCTTTTTAATACTATGGTTTGGTTAAGAAGAACTTTTCACAGATATATATAGGTACTTACGTATTTATAAGCATAGTTAATATTGACTGTAATTTTTAATATTGATATCACAGCACTGCAAGTGAGTTTTATCAATATGATCTTTTTACTTCATCACTACTCATCTCAAATATAATGGGTTTAAATAGAATTTGTACTCCTTAATATTTTTTTATGATAATCCCTCAAAGTAAATGTTAACTTCATATTGATCTACTAATGTTTTTCTAAGCTATTTTGACTAATTTACATAGATATTCTATTTATAATTTACCATTTATTTGACGTAAATTTTCCTGAAATACACGAGTATCGATCTATCCTTGAAAAAATATTTGTGTCATTGGGACAATTGGTTAAATATTCCATAAATCTGTTGATATTAGTTAATTGAGATTGGCTGTTCATGCATCATTTTATGTTTCGAATAATG
>Ga0209713_10003377_pt1 | contig 10141 bp, 8 predicted proteins | sample ArcOceMetagenome_3_FD_187444 | JGI IMG/M metagenome (GOLD analysis project Ga0209713, IMG submission 187444) | Marine eukaryotic phytoplankton communities from Arctic Ocean - Arctic Ocean- Svalbard ARC20M Metagenome (SPAdes) (version 2) | ecosystem: Environmental > Aquatic > Marine > Oceanic...
ACCGGCGCAACGCGGATGGGCTGCAAACATAAAGAGCGCTTACTGACAAATTCAAATGTCTACCGTGCGCTGCTTTGCACCTCTGTGCCTGCAACGCTGCAACCTTGTTCGTCGTCATGCGCTGGATCCTGCTCGTGGCGAGCGTCGCCGTCACGGCTGGCTTCACGCCCGTGCCAAGGCCTAATGCGGTCCTCCGACGACGGCCTGTGACGACTATCCCGAACCAGCCACTGCGGCCCGTGACGACTATCCCGAACCAGCCACTGCAGCCGCCGCAGCGCCACGCTCTCCGCATGTCGGCGGCAGACGGAGCCGACACGCTGTTCGGCCTGCCACGCACCTCCGTCGCCCAGCCGCTCGGGCTGCTTCTGCTCGCGCAGTTCCTCCTCTTCATCGGCGTCGGCGCGGTCATTCCTGTCATACCGCTGCTCGGCAAGGCCATCGGCCTCTCGTCGGCCACCAACGGGCTCGTCATCGGTTCCTCTTCACTGGCGCTGCTGGTGCTGGCGCGGCCGGCTGGACGCTGGGCCGACGAGGCGCGCAAGCCGGTGATGATCGCAGGCATGGGTATCATCGCGGTCTCCGACCTCGGCACGAGCTTCGCCGACTCGCTCCTGCCGCTGTTGCTGGCGCGGCTCGGCCTCGGCGCCGGCCGCTGCATCAGCGAGTCGGGCGAGCGCGGCATGCTCGCCGACATCGCGTCGCTCGCGCCCGAGCTGCGTGGCCGCGCGCTCGCCGCGCAGCAGGCGGTCTCGGCGCTGGGCATCGCGATCGGCGCTCCGGCGGGTGGGCTGGTGGTGGAGGCGTACGGCCCTCGCGCCGCCTTCCTGTGTGTCTCGGCCGCCGCGTGCACCACGGCGGCGCTCTACTTCTTCTTGCCCGAGACGCTCGCGCCAGCGGCGGCCGACACGCCCGCGCGCAGGACGCCTGCAGCGTTGAGGCGCAAGGAGCAGACGGCGCCGGAGGAGGAGAAGGGCGACGCGGACTGGGGCCTGCTCCTGGCCGACGATCGGTGGCGAGGCCTCGCGCTGTGCGAGAGCGGCCTGCGCTTCGGGTACGCGTGCAAGATCGCGGCGGTGCCGCTGCTCGCGACCGCCGTGCTGCCGGGCGGCGCCGCGGGCGCCGGCGCGCTGCTCTCGGCCGCCGGGCTCTCCGGACTCGTCGGCGCGCCGGCGGGCGGCTGGCTGACCGACCGTGTCGGCGCGCGCGTCACGTGCGTCGGCAGCGGCGCGGTGGCGGCCGTCGCGCTCGCGCTCGTGCCCGTCGCGCTCGACCCGTCGCTGGCGGCGGCGGCGGCCGCCGCGGGCCTCGCGCCGCCGTGGCTCACCTACCTGCCCGACGGCGCGCCGTTTGCGGCGCTGATCCTGCTCTGGTCGACGGCCGTCTCCGCGCAGGGCATCGCGCTGACGGCGTGCGCGCAGTCGCTCGCGCCGCGCGGCGCCGTCGCGACGTCGATGGCGCTGCCGCGCGCCATCGGCGACGGCACCTACGTCGTCGCGCCCTTTCTGCTCGGCGTCGTCGCCGACAGCGCGCCCGCCTCGTCGGGGCTCGAGTGCGCGGTGGCGGGCGGCTTCTCGCTGCTCGGCGTCGCCGCGCTCGGCTTCCTCGGCGGCCGCGGCGAGCAGGCGGCCAGACAGACCTGAGCGCGGAGGCCTGAGCGTGGTAGTGGTAGCAGATAGAGTGACGCAAATGGACATGAATAGCAATAGAGTGTGCCGTCTCACCTACAGGTGCTAGGCCGGCGGCACCGGCCGCTTGCCCGTCGCGACCTCGCGCACGCGGGTCGAGAAGGTCGCCGCATCGGCGGGGCCGAGGCCGGCCGTCAGCTCGTCGCGCAGGAAGGCCCACGCGCGCGCGACGCTCAGGTGGCGCAGCTTCCTGGCGAGCGGCACGACGCTGTGCGACTGCCTGCCGCGCTGGAAGTCGAAGTAGTGGAGCGCCCGCACGCCCGCGTCGGAGGCGGCGAGCCACTGCTTGAGGAACATCAGGTCGTGGTTGTTGCCGAAGGCGCCGCAGCCCCAGTGGCCGGTGGCGAGCTCGCGCGCGCCGTCGAAGGCGATGCGCGCCTTGTCGAGGTCGCGCCGCAGCGCCGCCTCCGTCATGGCCGGACCGCCGCCGCGCACCGCGTCGATCGCCACCACCTTGGGCGGCGGGCCCTCGCGCACGCCGCTCGACGTGGCAACGCACGTGTAGTCGCCCGCAAACTCAAAGTCGGCGCCGAAGCCCTGGACACGCGAGTACTGCACCGCGCCCGAGACGCAAATGACCTCGGTGTCGGCCATCCGGTTCTGCAGCGCCATCGCGACCATCAGCTCCGGCTTGACGAGGAAGAGGATCTCCTCCATCGCAAAGTCGCCCGTCACCACGCCGCCGCCCACGAAGGCGTTGGCGAACTCGGCGTGCACGTCGGCGGCCGACTCCTCGAGATTCCCGTCGCGGATGTGCACCGCGCACAGCGGCGCCTCGCTCGCCTCCCACGCCCACGGCGCGCCTCCGCCGCCAAGGCGGGGATTGGCGTAGCCCTGCCGCCCAATGGTGACGACGCCGTCGGCAAAGCCGTCCCTGCCGAGCACCGAGAAGTAGTTGAGCAGCGTGATCGCCGAGTTTGGCGAGCAGGCCGTGCCGATGAAGAGCTCGCACGCCGTGAAGCGGAAATCGTTGGGCTGCACGCCCTCGGGCCGCTTCAGCGAGCCGAGCACGCTGTGTGCCAGCAGGCACGCGCACTGGCGGCGAGTGAGCGCGATGCTCCTCGTGTGGACCGCCGGGACGCCGTCGACCGGCCAGTTGGCGTTGGTCTTGTGGATGGGCAGCGCGACGCCCTCGAAGAGCTGCGGCATCGCTAGCGCCAGCTCGAGCAGCAGCGGAGCGCCCTTGGCCAGGAAGAGCTCAAAGTCGAAGCAGCCCGCCTCCGATGAGCCTGGGATGTCGGCAAAGAAGGTGCAGCGCCTCGGCTCACGGTCGAGGGCCGAGAAGCTCGTCAGCATGGCGTCGAGGTCGGTCAGGCGCTCGACTCCGCGCGAGAGGACCTCCTCGACATGCGCCCAGGTCTGAGGGCTGTCCGACGGGAGGTAGAGGCGGGAGCCGGGCTCGTCGCTCCCGTGCGTCGCCATAGGAAAGCGGTGTTAACTTTGGGTTCACGGCGCGCAAGTTCGGCATGTTAATGCTTGGAGAAGCTATAAACAGTTGACTCACCGCGGCTCACGCCAGCGATGCTCTGGCTAGAGCCAGCCCTCCTCGCCCGCGTCGACGAGTTCGCCCAGTTCGTGCTATCACTGCACGTGCGCAACGCCTGCCTCGTCATCCGCAACGCCTCGGCCACACAGCTCTACCAGAGCAAGGTGCTCGCCGCCGGAGAGGACTCTGACGATGCTCCCGGCTACGCCGTGCTCCACGGCTGGAGCGACTTCACCTATGGCTATCAGCGCCTGCTCATCTCAAAGACTAATGCCGAGTGGAAGCGCACGAAGTCGGGCCCTCTGCCCGAGAACTGCGCACGGCGGCCGGGCACAGCCATCGGCGTCCCTTTCTCGCTCAACAATATCTGGCACGCCACGTTTCACGCGGTGCCACTGATGGAGGAGTACCGCGGTGCGGCTGGACCCATCACATATTTCCCGCTGCTGTACCGCCAGGCGGAGCTGGGCGCGGTCGGGGCGGACCCGCGGCGGTGGCACGCGTGGGAGTACACGCTCCGGGCGCTCAGCTCGCGGTCCGCCGAGCAGATGGCGGACGATCTGCGGCCGCTGCTCTCGGCACGTCTGCCGGGGTCCAGAAGCGTCCAGAGCCACACCGACGCGAGCCACACCAGTCACCTGACCGCCTCTGCCCGCATCTCACGCGCGCAGGCACCCGGCTGCACTTGCTTCGACGCTCTGCGTGCGAGCGCGCCGCCGTTCAACCTGCGCGCCAAGTACGCCGCGGGCCGTCTGCGCGTCTGGGTCGCCGCCTCGCTGGCCAATGCGGAGCGCGTGGCGGCAGCGGCAGCTGCGAGCTCCGGCGACGGTGTTGGCGCGCACGGTGAAGGCGAGGGCGAGGTTGGGCTGCTGTACGTGCACCGCGCGACGGGGCGGCGCGCGCTCTCGCCGGCCAACGAGGCGAAGCTGCGCCGCGCGCTCCGCCGCCTCGAGCAGAGGCAGCAGCAGCAGCTGCAGCAGCAACCGAGCTCCCCCACGGCGTCTCAGACGGCACCTCCGACGCCGCTGCTGCGCCGCGTGGTGCTCGAGAGGCTGCCGATGCATCAGCAGGCTCGGCTGGTGGCGCGCGCGCGGGGACTTGTGGGCGTCTTCGGCCAGTCGCTGGCGTGGATGATATTCCTCCCCTGGACGGGCGGGCGCAGCATGGGCGGGCACAGAGCCACCACTGCCGTGGTGGAGATCGTGCCCAAGGAGGGGCTGTGGAACTACGACTACGTGCACATGGCGCGCAACCTCGGCGTCCGCCACTGGCGCGTCCGTGCCGACATCGACCCTGGCTCGTGCGACGGCGATGGCGACGGCGAGGCGGGTGGTGGTGGAGGCGGTGGCGGAGGCGGCGGAGGCACTGGCGGCGCTGGTGGTGAGGACGCGGCGCCGCGGGGCGCCCTGCGCACGCGGTGGAAGCGCGAGGCGGCGGCGGCGACCCGCTTCAAGACGTGCAACCTGACGGTGAGCGTGCCACGCGCGGTGGCGGCCGTGGCGGCCGCGCTGACGCACTGCGGGCTGATCGCGCACCAGCCGCGCACATAGTAGATACGTGCGGCCCCTCAAATCAAAGAACGCGGTGAGGTGGTAAACCACCGCACGTGGTTGTGGCTGCACCTCCTTCTACATGCCCTTAGCTGCACGCTTGATGCACTCTGCCTGCGTTGCCCGTGCACGGGCTTCGTGCAGGTCGAAGCCAAAGCTCTTCAGGACTGATACACCATCCTGCAACACACGACGGCTCTCGTGTGTGACCGCCAACATCAACTGACAGGACAATGCCAGCCAAGCGAACCGCAGCATCTGCAGCACCAGCTTCTCGCAGGACTCGCCAAGATACCGGCCGAACGGGCGCGCCCGTGAAGGAACAGGAGATGCACATGTGCTCCATCTGCTGCGACGAATTTCCTTCTGCCGAGGGAGCCTTCTGCCCCGACGGCCACTTCCTGCACCGTGGCTGTCTCGACATGCAGTGCAACCAGTCCTTGGAACGTGACCCTGTCGCCGTCACCGAGAGTGAGAAGGAGCAGAGGTGCTACGCAGTCTGCTGCGCCGACATGAGCAGCGGCTGCACGAAAGCATTCACGACAAAGGCCCTGGCCAATGGTCTGAGCAACGAGAGATTCGAAGCGCTCGGTGCCAAGAACGTCGCGCTCGGAGTTCACCTGATTCTTCCAGACGCCGTCAAGGAGCACCTCGCCGCAGCCGCCGCCTCCGGCCAAGCGGCGACCAGGGAGCAGCATGAGAAGTGCATCCGCGACGCATACCGCCGTCCTGATGGTACCTTCCGAACGGAGCGCGGCGAGCTCGTGCGGCAGTGTGGCGCGTGCTCGTTCGGGCCGATCATCGCGCAGGTCAACTGCGGCGACATGCGCGCCCACGATGGCGAGGTGCGTGGTCGCCACGTGCAGAACAACCGCTGCCTGCACTGCGGCCACCTGAACCAGGGCCACTACGAGTCGTGGCCGCGGTGGGACGGCGTGCACGTGCTCGGCGCAGTTCCGTCTCTTGTGCACGGCGGTGAGCCCGATGCGGCGGACCGACCTGCTGCTCCCGCGGGGACGGCGCCAGACCCAGTGATCCGCGGCCCTGGAGGCGGCGCCATCCCGATCCGCGGCCTTTACCGCGGCCTCGGGGCGGCACCTCCGCTCCGCCGTGTGCCGCCCGTCGCCGCAGGACCGGCACTCGCCGTGGGCGACCTCGTGCGCGTGCGTGGCGCGGTGGCTCGGCCGACGTATGGCTGGGGCGCCGTCTCGCACGCCACCGTCGGCACGCTGACGCGCATCTACGGCGAGAGGAACGAGCGCTGCGACATCAACTTCCCGCGCTCGGGACAGTCACATCTGTCCCATCACATCGTCCATCTGTGGATGGGACAGATGGACGAGATGGAGCGGGCGAATGGTGAGCAGCCAGCGGCTGCCGCTGTCCCACCACCTCGTCCGGTGGTACTGCCGGTAGCAGGACCTCTGCCGGTCCCGCTGCGCCGCTCGCACGCCATCGTCGGGCTGGCGGTCCCGCCGGACGAGGATGCCGACGGGTGGGAGCCGGCGGTGGCCAGGCCTCCGGTCCGGCGACGCGCCACCCCCGACGGCAGCCGCCGCCCCCGCGTGGGCGACCGCGTGCGCGTGCGCGCCGACGTGCGCACGCCCACCTACCAGTGGGGCGGCTCGATCAGCCACGCGTCGGTCGGGGTCATCGAGCGCATCTACGGCGAGCGCGACGAGCGCTGCGACGTGCGCTTCCCGGAGCGCGCCTCGTCGTGGCTCGGCCTGCTCGATGAGATGGAGCTGGTGGGGTACACCACCCCACCACCCGCTGCGCGTGCCGCCATCTCCGATCCTACCGCCCCGCCGCCGCACGCTGCGCGGAGGGCCCAGGACGCCATGGACGACGGTTCTGCCTTGAGAAGTGCTCAATGCCTTCAGAAGTGCACAGACATGGGCTTTCCGATGAACGAGGCGCTGCTTGCGGCCATCGCGCGCACCGCTAGCGTGCACAACATGGAATCGAGGATCGCGCAGATGATGGAGCTTCCTGGCATCGTCGAGGCTTCGTGAGATGGAGCTCTCGGCCCCGGGGCTGATTGACGGCGTGAAAATTCGCACGCTGCTCATCAATCACGGGGAGTTCAGAGGTCAACCGAGCAACGCACAGAAGACGAGCAGAATCGTAAGGGACAAAAAAGCAACATCAAGGAAAGGGGCGATGTAAGAGGTCAACAGAGCTGACGAGCACGCCAAGAGGACAGCAAAATGGAAGACAAGCAAGACAGCAAGCGGGAGAACAAGCACTTCACAGTGGGATGAAATATCCCATCATCGGTGAAGCTTGCCCGAGCCTGCCGTGCTCCACAGTCGGAAATTTACAACAGTGAGTGTGGTGATGATATCTGATGATGACTGGCAGCAGAGCTGCAATGCAGAGCAAAGTACTCGAAGATCGAAGTCCATTTTGGTCGCGCCTCGTGGGCATGTTGGTCGTTGATGTCTGGTTGATGCATGGATGGGTTGAAATATGTGGCGTGTGCGGGTGTGCGCATGTCGAGTTTGGAAATAAAACGTTTGAGCTACCAAAAGGACCGGGCCAAAAGCGTCTTCTCTCCCCGGGCTCCTCTATCATGCGAGGCGGCTACCGTACGCCCGCCCGACGGCGCCAGCCCGAGCTCGCTCGCGACGGCGCGGACGGCGGCGGAGCGCTGGGAAACGTGCCGCTCGACCGCCTCGAGCTGCCGCATCAGCCCTCGGACCTGCAGCTCGTGGCGCTGCTGCTGCACGGACAGCTGCGCGTCGGCCTTCGCGCTCGCCTCAGCGATGGCGCGGTCGACGCGCTCCTGCGCCGAGCGCTCGGCCGCCGCGAAGAGCGTGGCGCGCTCGCGCATGATGCGCTCCTGCCCGGCCGTCCGCTCCGCCATCCTCGCCGTCTCCTTGGTAGCGTCGAGCTGGCGGCTCTGCTCGACGAGCTTCCGGTGCGACGCCATCACCGCGTGGTGGCGCTCGCTCGCGCGCTGCCGCTCCGCGTCGGCCGCGTGCTCGTCGCGGCTGCGCTCACTCTCCTCCGCCGCGCGCTTCACGCGGTCCTCCGCCTCGGCCGACGCCGCCGCCACCTCGCGCCTCACGCGCGCCTCGCGCTCGCGCTCTTGCCGCTGCTCGTCGGCGATCCGCACTGTCCCGGCGCTCTCCGCCGCCCGCTGCGCCCGCTGCGCCTCCGCCTCGGCCGCCGCCCTGTCGAGCTCGCGCCGCACAATCTCCGGCGAGAACTCGGCGAGCGAGAGCGTGCCCGAGCCGTCGACGTCCATCGCGCGGAAGACGGCGTCGCACACGGCGCGCGGGTGCGCCGGCCGCTTGGCGCGCCTCTGCGCCTCGTTCACGACGCGCGCAAACTCGTCGGCGTCGAGCGAGTGCGAGCCGTCGCGGTCCGCCTGCATGAAGAGCTCGTAGTACGCGTCGGCGGCGGCGTCGTCGCCCCGGTGGAGCATCTTGATGCGCGGCAGCAGGTCGAGCAGCAGCGCGCTCCCCTCGACGCGCGTGCCGTGCACGGCGAGGCCCGTCAGCGGAGGGAAGCAGATCTCGTTCTCGTGCGGGTACCTGCGGAGGCGACGGCACGCACGCACGCACGCGTGCAGCGCAACGCACCGTGCAGCGCAACGCGCGGGAGAGCGTGCAGAGCGGGGAGGGCATGCGTGCGCGCGCACTGCGAGAGCCAGCCGAGCTCGGCGCCCTTGTCGACGAAGCCCATCGAGATCTCGAAGACGATGCCGCCGTCGCCCTGCGCGTACTCGACGGCGACCGCGCGGTTGGTCGTCTGCCAATGCACAAAGGAGGCCATCAAGAGACGATTGCGGGTGTGCTGCTGGGTCTGTTCGAGGCGCAGGGGCAACACCGTCGACATGAAGCCAAACTCGATGCCGCCGCGGAAGTTGAGCGCGTCGGGCTTTCGGAACGACTCGGGCAGCGCGCCGCCACTCATGCCGCGGTACACCTTCTGGCACGAGACGAGCAGCGAGAGCTTGCCCAGCGCCGCGCTGATCACGTGCATCGTCGTGGTGTACTTGTTGTCCTTGCAGAGGTCGCGCCACTTTTGGTGGAAGAAGGGCACCTTGCCGTGCACGCCACGCAGCACCGTGTTGTACTTGAGGAAGTTGGGGCCCGTGTCTGTGATCCGGCGGGTGGGCGTGGGTCACGCGTGAGTGGCAGATCTGGCACGCGAATGTGCGTGTCGCCGATTCGAGCTACTCGCGCGGCATGGCAGTGGCAGCGGCGTACACAGCCGCGCGCCGATGAACTCCTCCTCGAATAGCTCCGAGTGCAGCGCGCGCAGCCGGCCGTTGACTGCGGCGCGCTCGACGGCGTACGACGAGAGCGGCCGCGGCTGGCGACAGCGGTCGACCATCTCGGGGTCGCTCCGCAGCTTGGTGTCGACGGGCCACTCCTCGCGCTTGAGCGCCGCGAGACGCTCCGCCGTCGGCTCGACCACGAACCACCACTCGATCTGCGAGGTGGTGCGCGTGCCGTAGTTGGAGACCTCGAAGTCCTCGGTCGAGTCGGCGGCGCTGCAGTGGTCCTCGCGCATGCCGAGCAGCCGCGGCCTGTTGGCCATCGGCTCTCCCACCAGCTTGCCGAGGCCGCCCACAAAGTCGGAGGCGTCGCCAAACGTCAGCGTGAACAACTTCCGGCCGCCGCTCGCATCACGGCCAGGACCGCCATCCTCTTCGCTGGGAAACTCTTCGACAAACTTCCCGAGCGACGGAGGCGGCTTGGTGGCTTCGGCCCAAGCCGTCGCTGTGTTCTCCTGCGGGCGCGAAAACGGGCAGCAGGGAGGCTGGGTGTGCCGCCAGACATGCGACGCGGCCAGCAGCGACGGAGGCACCCTGCGTGGCTGGCTCCCGCGGCCCCACACGGCACAATTGCCAACGAGGCGTGGGCGGCGAGGCGTGCCACCCCACCACCACACCACCCCACGAGGGTCTGAGACGGCGACTCTCGTCACTTCCACACGCTTGTCTGCGTGCAGCTCTCCGGCGGCGGAGGCGATGGCGTCGGAAATCTGCTCGAGCAGCGCCGTCTCGCGCAGCATCGACGCCACCACGTGCGCTGTGCTCGCGTGCGGGTGCGGGAGGGGTGTGGGTTGCGGGTCCGGGCGCCTGTGGGTGTGGAGGCGGAGGCTGCCGCACGCGGAGGCGAAGGCGAAGGCGCACCGTCGCCGCGCCGGCCAAGCCGCGCCGCAAACGCGCGCTCAAGCCTCGGGTCCTTGGAGCGCTTGTGCAGCGCGGGAAGGAAGGCCTTCGCGACGACCTGCGACAGGTCGAGCGACTTGAGCCAGCCCTCGAGCCGCCACGTGCCTTCCGCCACGTCGTTGTCGCCGCGCGCGAGCCCGCCTGCAGCTCCGCTGTCGTCTCCGCCGCTTGCCGAGGAGGCTTCGAGAGACATGCTCGCCCGCACGGCTCGAGACGGCGCGGGCGC
>Ga0209713_10003381_pt1 | contig 10139 bp, 14 predicted proteins | sample ArcOceMetagenome_3_FD_187444 | JGI IMG/M metagenome (GOLD analysis project Ga0209713, IMG submission 187444) | Marine eukaryotic phytoplankton communities from Arctic Ocean - Arctic Ocean- Svalbard ARC20M Metagenome (SPAdes) (version 2) | ecosystem: Environmental > Aquatic > Marine > Oceanic...
GCCGCCATGTCGTCCCGTCCTCTCCTTTTGCGTCCTCCCTCTCTGCTGCTCTGCCCGTCACCCACGAACCCTGGACAGTTGACTCTGAGCTACTCACGATCCAGCAGGCCCGGCCCTAACGCGGTGGGGAGGGGAATGTGCGCTCAACCGCCAGCGCGGAGGGCGCGGCGTGAGGAGGCCTGACAGGCGACAGGCGGGCGGGCCCCATTTCGGGGGGGGTGGCCGATGGCGCATGATGCCAGAGGATAGCGCGCGGCGGGGCGGCCCCTGGTTTGGCGTTTGAGGCGCAGGCAGCCCCTGGAGCCCCACGCGCGAAGCCGCGCGGAGCCAGCCGGCAGCTATGGGTCGCAGCGGCGCCTCGACGCCGACGCCGCGGGGTAACACGCTCGACGGGCAGCTGCGGCTCTCGTTCCGACAGGTGCTCCGCAATGGCGCGATGGGCATCGATCAGTGTGCCTTCGTCGGCACGCACTTCGGCGTCGACAGCGCCACTGTGCGAAAGTCCTTTGTGGCCGTTGCGCCCGGCGGGGGCACCGTGGACGAGGCTACGTTCCTCGACATCATGCAGCACGCCATGCATCGGTCCCAGTTGAGCAAGAGCCCGTCAGAGCGACCGCGCATGATCAACAAGAACAGCGCGATGCTTCACAAGGAGATGTCAATCAACCCCTTCGTGAAGCTGCCGATCGTGTTGCCGAGACCCATTCGCGAAAGTGCAGACCTCTCTGCGGTCCCGACGCTGTCCTTCGACAAGCTCTCGCCCGCTCACAGCAAACGGCCCAAGCTGCCCTCCCGTCTCATGACTCCGTCCATGCGCCTGAACCGGTCGGCCGACTACGGGCCGGGTGTTCCGAGTGACAGGTCGAGCCCAGTTCGGGAGCGGTCGCAGTCCGTCCCGTTGACGGCCAGGACTGCAGACTCAGGCGCCGACAGTTTCCAGAAGCCCGGCTCGGCCGCGTACTTGAGACCGTACACGCCCAGAAGCATATCAGATCTGCCCACGTGGAAATGGAACCAACTTGACAATAATGTGCCCAGAAATATTCGCAATGTTCTGCTGAAACCCATGAGGCTGCCGAGTCGCGCTCCAACGCCCCCGATGAAAAGCCCAGAGCTCAAAGCCGTCTTGGATCGCATGAAACGTGCAATGCAAGGAATTACTCGCATTGAGTGCATCCAGGCACTCTCTAAGACGGCAGATTGTTCCAAGGACGCACTCGTTAGCGTACAAGATGCCCAGCATGCGCTACAATCGCTCGGATTTCAGATGTCCGAGCATGAAGTGGTACTGCTTGCAGAGCAATGCAAGGCGCTCAGCGCCGACGGCGGGTCGTTGAAAGCCTTCGTGCTTACCAATGCTATCATTCCCGTTGCAAGCCGACTGAGCGTTGCGGACGTGGGCATTGACCCTGAGCAATTTTCAAAATTTAAAAAGCAGCGCCTTTCATTCACTCGTGCACTCTCCACAAAGGAGGTCAAGTTGCTCGAACTTCTCCGCAGCAAACTTGCAGAGACGTGCCTCGGAGGGCCAGGCGAGCTGCGCAAGGCTTTCAAACTCGTCGATACAAAGCAGACTGGAAGGTGCAATTTGAGGGAGATGGTTCTGGCGCTCGAGCTTAATGGTCTGGGTTTGTCGCACACTGACGCCGAGGTGCTGTACTCGATCTTGGATCCAGAGCAACGCGACGGGATGGACTACAATGAATTTACAGCGCTGATGATGCCACCTGACATTGCAGAAGCTCACTCGCAGACTGTGGCACTGGGCTATCAACGGGGTGAGTCCTTGTCGCGGAAAGGCCTGCGGAATCGCCAGACAGGGGGAACAGAAAAATCGAAGGCAAAAATCAAACCGGATCCTGGCGAAGTGCCGCATTTCATGTCTCGGCTCACCCCCGAAAACGTCGTGCAAGTGTTGAAAAATAGGGTGGCGTTGGCGCTGAAAGCAGGCCCAGGGGCTATTCGCAAGTGGTTCGAATTGTTTGACAAAGACGGCAACAACGAGATTGACGAGTCAGAACTGAAAGAGTTGCTAGTAGATTTTGGGCTCAACTTGTCAGAGGCCCAAGTAAATGCGTTCATGACAAAGCTGGACACCAACTGCAACGGCCTCCTAGACCAGGCAGAACTCATAGCTGCCCTGCTGCCCGCAGATCAGGTGTCTATTTGTGCTGCATTCAAACTGCTTCCTGTACATGCCAAGTGTCTGTTTGTTCCTGTACATGCAATTTATATCTCACGCTATATCTTTATGATCGTGCCTGCGTTTACCGCCCATGCGCGTGTTTAGCGAGCCGGTTTCTGCTGATTTTTGGTGACCAACAGTTTTCGTTGACGGCAAGCCCGGCGGAGCTGAAAGATCCCTTTTCTGTTGGAGTGACCCAAGGTAGTGGAGTGATTGAGGGTGCCGAGTTCCGTAATTTTCTGCGCGACAAGCTCATTCGCACATTTGTCAAGAAGGGGGTGAGAATTGAATGCCGCCCGTGTGAATTTTCCAACTGTAGAATCATGCTGATTATTATCTCTAAGCATGCTGAATCTTTGTTTACAGTGGTCGGCTGTCAGTTGGCCACAAAAGTTCCGTGGACGCTATATTCTCTATAACGTGTGGTAGCGACATCTGTCCTTCCACCAAACATATTGACATAGGACGCTCATTCATGCGTTATATGCTGGCCAGGACAAAACTTCGGCGGGATATCAGATTCGAGAAGCTCTCTCAAGATTCGACAGCAACAAGGACGGGACGATGAGCAAGATGGAGCTACGGAAGGCCCTTAATGGCCTGGGCCTCTCAGTGGATGATGACATGGCAACCCATTTGATGCAGTGCTATGACAAGGAGGGCGCGGGGCAAGTTGAGTTTAGCAAGTTTGTGGAAGACATTGATCCATCGGCCTTCAACTTCGTATTTTCTGCTGGGATGTGCGCAAAAAGTGGCTCTTTCGAATGCATCGAAAAGGAGGCGGTTGCGTCACACTTGGATCCACTCGAAAAAGTCCGAAATACCGTCCGGGTGTGTGATCATTCTCTTCCCGGCCATCTTGATGCGCCCCTGCTGAGATGCGTGCGTGCCCACGTTTCTAATGGGCGTAACTCTGTTTGTATTTGGTTGATCTGGCTGCTCTGACATGCATCAACCCATTATCGCTGTGCAGGCGGCGATCAGAGCGAGGCTGAAGAAAGACGGCGTCAAATCTGTCATCAGAGAGATTGAGAGTTACGGCGACAGCAAAGGCGCATTTACGCACGAATCGTTCCGTGCCGCGCTCCTACGCCTTGGCCTGAAAATTGATCGCCGAGAAAATGTCAAGCTCGCTTTCACTGCCTTCGCAGATGCGCATGGCGTGTGCGACGTGTGGACTTTTGCCCAACAGGTGGAGGCTGATTTTGAAAGGATTCCGAATGCGACGGACAAGAAGAAATTGCCAAGCGAGAAGAGGCCTCCCACGACCGCTAGTCCCAAGGGGAGGCTGGCGACGGCGGCGCCTTCTCCGAAAGAAAAGAAGCAGATTGGTGCATCAACGGTTGTGGAGCCCAAGCCCTTTGGTTGACCACCGAAGAAAATGGGCATCTTAGAGACTGCACCAGCTTCCGGACACCTCCGGCGCCCGCCAAGGGTCAAGGTCATCATCGAAGGCCTTGCCGACGACCAGTACCACTGCACAAAAATCAGGATTTTTACGGGAGATATTTAACACTGTTATCAGCACTGGCACCACTTGTTGATAGCGGTCAAAACTTTCGGTACGGAAATCGTTCGAAAATCGTCGGAATGTCATGTATTAAAGCCCCAAAAAATATCTCCCGTACGTCCTGAGCACTATCTTTCGCTTTGGGCGGCTGTGGTCAGACGCTCAATTAGGAAAAGCTCGCTTGCCAGAGCGCCTTCAATCAGGTTTCAATCGAGCACTGGAGTGCGATCAGCACGGAATCCGGGCGCTTAGAAGCACTTGGCTGCTCGCCAGGTGCTCGTAAGCCCCCGGATTCAGTGCTTGAATTTGACGATGATGGCCGTCATGTTGTCGCATCCCAATCCCTGCACGCCAACACACATGCACGCCAACACACAGCCAACACATTAGCGACGCTCGCATTCACCCACTGGCCCATTATTTTAGTCCCAAACACACCCCCTTGGCCATTACAATTAGTCCCACACACACGACACCCAACGCAAAGACTGGCGAAGCCGACAGCTTGCTGCAAGACGATCTCGCACTCAGGCCGACGATGAAGCACGATGGGAGGATTTGTTGCACGGGCGTGACAAAGGGAGTGAGGAGCGCGTACCTCGTTTGCACTGGGGTGAGGCGACAAGCAGTGATCAAAAAGTTCCGCCAAGATCTCCTTGAGCCCCTTGCCCTCCTTCATTTTGCCCCCGACGAAGTCGACGGCAGCTTGGCTCGTCATGACATCCCAGATACCATCACACGCCAAAATTAAAAATTCGTCGGTGCCCTCCAGCCCGAATTTGCGGATCTCGGGGTCGCAAGTCACTTGCTGCTCCTCCGCTGACATCTTCTTCTCCCGCTTGAATGAAAAATCTCCCATGGCTCGTGCCACAGCCAGCGTGCCGTTGACCCTGCTCATACAGCGGTGTACAAATGAGCGTACACATGCGGACATGCTGGTGGCAATCCCCGCGCGCGCATCAGCCCCCGCACAAGCGGAGCGTCGTCCACGACGCAAAACAGCTTGACGGTGCCAAAAGATTACAAATCTCGAAACTCTCACAATCTGTGAGAACGCCAGCCCTCTCATCTCCTCTAGGGACCGGCACTCCAGCCCCATCCCAGAAACCTTGCGCATCCCCGCAACAATTGCGGCGGCCGCACAAATGGCGTGAGGGGGCATCCATCTGCAACTTACTGAATAGCGGCACTCATCTCGCCTCGCCCTTGCCTCGTTTGATCGCGAGGGAGTTCCTCTCTACCCTCCTCGGTGGCTCGTGTGGGAGGGAATCTACGCCCGCCCGACGCACGTACGCACGCACGCACGCACGCACGCCTGCATATACGAACGCACGCACGCGCACGCGCACACCTCTTGTCCTCGACAAAGCCGTTAGCCTTCTCAATGCGGGCCTTTTCAATAGGATCCATAGGTTTGTGATCATCCGACAGGTTTATGGCCTTGCCGGCCCTGCACAAGACCCCACGCGAGTCGCCCGCATTGGCGCAATAGATGGTGTTGCCCTTGATCTGCACACCCGCACGCCGGCACAGACATCGAACAACACAACATTCCAGCGTCAATGCCTCTGCACCAACGTCGCGCCTTGCCGCCCGCGCCACCACCATTGTGCCAATTGCGCGCGTGCGCATCCGAATATGCAGGGATGCCGGGGAGACGTACAAAGCAGGTCACGGCCGTGGAGCCACTTTCGGTGACACACATTTCGTCGTCGTCGTCGTCGTCATCATCCATGTCCTGGTTGTTGCCGTGTTTTCTGCGCATGGCACCACACAATAGACGGGCGTGCATCAACATCAAACACATGCATGCACCCGTGCGTCATCGAGAGCACTTTCCATGCTGTCATCCGACCGCATGTCGTACACCATGACACGGAGGCGGAATTCATACCTGCGCGCAACTTCCTTACGGATCTTGAGACATTCAGCCATGCCCGCCTCCAGCTGCAGATCGGCGTCCGTCTTGAGGAATCCGCTCTTGAGAGCGATCTCCACCCTGCCGGCCTGCGCCCCGACCAGAGGTTAGTGGTGTTTGTGGGGTGATTTTTTTTTCACAAACGTCTCACACTGCGTGCAAGACTCGCGGACATGCCGTCATATCCACGCTCGCCCACGTCGTGCATTGCTCGCACGGCACGTAAACCGGCCAAGTCTGCCCGAACTCCGGCAGGTTCCAGGAGCGCACGCGCGGCGCGTTGTGCAGGGCCTACCTTCATGTCAGGATCGTTGATGCAATTTTTGTGCAGGTAACGGCTAGTGTAGATCGCCACGTCAGTGCCCGCGTGACCTGCGGGAGCGCACCCGGGTGTCAGCTTCTTGCCAAGCCCAAGCTTGGTACGGTGGGAGGGCCGCGCGGCGGGGCTTGGTGCGGGAGCGCACCGTCATACACGCCAAAGAAGGAGGAGCCCTCGCCATCTGCGTTGAGCTCGGCACAGTGCGCATCTTCCATAGAGGTGCGCCAGCCCTGCATACAATCGCCACCAAGCAAAAGGCCATGGCTGCATCAGGAGACAAGGGGCCACTGCGACCATCGAACCCCCCCCCCCCCCTGGGATATCGTTCTATAGAGCGGCGGCAGCCAAGAACTGCTGGGCTCCTCGGTGCACGCGCTCGCGCGCACGCATGCGCGCGTCCGCACGGCGTGTTGCAGGGCAGGCGTGCCGTGCGCTGACAGAAGCACACCTGCATCGAGCACGCCGCAAACGCCAGCCTGTCGCTTTCGCCCTCATCAAAGTCCTTGTCGGTGTTCGGCTTGGATAACAACACGCCCATCCTGTCAGTGCGGCGCCCTGCCCAGACGGCGCGCTGTGGGCTACCGCGCTCTGCGCTGCGCCGGCGCCACGCCCTTGCCGGAGTTGCAGGGGGGGGGGCCTAGTCGCGTCGCAGCGAGTGCGCGTCCGTCGCCGCCCCGCCAGCCTGCGCCGGCGACCGTCCGCACGCGACGATCCGGCGGTGGTGCTCTGCTGCGCCGCGGCCCTCGCCCGCCCGCTCTCCCTCCCTTGCAAGCTTTCGCTGATCTTCCTCCTCTCTTCACACTGACCTGTCTGCGGTTTTACTACACCCACTTGTTTTTCCAGATTTGTTTTTTGTCACGTCCCCAGCGCGGTTCAGCACGCCGCGTGGCGATGGCGTTGATCGAGGCCTACGAGGACCAGTGCGCACCCGCCCACGCGCCGCCCGCGCCGCCCGCGCCGCCTGCGCCGCGCCGCGTCTGCACGTGCCGTCTGCGCCGCAATGGGCGCGCCCCTGATGCCCGACGGCCGCGCTGGGCGCAGGTACCGGGGGCTCATCAAGGACGTGGACGCGAAGATTGACCGTCTGAAGAACCTGATCGCGTCAGCTGCGAACGATCAGGACGCCTGGAACAGTACCGTCGCGGCCGTGCGTCGCGACGTTGAGGATGCCGAAGAGGTGCTGGGGAAATTTGCAATGGAGGCGCGCAGGTGCTCGCAGCCCCGCTCGCGCCCCGTTTGCCCGCGTTCGTGCCGCCGCACTCGTGGCGAAGCGAGGCGGCTCGAGCGTGCCTCTCTCTCTCTCTCTATCTGTATGCGCATGCGCGTAGGTGTGTGTGTGTGTGTGTCTGCCCGCCCAGACGGGCACGCACGCACGTCGGATCGCCCGAGCCGCACACAGATGTGTACATGCCGTTCACGCGTGCGTCTTGGGACAGCGTCAAGGGCGACCTGAAGGCCTCCATGCAAGCCAAAGTCAAACAGTACAAGCTGGACCTGGGCGTAAGCAAGGAGACCATGGACAATCTCACCCGCAAGGTTCCCCTTCTTGCAATGGATGTCGGACACGTGCGGCCTGTGACGGTGTTGTATACACGGGGCGTTAGTCAGGATGCCCGCAGCGGACAGCGCAGACGGATGCACTGGAATCCATCTCTGCCCGTCCATTCGCATGCACATGCACGCATCTGACAGTGCGAGCACACACACACACGTGCTTCCGCCCGTGTGTCGCCTTGTCCTCGGGCGGCGAACAGCGCCAGGAAGCCTCGGACCGCGCCGAGCTGCTGCAGGGGGGTTCGCACAATGGAGGCGGCTTTCGCGGCGAGCTCACCGTGTCCAATGAGCATAGAACGCGGCTCAGCAACGCGACCGACCGCATGGCGGCGGGCTCGGATCGCCTCAAGGAGAGCCGCAAGGTCGCTCGGGAAACGGAGATGGTCGCGCTTGACGTCATGGAGGATCTTCGGCAACAGGTCCGTTCTATATGAGAATACATTCGATGCGAGAACACATTCTGTATGAGCCATGGCAGCAAGGCCGTAGCATCCATAGCAGCAGGACCATAGCAGCCACAGCAGTAGGGCCACAGGGCTACAGCCGCGGGGCCATAATAGCCTTAGCAGCAGAGCCATAAGAGCCACAGCAGTAGGGCGCAGCAGGGCCACAGCAGCCATAGCAGGGGAGCCTCAGGAGCACGGGCATAGCAGCAAGGCTCACCAATGCCGTGCGTGCTGTGCTCTCTTGCACTGGCGCAGCGCGAAACCCTGCTGCACGCGCGGGACTCGGCCATCGAAATCTCCGAGAATCTCGCGGAGAGTCGCAAGTTTGTCAAAATGATCCAGCGCCGCATGGCCCAAAACAAGGTGCGTGCGCGTGCCTTGTACACAGGAGGACGCCATTTATGCCTCCTGCAATCATCTGCAATCGCCCGCAGCAGCCACGCAATGCATACACACACACACCCGCGCATGTACAGTCGCACGCAAAGCACCGCAGAGCAGGCGAGGCGCTGCTGACTGTGACGTGCTGGCACGGGCCTACACACGAAATGCAGCTCTTCATGTACGGAGTGGGCGGCATGGTGGTGGTTATAACGCTCACGCTCGTTTTCCTGCAATTGAGCCCTTCCTCGTCCACCAGCGCTGCAAGCACTCCGGTCCCTACCGTATCCCAGCCCGCATCAGCCCCTGCCCCTGCCCCTGCCCCTGCCCCTGCTCCTGCCGCTGCGGCTGGCAAGGACGGCACACGGCGAGCACGCAGCAAGGCCCTACGAGGCCTTACAGTGGAGGCAACAGGTCGGGAAGCCGAGGCTGAAGGTCCCGGCCTGAGAAACACGGGCTTGAAACGGTTGGCCAGATGATAGGACAGCTACAGTTGCCCTTGACTTGTAACAAATAAATAACGAGTGGACGCAACTTGTGTGCGCGAGCACGCAGCGATCGGCAAGCACGCAGGCTTGCGCGAGGAGATGCAAGGCCAGTCCTATGGCACGTACCCCTCGTTTTAAGCGAGACCCCCCCCGGAACGAGGGAGCACTGGGCGGTGAGCCAGTGTGACACTTTGCATTCAGCAAGACCATCAGGGTTGAGACATGACACAACACCACAAAGCGAAGGTCAATTTACAGTTCTGCAGAATTCGTTCGTTCAGATTCAAGGATCCCTCAGCACAGTGACGGTGCCATCACACTGAGTCTGCGCTCCGCCCTTCTGCCCCACCACCGTAGCCCGCGCCACACTCCGCGCACAGAAGAGTGTGTCTCCGCGCACAGCACAGTGTAGATGCGCACAGAGCCCTGTCCTTTATCGAGTCCAGGGCGGAGATACCGGCTCATCATTCTCCGAGGCACCGTCGGCCACCCGCACAGCTGCACGCTGCGCAAGCCTGCGCCGCTTGGCAGCCGACAGGCGCAGGGCCGGGTCATACCGTCCCTGCCCCGCCTCTTCCCCAGAGTATGGGGGCGCCACAACAAGGCGCCCCGCAGCTGAGGGATCGCGGCCCCCTGCCATGTGCAGACTGTGCAGGCGGTGAAGCCCTGCCCGCCCCCGCTGGTGGAGTGCAGCCTCCTGCGCCGCCTCCACGTCCTCGTCCTCGCGGTGCGCCATCACGGCCTGCAGCGCCTGGTCCGGCGTCACCGCCAGCCGGTTGTTCGCTGAGTCGAAGTCCTTGGTCTCCATGTGATTGACGAGCTTCTTGAGCGCGCTCAACTTGCCGTAGGCGTTCGCAAAGTTTTGCTTCACGTGCTGCGGGCCTCCCCCCACGTGGATCCCCATCTCGTCCACCTGGCGCTGCAGCGCCTCCATGCCCCCGAAGGCCATCTGCGCCTTGGCCGACGTCAGCCCGCTCACGCCGATGGCATCCGCGTTCATGGGGTACTCAAGCAGTGCCGTCACCGAACCACTCTGCGCCAGCGCCGCCACCCCGCACGCCACCACTGCCACGGCCGCCAGCGCCGCCACCGCCTCGCGCGCCGTGCCGCGCTGCGCCAGCATCGCGAGGAGACGCCTGAGAACAGGTTCTATAGAAAAAAAAGAAATCAGGCAGTTCATCGAGCGCCTCTAGAGGTTCAGGAGCGCGGCGCGGGGGCATGGCGCTGAAGGCCGAGGGCAGCCGCGAGGGCGGCAGTGACGAGGACGTGTGCCTCATCTGTTTCGAGGCGAGCCCGCCTCCGATCCAGTCTGGCTGCGCGTGCCGCGACTCCGCGGGG
>Ga0209713_10003383_pt1 | contig 10138 bp, 10 predicted proteins | sample ArcOceMetagenome_3_FD_187444 | JGI IMG/M metagenome (GOLD analysis project Ga0209713, IMG submission 187444) | Marine eukaryotic phytoplankton communities from Arctic Ocean - Arctic Ocean- Svalbard ARC20M Metagenome (SPAdes) (version 2) | ecosystem: Environmental > Aquatic > Marine > Oceanic...
TGCGTGCAAATCAAGTAAGCGGCCGCTACTTGAGTTCGTGCACGCGTCTTCGATCACGTCAACAAAGTTGAGGTGTCTGGGGGGGATCGAGGTGCCAGGTGCGCGTCGTGTGTGGACACCGCGGCGGGGGGGGGCGCGGGCGACCGGATTTCGCCGGACCCGTCCCGCCCGCGTGTCATGCCGCACGTGCGGCGCGGGACGTGAGACGTGAGCGCGGCCGCGACCGGCGATGTCTGCGCCGATGCCGCCCGACGCGGGCGCAAGCTGCGCGCTAGGGGCGCCGCTCGCGGACTCCAACGCGTCGGCGGCGGGCGTGTGTCTGGGTCCCGGGACGCTCTGTCCGGGCGGTAGGTTTGTCGGGGGCTCCGGGAGCAAGCCCGTGTGCGAGTATGACGCAAACGTGTCTGGGTACGCGGTGCTGCTGACGATTATCTCCATCCTCATGGTCTTTGAGCGCCTCAAGCACTGGCTGATGCGCACCGTGCCCCGCTCCTACATGCCGGTGATGCATGCCATGTTCGGCGAGCTGTCGGCCCTCGGGTTCGTGTCGCTGGTCGCCTTCCTCTTCGAGTTCGAGCCCGAGGGGTCTTCGTCCGTGCTGGACGGCATCGGACACTCGGTCGGGCTGGGGCACGAGATCCACTACACCTTTGTGCGCCTCCACTTCCTGCTCTTCGGCGTGTCCGTCGGCTTCATCTGCCTGTGTCTCTTCATCCTATTTGCGAACCTGCGGCACAATCGGCCGTACAAAGTCTGGTCCGAGCAGCTTGAGGCCGGCACCGAGGTTCTGCACCTCTTGCCGCAGGTGGGCGAGCACGAACCAGAGACACGGTGGATGCACGCGCAGACGATCAAGGATAAGAAGGAAACGTTTCTGCGGCTCTTCATGCGCTTCACTGACCCGGAAACCATCAGTCGGGGGCAGGTCAAGATTCCGCCGAATTTCAACCTGGGGCACTACCTCACGCTGCAGAGTTCGCATGTGATCTCAAGCTTGATCCAGATCGAGGCCCTCGACTGGTTTGTGATCGTGCTCTTGGCCGGCATTCAATTTTTTGCGTGGTACCTGTCAGCAATTGTGGGTGGCCCAGACGGAGGACTGCTTGTTTTCTGTTTCTTCGACCTTCTGATGCTTGTGGCCGCGCTCATCATAGACTGCAAACTGCACTGGATCGTGTGCCAGCTCATCCCTGTGCTTGACAATCACAAGCTCGACACAGAGATATCTGTCCGCGGGTCTGTGAAAAGCCTGCTGGAGGGTGCAAAGCTGAGCGTAACAGGATATTTGCAACCAAAGGCGCTGCGCATGGGTCACAGGTGCACGACCTTTGTCCCTGGTTCGTATGAGATGGACCGTCCACTGTCTCGCCTGCCGTCAAATTTTTCTCGCCTGCCGTCAGATCCTGTCTCGCCTGGTTCGCCCTCCAAAGCGGCACCGCCAACACACAAGGGCATGATGCGCAAGCGCGGACGCATCAATTCGGCCTACCAAGACAGATTTTTTGTGCTCGCCGATGGCACTCTGACGTACTACGACAGCGAGCGCGCGTACGCCAAAGGGTGTCGCGCCAAAGGGTCTATGAACGTCTCGGCTGCCAACCTGCGATCGCAGCAGGTGGCAGACGGCGCAAGGCGCGAGTTCGAGTGGGTGTTGCATGATGAAGTAACGGGGCGCACGCTCGAATGTGCCTGCTTTTCTGCGCAGGATCGTGACAAATGGCTGCAGGTTGATCTACCATGCGGGTGTCTGTGTGAGATTAGGTGTGAGAGCGTGAGAGTGAGAGAAAGCCCTCATACGAGAGAGAGGGAGTACGCCGGAGGCATTGCGCATGTTTGAGAGAGAAAGGGGGTTTGAACGACAGAGCGCAAGCGCCTTCTTTTGAGGTACAGGCGGCAAGACCGGGGGTCCGTCACTCGCGCAGAGTGCTCTACCATACCCCCCCCCCAAAAAAAAACACACATACACACATGATGAACCCGATAAGTGCTGGCAGATTATAACGGCCCACTGCAAGGGACAGAGGATGACAACCAAGCCGATTTGCCAGGTTGTCTCACATGCTGATGTGTTCTCTGGCCTAATTTTTCATCTGACAGAGATGAAACGGCAGGGCGTGATGCGGAAGCGTGGGCGCGTGAACACAGCCTACCAAGATCGTTTTTTCGTCTTATCACGCAATGGATCTCTCAATTACTATGAGGTGCGTGTGTCGTCCGCGATGTATGCATCATGCGCAACGACAAACTTGCATGTATGTCCTTAGTCCTCCATGTGAGCAGAGCTCGACGGGGTATCACATCGGCCTTGCTCCGCTGGGCTCTATTTTCCTGCATGATGCTGTCGTCTGGAACGGCAAACCCGTGTCGAGGGAAACACTATTCTTCACGGGTGAGGATGACCTTGGTTTGCGTATTTTAGTATGCATGGTGGTTCTTGTGTTTAGATTTTCCCTCTCTCCGGGTGTGCAAGTTTCGCTTTCATGCTGGTATGGATCGTGTACAAGCGCGCTCACGAGGCATCATGTATGCTTGGTTTCAAATCTGTGTATGCACAACAGGCCCGACTGGCTGGGAATGGTCTGTGATCGAGGAAAAGACACAACGGAACCTGGTGCTCATGTGCGACACCCGAGAGCAGGTAGAGTACTAAACGTCAAGTACAACCACTGACCACCGAACGTTGAGCATAAACCCTGCATGTTCAGGCCCGTGAACCCCCGTAACGCTAGAGATGTGAACTTGGTGCAACTGCGACAACTAGGGGCAGGCAATAATGTTGTTGGTGAGAATCAGGGAAGAAATATTGCAAGGAATGCTGTTGATGGTGCTTTTCTTGTACGTACAGGCTGAAAGATGGATGGACGCAATGGAAATAGTCTCCCAATCCCTTACGGCACCCCAAGCCAAGGACTGCCCTCACTCTGACACCGACAGGATGTCTGAATCCGAACCCGAGGAAACGCGCGCGGGAGCTGTGAAGCGCAAAGTTTCGGAGGTGATGTCCCAGGTCTCACGGATCCTGTGGCAACAAGGCGCAAGTTCAGGGGCGCCTCGCACACGCGTTGGGGCAGATGAGGAACGGAGGCTTGGGGAAAGAGGCTCAGTGCTGGGGGTAAAAGATCGAAAAAATCCATCTAAAGGGCTAGGAGTGGCAGAAGGGGCAAAGAGGGTGGGGGTAACAGGAGGAGAGGACACAACAGAAGATTGCGATGATGGTGGAAGAAGATTAGTCCCCACGAAAGGTGCCACGGAGATCGGAGAGGACAGAACAGCATGGGAGGGTGGTGAAGCAGAAATGGGAAGGACCATTTCCAACGCACCCACAGCTTTCCTGAACACCAAAGAAGGACGGACGGGGGGAGCTGCATTGAGCAATTTATCCCAGGCCTCGAGCGCAGTGAGAGAGGATATTGCTCAGCTTGAACTTCAAATCGCCCGTCTAGAGAGCCCTGGCCAAGAATCGGAAGATGCAGGAGCCGAAGATGCCGCCTTCCACTCCACAAGACGGCAAGGGGCTGAGGAGCTTGTCACCAGATCCCCGTCCTCTGCTGAAGAAAAGATCGCGTTAGAATGCGAGGCGCTTCTGCGACAGTTGGATGCTAAAAAAGATGCTCATGAGTGCAATGCTGCAGCACGAACAAGTCAGAATGCTGTGGAGACGTCGGATGTCGATGACTGCAGGAGTGGCTGGAGTATAAATCATACTGAGGGCTTGTCTGCGCAAGATGGGACTCCTCCAGCATGCGCTGAAGAAGGAGACATGTCAGCGCGTGTCTGGGCGGAAGATGGTCCGGGGGGCACAGGGGTGAGGGGAGAGGGAAGAGGCGCCAGTGCAGACGGACCCTTGAGCGTGTCGGTGCCAACAGAAAAGGACGCAGCTGGGGATTGGATGAGCGCACGCGACAGTGTCAGTGGTCCACTTCAAAGATCTTCAGTGTCTTCTAGAGCAGATAGTGAAAGGACCCCCCGCTATTCTGCCACGTGAGCTTCCGCGCCCAAATTATCTGATGAAATGACCACGAGCAATGCTGAATAGCTCATGATTTCTTTTGTTTGTAGCTGCTCGTTACCTTTTGTCATCCGTTAGCGATGTGCGTGATTAGATTCGTACATTCACGTGTTGTTGTCCCGTGTTTACTTGTGCATGAAATTTCATATTGCAGGTCTACTCCGCTTTCGATTCCCGATCACATAGACTTGACGCCTGATACCTTTGCGGCGGCATTAAGTGAAGTACAACTTGCTCTTGAGATCATGGATCCTCACAGCACTGGTGTGGCCGCCCCTCAAAGTTGGCATGGCAGGTATGTTTCGTGTTCTGACTGACCAAAGAGTGAATGAGTGTGCATGTGCATGTGCGTGTGCGTTTGCGAGCGTCCACGCGCTCACACACACTCATCCCGGAGGTGTATGGAATGTGGCCAGTTGTAAGATGGGGTTTTTGTTCCATGATTACTTTATTTCGAAAGCGAAAATGGAATCCAATCCAGAAAGTGGGAGAAGAAAATCATGAAATCGCCGTGCGGCCGTCCCGCAAATGGCAAGCGCAATATGGCGGAGTCAATTGCTCCCCGATATTGGAAGTGCCCATAATTTGGGCATATGCAAGAGCACCATGTCCTCTTGCACCTGCCAAAATTGTGGGCACTTGGAGGCGGGAGCGATTGGCTCTGCCGTGTTTTGTCAGTGTGATAGCCGCCCACTTTTTACACCTTTTTTGCTGTGCAACCTGCGGTTATTTCGCCCGGAGTAGAGAGACCTAGAAATCGAACAAAACCCCAACCTACAACTGGCCACATTTCATACATTTCCGGGATGAAGACGCGTGTCTGTATGCGTGCGTGTTTGTGTGCGCACGAGGGTGCTTGCGAAGGTACGTACACGTGTGCAAATGTGCGTATGCGTATACGCGCGATTCTGGCTGTGAGCTGCATCCATCTGAACGGCAGGGCCGTGAAAAGGTCATCGGGGGATGAAGAAATGGACCTCGGTCTGGCGGAGGGCAGGGATAATGACGAAGGTCTTCATGTAAGGGGGCAGAACTTTGGAAGTAGCGACGAAATTCGTCTCGAGGTAGATCATGAAAATAAGGTTGGAGATAGTGATGAGCAAAATCATGCTGCTGACAAGGACGCAGCACGGCCCAAGAATCAAATCTCAAGTAAAATGCGAAAATATATCCTCAACCGCTCATGGCGCGCTGGCGCTGACTCTACTGAAGGCGCAGACGTGAATTCCTCGACAAAGGGGGCGATTGGAAGAGCCACAGCATTTAGTGCAACAATTGCTGCAAGGAGGCACTCGGCATTCGGGTCGACAGCAAGGCGCGGCAGCAAAGCCTTTGGCTCTACAGTGGGCCGAAAAGCACGGTCCGGGCCCCTAGGGGCTTTGATCGATGCTGATGACAGCATGGAGATCCATTTTCTGAATGCTGAGGAAGCGCGGCAGGTGATGAGAAGGATGGTTCCACGGTATGTTTCGTTGCTGTGGACTGATAATCGTTCTCCATGGCGCAAGAGGATGGGTGGAAGCTGTCTCAACCAGCATCAAAAGCTGTTTTGGTTTGAGAAGAACGGCCCAAAGTCGCTTCTGAGACTGATACGCTATCTGCTCCTCGGAAGTGTTGTCATGCTAACCATCACGCTTGAGGTCAGACTAATTCTTGCCACCTTCTCATCTCAACTTAACACAACTGTTTTTGCACCAATTCTTGCCACCTTCTCACATCTGTATGACCATCCGGCCTGTAGGTGTATCGAGAGATGATTTTGTGCCACGACAACGACGAGGGCTCGTGCGACATCAACGGCTTGGGGGTGTTTTTAATCATCCTTGCGCTGTTGCCGTCTCTGTTGTCAGTTCTGCTGCTAACTCGCATCATCAGCAAGTACGTACTAGCGACATCGATAGAGCTGATGAAGTCCCAGGAGACCATCCTGAGAGTCGTGCAGGATTCGAAGGCCAAGAGCACAGCGCGCCTGTTCAATACACTCATGTTGATATCGTCAATCATCGAGCAAATAAATCGCCTCAGCAACCTTGCTGCGCAGGCTGCAAAGATGAAAATGGCCTCATCCCAGGGAAACAATAGCGGCAACAAGGGCCAACATCAAGACTCGTCGGCACACTCGAAACATCAGAGAGAAAAGGAGAAGCAAAATGCTGAGTTTTTTACAGAGCTCCGCGCTGCCTCTCAGAAGCTTCGACATGCAGAAGAAGCAAACGCGGATGCTCCCCGCCGGGGCTCCAAGAAAGCGCTCCGACACCTTGTCGCTGCGACAACACCGCTGCGGCAGATGTTAAAGACGAGAAGCAGAGAAAGTGCCGGAGGCATCCCTGAGGACGATAGCAGACACCAGGGCGCTGACTACACTGCGCATCTCTCGAAACACCAGTTACAGGTGTTGGAAAGTTACCAGGAAATGTTCGACATGGCAGATACCGCTGGGGTTGGCGAATTGAATGCCGAGGCTTTCTTAGAATTTCTGCAGTCCACCGGCGCCGTTGTTAATGCTGAACAGGCGCTGCATATTTTTGCAATAGCAGACATTGACAACAGCGGCTCCGTGTCTTGGCCAGAATTCGCCCAGGTATTTTCCCACCGCATGAGCATCTCCCTGCAGCTTCCTGCATGTCTCCCGCCCTGAATTCAATTTTGCGTGCTGCGTGCCAGTCTGACTACAACAATGGCCGTTACTGCTTCTCCCATCAGGTAATGGCAGCAGAAATGAGGCACTCAACACCGGAAGGCTTGGCCCAGACGACGTGGCATTGCTTTGATCCCCACGACACTGGTCAGGTGTGGCATCTCTCTGGCCCTTTGGCATTCGAACGTGGAGACACTCAACAACAGAGACACACAACAACAACTCACATGCAAATCATTTCGAATGCCAGAAGGTGTGCTGACACACTTTTCTCCTCTTGCTCCTTGGCCTTGTGGTTTCTTCCTGCTCCCCGCTTCCTTCTTGTCTACACAGGTGACTTCTGAGCAAGCTGTTGAGCACCTCGAAAAGCTCAAGCCCGGCATGGATTTTGCAGACGTTGAAGAGTTGATACACACCGGTTTGTTTGGGGGGAGTGAGGGTCTTTTTTGGTGGTTGGGTGCGACTGTGGGTGTGGGGGACCTATTCGTGTGCGTGCACGTGTATGCATTTGCACAGATCCGGAGGTCACTTACGTGAGTGGTTTGGGCAGTTGACATTCAGCGCAAGGGCTACATTACTCAGAACGAGTATATTTTGTGGGTACGTATCGCCAGAGTTTGCTTGTGATGAATTTTGTTGATGCACCCGCGCGCTAGTGACACCTGCTGAAACTATTAAAATGAATGGGGTGGCAGGTTGAAGGTCTCATCCACGATGGATCTCTCAAACTTGATTTCCGCGCGAAAAAATAAAACGGATCCTTACTGATCGGCTCAGAGAGTTCTCTTTCACACGCACAGCACGCTGAACAGAGGCAGTGAAGCGCGCGGTCGCCCGCGCACGCAACTTTCCCGCGCAAACGCACGGGCGGTGGGAAGCACTTACGGGGTCGTGCAGTTGCCCTGGTCGTTGGCGATGATCTCGCAGCGCTCCTGCTGCCAGATGCCGACGCAGCTGTAGGTGGTGCTCGGGGTGAGAGTCGTTGCATCGGTCTTGTCGCGTGCGCAAATCAAATAGACTTGAGAGATTCACGGGAGAAGTTCCAGCAGCATCGATGGAAGCTCACGAACCAAACCACGAACTTGCAGGGAGAAAGGGGTGAACCGCTGCGTTTTCTCGGAAGTTTGTTGGCCGAGGGAGGCGTCGCGCGCGTGTGCTGCGGTCAGCGTGCCCGGCATGTCCTTCTTTTCGCTCCCGCATCCCCTGCTCACGCCCTCGGCGGAGTACGAGCTGCCCGACTTTGAGCTCCACGACGAGTCGCAGGTGTTGAGCGGCGCCCTGCGCTCCTGTGTGCCGGCCCGCCGCTCCTGACTGCGCGCTGCCTTCCCTGCGCGGCGTGTGAGCAGGAGCCCCTTGGCTTCGAGTGGCGGGCCGGCGGCGGCGACCGCATCAGCTTCGAACCCGACCGTAGGCTCGTCACAGGCCACGAGAGTGGCGACACGGGGTGCGCACGTGCCACCCCGTCCCCCACGCGCGTTTCCAAGTGCGTGCGGGCAACCCCTCCTCGCGATCGTGCGCGCGGCGCCCGGCAAGAGGGGGGCTGCGGCTGACTCGGGGCGGTGCTCGCTGCGTGCGCGCTCGTACCGCTGCTCCCCGGCAGGGACGTCACGCTGAGTGAGGCGGCCTCGCTGCTGCCTTCGTTCCTGTTGCCTCCGGAGACGGATCTATCTGCGCTGCCGGCGCCCGCGGATACAGACCCGTGGCGCGAGGATGGTGCCCTTGTGGGCGGGGGTGCGGCCTGGGATCACAGTGTGGGCACGTCCGCGCCGGTCTCCGCGTCGCGTCTGCATCCGCTCTCGCTCACGCCGTCCTCGTACGCGCGGGCAGAGAGCGATTATCGGATGTGTGCGCTCTTTGGGGATGGCGCGGGAGTGGCCTACGCGTCGGGCGGACTGTGCCAGGCGTACAGCGCCGAAGATGTGGGCATTGTGAGCGAAGCCATGGGCTGGCGGTATCCTCGCTGCAGCGCCGACGACACTTTCGTAAACTGGGACACCAGGGGCGCCCCTGGGTCTGCTGAGGGGGTTGGCATGTGGGGGAACCTGCGCAAGGAGGCCTCGAGCCTCTGGGGCGGCATGAACAATACCTACAGCAGCAGCAAGGATGACGGATGTGACCTCGAGGTGATCGCCGGGGCGCCGAGCCTGAAACAATTGCTGGCCATGCCGTATTCAGACCAGCGCGTGTCGCTGGCGGTGCACCGCGTCGGCGAGACGCTGTTCATCGACCAGCCGCCGCCCGCAAGCCAGAGCTGGTGCAGCAGAGGGGCGACAGATGGCGGCGACCGGAGTGACGATGCTGCAGGGACCGGTTTCGATGGGGCTCAGCCCGGCGAGTCGCCGTCGAGGCATTCAGAGGAGCAGGATCATCCCTCGGTGGAGCCCCCGGCTGGGCCTGCGCAGGGAGGAGCAGCCTCAGCGCGCGGGGCAGAGGGGGGAGAGGAAGGCGCTCGGCGTAGGCGCAAACGGTCTGGCAAAAAGAATGCGCACGCAGCCGCCAAGAAGCACACGCTGAACCTCGAGCAGCTCGTCTACTCGCAGCTGATTGCTGCGGGGGCGCGAGGCAGTGCGGCTGGCGCGCAGGGCGGGCTCAAACTGCCCTTCGAAACGGCCGGACCGGCGGCAGCAGCCGAACCTGCTGTTGCTCCCGCGTCACCTGCTGCTGGCCAGGTAAGAGAGACTGTGGTGTCGTCGGACAGCGTGGCAGGCAGCAAGGTGGTGGACAAGTGGGCCGACGCCAAGTGGGCTCACGCCCAAGATTCGTCTGACGATGAGGACGTGGACACGGGCGGGGTCGACGTGGGCAGTGCAGGCGGGGAGGGAATGGGCGGCTTTGGGGCGGCGGTGCATCCGCGGATGTGCCAGTTTCGGTTGGGCTCGATGCGCATGCTGCTGGGGTCGGATGTGGTCGTCTTGGACAATCCAAGCTCGGGCCAGCCCTGTGTCTCGCTCTACGTGCGCGATCCCGAGATCATGTCGCGCGCAGGCTTCCTGGACGTGTGGCTAGACAACGTCATCGCGAGCGTGCCGCACGTGCTCATGTGCTGGCACAAGGACGCGGTAATCCAGGGCTACATGCTCAAGCGCACCCAAGATCTCCCGGCTCTCTCGCACTTTGAGTTTTCGCCCGAGCGGATCGAAAGGTGCGGAAAGCAGGTGCTCAAGTGGCTTCATTCCAACTGCACCTCGGAGGCCTCCACCTACTGGCTCCTCAAGGAACGTGGAGACGAGCGGTTGCAACTCTACAACTTGTCAGCCCTCCACCAGTTCACCGCCGATCTGGCCGCCGCCTCCTCCTCCTCTTCCTCCTCCTCGTCCTCGCACACGGGCTCCGAGCGCGCGCACGTTCCAGAGAAGTTTGCGTTTCCGGTCGCCATGTTGTGCATCCGTGCCGCCGCGCGCCTTGCCTCTCAGGTGTGTGTGTGTGTGTGTGTGTTTGTGTGTGTGTGTGTGTGTGTGTGTGTGTGTGTGCTTGTTCTTGTCCTTTGCTGA